>Ga0187823_10000278_pt1 | contig 12692 bp, 9 predicted proteins | sample NC_wetland_sal_i_12_FD_132968 | JGI IMG/M metagenome (GOLD analysis project Ga0187823, IMG submission 132968) | Wetland sediment microbial communities from Neuse River Estuary, North Carolina, USA - SourceSoil_3 | ecosystem: Environmental > Aquatic > Freshwater > Wetlands > Sediment | place...
CAGATTCTCGCCGGTGTAGGCCGCCGTCTCCGCGACCTGGAGCATGGGGCCGCGCAGGACCGCGAGCCCGAAGTCCAGCACCTTGACCCAGCCCTTCGGGGTGACGATCACGTTCTCGGGCTTCAGGTCGCCGTGGACGATCCCCTGCTCGTGGGCCTCCTCCAGCGCCTCCACGATCTGGCAGGCGATCGAAGCGGCCTCCGCCTCGGGAAGCGGCCGTTCCGCGATCATCTGCGCGACGGTGCGGCCCGGGATGTACTCCATCACAAGGAAATCCAGGCCGTCCTCGCGATCCAGGTCGTAGATGGTCGCGATGTGGGGATGGTTGAGACGGGATAGGGCGAGGGCTTCGCGCCGGAATCGCTCGCGCGCCGCTTCGTCCGAGAGCGCGCCGGCGGGCAGGACCTTGAGCGCCACGTCGCGCCCCAGGCGCTCGTCCCGGGCGCGGTGCACGACCCCCATCCCACCCGCCGCGATCTCTTCCACGACGCGGTAATGGGAGAGCGTCCTGCCGATCATGGCAGGTTCATGCGTTGCAACAGGCGGTGGAAGCGTGGATCGTCCCGCAGCGAGTCGTACTTCGGATCGACGGCGATCAGAGCGAGCCAATGGGAGCGTTCCTCGAACGCGCGGTCCAGCCACTCGAACGCCTGGTCCTTGTCGCCCCGCGCGGCGTGGACGAAGGCGAAGTAGGTGCTGGAGACGTACCGCTCTTCCCTTAGATGCAGCAGCCCGTCGAGCAATTCATCCGCCTTCGCCTGCTCCCCTCGAAGGGCGTAGACCATGGCCAGGCTGGACTCCGCCAGCGCGCTTCGCCCGACCAGCCCGCGCACCGCCTCGAACTGCTCGATGGCTTCCGGCATCCTCCCGAGCGAGGTGAGGGTCCACCCGAACCAGACATGGGTCGGGATGAAGGTGGGATCGAGCTCGAGCGCCTTCAGGAAATGCGGGATGGCCTCCTCCAGCCGCCGGCTGTAGTACCTCGCCCACGCCACCGCCGCGTTCGCGACGCTGGAGAGCGGGTCCAGCTCCACCGAGCGGCGGAATTCGCGCAGCGTTCCCTCGTGGTCCCCACGGACGCACTTGAGATTCCCGTACCAGAGATGGGCGGTGGAGTAGCCGTCCTTGAGCGCGATCGCGCGCTGGAACGCGGCCTCCGCCGCCGCCCAGTCCCAGTCGTAATAGAGAGCCGCATACGCGAGGGAGTTGTGCGCCTCGCCCAGGTCGGGCTGGATCTCGAGCGCGCGCGCGGCGGCCGCCTTGGCTTTCGGAAACGCGTCGCGGGGCGCCGAGAGGGCGTAGAAGCCGAGCAGATTGTAGGCCTCCGCCACCCCGACGTAGGTCAGGGCGTAGCTCGGATCCTCCTCGATCGCCTGGTTGAAATACGCGATCGAGCGCTTCAAGTCCGCCTCGGTCCGCTTGCTCAGATGGTAGCGGCCCTTCAGGAACGCTTCGTACGCCGCGGGCGCGATCAGCCGCGCGCTCCGGAGTTTGGCCTGCTCGGGGAGCGTCAGCTTGACCTGGATCTCCTGGGCGATGGCCTGCGCCACCTCGCCCTGAAGCGCCAGCACATCCTTCAAATCACGCTCGTAGCTCTTCGCCCAGAGGTGGCGGTCCTTGGCGGCGTCGATGAGCTGCGCGGTGATGCGTACCCGATCGCCGGCACGCCGCACGGACCCCTCCACGATCGCGTCCACGTTCAGCTCGCGGGCGATCTCGGGAAGCGGCTTCCGTGCGCCCTTGTAGCGCATGACCGAGGTCCGGGAGATGACGCGCAGCGCCCCGATCTGCACGAGGCTCGCGATCAATTCCTCCGTCATGCCGTCGGCGAAGTACTCCTGCTCGGGATCGCCGGACATGTTCTCCAGCGGCAGCACGGCGATGGACTCGATCCCGGTCCCGGTCCCCTTCACCTCGGCCGAAGCCGGGGGGGCGGCCTCGACATGGCTCGACCTGAGGTCCGACGCGAAGATCTGCGCGCTCTGGTACCGTTGGGTCGGATCCTTCTCCAGCGCCTTCATCACGATCTGCTCGAGCCGAGGAGGAACGTCGGGGCGGACGGCACGAGGCTTCCGCGGCTCCCGCGTCAGGATCTCGTTCACCAGCGCGGTCGGGAGACGCTCGGCGAAGGGCCGGACTCCCGTCAGCATCTCGTAGAAAACGGCGCCGAGCGCGAAGAGATCGGTGCGGGCGTCGGAGGGATTCCCGAGCAATTGCTCCGGCGCCATGTACGGGAGGGTTCCGGCGCCGAGGTCGTCCCCGCTCACGGTGGCCGTCGTGACGCCCACCGGATCGAGGAGCTTCGCCAGCCCGAAGTCCATCACCTTCACCCATCCCTTCTGGGAGAGAAGGATGTTCTCCGGCTTCAAGTCGCGATGGATCGTCCCCCGCTCGTGCGCCTCCTCCAGCGCCTCGGCGATCTCGCGGGCGATCCGCACGGCTTCGAGAGTCGGAAGCGGCCCCTCGGCGATCCGCGCGGCGAGGGTGCGCCCGCTCACGTACTCCATGACGAGGAAATCGGTGCCCTCGGCGGTGTCGAAATCGTGGATGACGCCGATGTGGGGATGGTTCAGCCGGGAGAGGGCGAGCGCCTCACGGCGGAATCGGGCCCGCGTCGCAGCGTCCGAGATCACGCCGACAGGCAGAACCTTGAGCGCCACGTCGCGTTCCAGGCGCTCGTCGCGGGCCCGGAACACCACGCCCATGCCTCCCGCGCCGATCTGCTCGAGAATGCGGTAATGAGACAGCGTTCGACCGATCATCACCGGTCACTATAGCCCGGAATTGGGGTACCCTTCGACTCCCATGCCCTTTTCGATCGAAGGCGCCGACCTCATCACCATCGGGCTCCTGGTCCTCCTCGAAGCCGCCCTCAGCGCGGACAACGCCCTGGTCCTGGCGGTCCTGGTGCTCCCGCTGCCCAGGCGCCAGCAGAGGAAGGCGCTCCAGTACGGCATCGTCGGCGCGTTCGCCTTCCGCGTGCTCGCGACGCTCTCGGCGGTGCACCTGATCCACATGGACTGGGTGAAGCTGGTCGGGGGGGCCTATCTCCTCTATCTTCCCTTCAAGCACTTCTGGCACAAGGGACACCATGCCGCCGAGGGGACGAGAGTCCACCCCGCCGCGGCGGCCCTGTTCGGGCTCTCGCTATTCTGGTCCACGGTGGTCCGGGTCGAAACGACCGACGTGGTGTTCGCGATCGACTCGATCCTGGTCGCGGTGGGGATGTCGCGGAAGCTCTGGGTGATCCTCTGCGGCGGCCTGCTCGGGATCGTCGCCATGCGCGTGCTCATCGGGCAGCTTCTCACGCTGGTGCGCCGCTATCCCTCCATCGTGGACGGCGCCTACGTGATCGTGGCCTGGGTCGGGGTGAAACTGATCTTGGAGTATCTCCATTCCATCGACGTGGTCGCCTTCGAGATTCCCCGATGGATCGGAATCGGGGTCGTGCTCGTGCTCTTCGTGCTGAGCACGATCTACGCGGTCGCGAAGGGGCGGAGCGAGGAGGAGGGTTCCTCATGATCCGGTGCGCGCGCTTTCTGGTCCCCCTGCTCTTTCTCGGGGCGATCGTCCCCGGGACCGCCCGCGCCGCGCTCTCCCCCTACGCCGAGGAGTCCAGCCTCCTCTCGAGCACGCCCGGCACCGACGACGGCTCGATGGCGGCCACGCTGAACCCCGCGCAGTGGGGACTCCTGGAGCGCCCGGAGACCGCCCTCTGGTGGTCCGATCGTGAGACGCCGGGCGGGCGGCGCGATGATTACGGGATCTCGGCGGGGCGCGGGATGGGCTTCTCCTACCGTCACCGCATGTTTCCGACGCCCGATGGCCCGCGGGGCGTCGGGGACTACCAGCTGGGGGCCGGATGGAGCGACCCGCTCGGCGCCTCGGGGATCGCCTACGGATTCTCCGGCCCCGGCCGTTCCGCGTTCGATCGGAAGAATTTCCTCGCCGCCGGCAGGATCGTGCGCCCCGCGCCGTGGCTCTCTCTCGGATCGACGGCGCGCTTCACGTCAAGAGAACAGCAGGGTGTGTTCGACGCCGGCGTGCGTCCCCTCTCCGACCCCCGGCTCCTGCTCTTCGCGGACTACGCGCTGGAGAACCACGATCACTGGGACGACGGCGACCCATCGTTCGGCGCCTCCATCCGGCCGATCGCGGGACTCGAGGCCGCGGGGCGATGGAGCCGGCACGAGCGCTTCCAGCTCACGCTCGGCGTCACCCTCGCGCGCACCGGCTTCCGATCGATCTCGCGCTACCAGCATTCCGATCTGGGATCCACCGACTTCGCGGTGCGGATGGACCCGCCGGTCCGCGGTCTCGACCCCGCCGCCGGCCTTCTCCGCGGGCGCCGCTTCCTCGAGATGGACTTGAAGGGGGACGCGGTCTACCAGTCGTACCGTTTCTTCGACGAGGGCTCGCTCCCGTTGCGGGGCATTCTCGACGACCTGACGTTCGCCGCGGAGGATCCGACGGTGGGAGGGGTTTCGCTCAACCTCTCGGGATTCCAGGCGAACATCGAGATGATCTGGGAGATCCGCGAGAAGCTGCTGGAGCTGCGCCACGCCGGAAAGAGGGTCGTCGTCTACATCGACAACGTCGGCATGGGCGCTTTCTACCTCGCCTCCGCGGCCGACCGCGTCGTGATGGATCCGGTCGGGACGCTCCTCGTCCCGGGCGTTCAGATGTCGCGCACGTACCTGAAGGACACGCTGGCGAAGATGGGGATCGGATTCGAGGAATGGCGCTACCTCAAGTACAAGTCGGCGATGGAATCGTTCTCGCGCCGCGACATGTCCGAGGCGGACCGCGAGCAGCTGGGCGATCTGGTGAAGGCGACCTACGAGGAGATGGCCCGGGGCGTCACCGAATCCGGACGGATGACCCGGGCGGAATTCGACTCGCTGGTGAACGAGGAACCGTACATCGGCGCGCGACGCCTCCTCGCGCGCCACGCCATCGACGGGATCGGAGGGCCCGAGACCCTTCGCGAGAGCGCGAGGAGCGCGGCGGGCCGGCGCGTCTTCTTCGAGAGCCCGGGGCGAGCCCGCGCGGCGCGTTGGACCCCGGACGATTCCTGGGGCCCGAGACCTACCATCGCGCTGGTCTACGCCGTCGGCGATTGCGCCATGGACAGCGGCATCCGCGGGCGGACCACCTCGAAAGCGATCCGGAGCTTCCGAGAGTCCCGGAACGTGAAAGCGGTCGTGGTGCGCGCGGACTCCCCCGGAGGCGACCCCCTGGCGTCCGATCTCCTCGCGCGGGAGATCCTGGCCTGCCGCAAGGCCGGGAAGCCGATCTACGTGAGCCAGGGACGCGTGGCCGCGAGCGGCGGGTACTGGATCAGCATGGACGCGGCCCGGATCACGGCCTCCCCGTTCACGATCACGGGATCGATCGGCGTCATCGGCGGATGGGCCTGGAACGAAGGGCTGGGAAAGAAGCTCGGCATGACCTCGGACCGGGTGCAGGTCGGGAGGAGCGCCGATCTTCTGGGGGGGCTGACGCTTCCTCTTCTCGGCGTGACCATCCCGGAGCGGAACCTGGACGATCGCGAGCGCGTAGTGGTGAAGCGAGGCATCCTCGACCTCTACGACGACTTCACGCAGCGGGTCGCGGACGGGCGCGGCCTCACCGTCGACCGAGTGCGCGAGATCGCGCAGGGACACGTGTACGCGGGGCGCGCCGCCCTGGACCTGAGGCTGGTGGATGAGATCGCCACGCTCGACCGCACCCTGGAGCTCGCGAAGAGGGCCGCCGGCATCCGCAGAGGCCGCCGCGTCCGGATCGAGGAGTACCCGAAGCAGAAGCTCTTCGCCCTGCCGCGCCTCTCCCCCTGGACGATGGCCGGATCCGTCGCCGCGCCCTGGACCTACGAGCAGCGCGTCCTGGGATGCATCGTGAAGAGTCCCGGGACCCCGCTCCTCCTCACGCCGGCGTCGCTCCTACCGGACGAGCCCGCGGCCCGCTAGGAGAAGATTCCCGCCATGCACGGCTTCGCCGGAATCACGGTCGCGACGCTCTACCTGATCGTCGGCGGCCTCGTGCTCCTGCTCGGGACGGTGATCCTTCGCGAGGCCCCGCGGGAGAAGGCGAACCGCGCCACCGCGCTCATGCTCTTCTTCGGAGGGCTGGGCTCGGTCCTCGGGGCCATCGGATTCATCCTCGAGGGCGCCGGGAAGACCAAGGTCGGAAACACCGATCTGCTCCGCTCCTTCAACTACCTCTGGGAGCTCTTCTTCCCATCGCTCCTCTATTTCGCGTGCGTGTTTCCCTCCGAGAACCGCCTCGCGCGCCGGATCCCATTCGTCGCCATCTGGATCTTCGGACCGCACGCGTTCCACTTGACGCTCATGATCCTCCAGACCCAGGGCCCCATCACCGGACAGCTCACCGCATGGCTCGCCAAGAACCCGATCGGCGGGACCCTGGTGCACGTGATGCGCGTGCCGACCGAGCTCGCGTTCGGCTTCCACGTGATCCTCTTCTCGGCGGTGAACCTCATGTACATCGCCGCGGCGCTCACGCTGCTCTGGCTGAGCTACCGCCGCGCCACGAACCCCCGCCTCCGCGCACAGCTCCGGACGATCTTCATCGGGCTCGCCTCCTGCGCCGGGCTCTACGCGGTCGCGGTCCCCATCCCGACGCTCCTGAACCACACCTGGCCTCTTCTCACGCGATCGGCCCTGATCGTCGCGGCCCTCGTGCTGGGCTCGGCGGGGATCGCGTATTCGATGGTCCGCTACCGCTTCCTGGACGCCAAGCTGATCGCGCGAAAGTCCATTCTCTACGCGCTCACGTCGGCGTTTCTGGTCAGCGTGTATCTCACGATCATCCGTCAGCTCGACGCGCTTCTGGAATCGGTGGCCGGCGTCGATGTCACCGTGTTCGAGACCGCGATCCTCCTCATCGCGCTGGTTCTCTTCCAGCCCGTCGTGTCCTGGCTGGAGGAGGCGCTGGAGCGGGTGTTCCTGCGCGAGCGGAGCGACCACCGCACGCTCCTCCGCCACATGAGCGGCGAGGTGCTCACGATCCTGGACTTGAACTCGCTCGCGGACGCGGTCCTGGAAACGCTCCGCGAGGGGGTCTCGGCGCGCACCACGGTCCTGCTCATCGCGCCCCAGAGCCACGAGCCCGTGGCCCGCGGCTTCGGAGGATCCGTCGACCTCGAGGCCATCGCGGCGATCCCGCGCGCCACGCTCGACCGGGTCACGGAGGGTTTCTCGCTCCTCCGCCGGGGCGAGTTCCGGGACCTGGCCTCGGAGCCGGAGCGAAGCGCGGACCTGAAGCCGCTTCTCCTCACGGAGCCCTACCTGGTTCTGCCGCTCCGCCACGGCGGGCAGTTCCTGGGATTGATCTCGATGGGGCGGAAGATCACCGAGATGCGCTACACGGCCGAGGAGACGTCGCTTCTCGAGACGCTCGCGAACCAGACCAGCGTGGCGCTCAAGAACGCGCTCCTCTACGAGGAGAACCTCACGAAGTCGCTCCTCGAGGAGGAGCTCGCGGTGGCGCGGAGGATCCAGCAGCAGTTCCTGCCGCGGAGGCTGCCCGAGATGGGGCGCTTCGGGATCGCGGCGATGAACGTGCCCAACAAGCAGGTCGGCGGGGACTACTACGACATCGTGGACGTGGGCGCCGGCAACTACCTCGTCACCATTGCCGACGTGGCCGGCAAGGGCGTCCCCGCGGCCCTCCTCGCCTCGATGGTGCAAGCCTCGGTGCGCACCCAGGCGCCGGACGGAAAGCCCATCTGCGAGATCATGGACCGCTTGAACCGGCTCGTGTTCGACGCGACCCCCGACGACCGGTTCGCCACCTGCTTTCTGGCGCGCGTCTCGGCCACGGGCTCCGACGGCTTCCCCGGTCCCAGCCTCTCCTTCTCGAACGCGGGGCACAACTACCCCATCCTTCTCCCCGCGGCCGGCGGCAGCCGGCTGCTCGACTTCGGGGGCATCCCGCTCGGGATCCATTCCGACTGCGCCTACGGCGAGACCACGACGCCGCTCCAGAGAGGGGATGCCCTGATCCTCTACACGGACGGCATCACCGACGCGCGGAACCGCCTGATGGAGGACTACGGGGAGGAGCGCCTGTTCGCGTTCGCGGGAACCCTCCCCCGGAACCTGACCGCGGGGCAGATCTTGCAGGCGATTTCGGAGGACGTCTCGCAGTTCACCCAGGGGGCGGAGCAGGCGGACGACATCACGCTCGTCGCGCTGAAGGTGCTTTGAGCAGGCCGGGAGCGGGCATTCCGTTGGTGACGGCTCTCGGGGTTCTGATACAGTAGCCTTCATGGGAGCGGCCGAGCCGACACCCTCGCGGGACCAGAGCGGCACCGTCACACTCACCATCGGCAGCCGTCTCGAGTTGCTCTCCCTCGTCCATGGGCTGATCGCCGAGATCGCCGGGCAGTTCGAGGTGGACGAGGACACCGCGAACGCGCTCACGATCGCGGTCATCGAGGCGGGGACGAACGCCATCCAGCACGGAAACGTCTTCGACGCCGACAAGACCGTCACGTTCGTGTTCCGCGTCGGACAGGGCGAGATCGCGGTGCGCGTGGACGACAACGGACACGGCTTCGACGCCTCGCGCATCGGAAATCCCACCGACCCCTCGAACCTGCTCGACCCCCACGGGCGCGGCCTCTACCTCATGCGGGAGCTGATGGACGAGGTGACCTTCGAGACGCGCCCGGACCACGGCACCACGGTACGCCTGCGGAAGACCTGGCGCGTCACGGCGCCCTGACGGCGGGAGCGGCCTAGGGATCGGCGGCGACTTCGCGCCGAGGCCGCAAGTGCTCCAGGGTTCTCTTCACGGCGGGGTAGATCTGCTCGAAGGCCGCGACGATTCTGGGGTCGAATTGCGCGCCGGCCGCCTGGCGTAGCTCGATCAGCGCCTCCTCCTCCGGCAGCGGCTCGCGGTACGGCCGGCTCGAGGTCATCGCGTCGAAGGCGTCCGCCACCGCCATGATCCTCGCCTCGATCGGAATGTCCTCTCCCTTGAGCCCGTCCGGGTAGCCGCTCCCGTCGAATCGCTCGTGATGGTGACGCACGCCGGGGAGCAGAGGGTGGAGGAGCGCGATCGGGCGGAGGATGTCCTCGCCGATGAGGACGTGCATGTCCATCTTTTCCCGCTCCAGCGCGTTCAGTCGGCCTTTCTTCGCGAGGATCGTCTCGTCCACCGCGATCTTCCCGATGTCATGCAGCAGGCAGGATCGGTGGATCAGGTCGAGCACGCTGGACGTGAGCCCGAGCTGCTTCCCGATCGCCTCCGAGTAGGCGGCCACCCGCACCGAGTGACCCTCGGTGTAGGGATCCTTGGCTTCCAGAGCCATCGTGAGCGAGACGATGACGCTCATGAAGAGGTCCTCCAGACCTTCCCGCAGCCGCTCCTCCTGCACCGCCACGCCCGCCAGGGTGGCGAGATTCTCGAAGGCCTCGATGTGCTCGGCGCGCACGTGCACCGGGCGGCGGTTGTTGACCAGGAGCGCGCCCACGTTCTGATCCCGGACGCGGATGGGCGCCAGGGCGCCCCAGTGCATCCCCGCGGCGAGGAGGAATTCCCGGGACCAGGCGTTCTTCTGCGAGCGCTTGAAGAGGGTGACCTGGTCCCTGAAGTGGAGGGTGTCGAGCAGCTCCGACGCGGAGCCGGAGAGGGTGTAATCGCCCCATTCAGCCAGGCCGCCCTGCGCCACGCGGAACACGTAGCCGTCGGTCTCGTTCCGGACCAGCACCGCGACCCCATCCGCGCGCAGCAGGGTCCCGACGCCTTCGACCACGGCCACGAAGGGCGATCCCGCCCCCTCGACCCACCCCAGCGAGCGAGCGACCTGATTGAGCATCTGGAGCGTGGCGAGGGGAGCGGGAAGCTTCGTCTCGTCGGGAAGGGTGAGGGGCTGGCTCGATCCGCTCCTGGTGTTCATGGGGTATGAATCGGCAGGAACGGCTGAAATATTTAGCGGTTAGCCGACCGCGGGGAGGAACCTCGAGAGGAAGGAGACGAATCTCGGGAAGAGATCGGTCACGAGCAGGATGCCGAATAGGATCAGCACGACGCCGCTCGCGACCTCGATGGTCCGGAGGTGGCCCCGGATCCGCCGCGAAGCAGCCAGGAACGAGTTCAGGGCGAGCGACGCGAGGAAGAACGGCAGCCCCAGCCCCAGGGAGTACACGGAGAGGAGAATGATGCCGGTGCCCACGGTCTTCGCGGTGCTGGCGTAGATCAGGATCGAAGCCAGGATGGGGCCGATGCAGGGTGTCCATCCCGCCGCGAAGGTGATGCCCACGAGGACCGAGCCCAGGATCCCGAGCGGCTTCGTCGTGAGCTGCTTCTTTCGCTCGCGGGAGAGCGCGGGGATGGGAATGACCCCGGTCAGGTAGATGCCGAACAGGATGATCAGCACCCCGCCGGCGCGGCGCAGCGAGTCCTGATGCTCGCGGAGGAACTGGCCCGCCACGGTGGCGGTCGCTCCCAGGGCGATGAACACCAGGGAGAACCCGACGATGAACGCGAGCGAATGGATGATGGTGAGGCGGCGGACGCGCGGTCCGGCGTTCCCCGCCGTCAGCTCGTCGAAGGAGACGCCGGTGATGAACGTGATGTAGGAGGGCACGAGGGGGAGCACGCACGGGGAGACGAACGAGACCACGCCCGCGAGGAACGCCGCGAGGAGCGAGACCTGGTTGACCTGCGACTCGAACACGCGGCGCGCCTAGCCCGCGAGGAGAGGCTGGATCGCCTCCTCGAAGGTACTGGGCTCCATCACTCCGATGAACTTCTGCGTGATGCGGCCCTGGCGATCCAGCACGAACGTGGTCGGGATACCGACGATGCCGCCGTACCGATCCGTGAGGTTGTCGGCCTCGAGCAGGACCGAGTAGTTGATCCCCTGCTTCTGCGCGAACGAGCGGACATCGGCCTCGGGGCTGCTCACGGTCAATCCCACGATCGCGAGCTTGTCGCCGTATTTGGTCTGGAGCTTCACGAAATTGGGAATCTCCATGCGGCAGGGGCCGCACCACGTGGCCCAGAAGTCCAGGATCACGACCTTGCCCTGGAAATCGGACAGTTGGACTTTCTTGCCCGAGAGATCCGTGAGCTCGAAGTCGGGCGCCTTGGACCCGATGGCGCCCGCGTTTGCGGGAACAGCGCCCCTTCCCGCGCCCGCGCCCTTCCCCTCCGTGCCCGAGCGCGCGCAGCCGAACGCCAGGACGAGGGCCAGGATCGCGATGGATGTCCTAGAGGACCGGATAGTATCGCTCCAATTCGTAGTCGGTGATGCGCGTCCGGTACGCATCCCATTCGATCCGCTTGTTTTCGATGAATTTCGTGAACACGTGCTCACCCAGGGTGTCCCGGACCAGCTTCGACTTCTCCGTCAGCTCCACCGCCTCGATGAGGCTCCCGGGCAGGCTCCCGATCTGAAGCTCCTCCCGCTCCTCGGCGTTCATCTCGTAGATGTCTTCCTCGACCGGGGGCCGGAGCGCCGCGCTTCCGTCCATCCCCTTGAGCCCCGCCGCGAGACAGATCGCGAAGGCGAGATAGGGGTTGCAGGCGGGATCCGGGCATCGAAGCTCGACGCGCGTGGCCTTCTCGTGTCCGGGCTTGTACATGGGTACCCGCACCAGGGCCGAGCGGTTCCGCTGACCCCAGGCGATGTAGACGGGGGCCTCGAATCCGGGCACCAGCCGCTTGTACGAATTGACCCACTGGTTGGTGATCGAAGCGAATTCCGGCATGTGGCTCAGGAGGCCCGCCAGGTAGCTTCGCCCGTTCTTGGAGAGGTGGTACTTGTCCTTGGCGTCGAAGAAGAGGTTCTTCCCGCCCTTGAAGAGCGACTGGTGGATGTGCATTCCGCTGCCGTTCTCGCCGTAGACCGGCTTGGGCATGAACGTGGCGTAGTACCCTCCCTGCCGCGCGATCTCCTTCACCACGTAGCGGTAGGTGATGCACTGATCCGCCATCTTGAGCGCTTCGCTGTATTTCAGATCGATCTCGTGCTGGCTGGAGGCGACCTCGTGGTGGCTGGCCTCCACCGAGATCTCCATGGCCTGGAGCGCCTCGACGGTGCGGGAGCGGAGCTCCGTCCCGATGTCGTCGGGAACCTGGTCGAAGTAGCCCGCGTGGTCGAGGAGCGTGCGGTCCTGAACGCTCTTGAAGTAGAAATACTCGAGCTCCGGGCCGAGATAGAACGTGTAGCCCTGCTTCTCGATCCGCTTCAGAGCGCGCTTCAGGACGTGGCGGGTGTCGCCCGCGTACGGAGTGCCGTCCGGGTTCTGGATGTCGCAGATCAACCGCCCCACGTGCTCGCCGTTCACCTTCCAGGGAAGCATCTGGAACGTGCTCGGGTCCGGCATCGCGATGAGATCGCTCTCGAAGATCCGGGCGAAGCCCTCCACGGAGGAGCCGTCGATGCCCACGCCCTCCTGGAGCGCGTCGTTCAACACGCGGAGCGTGATGCCCACGCTCTTCAGCTGACCCAGAATGTCGACGAACCAGAGATGGATCATCTCCACACCGCGCTCTTCGCAGAACTTCACGATCTCCTTCGTCGACTTCAGGCTCTCCATCCGCGTTCTCCCTCCTTGATTTCGTGGGGCCGCGATCACGCGCGGGCGGTCATCCGTGCTCTCGATCGGCATCGGGTTACGAGTTGTGTTCGTGGGGTGCGGCAAGGCGGAACAATA
>Ga0187823_10000279_pt1 | contig 12639 bp, 13 predicted proteins | sample NC_wetland_sal_i_12_FD_132968 | JGI IMG/M metagenome (GOLD analysis project Ga0187823, IMG submission 132968) | Wetland sediment microbial communities from Neuse River Estuary, North Carolina, USA - SourceSoil_3 | ecosystem: Environmental > Aquatic > Freshwater > Wetlands > Sediment | place...
ATCCGCGGGCTGGAGGGCTACGGTCTGTCCGTCAGCGGCCAGATCCCGATCGAGCACGCCCCCAACGAGCACAACGCCGCCTACATGCGCACGAAGGCGGAGCGGATGGGCCACATCCTCCATCACCAGGGGCTCAGCATCGAAGAGAACCCGCTGCACAAGCGCCGCGCGACGGACCCGAAACCGGGCATCGCGGGCGAGGAGCCCCGCCCGTGAGCGAGCGCTTCGCGATCGCGATCGGCCGGTTCTACGAGGACCTCGCCGAGCGGCTGCTCGCGGGAGCGCTGGGCGCGTTCGCCGCGGGCGGCCACGAGGACGTCGCGGTGCACGACGTCCCCGGGGCGTTCGAGCTGCCGCTGGCCGCGCGGTACCTCGCAGACGCCGGCTTCGCGGGCATCGCGTGCCTCGGCGCGGTGATCCGCGGCGAGACCGACCACTACGACTTCGTGTGCGGCGAGGCGGCCTCGGGGATCATGCGCGTGCAGCTCGACACAGGGGTGCCGTGCGCGTTCGGGGTGCTCACGTGCGAGACGATGGAGCAGGCGCTCGCGCGCGCCGGCGGTGGCAAGCGCGACCAGGGCGCGCACGCCGCCGAGGCGGTGCTCCGGATGGCGACGCTCCGCAGCGAGGCGGGCGCGGCCCGCTGAGCGGTGGCGCGGCCGCGGCGGCGGGCGCTCGCTAGACTGCGCCGATGGCCAAGGTGTGTCACAGCTGCGGGAAGGGCCCCTCGTTCGGCCAGAGCCGCAGCCATTCGATGGTCGCGACCAAGCGTCGTTTCGATCCGAACCTGCAGAAGGTGCGGATCATGGTCGGCAAGGCGCCGCGCCGCGTGTACGTGTGCACCCGGTGCCTGAAAGCCGGCAAGGTCATGAAGGCGCTCTGACGCGAGCAGCCGCCGCAGCTGCCTCGGACCGGGCGCCGCTGCCCGCCGAGTGATAGTGGTGTCGCTGTGAGCGATACCAACCTGTTGCGCTTCCGCGCGGCTGTGGCCGGCGCGCTGGCGCACCTGGAATCACGCCGCCGGGAGGTCAACGACCTCAACGTGTTCCCGGTAGCCGACGGCGACACGGGCGACAACATGGCCCTCACGCTGAGCGCGGTGCTCGACGAGCTCGACCGCCTCCTCGAAGGCGACGAGCGCACGATCGACGAGATCGGCCGCGAGGAGATCGTCGGCTCCGTCGCGCGCGCGGCGCTGCTCGGCGCGCGCGGCAACTCCGGCGTGATCCTCTCGCAGCTGATCCGCGGCGCCGCGGAGGAGCTCGTGAGCCGCCCCGGCCAGCTGATCGACGCGCCCCTGATCGGCGCCGCGCTGTCACACGCGGCCGACCGCGCCTACGCATCCGTGCGCGACCCCGCCGAGGGCACGATGCTCACCGTCGCGCGCGAGATGGCCCACCAGATCGTCACCGACGTGGCCCACGCCTCCGACAACCCGCGGCTGGCGGCCGAAACCGCGCCCGACGAGCAGGACCGCGCGATCGCCGGGGCGCTCGAGCGCGCGGTCGAAGCCGGCCAGGAGTCGGTGCGCCGCAGCCCCGACCTGCTCGCCGCGCTGCGCGACGCGGGCGTGGTCGACGCGGGCGGGTACGGGCTCACGATCATCTTCGCGGGGGTCGTGGCGGCGCTGCGCGGCGAAGACCCCCCCGAGCTCGACCACCACGCGCCCGCCCGGGTCACGCACCCCGAGCACTCGTCGGTCACGTTCCGCTTCTGCACGAACTTCGCGGTCACCGGCTCCGGGCTGCGCGCGAGCACCTTCGTCGGGCCGCTCGAGGAGCTGGGCGACTCGGTGCTCGTGGTCGGCGACGAGACGACGCTCAAGGTGCACCTGCACACCGACGAGCCCGAGCGCGCCACGGCGCTGTTCGACGGCGCGGGCGAGGTCTCGCGCCTGGACGTGGCGGACATGCGCGCGCAGGTCGCAGAGCGCGACGAGCGGCTCGTCGAGGCCGAGCCGGCCTCCATGGACGGAGCAGGGCCCCCCGCGCCCGGCGCCGCCCCGGCCCGCTGCGCCGCGGTCGCGGTCGTGAGCGGGGAGGGACTCCGCGAGATCTTCGCCGAGCTGGGGGTGTACACCGTGGACGGCGGTCCCACGCTCAACCCGTCGACGTACGACCTGCTCGCGGCGATCCATGACGTTCGCGCCGAGGAGGTGGTGCTGCTGCCCAACAGCGCCAACGTGATCATGGCGGCCGAGCACGCCGCGAGGCTCTCCGACAAGCAGGTCATGGTCGCCAAGACGACCAGCCAGCAGGCGGGCCTCGCCGCAGCGCTCGCGCTCGCATCCGACCGCAGCGTTGAGGAGAACGGGCAGGCGGTGGAAGAGGCGCTCGAAGGGATCCGCACCGGCGCCGTCGCCGTCGCCGCGCGCGACGACGCCCAGGGCCGCTTCCGCGCGGGCGAGGCGGTGGGGTTCGCGGGCGAGGAGGTGTGCGCGTGGGGAGAGCCGCGGGCCACCCTGGAGGCGGTGCTCGAAGCGCTCTCCGCGGCCGACGGCGGGGAGGTGCCCGAGCTGCTCACGGTGCTGATGGGCGAGGAGGCGCCGCTCGCCGCCGAGGAGGTCGAAGGAATGCTCGACGGCGAGGTCGAGCTCGAGCTGCGCTACGGCGGCCAGAGCGCCTACTGGTGGCTGGTGCTCGCCGAGTAGGCCCGTTACGACCGCCGCGCGCACGATGATCCCGCGCGAGATGGCCGCACCCGCGCTCCAGCCCCCGGCGCAGCCCGGCACCCACGCGAGCGTGGGCTCGGTGGCGTTCGCCTCCACCCGCGTGCTGGAGCCGGACGAGATGCTCGCCGCGCGCCTGCGCTGGCCGGACCCCTCGCGCCTGAGCGAGCCGCTGAAGGCGCCGTCCAAGCGCGCCGCCGCGGGGCTCGCGACGCTGCAGCTGCAGACAGTGGGCGACCTGCTCGAGCACCTGCCCGCGGACAGCCGCGCGGCGAGCACGGTGGCGGGGCTCGGTCCCGGCGAGCAGGCGACGGTGAGCGTGGAGGTGCGCGCGATCTCGGCGCGCCCGGTGCGGCGTCGGGGGATGCGGCCGCTGGTGAAGGCGACCGTGTTCGACGCGACCGCGACGATGCGGGCGACGTTCTTCAACCAGCCGTGGCTTGTCGAGCGCTACCCGCCCGGCACCCGCCTGCTGCTGCACGGGAAGGCGGACGGGCGCGGCGGCTTCCGCGTCTCCCACCACGCCCTCGCGGCCGAGATCGGCACTGATGCGGAGGGGCCGCACGAGGTGGCCCACTATCCGGCGTCGGAGGGCATCACCTCCACCCAGATCCTCGCGCTCGTCGCGGAGTCGCGCGGTGCGCTCGCGGACGTCGTCGAGCCGCTGCCGGGGCTGCTGAGGAGCGGTCAACGGCTGCCCACCCGCACCGACGCGCTGACGGCGATGCACTTCCCCCGCGAGGCGGACGAGCGGGCGCATGCGCGCGAGCGGCTGGCGTTCGACGAGCTGCTGCTCGCGCAGCTCGTGTTCCTGCGCCGGCGCGCTGCGCGCGAGGAGCTTCGCGGTGCACCCGTGCTCGACGGGCCCGCCGAGCTGACCGCCCGCTGGCTGGAGCGCGAGCTGCCGTTCGAGCCGACCGCCGACCAGCGCGCGGCGATCGCGCTGCTGGGAGACGAGCTCGCGACCGAGCGCCCGATGGAGCGGCTGCTGATGGGCGAGGTCGGGAGCGGCAAGACCGTCGTGGCGCTGTACGCGATGCTGCGGGCGGTCGAGCACGGCCGCCAGGCCGCGCTGATGGCCCCGACGGAGACGCTCGCGGAGCAGCACTTCGCGACGATCCAGCGGCTGCTCGGCAGCGAGCCCGTGGCGCTCGCGCTGCTCACCGGCTCCACCCCCGCGACGCGGCGAGCCGACGTGCTCGGCAAGCTCGCCAGCGGCGAGCTCTCGCTGGTGGTGGGCACGCACGCGCTGATCGAGCCCGACGTCTCCTTCGCGGACCTCGCGGTGGCGGTCGTCGACGAGCAGCACCGGTTCGGCGTCCGCCAGCGCGCGGCGCTGCAGCAGGGCACCCCCGAGCGTCCGCCGCACACGCTCCACATGACGGCCACGCCGATCCCGCGCACGCTCGCCCTCGCCCGCTACGGAGACCTCGACACGATCGCGCTGCGGGAACGGCCCGAGGGGCGTCCTCCGGTCGAGACGGTGCTGGTGAGCGGCCAGGCCGCCCGCGAAGATGCGTACGCGCGCCTGCGCGAGGAGCTCGAGCGCGGCCGCCAGGCGTTCGTGGTGTGCCCGCTGATCGACGAGGCACAGGACGGCGAGGGCGGACCATCGGAGCCGGGCGTGCGGGCCGCGACTGCGGAGCTCGAGCGGCTGCGCGGCGGGGAGCTCGCGGGCTTCGCGCTGGAGCTGCTCCACGGCGGAATGCGCGCTCGCGAGAAGCAGAGGGCGATGGCGGCTTTCGCGGCGGGCGATGCGCAGGTGCTGGTCGCGACGACGGTGATCGAGGTCGGGATCGACGTGCCGGGCGCCACCGTGATGCTGATCGAGAACGCGGAGCGCTTCGGGATCTCGCAGCTGCACCAGCTGCGGGGCCGCGTGGGGCGAGGCGGGCATCGCGGCGTGTGCTTCCTCGCCGGCCCGGACGGCGCAGCGCGCTCGGCGCGGCTGCGTGCGCTCGCCGACAACGACGGCGGCTTCGCGCTGGCCGAGGTGGACCTGCGGCTGCGGAAGGAGGGCGAGCTGCTCGGCACCCGCCAATCGGGCGCTGCGGGCGAGCTGCGCGTGGCGCGGCTGCCCGACGACGAGGAGCTGCTGGCCAGGGCGCGCACCTGCGCGGAGGCGATCATCTCCGTCGACCCTGCGCTCCGCGCGCCCGAGCACGCCCTGCTCTCGGACGCGCTGCACGCGGGCGCGGCGAGCGAGCCGATCCCCGGCTAGATGCGCGTCATCGCCGGACGCCTCGGGGGCCGGCGCCTGCAGGCGCCGCCGGGGCGCGGCACCCGTCCCACCTCCGATCGGGTGCGCGAGGCGCTGTTCTCGATGCTCGGCGACGTGGAGGGGGAGGTGGTCCTGGATCTGTTCGCGGGGACCGGTGCGCTCGGGATCGAGGCTCTTTCACGGGGGGCCGAGCGGGCGGTGTTCGTCGAGCGCGATCGCCGCGCGGCGGACGTGCTCGCGGCGAATCTCGCAGCGCTCGAGCTCGCGGCGCCCGCCGCGGAGCTGCGGCGCGCGGACGCACGCGCGGCGATCCGCACAGCGCGCGAGCGCGCGGAGAAATACGATCTGGTCTTCATAGATCCTCCATATCGCCACACGGGCCTCTGGGAGCCCCAGCTCGCGGCGAGCCTGCCCGAGCTGCTCGCACCGGAAGCCCGCGTCGTCGTGGAGAGCGACCGCCGCGCGCCCTCCGAGCTGCAGATGCCCGGGGTGCAGCGCGGGCTGACGCTCACGCACGAGCGGCGCTACGGCGACACCACGATCACAATCCACACCCTGAGATGAACGACCTGAGCCGCTCGATCGCCGTGTGCCCCGGGACATACGACCCGGTCACCAACGGTCACCTCGACGTGATCCGGCGCGCCGCGGGCCTGTTCGACGAGCTCGTCGTCGCCGTGGTCAACCGCTCCGTGCGCAAGAGCGGAGCGGTGTTCGGGGTCGAGGACCGGGTCGGGTTCATCGAGCGGGCGACCGCCGACCTCGGCAACGTGCGCGTGGAGCCGTTCTCCACGCTCGTGGTCGACTTTGCGAGGAGCGTCGGCGCCCGCGCGATCGTCAAGGGTCTGCGCGCGATCTCGGACTTCGAGTACGAGCTGGAGATGGCCCAGCTCAACCGCAGGCAGGACCCGGAGGTCGAGTCGGTCTACCTGATGGCGGGCCCGCAGTACAGTTTCCTCTCGTCCAGCGGCGTCAAGGAGCTGGCCACGTTCGGCGGCAAGATCGACGATCTTGTGCCGGCGGAGGTCGCCCGGCGCTTGCAGGAAGAGCTCACACGCTGACGAAATGGAAGTCGCCCACCAAATGGATACGCAACGCCCGGGCGCCACGCGCGGTCTGATGCGGCGCGGAGGTGCAAGCTAGATGGACGTCCTGGTACTGATCGACAAGCTGGACGACCTCGTCCACAACGCCAAAGCGATACCGCTGAGCGATTCGGTGCGCGTGGACAAGGAGGAGATCTACGACATCCTCGACCAGATGCGCGCCACGATCCCCGAGGAGATCAAGCAGGCGCGCTGGATAGTCAAGGAGCGGCAGGAGATGCTCGCGGAGGCCAAGAAGGAGGCCGAGCGGATCATCAAGGACGCCCGCGACCGGCAGGAGCGCCTCGTCGGGGACCAGGAGGTCACCAAGCAGGCCGAACGCGCAGCCGAGGACATCGTCGAGGATGCCCGTGCGCGCGAGCGCGAGATCCGGCTCGGCGCGGAGGACTACGCGGACGAGATCCTGAACACGCTCGAGGTGAACCTGTCGAAGTTCATCGCGGCGGTGCAGCGCGGCCGCGAGCGGCTGCAGGGCAAGGACGAGCCCGCCGAGGTCGGCTAGTGCCGGCCGGCGGCTCCGCGGCTTAGGGAAGAGGCTCCGGGCGTGGACACCGACCACGCGCTGCACAGGCTCCGTGTGGCGCAGACGCTCATGCAGTCGGGCATGTTCGCGCCCTCCCGTCCCGATCGCACGCTCCGCTCGCTCGTGGCTCTCCGCCGCTGGGGGCCCACCGCCGCTGCGGCCTACGCGGGCGCAGCCGCGCGCTACCCCGATCGCGTGGCGCTCGTGGACGAGCGTGGGACGCTGACCTTCGACGAGATGCACCGCCGCTCGAACGCGCTGGCGCGCGCGCTCGCCGAGGAGGGCGTGCGCGAACAGGAAGGCGTGGCGATCATGGCGCGCAACCACCGCGGCTTCATCGACGCCACCGTGGCGTGCTCGAAGCTCGGCGCGAGCGCGCTCTACCTGAACACCGCGTTCGCGGCGCCGCAGATCACGGACGTGCTCGGGCGCGAGAAGCCGGTCGCGGTGATCTACGACGAGGAGTTCACGGGGCTCGTGGAGGAGGGCGCCAGGGGTCGCAAGCGGTTCGTGTCCTGGAGCGACTCGGAGTCGGCGTCCGCCGACCCGCTCACCGATGACCTGATCGCGCGGACCGATGACTCGTCGCTGAGCCCGCCCGCGGAAAAAGGCCGCGTGGTGATCCTCACTTCGGGCACCACCGGCACGCCCAAGGGGGCCGCCCGCAAGCAGCCCGACTCGCTCGAACCCGTCGCTGCGCTGCTGTCGAAGATCCCGCTGCGCTCCAAGGGCGTGACCATGATCGCCGCGCCGATGTTCCATTCCTGGGGCTTCGCGCACTTCACGCTCGCGCTTCCGCTCGGCGCGACGATCGTCCTGCAGCGCCGGTTCGACCCCGAGGAGACCCTCCGGGCGGTCGCCCAGCACCGCGCCGACACGCTCGCGGTCGTGCCGGTGATGCTGCAGCGGATGCTCGACCTCGGGCCGGAGACCCTCTCGCGCTACGACCTGAGCTGCCTGCGGATCCTCGCGCTCAGCGGCTCGGCGCTGCCCGGCGAGCTCGCCACGCGCGCGATGGACGCGTTCGGCGACGTGCTCTACAACCTCTACGGCTCGACGGAGGTGGCCTGGGCGACGATCGCGACGCCCGAGGACCTGCGCGCGGCGCCGGGCACGGCGGGTCGCCCCCCGATGGGCACCGTCGTGAAGCTGCTCGACGATGCCGGTCGTGAGGTCGCGCAGGGCGAGTCGGGGCGGATCTTCGTCGGCAACGAGCTGATGTTCGACGGCTACACCGGCGGTGGCGGCAAGGAGATCATCGACGGCCTCATGAGCACGGGGGACGTGGGGCACCTCGACGCCGGCGGGCGCCTGTTCGTGGACGGCCGCGACGACGAAATGATCGTGAGCGGCGGCGAGAACGTGTTCCCGCGCGAGGTCGAGGACCTGCTCTCCGACCACCCCCAGATCGAGGAGGCGGCGGTGGTGGGCGTGCCGGACGAGGAGTTCGGGCAGCGCCTGCGCGCGTTCATCGTGCTCCACGACGGCGCCACCCTGAGCGAGGACGACGTCAGGGCGCACGTGCGCGCGAACCTCGCCCGCTACAAGGTCCCGCGCGACGTGGTCTTCCTGGACGAGCTGCCGCGCAACGCCACCGGCAAGATCCTCAAGCGCGAGCTCGACGCCGTCTGAGCGGCGCGCGCGGCGCGTCCGCGCGAGGCCCGCGGGCCGCCGAGGGACCGTCGCTAGCCTGAGAATCATGGCGGCGACGGCGCACGAGCTGGACCTTGCAAGCCTGCGGCTCGCGCCGGGAGAGGGTCGCAGGCTCGACCTCGAGGTTCCGGTCGAGCCGTTCGAGTTCGGCGGCGAGCGCTACGAGGCGAGTCCGTCCCGCGTGCCCGTGCGCCTGGAAGTGTCGCGGATGACCGGTGGTGGCTACGCGCTGCGCCTGGCGCTGACGGCGGGGCTGGCCGGGCCCTGCATGCGGTGCCTGAAGCCGGCCGCGCCGGCCGTCGAGGTGGACGCGCGCGAGGTCGATCGCCCGGGCGGCGGCGAGGAGCTGCACAGCCCCTACGTCGAGGACGAGCGGCTCGACCTGGCGGCATGGGTGCGCGACGCGTTCGCGCTGGCGGCGCCGGCGAAGATCCTGTGCCGCGAGGACTGTCCCGGCCTGTGTCCCGTGTGCGCGGCCGACCTGGACGAGGTCGGCCCCGACCACCACCACGATCCTGCGCCGGACCCCCGGTGGGCGAAGCTGCGGGAGCTCGATCTCGAATAGGCGAGGGCCGGCTGGTAGCCTTGCGGCGATGGCCGTACCCAAGAAAAAGCAGTCGCACAGCCGCACCGCCAAGCGCAGGGCGCAGCACAAGATCGGGACTCCCGCGGTGAACGAGTGCCCGCAGTGCCACAGCCCGCGCCGGCCGCATCGCGTCTGCCCGGTGTGCGGCACCTATGCGGGCCGTGAGGTCGTGGTCGCGCACGAGCACGATCACGACCACGATCACGGCTAGACGGCGGTGACGCAGCAGGACGGCTCGTCCGGAGCCTCCGCCGCTGCAGACGCGGCGCCGCGGCCGGTCGTGGCAGTGGACGCCAACGGCGCCGACCTGGGACCCGCGGAGGTGGCGCAGGGGGCCGCGCTCGCCGCGGCCGACGGGGTGCGGGTGCTGCTGTTCGGGCCGGCGGACTTGCTGGGGGATCTCCCTGCCGGCGTCGAGGTCGTCGATGCGCCCGTGTCGATCGCCAAGGAGACCGATCCCGCGAGCGCGGCGAGGACGCGCCCGGAGGCGTCGATCGTACAGGCCGCGCGCGCGGTCGCGGACGGGCGCGCGCAGGCGTTCGTGTGCGCGGGCGGGACCGGCGCGGCGCTCGCGGCCGGGATCTTCAACATCCGCCGCGCGCGCGGCATCTACCGGCCCGCGCTCGCCCTGCCGGTGCCGGTGCCGGGCTCGCCGGTGACGCTGATCGACGTGGGCGCCAACGCGGACGCTCGCCGCGAGCACCTGGTCCAGTACGCGTTCATGGGCGCTGCGCTCGCGCGCGTGGTCCTCGGGGTGGCGCAGCCGCGCGTGGGGCTGCTCAGCAACGGCGAGGAGGCCGGGCGCGGCAGCGCGCTCGTGCTCGAGGCGCATTCCGAGCTGGCCGAGCGCGCGTCGGGGCTGCTCGAGGAGTTCACGTTCGTCGGCAACGTCGAGGGCGACGCCGTCGTCGCAGGCGCCGCGGACGTGGTGGTCAGCGACGGCTTCACGGGCAACGTGGCCCTCAAGTTGATGGAGGGCGTCTCGCAGATGATGCTGGGCGCGATCAGGGACGCGGCCACGGCGACCCCCCGCGCGAAGCTGGGGGGCGTGCTGCTGCGGCCGGCGCTCCGGGCGTTCCGCGACGAGATCGATCCGGAAGGACCGGGGGGCGCGTACCTGCTGGGGCTGCGCCGCCTCGGAGTGGTGCCCCACGGCCGTTTCACCCGCGTCGGGTTCGCCCAGGCGATACGCCGCGCCGAGCTCGGCGCGCGCTCGGACGTGGTCGGCCAGACCCACGCTGCGCTCGAGCGCGCGGGCGCCCTGAAGCGCGCGCCGGTGTCCGCGGCTGACGTTAGCCTGCCCGGCGGATGAGCGACCGTAGCCGCGAGCAGGTGTTCGCCCTGATCCGCGACCATCTCGCGGACGAACTCGACGTGGATGCGGCGGTGATCACAGAGACGACGCGCTTCAAGGAGGATCTCGAGGCGGACTCGCTGGACCTGTACACGCTGGTCCAGGAGCTCGAGGACAGCTACGGCGTGAGCATGTCCGACGAGCAGGCGGCCCAGATCCTCACGGTTGGGCAGGCGGTGGACTTCGTGGTCGAGCATGCGCAGGCAAATGCGGAGCGCTGATGCTGCTCGCAGACCTGCTCGACGAGTTGCCCGACGATCTGGCGCGCCAGGTGTTCACGCACGCATCCTGGAGCGAGCGGCGCAGCGACTCCTACACGCGCCTGGCGTTCCTGGGCGACAGCGTGCTGTCGCTGGCGGTGACCGCGTACCTGTATCCCCGCCTGGAGGCGGAGCGATTCGGAGCGGGCCGACTGACCAAGATCCGGGCACAGGCGGTGTCGGGCGTCTCGTGCAGGGCGGTGGCGGAGCGACTCGGCCTGCCCGAGCGGCTGCGCGCCGCGGCACCGAGCGCGGTGCGCGGCAGCGCGGGCGCGCTCGTGGGCACCGAGCGGGTGCTCGCCTCCGTGATCGAGGCGGTGATCGGCGCGTGCTACCTGCACGCGGGATACGAGCGCACCGCCGAAGCGGTGGTGGAGGCGTTCGCCCCGGAGATCGAGGAGGCGCTCGAGCACCCGGTGGACTTCAAGTCTGCGCTGCAGGAGCTGCTGGCGAGGCGCGGCGAGGTGGTCGCCTACGAGGTGACCGGAGAGGACGGCCCGCCGCACGAGCGCACCTACACCGTGGAGGCGCGGATCGACGGGCGCACGGTGGGCAGCGGCCGCGGGCGCAGCAAGAAGCACGCCGAGCAGGAGGCCGCGCGTGTGACGGTGGAGCAGCTCGAGCTGGAGACGCAGTCGTGACCGGTGGCCGCCGATGCGCCTGAAGTCGGTCACGCTGAAGGGGTTCAAGTCGTTCCCCGACCGCACGCGCCTCGACTTCGGCCCGGGCGTGAGCGTGGTCGTCGGCCCCAACGGGTCCGGCAAGTCGAACGTGACCGACGCTGTGCTGTGGGCGATGGGTGAGCAGTCGCCGCTCGCGATCCGCGGGCAGTCGATGCAGGACGTGATCTTCGGCGGCGGCCGCGGCGTCCAGCCGCGCAGCTCCGCGGAGGTGGAGATCGTGCTCGACAACGCCGACGGCACGGTCGATCTCCCGTTGAGCGAGATCTCGATCACCCGGCGCCTGGACCGCAACGGCGACGGCGGCTACGCCCTCAACGGTGCGCGCTGCCGGCTCACGGACGTGATCGAGGTGCTCTCGGACACGGGGCTGGGCAAGGAGAGCCACTCGGTCATCTCGCAGGGGCGAGTGGACGCGATCGTGATGTCCAAGCCGCGCGAGCGCCGGCTGTTGATCGAGGAGGCGGCCGGGCTCGGCAAGCACCGCAAGCGCCGGCGCAGGGCGCAGCTCAAGCTCGAGCGCACGCAGGAGAACCTCGACCGTGCCCTCGACGTGGAGCGCGAGGCACGCACGCGCCTGCGTCCGCTCAAGCGCCAGGCCGAAGCGGCCGAGCTGCACGAGCGCCTCGAGCTGCAGATCCTGCAGGCCCGTCTCGAGATCGCGCGCGAGGAGGCCCGCGCGCGTGGCCTGGAGATGGGGACCGCCGAGCGCGAGGTGGCGGCCGCGCGCGAGCTGCGCGGGGAGATCGAGGGGCGGCTTGCGGAGGTTGCGAGCAGGCGCGATGCCGCCGAGCGCGCGCTGGCGGAGCGCTCCGAGGCGCACGATCGCCTCGCGCGGGCCGTCTACGACGCGCGCTCGGCGCACGAGCGGATCGGGCTCCGCGCGGAGCAGGCGGGCGGATCGGCACAGGCGCTCGCGCGGCGCATCGAGCGGTGCAGTCGCGAGCTGGGCGAGCTCGATCCTCGGCCGGCAACGGCCCTCGTCCGGCAAGGGCAGGCGGGCGAGCGGGAACGGGGGGCCGGCGCGGGCGGCGAGCGCGATCGCGCTGAGCTCGAGCGCGTCGCCAGGCTCGAGGCCGAGCTCGCCGAGCTCCACGCGGCCCACGAGCGTGAGCTGGCCGAGCAGAGCGCGGAGCTCGCGGCCGAGCACGAGCGCAGGGGCGAGGAGCTCGCGAACGCCGAGCAGGCGGCGGCTGGCGCCCGCGAGGCCCTCGGTGCGCTGGAGGCGGAGCTCGAGGTCCTGCGCGCGGGCCTGGGCGAGGCGGAGCGCGCGGCGCAGCTCGCCAGGCGCGACGCCGAGCGGGTGGGCGCGGAGCTCGCCGCGGTCAACCAGTTCCTGCGGGCGCACGTGCCGCTCGGGGCCGAGGGCGCGGGCCACAGCGCGCTGGGGGCGGAGCTGCGCGTGCGTGATGGCTACGAGCTCGCGCTGGCGGCGGCGCTCGGGGGGCGCCTGGACGCGGTGCTGGTCGACGACGTCGACGGGGCTCATGCGCTGCTCGACGGCGCGGGGCCGGACGGCGGCGCTGCGCTCGTCGCTCCCGCGGGCGGTGCCGCGCAGGCAGGCTCCGGAGGGCCGCCGGTCCCCGGC
>Ga0187823_10000280_pt1 | contig 12623 bp, 5 predicted proteins | sample NC_wetland_sal_i_12_FD_132968 | JGI IMG/M metagenome (GOLD analysis project Ga0187823, IMG submission 132968) | Wetland sediment microbial communities from Neuse River Estuary, North Carolina, USA - SourceSoil_3 | ecosystem: Environmental > Aquatic > Freshwater > Wetlands > Sediment | place...
CCCGGAGCGGGTCCAAGGGACGAACGCTGGTCTCCGAGACCGACCGGTTGACCTCGATCGATCCGTTTCAGGTGGGTCTGGTCGGCGGGCTCGGCGTGCTGGCCGAGGATGATCAGTCGCCTCCGTTCGAGCCGGACGAGGCGGCGAACAGCTCCCTCGAGGTGGTGGACGTGACGCAACCCCTCCAGCCGGGACGGGCGCAGCCGACGGGACAGGGGCGCGCGCGGCGCGTGATCTGCGACCAGGGACTCGCGTACCTGGCCGATTACACCGGGGGGCTTCGAATCTACCGGGCGGGCTCGGCGGACACATCGCTCGTGGGCGTCCTTCCCCTCAGCGGAAACGCGCGCGCGTACGATCTGGCGCTCGACACCGCCCGCCACATCGCCTATCTCGCCGCGGGAACCGCGGGTGTCCTCCTGGTGGACGTCACCGACCCCGCGACCCCGGGCCTCCTGGGCTCGCTCGCGCTTCCGGGAATCACGACGACCGTTTCGGTGATCGACGGCACGCTCGCGGTCGCAGGCCGGCGCGGGGGGAATTCCGCCGGCGTCACCTTCTTCGGCGTGGCCAATCCCTCCGCTCCCGTGGCGCGCGGAGCCCTGAACTTTCCCTCGGTGCTGGACCCCAGGGCGCTGGCCGTTCGGGACACGGTGCTTTTCGTCGCCGATGACATCCTCGGCCTTCTCTCGGCCGGCTTCGGCAATCCCGACGCCCCGGTTTCGATCGGGGTCCCCAGCGGCAGTGCGGCCACCGACGTGGACCTCGCGGGGACGAGCCTCGTCGTGGGCACGAGCTCCGACGGCGTCGAGATCGTCGACGTCACGAATCCGGCCTCTCCCAACCTCCTGGCCACGTTGCCCTCGCCCCCCACGTTCGGCGTCACGCAGCTGGGCCAGACCGCGATCGCCCTCCTGGGGGACGGCGGGGCCCTGGCGATCGATATCCGCACGCCCTCGGACCCGCTCGTCCGAGGCGTGATCCAGATCCCCGGCTTCTCCCGCGACGCGTTCTGGACCGGCGACACGCTCCTCGTCGCGGCCGGATTCGGGCTGGAGCGCTACCGCGCCGGCGCGACCGTGACGGTCGATCCGGCGCTCAGCCTCTCGCTGGATCCGGCCTCGCTCCTGCCGCGCGTCAGGGTCGTCTGGTTCCAGAGCCTTCCTCCCGGGGCGGTCGGCTGGGATCTCTTCCGCGATCCGGGCAGCGCCGGCCAGGGGCTCGCCACGGCCGTCGGGGTCCGGGTGAACGACTCCCTCCTCGCCCCCTCGGTGCGGGCCGCGGTGGACGACGGCGTCCCGGCGGGCGCCACGGTCCGCTACCGCCTGGAAGCGTTCTTTGCGGACGGCTCGTCCCGCAAGGTTGCCGAGGGAGCGATCAGCATCGGTGCCAACGCGGGGCTCGGCCGCGTGTATCCAAATCCATACCGGCCACGGAACGGCCAGGCGCTCCGGATTCCCTATCGCGTGCCCTCGGCCGATGGTGGAAAATCGGTCGGGCTCCGTGTCTTCGACTCGAGCGGCCGGCTCGTGCGGCGGATCGACGGCGCCACCCCCGCGGGCGGCGGCTTCGGCTCGCTGACGTGGGACGGACGCGACGACCGCGGACGCCTTCTTGCGGACGGCGTTTACTTCGTGAGGCTCCAGGGACCCGGAATCGACGATGCGCGCCAGTTCATCCTCCTTCGCTAGATCGGGATTCCCCGCCGCCGCGATCCTCCTCGCGGCCCTCGGTCTCATGGGCGGGACCGCCCGGGGCCAGTACCAGAATCCCGGCTCGCCCTCGGAACCCGAGGCGCCGACCCCGGGGACCAGCCCGACGCGGCCCCGATTCGCGGTGGACGCGACCCTCCAGATGGGGGAGACCGGCCGGCCCACCGTGCGTCTCGACTACCGCATGAGCCGGAGCGAGCTCCTCTTCGAGCGCACGCCTCCCGCCGGTTACCACGCGGCCTACGAGGTGCGCGTGATCTTCTTCCGCGACAAGGGGGGACGGCAGGTCACCGGAGACACCTTCACCCACGAGCTTCGGGCCCTGAGCTACGACGAGACGCGCCAGCGCGGCGAGGACATCGCCGATCACCTCGACTTTCAGGTGCCGGCGGCCAAGTACCGCGTCGAGGTCACGGTCACGGACCTCGTGGCCGAGCGGGCCTCCTCCACCACCGTACCCATCGAAGTGCCTTCCGCGCCGCCGGGACTCGTGTGGTTCTCGGATCTCACCCTCGGCGTCGTCGACGCGGCGCCGGCGGGCTCCGAGGTCCGCTTCACGCCCAATCCGTCACGCCGGTACGGCGACGACATCGTGGCGTTCGGCGCGACGGGGCAGATCTTCGACCGCAGGGCGCAAGACGCCGGGGATGCCACGTATCGGCTCTTCTATAAGGTGATGAGCGAGGCGGGGGAGCAGGTGTTCGCGGGAGACACCACGCTCTCCAGGCACGAGGGGAAGACCTCGTTTCTCCTTCGGCCGCGGCTCGTCAACATCGGCCCCGGCTCGTACCGCTTCACGGTCGCCGTCAACGTGCCGCCCAAGCCCGGGTCGAAGGAGAAGACCACCACGATCCGCCGGGACAAGGACTTCGATGTGGACCAATCCCGCGCCACGATGGGGTTTGCCTCGGCGCAGTCGGTGGACGTGCTGCGCTACGTCGCCACGCAACCGGAGATCGACGAGATCGGGAAGCTCCAGGGCGAGGACGCCCGCAAGGCCTTCTGGGACACGTTCTGGAAGAAGCGCGACCCTACGCCCGAGACCCCGGAGAACGAGGCGCGCGACGCGTTCTATCAACGGGTCCAGTACGCCAACCAGCACTTCGGGACCGGAGGCCCGGGTTGGAAGACCGACATGGGGCGGATCTACATCGTGCACGGGCGCCCCGACGAAGTCGTCCGCAACCCCTTCAACTTCGACCGGCCCCCCGAGGAAATCTGGTATTACTACCGCGATCGCAGCACGTTCGTGTTCGTGGATCGGGATGGATTCGGACGTTACGAGCTGGTTCCGGCAGCCAACAGTCAATAGCCACGTAATGTATTGCGTTACAATAGGATAACCCAAAATACAGCAGATTTGAGTTGACAGCCTGCCGTCGGAAAGCCTACGGTGCGCCGAAATTTTTGAGGCCCCATGAACGGGGAAGGGAAGGGTTTCTGGTTGGTCACGGAAAATCCTCAAGAGACCAAACCGAAAGGGGGTGGGGCAGCGAAGACTCCAGTCTTCACGTAACGCTCTCCCGATGCGCGGACCCGCATTCACCATGAAGCGAGGAGTCCGGGCAAGCGACCCCTGAAGTCCACGGGGGTCACCCAACAAAGGAGGCTATAGCAGATGTTTCAGCGCAAGCTGATGGCAGTCTTGAGTCTGGCCGCTGTCGTCGCCCTAACCGCAGGCGAGAGCCAGGCGTCGTTGTCGCGCGTCGAGGGCATGTCACTCGCGGTCCCGACGCTCAGCCAGTTCACCGATGACTATGTGAACATCTATTACTACCCGGCATCGATCGTGCGTCAGAACAACCTCGTTCTGGCCGAGATGGGCAACAACCCGTCCGGTCTCTCGGACTTCGGCACGTTCGCGCCGAGCGCGGTTGCATTCGGCGAGCAGAGCTACACGGTGATCCGCAACTTCCCGCGGTTCGGAGCGGTGGCGTTCCAGATGAAGCAGAGCGCCCTCAACAGCTTCAACACCTCGGGCAATCTGAACAACGAGCAGCTCGACGCGATCTGGGGCAAGGGGTTCAGCAAGGCCGATTTCGCGGTTCGTGTGGATATCACGAACTCCAGCGCCGAAACGTCGACGAGCCCGGGGGCCGTCGTGGTGAAGGCTCATGGCATCGACAACCTCGCCGGTCTCGATCCCTATCCCTTCGGCGCCGTCACCGCGAATCAGATCATCGGTGGTGGCATCGAGCTGAATACGTTCGGCATCACGCCGGCCATCACGCTCCACATGAGCAACGACAATCGCTTCGAGGGCGCGGTGACCTACCGCAAGTACTCGTTGGATCGTAGCTCGACCGCGGCCGGAAACGAGCACTGGACGGATGACGGCTCGGCGTCCTATGTCCTGAACGCACGCATGTTCATGAACAAGGGCGACAAGCACGTGTGGGTTCCGGCCGCCTGGTACGTCAACGACGATCTCGGCTGGAGCGTCGCGAATTTCGGTGGAGCGGCCGGCGTTTCGCGCTCCGCCAAGGAGACCTACCGCCAGTACGGAGTGGGCATCTCCGACAACATGCGCGTGAACGACAACAACCTGCTTCTCTGGGGCGTGTCGGTCTCGCAGGCGAAGCACCATTTCACGCGGGGCGATGCTGCGATCGTCGCGGGTGAGACGCAGGAACTGACCGAGAAGACCACGGCGATCCCGACCGTGTTCGCCGCGATCGAGACGGATGCCACCAAGTGGCTGAAGGTTCGTATCGGCGCGAACCGCACGCTCGTCAGCGACAACTCCGAGACCGTGACCTTCGGGCCGCCGAATGCGACGACGACCCTCAAGACCCGGACCTCCGCGTTCAATTTCAACGCCGGAACCGGCATCCGCTGGAACAATCTGGACATCGACATGACGCTGAACGAGAAGTTCCCGCTCACGGGCGGCTACATTCTCTCCGGCGATCGGTCGACGCCGTTCACCCGCGTCTCGGCGACGTACCACTACTAGAAGCGAGCGCGGGTTCAGGACGGCCCCTCGGGCCGTCGTCAGGGTTCAAGGGGGCCATCCGGCAACGGGTGGCCCCTTCTTCTTGGTGGAAGTTTTTGAAATGGAGCCGGCAAGATTCTTGGCGGATTTCCTTCAACTCACGGAGGGAGCATGAACTAGCCCGTATCCGGTGATCCCCGGCGGCAAGGTCGAGGGTGCCCACAAAAGGTCGAGATCGCGCGGCAACGGTCCGATCTACTAGCTGGGATTCTCCCTCGGATTGGCGATTCGGTGGATCAAGGAGGAGGCGAGTCATGTTTCTTCGACCTCGGGATGGTTTGGTCCTGGGCGCGGCCCTCGTCATGGCCGGCGCCATTTTTTCTTTCGGGACCGCGTGGGCGGGGACCACGGGCCAGCTCTCCGGCGTCGTCAAGGACGCCAAGACGGGCGAGCCGGTCGCGCTCGCCAGCGTCGCGATACCCGCTCTGAAGCGGGGCGCCGTGACGGACGGTCAGGGGAACTATCTCCTCGTGAACGTTCCCGCCGGCAAGTATTCGGTCCGGGTATCGCTCTTGGGGTATGTCTCGCAGGTCCGGGAAAACGTCGAGATCGTGCCGGACTTCTACACCAAGCTCGACTTCAACATCGAGTCGACCGTCCTGACCAATGTCGCCGAGGTGGTGGTTCGCGGCGAACGGCCGCTCATCCAGAAGGACATGACAGGGTCCGCGAAGTTTCTCTCCGGCGAAGACCTGAAGTACCAGCCCCTGCGCGGATACCAGGACGCCGTGGCCCAGCAGTCCGGAGTCGTGAACTTCAAGCTGAACATCGATAACGAGGCGCAGAACAACAGCACGCTGATCATCCGCGGCGGGCGTCCGAACGAGGTCGCCTACTACGTGGACGGCTTCTCGCAGCAGGATCCGCTCACCGGCGTCTCGACCACCGCCATCAACAACGACGCCATCGAGGAGATCGTGGTCCAGACCGGCGGCTTCAACGCCGAGTACGGCCGCGTGAACTCGGGCGCGGTGAACATCGTGACCCGGGAGGGCGGGGACAAGTACTTCGGCTCCGCCGAGGGCGTCTACGGGGACATCATGAAGAAGAGCCGCGGGTACAAGAACTTCAGCGGCTCCCTCGGTGGCCCGCTGACGCCCCACATGAAGCAGATCACCTTCTACGGGGCCGTGGAGCGGAAAGACGCCGAGGATCGCCATCCCAGCATCATCACGGACCAGGTGACCGATCCCTCGCAGCCCGGGCTCTTCGAGAACGGAGTTCTTCCCTCCAACGAGAGCAAGACCTGGTCGGGCGTGGGCAAGCTCTCCTGGAAGCCCAGCCCGCTCAAGACGCTCAAGCTGGGCGGGACGTACAACGAGGACCAGTGGCGGCAGTTCCAGAACCCCTACCGGTTCGACCTCGACCACGCCCCGCGGTTCCAGGACAAGAATTACTCCGCCTACGGAACCTGGAACCACAGCCTGAACACGCGCTCGTACTACGAGGTGAAGGCGAACTACTTCAACACCGACCGGATCCGCGGCGACGGCGTGTTCTTCGACGACCTCAAGAAATACGCCTTCCCGGTGGGAAGCGCCGATCCTTCCTACGATCCGAACCAGGCGCTCTTCTGGTTCGGAAACGGCAATCCCTCGGGCCCGCACGTCTGGGACGACTTCCTCCACCGGAACTCCTCGTACTACGGAGTCTCGGGGGATTACGCGAACCAGCTCTCGAAGGCGGTGCAGGTCAAGTTCGGCGGGGATTACCAGCGCCATACGCTCCGCTACTACAACCACTACTTCCCGACGCAGCTCTACGAAGACAGCGCCGGCGTCGTGGTCCCCAAGAACACGGTCGACGTGGACCGCTATGGGTACGACGCGTTCGGAAACCCGATCAACAGCGGCCTGGACGGCCCGAAGCACCCCAAGGTGGCCTCGCTCTATGCGCAGACCAAGTACGAGCGGCTGGGCCTCGTGGTGAACGCGGGACTCCGGTTCGATTACCTGACCCCGTCCACCCAGGCGCTCCGGAGCGAGACGAACCCGCTCCAGTCGGACGCGGGGGATTCCACGAACCTCGCCACCCGCCTGGATCCCCAAGATCTGGAGGCCTCCAAGGTCTACCGCCGGCTGAGCCCGCGCCTGGGCGTCGGCTTCCCGGTGACGGACCAGACGCTGGTGCACGTGAACTACGGGCAGTTCTTCCAGCAGCCGAATCTTCAAGACCTCTATGTGAGCTATGCGTTCCTGGAGCACAAGGTCAAGACCGGCGGATACTTCGTCGGGTTCGGGAATCCGAACCTCAAGCCCGAGCGGACCACGGCCTATGAGATCGGCATCACGCACACGCCGACCGACCGCTCCCGGATCGAGGCCACGGCCTACTACAAGGACGTGAAGGATCTGGTCGAGATCACGAACATCCCTTCGTCGCCGAACGCCTTCTCTTCCTATGTCAATCGCGACTTCGCGACCATCAAGGGCCTCGATCTCGCGTACACGCTCCGCCGCGTGGGGCACGTCACCATGACTTCGTCCTACAGCATCTCGTGGGCCATGGGCACGGGCTCGGTCTCGCAGTCCCAGCGGAACATCGCCTGGACCGCGAGCCAGGTCCCCAAGATGGAGACGCCGCTCGCCTTCGACCAGCGCCACAAGTTCTCGTGGAACCTGGACTACCGGTACGCCAAGGGGGAGGGCCCCGCGTGGCACGGCAACCGTCCGCTCGAGAACGCGGGCCTGAACGTCCTCCTGAACGCGGGCAGCGGGTTCCCCTACACGCCGACCACGGTCTACAACGAGGTCACCCTGGCGAACGTGGCCTCCCAGCCGATCGGTCCCATCAATTCGCGGTACGGCCCGTGGACGGTCCAGATGGACCTGAGGGCGAACAAGGACTTCACGCTGGGCGGCCAGAACCTCGACCTGTACGTCCTGGTGCTGAACGTGTTCAACCGGGACAACATCCGGACCGTGTACACGGGCTCGGGCAGCGCCGAGACCACGAACTTCCTGAACACCGCGGAGGGGCAGGCGACGTACAGCACCGCGGACTCGCAGCGGCTGTACGGCCTCGCCGAGCGGAGCCCGACGCTGCACGACTCGGGCCGCCTGTTCCAGTTCGGCGCGAAGGTGAGCTTCTAGGCCATGAAAACGCTCGTGGCAGCAGTGGGATGGACGGATAGGACGCCAAGGAGGGTGATCACGATGCGATCTCTACGCTGGCTCGGGGCGGCAAGCCTGATTCTGGCGCTGGCCGCCTCCGATGCGGCTGCGGCCGCGAAACCGACGGCGCGGGTCCAGCGCCGCTCGGCGCACCGGTCCGCGGCGATCATCGACAACACGACGCACATGGACGCGAACCAGATCGACATGGTGGTGACGAACCACGGATCCTTCGCCTACGACCTCGTGACGGGGAACGCCGGATTCATCTTCCCCAAGGGCTCGACCAAGACCGCCGTCTTCGCGGCGGGGCCCTGGATCGGGGCCAAGGTCAACGGCCAGGTCCGCATTGCGGTCGGCGAATACTCGCAGGAGTTCGTGCCGGGTCCCATGGTGAACGGGACCTTCCAGCCGGACAACGCGCGCTTCAAGAACTACAAGATCGTTCGCGGGAACACCACCAGCGCCGACTACCTGAACTGGCCCGTGGACCAGGGCGCGCCCGTGGATTCCACCGGGGCGCCGGCGCTCCTGGGAGACGCGATGATCTGGAGCGTCTACAACGACGCCGATCCCAGCGTTCACAACAACGCCGCGGGGTTCACGCAGCCGCTCGGAGTCGAGATCCAGCAGTCGACGTTCGCGTTCAACCGCTCCGGGGCGCTGGGGAACATCGTCTTCGTGCGCTACAAGCTGATCAACAAGGGCGGAAACCAGCTCGACAGCATGTACGTCTCCGCGTGGGCGGACCCGGACCTGGGCGGCTTCACGGACGATTTCGTCGGTTGTGATACCACCCGCTCGATGGGTTACGTCTACAACTCCACGTCCATGGACCAGATCTACGGAGCGACGCCCCCGGCGGTGGGTTTCGACTTCTTCCGCGGGCCGATCGTGCCCTCCGGAACGCCGGGCGTGAGCGACACGCTGGGGATGACCTCGTTCAACAAGTACACCAACGGAACCGACCCCCAGAACGCGGGCGAGACGTACAACTACATGAGGGGGCTGCACCCGGACGGGACCCCGGTGCACGTCAACGACGACACCCTGCAGGCGATCACCACGTTCCAGGTGTCGGGCAACCCGGTCAACTCCACGGGATGGCTCGATTCCAATCCGGGCGACCGTCGTCTCCAGCTCTCCTCCGGCCCCTTCTCCATGGCCCCGGGGGACTCGCAGGAGGTCACGATCGCGATCATCGTGGGGCAGGGGACCGACAACCTCTCCTCGATCACGGATCTCAAGAACAAGGATGACCAGGCCCAGGTCGTCTTCAATCTGAACTTCGACATTCCCGCGCCCCCGCCGAGCCCCAAGGTCTTCGTTCAGGAGCTGAACAAGAGCATCCGCCTGATCTGGGACCAGGCGGCGGTCGGCACCCATTCCGCCAACGCGGTCCTGGGGCAGGATTTCGTGTTCGAGGGCTATCGGGTCTGGCAGCTCCCGTCCAAGGGGGGATTCAGCAACGCCAAGGTCATCGCCACGTTCGACCAGCCGGACGCGTACGGCTCGCTCTACAGCGACATCTTCGATCCGCAGGTGGGCGCGACCCAACGGCTGCAGATCATCAAGGGGCCGAACGAAGGCCTTCGCTTCCAGTTCGACGTCAACTCCGACGCGTTCCGGGGCGGTCCGCTCGTGAACAACACCCCCTACTATTTCGCCGTCACGGCGTACTCGCTGGACACGCTGGACGTGACCCCCTACGTCGTCGGGGTCAACCAGGTGGGCACGATCACCGACGTGCTGGAGAGCGCGCTCAATGTCGTGACCGGCATTCCCAAGGGGAGCAACTCGGTCTACACCGTCAACGCGAAGCAGATCTCGGGCGATCACGTGGGCGCTTCGGTGGTGGTGGAGCAGCTGCAGGGATCCGTGATCGGGGATTCGCTGTACCACGTCACGTTCGCGCCGGACCAGAGCTGGACCCTGACCAACACGACGTCCGGGCGGCAGCTCCTGACCGGGCAGACCAGCGTCTCGGGCGGCTTCGATTCCCCCATCGTGACCGGATTCATGCCTCGCGTCCTGGCTCCGCCGGATCCCTCCATGATCTTCCAGATCGAGGGCGGGTCCGGGCTCCTGGGCGCCACGGATTCGATCAACCTCTTCCTCCCGACCGATGCTCCCGACTCCAGCAAGACCTGGTTCCTCTCGAACCTGGTCGATGACACCGACATCACCTGGTACAACTTCGCGGACTCGGACCGTCACGACTACCTGATCCACGTGCTCACGACGGCTTCGGAGCCCGCGTGGGAGTACAACTTCGGGGACCCCTCGGCGCAGGCCGCGTTCAACGTGCCCTTCGAGATCTTCGATCTCGGCGAGTGCAGCGCCGCCAATCCCTCCGATGACGTGAAGGTGTGCGCCATGATCCGCGACGACGACGGGAGCGGGACCTGGTCGTGGGGCGACCGCCTCTACATCCGGCGCATCCCGTTTGCGAGCGTCGCCTGGGGCACGCCGGGGATCATGTCGACCGACTACGCGCCGCTGAACGACGATCAGACGCTCGGGCGCTTCGGCTTCTCCGCCGTCAGCCCCACGGGCCCCGCGCTCCCCGTTGCGGAGGCCCGCGTTCGCGTCCGCGGCGGGCGTCTCTGCCCCAGCGACGTGTTCGCGTTCGAGACGGTCCCGTCGGGCGCCGCCGCGGGAACCGTGGTGGGGAACGACATCAAGAAGGTCCTCGCGGTGCCCAATCCCTACTACGCGCACTCGTCGTACGAGCTGACCCAGTTCGACCGGGTCATCAAGTTCACCAACATCCCGGCGTCCCGGAACGTGACCATCCGTATCTTCAACCTCGCGGGGGACCTGGTCCGGACCATCCGGCGCTCGGCCTCGGCGGGGGACGACATGTCGCGCGCCGAGATCCAGTGGGATCTGAATACCGATAACCGTCTCCCCGTCGGGAGCGGGGTCTATATCTACCGCGTCGACGTGCAGGGCGTGGGAAGCAAGACCGATCGCCTCGCCGTCTTCGTCGAAAAAGAGCGGTTGGACAACTTCTAATGGAGGGTCCGATCGCGATGAAGCCGGAACGAGATCCTTCCCCAGGACGGAGGATGGAACCTATGTGGGCCCTACTCAAGAAAGCCGCCCTTCCGATCGCGCTGCTCGGCTTCGCCGGACACGCGGTCGCGGGGGGGTTGGACCGGATCGGCACCGCGGGAGCGCAGGAGCTGCGCATTCCGGTGGGAGCCGCCTCCATCGCCATCGCGGGCTCCGCCGTGGCGCTCGGCGACGGCATCGGCAACATCTACTACAACCCCGCGTCGCTCGCCGCGGTGGACAACCCGGAGGGCATGGTCGCCTACAGCACCTACCTGGCGGATTCCAAGGTGAACTACGGCGCCGCGTCCACCAAGCTGGGTTCCTCCGGGAACATCGCGTTCTCGGCCAAGGTGCTGAACATCGGTGACATCGTCGTGACCACGGAGGACGCGCCGGAGGGAACCGGAGAGATCCTGAATCCGACGTATTCGGTCTTCGGGGTCACCTACGGCCGGCGCATGACGGACCGGGTGGCCCTGGGGGTCACGGCGAGCTACATCAGCGAGAAGATCGCGCAGACCTCCGCGACGGGGCTGGCCGCCGACTTCGGCGTGCAGTACGATACCGGCTGGCGCGGGGTCCGGTTCGGGTTCGCGATGAAGAACATCGGCCCGAACATGCACTTCAGCGGGCCCGACTTGGAGCAGCGGATCACGCTGCCGGGCGACGATCCATCCGCCCAGCCTCACGTGGTCCAGCTGGAGTCCACCGAGTTCGAGCTGCCGAGTTATCTTCAGATGGGAGTGTCCTACGACGTGGGAGTGAGCGAGAAACAGCACGCCACGATTTACGGCACGTTCCAGGGCAACAATTTCTCGACGGATGAGTACCGGCTCGGCGCCGAGTACCTGCTCGGCGAGCACATCGCGCTGCGCGGCGGATACGTGGGCCAGCTGGCCCTCAAGGCATCCGACCGGCAACAGGATTATCTCTACAGCTACAACTACGGCGCCGGGCTGAATTTCAAGCTGGGCGAGCGTCCGCTCAGCTTCGACTGGGCGGGGACCCACGTGGGTCAGTTCTTCAGCGACAACCAGCAGGTTTCGCTCCGCATCGCGTTTTGAGCGCCCGGATCCCGGCTCTGGCCCTGGCGCTGGCCCTGGCCGTGTCGCCGGGGCTCGCGGGCGCCTCCTCCTGCGCGCCGTCGGGGTTCCTCGCGGATTCCCTCTCCTCGGTGCCCTACGAGGTCGTGGAGGGCTGCCACTTCGGAATCCTGGCGGTCTCCCTCGACCGGGGGGACACGCTCCTCGCCCTGAATTCCGGGGACCGGTTCATTCCCGCCAGCAACATGAAGCTCTTCGTCACGGGCGCGTTCCTGCGTCAGTTCGGGCCGCAGTCGCGCGGCGTCACGATGGTCGGCGCGCGAGGGAAGCTCGGGAGGAAGCACGGGCGGATCGAGGAGCTGAAGGGGGATCTCATCCTCCACGCCTCGGGGTATCCCGACATCGTCCAGCTGCTCCATCCCGGCTCGCGCGGTCTCCTGGACTCCCTGGCGTACCTTCTGCACGAGGCGGGCCGCGAGAAGGTGCAGGGGACCGTGTGGGTGGATGGGACCCTCTTCGCTCCCGAGCCGTACGGGCCCGGGTGGGCCGTGGACGACCTTCCCTTCTCCTACGGGGCGCCGCTCAACGCCGTGCTCGCGAACGGGAACGCGGCGACCCTTCTCGCGACGGCGACGCCGGACGGGGTCACCCTGTCGCTCGACCCGCCCGAGACGCCGCTTCACATCGTGGGGAGGGTGTC
>Ga0187823_10000281_pt1 | contig 12613 bp, 12 predicted proteins | sample NC_wetland_sal_i_12_FD_132968 | JGI IMG/M metagenome (GOLD analysis project Ga0187823, IMG submission 132968) | Wetland sediment microbial communities from Neuse River Estuary, North Carolina, USA - SourceSoil_3 | ecosystem: Environmental > Aquatic > Freshwater > Wetlands > Sediment | place...
AGCGCCGCCCCTCGCCGAACACAACCGCGTCGAGCGATCCCCGAAACCGGGGCGGCTGAGGATCGGTAAACCCTGCCTGCCTGCCTGCCTGCCTGCCTGCCTGCCTGCGTGCCTGCCTGCGCCCTTCAGGGCCTGCCGCGGCAGGGGTACGTCACTCAAAGACATTCTGCGTCCAGCGCCCCCGGGCCGCCCCAATGCCTGCGATCGGTTCACCTGGCGCGGAGCGCCATCCGCACTGCGTGTGCATGTGAGGGTGGGCTCGGGTGGGCGCGCCGCGGGGTCCGACCGGCGCCGGGATCGCGCCATGAACGCTCTGCCGAGCGTCTCACGTCGGAGCCGAGCTTCCGCCGGACAGACCGGTGAGAGCACGCGCGTCCTTCGGCGTCTGGATCGCCGATCGGCCGTCAGATCGTCGGCGCTCCATGCGAGCGGACCAGTCGCACTCGGTGGCGCCTATCTCACCGCGTTGCGGCCAGCCCCGGCGCTTTCAGATCCGGCCATACGGAGGCCGCTTGACCGCGTCCGCGGCCATGACAGACGATGTTGCAATCAGCGATCCCTTCGGGCCTCTTCGGCGCAGGGAGCGGATCCGCCTCGCGTGGTGGGAGAGCTAGCTCGACGGGCGCTCATCCTCGTCCGTCTCGCGTCAGCCTCCCTAGTGTCGCACCCCAAAGGGTGCGGTCGGTCGGCGATGACGCGAGCCGGACACGACGAGGACAATCCCCGGGCGCTCGACTCGACTAATCCTGTTATGTCTGACAGAACTGCTAGAGTCACAAGTCGAATCAGGTTTGCACGGTCGGCGACCCGTCACCGCGTGTCCAGGGAGCGCAGTCGGTACGTGATTGAACATTGCGGTCTGCTTTTCAAAGAGTCGCCGCCGGCGTTTGGCACCGACGTGCCGGACGTGAGGCTGGTCTACCTCGGTGACGACCCAGACGGACGTCCGCTCGAGGTAATCGCAGTCGAGACCGGCGAGGACGAGTTGTTTGTGATTCATGCGATGCCCTTGCGCAGCAAGTACACGCGACAATACGAGGAGGCCCTGAAATGGCGCCGCTGAGGACCCGTAGTGGAACGGAGTTGACCGATGAGCGCATCGAGGCGCTTGCGGATGAGGCCGAACGCGGTTACGACCTGACGAAGGCTCGCCGCGAGCGAGTCGGTAGGCCGCCGCTCGGCTCCGCCGGTACGTCTCCGCGCGTGCAGATCAGGGTCGATCCGGATCTCGCGATCGCGTTGAAGGCTCGGGCGCGACGGGAGAAACGCTCCGTCAGTGAGGTCGCCCGCACAGCGCTGCGCGAGTACGTGGCGCGACCCACGGCGCGGCAACGACGCGCCTGACGCCTTGACCGTCCGAATAGGCCCATACACGTTCGACCACGTCACCTACGACGGTGAGGCCGACGTGCTCTACCTGTCGATCGGCTACCCGGCGCGTGCCGTCGACTTCGACGAGACGCCCGACGGCCACGCCCTGCGCTTCGACGAGGAAAGCGAACTCGTCGGCCTGACGATCACAGACGCACAGCGCCGCGTGCGAGAGGGCGGGGGAGACCTCGTGCTGGACCTCCAGGTGCGCGCGCACGCGGAGGACCTCAAGGAGTCCTTCGCCCTGGCCCGGTAGCGACGCCGAGAGGTCAAGGGCGGAGCCCTTGCCGCCGGCGTGTGCGCTCAATCCATCACGGCCCGCCGAACGCATCCGCAGTGGGCCGCCAGCGCGCAGGCACATCCGGTCACGCCCAGCCGATCGGCTCCACCACCAGGAACTCCGAGGAGGAGGAGGGCTTCTAAGCACGGCTGCCGCGAGGTGAGGGGGGCCATCTCTCGAGGTGCAGGCAAGCACGCGGAGTGGCGAGGGCCGCGCGAGCAACCCCCGAGCTGCAACGGCTGAGGTTCCGTCAACCTGCCTGCCTGCGCCCTTCAGGGTGTGCCCCGAAGGGGTGCGTGACCAAAAACTTGCGCGCCTGAGCGAGCCGGGTCGCCTCAATGCGTGCGATCGGCTCCACCGGCACGCAGCGCCCTGCGCACTGCTCGTGCATGTGAGGGGTTGGGCTCGGGTGGGCGCGCCGCGCCGCCCGACCGGCGCCGTGATCGCCACATGTACGCCCTGCCGGACTCTCACGGCGGGCCTAGCAGCCGCCCTATCGGCGCCGGCCCGCCCGAGACGTCACTTGGCGGCGAGCGGGCCTATGGCAGCAGCTCGAATGCGTCCCGGTGCCGTGGCGCCACCGCGGCGAAATGCCGGTTATCCAGCGTGACGATCGTCGCCGTGTCCAGCCGCTCGGCGAGCGCGATCACCGACGCGTCGGTTCCGCCGAGGGGGAAGTCCGCGTACTGCTCGACGAGCTCGACGATGCGCGGGAAGTCATCGACGCTCGGACCCTCCACGTCGAGCTCCCCGACCCCGCGCAGGAACGCGGCCTCGGCGGCGCTGCCGAGCCGGCGCCCGACGAAGTAGGTGGCCTCGGCGATCACGAGCGCGGGGAGAACGAGCCGCAGGTCCTCGCGCGCGAGCACGGCCACGCACGCTTGGTGGTCGCGGTCGTCTGCGTCGGCCGCCGCGTACAGCGGTCCGGCGTCAACGATCGCGAGGGTGCTCATCCCACTCGTGCTCGAGCAGCTCCTCCATGTCACGCGCCGTGCTGGTGTGACCGCTGCGCCCGATCGCGGCGAACGGAACCGGTCGCGCCCGACCGGGCTGAAGGCCGAGGTGGGCTTGCAGCGCCTCGCGTGTCAACTCCGATGCGGAGATCTCACGCCGGCGCGCCTCTCGACCGAGCGTCTGCGCGAGGTCGTCCGGCAGCGAGATGGTGGTGCGCTTCATACACGCATCATAGCATCGTAGGTGTGCTACACGGTCCGCCGCGACCACGCAGCTCCCGGCCGTCACGGCTGGCTGGGGAAGGGCGTCAGACTCCGGTTGCCGGCAGCTAGTCCTCCAGCGCCACCGCGGCGGGCACTCCGCTGGCGATGTAGCCCGGTATCGCGACGATCACGAGCGCCGCGGCGGTCACGATCGCCGCGCTGATGAGCGCTGCGAGGATCGCGACCGAGTGCACGACCGGGAAGTTGATGACGTTCGCGAGCGCCCGGTCGAGCAGCTGCTGCCCGTAGAGCCCGAAGGCCGCTCCGGTCAGGCAACCGACGCACAGCAGCAGGAGGCTCTCGAGCACGATCGTCCACCACAGCGCTCTGCGCGGAAACCCCTCGAGCTTCAGCTTCGCGAGCCGCGGCCGGCGCTGCCAGACCATGTTCGCGATCGCCGCGGCCATCGCGAGCACAGCGACCGCCAGGATCAGCGTCGCGATCTGCGTAAGGCGCTGAAGACCCTGGCGGCTGAGCGCGTTCTGTTCTTCTGCGTGCGCGTGGGCGCTCTGCACCGACAGTCCCGAGCCTGGCCCGAGCGTCGAGCGCAGCTCCCGCTGCACCGCTGCGATGCTCGCCCCGCCCGCGAGCAGCACGTTGTAGGCGGAGGCGTCGCTGCTGGCCCAGCCCCGCGCGAACTGCTGCGCGGTGATGGTCACGGCACCGGGAGCCCACCCGATGTTCGTCGAGAGTGCCGCGACGCGCACGCGCAGCGGCCGCGGTGAGGGGATCGTGAGCGACTGGCCGATGTGCACGTGGTGTTCTTCTGCGAGCGCCTGGGAGATCACCGCCCAGCTCCCGCCGCGCACGCGGGCTTCGGCCTGAGCGACTGAGCCTTCCACGATCTGCGAGGGCGCGAGCAGCGGCTGGGCTTCGCTCGGCGGCGCGATCACCCACACGCGTCGGGTGCCCCAGTCGAGCAGTCCGCCACGGTAGGCGCGGACGCTGCGCACGCCGGGCAGCGCGGCGAGGGTGCCCGCCTGCGTGGCGGCGAACGGTGCCGTGCGCAGCAGGTTGTAGGAGCCGGGAGGCGAGACCCAGATGTCGGTGTAGGCGTTCTCATCGCGTGCGGCGTTCTGAAGGCCTCCCAACAGGTCTGAGTGTGCGCCCTGGATCGCGACGGCGCCGAACACCGCGACCGCCCCGGTGGCGGCGACGCCCACGGCCCGCGCGCGCGCCGCGCTCAGCTCCATCGCGGCGATGTGAGGGACAGCGCCGGTCAGCCGCTGCGCCGCGCGGCGCAGCAGCCCCAGCAGCAGCTCGAGGGCCCCGCCGAGGACCAGCAGCAGCGAGGCGACCAGGAGCACCATGCCGGCGATCGCGAGCTTCGGCGCGAGCGCCAGCACGATGCTCGCGCCGGCCAGGCACGCCACCGCGCCGAGCGTGCTCGCATACCGTGCCCTGCCCGCTCCCGCCCGTTCCCGCGGCGTGATCGCCGCGAGCGGATCGCGCGAGAGGATGTCGCGCAGCGGGCTCAGCACCGCGACGAGCGCTGCGAGCATGCCGTCGCCGATCGCCACGGCGAACGCCTGCCAGCCGACGGCGCGCTGGCTGCCGACCGCGAACGCCGAGCCGAGGTACCCCGGGTTTTCCCTGAACAGGTGGATCGAGAGCTCCTGCCCGAGCGCAAGGCCGACCGCGCAGGCGGCGAGGCCGAGCAACACGGCGTCGAGGGCGAGCACGGCGATCACGCTTCGGGGGCTGTAACCGTCCCGGCGCAGGTCAGCGATCAACCGCCGTCGCTGAGCGACGGTCAGCAGCGTCGCGTTGAACGCGAACAGGAACCCGACGAGCGCGCTGATGAGCGCGAACAGCGCCGTGGACTGGTTGCTCGCCGAGGCGGCCTTTGCGAACAGAGCTTCGTCATAACCCGTGGACTCGACGTTCAGGCTCGTGCCGGCCAGGCGCCGCAGGCCCGCCTGAACCTGCGCCCGTGCGCCGGGGGCCGGCTGGACCAGGATGCGGGAGACCCGTCTGGGCAAGCCGGCCATTTCCTGGGCGTAGAAGAGCGGCGCGATCACGATCGGGCTGGCAGCGAGCCCACCGATCTGGCGTTCGTGAAGCTGGGCATAGAGCGGAGCGCGAGTGGCGCGCCCGTAGAGCTTCAGCGTCACTTCGCTGCCGAACCGTGTCACCCCGATCCGGCCGGCGAGCGGCGCCGGCAGCAGCACGGCGCCGATCCCGGCGAACGGTTCCAGCTGCGTGCGGGCGACGAGGGCGCCCCCGAGCGCTTTCAGGCTCGAGTCCGCGCCGACGAGCTCCACGGAGCTCGCACCCTTCGGCCCGCTGGCCTGCGCGGAGGCTTCAAGCAGCGGCGCGGCGGCACGCACCCCGGGCAGCGCCCGAACCCGCCCGAGCGTGGCCTGCGGCATGCCGTGCGGGTCGCGCGCCAGCAGCTGCAAGCTCGCGCGCCCGACGATCCCGTGCGAGAGCTCAGAGACCGAGCTCTTCAGGCTCTCGCTTGCGACCTGGGAGGCGAACAGCAGCGCGACCCCCGCGGCGATCCCGAGCAGCGCGAAGCACTCCTGCACCCAGCGGGCGCGCAGGCGCACCCGGTAGAGGTGAAGCAGGTTTGCGGCGCTCACGCCGCGTATGTGCTGCTCACGTGCTCCAGGCGGGCGAGCACGTCGGTGGTGGGCGCGACCTTGGCATGCTCGTAGTCGGAGAGGCGTGGGGGGGAGGTACCGGCGGCGCGGGCGAACTCGCGCAGCGACAGGCCCGTCGCCGCCCGCCAGGCGCGGATCTGCAATGCGTAGCGCTCGCGTCCCCGGCGTGCGAGGTCCTCGCGCGCGTGGCGGATCACCGACTCGAGCGCCCGATCGATTCCGTAGTGCTCATCCCAGGAGATCACGGTCTCCGCGGTCCGGGCCGCGGCTCCCCATGGGTTCGCGCGGATCGCCGCGGCGAGGCGACGCCAATCGCAGATCGTGCCGCGGTCGATCAGGATCTCGATCGCCTGCGGCGGCCACTCGTCGATCGCCGCGTCGCGGTCGACGTCGATGTTGCGGAAGCTCAGCATCCGGCCAGCATCGCCTCGGCCACGGAGCCGAGCACGCCCTTGACGTTCGCCCAGTCCTGCCATCGTGGCACCAGGGCCTTGTAGGCCTCGAGCCGGCGGGTCACCTCCTCGTCGCGCGGGCGCGGGTCGGCGAGCTGGCGCAGAACCTGCGTTGCCACCGGCTCGACGTCGGCGTTCAGATCGGCGTAGTAGTCGTCGATCGCACCGAGCACCGCCGCGGCCTCTTGGACTCCGATCCGATCGGACAGGGCGGCAAGGTCCAGGTAGTCCCGGGTTTCGTTGCGTGTGAGCGCGAGCCATGCCTTCACCCGCAGGATCTCCTCGAGCGTCGGCAGGACGATCGAGTTGCCGCCGACGACGGTCTCGATCGTCTCCAGGGGCCGGCTGCGTCGCAGCTGGCGGACTCCGGTCTCGATGCCGCCGAGGCTGCCGAGGATGATCTTGCCCGGCTGGACTCGCGCGCGGGAGAAGTCGCCGAGCGCTTCGAGGTTCTCGAGGATCGTCTCGAAGCGCTCCGCGAGGTCTGCGACGACGTGGTCGTTGTCGGCCGACTCGCGGTGGTGGGCGTCAAGAGCCGCCGCGGTGCCACCGACGATCACGGCGCCGGGGACGACGGCCTGCAGCTCGGCCGCGGTCGCGAGCACGTCATCGAAGGACGGCTCGGTCACGAAGTGTGTTATCAGATCCGATAACACCTATTCGGCCTCGCTGGCCGGCCCCCGTGTTCGGGGCGGTAGTCGCCGAGCCTGCCGTCGCTCAGCGCCAGCACCCGGTCGGCGTAGCCGGCTGCAAGCGGGTCGTGGCTGACGAGCACACACGCGACGTTGCGCTCCCGGCAGAGGCTTCGCAGCAGCTCGAGCACCTCCCGGCTTCGCTGGCTGTCGAGGCTGCCGGTCGGCTCATCTGCGAGCAAGAGGCTCGGGTTCGTCGACAGCGCCCGCGCGATCATCACGCGCTGGCGCTCGCCCATCGAGAGGGTCTCGGAGCGGTGGTCGAGCCGCGAGCCGAGGCCGAGACGATCGAGCAGCGGTGCGATCTGACGGTGCGCCTCGCGCCAGCGGACGGTGGCGAGCAGCTTCAGCACGGCGTTGTCAATCGCGCTGACCCCGGGCAGCAGGTCGAAGTTCTGGCGGATGAACCCGAGCTCTGAGAGCCGAAAGGCGGCGCTCTCGCGCTCGGAGAGCGCGGCGAAGTCGCGCTCGTTGATCTTGACGGTGCCCGAGGTCGGCGCGAGCAGCGTCGCGATCATCAGGAGCAGCGTCGTCTTGCCCGACCCGCTCGGCCCGTACAGCGCGACGAGCTCACCGGGACGCACGTGCAGCGAGACCCCGTCGACCGCCCTGACGGGCTCGCCGGCGGCACTCGGGTAGTGCTTGACGAGGTTCAGGACCTCGAGCATCGCCCCTGATGCCCGATCGCGCAGGCCCCACCCGGCTGCGGCGCGCGTCGCACCGAGGTCGTCCTCGGCGCCCGCAGCACCCGACCACCGCCGCCGAGCGGGCCGGCCGGCCTGCTCACGACTGCTCCCCTGCGATCTCGCGCGCTGTCACGTTCGCCGCTCTACCGGTAGGAGCTGTTGGTCAACTGGTGTGCCAGCCGCTTCGCCTCGAACATCACGATCGCGGCCCGCAGCGACGGGCCGAGCGCCTGGGCGAGCTGGCTGCGAACCCGCTCCGCCTCGGCGGTCCGCGACTGCGGGGCGGAGAGGTAGTAGCTGCACATCGCGGTGAGGATCACGCGATGGGTCTCAGGGTCAGGGAGACGGCGCATGTCATCGCGCGCGCGCCAGGCCAGCGAGCCGAGCCTCAGCGCGCCGGCGACGCTCGAGTCGTAGTTCTCGAGCAGACAGCGCCTGCCGGCCTTCTGGTCCTCGAGACGGTCGACGAGGCTGTCGAGCAGTGAGTGCAGCGCGGTCGCCGAGGGGTGGTAGGCGCGGTCGATCGCCCGCGCGTCTGCCGCGTCCAGGTCGCTCCGGGCGGCGGAGCCGATCAGCGCGTGCACCGGCAGCGAGCTGCCGCACGCCGCCGCCGTCTCCCACCAGCGAAGGCCCTCGCGGCCCTCGCCGCAGACGGTCGCCCAGCGCTCCAGGGCCTCGTGGCCGCCGTGCGCCTCGGCCAGGTTGAGCGTCTGGAAGTCGACGATGCGCGCCGCGGCTGCCCGCGCGACCGGCGCGAGCGCTCGGAACGACGGCAGCGAACGCAATGAGGCGCGGCACGCGTCGAGCATCTCCCTCAGGTAGCCGCCGTCGCGGTGCTGCGGGTTGTACTGGTAGTAGTCGACGTGCTCGGCGTCGGGGTGAAGGGCGATCAGCAGTGCCTGGTGGAGCTGGTCGGCGTTCGTGACCGGGTCTGCGCTTTCGAGCTCGGAGAGCGCGTCCAGGTAGTTGTAGGCGCACTGGTAGGCGACGAGCGCGCGGACCGTGGATGTGCGGTGCGCGGCCGGCGCCAGCGTCGCAAACAGCGCGGCCCCCTCGATGTTGCCGCGCTTGGCCAGTGCCTGACGGGCGCTCGCGCGGAGCGCCGGGTCTTCGATCGCCTCGCTCGCGCTCTGCCAGCGGGCGAGCTCTCGGCGGACTGCCGGCCCGATCAGGAACAGATAGCGAAGCACGGTCGCGGTGAACGCGACCGGGAGGGCAAGCGCCCGCCCCGGCGCCGAAAGGGCGCGCTGCTGGTCGGTCGGCTCGAGGCTCTCGGCGAGCGGCCCCGGGATCCTCGCGGGGCGGTGCCCGTTGCCGGTGTAGACGGTGCTGCTCATCGCGCTCAGTGGCCGCTCGGGCAGGGGACGGTGCTCTGGGCGCTGGTCTGGCTCCCGTCCACGAACGTGAACTCGGCGAAGAACGGGAACCCGCCGTGCGGGCAGCGTTCCGGAACGGACACGCCGCGGGGGTGGAACGCGACCCGGTGTCCGTGGGAGCGACGGTAGTAGAGGAGGTGGCTCGGGCCGATCGTGCTCGTGACCGAGACGACCGAGACGTCGGGGCCGCCGGGGACGCTCGCGACGAGCGGCACGGTGGTCTGGAGCTGTGAGCCGAAGCGCCCGCTGTCGGGGAGCAGTTCGCCGCTGAAGGCGACCTGGGCGTCGACGGGGTAGAGGCCGTTGGCGTAGAACAGCACGACGAGGTTGCCCTTCGGCGAGGGTCCGGCGACCGCCTGCACTTCGGGGATCTCGTGGCCGGCGCCGGTGCCGAACGGGACTTCGACGCGCGCGTCGCCATAGCCGAGCCGCGAGTTGGGCGGGCATCCGGCGAGGCCTCGGGCGATCAGCGTGGCGGGCTGGCAGGTCGCAAGGCCCAGCGTCGTGGTCGTGTAGTTGATTCCGGCGGGCATCCGCAGGTCGATGTTCGTGAGCGGCGGCGGCGCGGTCCCTTCGACGGTCGCCAGGTGAAAGCCGAAGGTGATCGTGGTCGGGGCGCCCGCCCGGTCGGGACTGAAGGATGCGTGCAGGCTCGCCTGCTCGACGGCCGCGCTCGCGCGCGCGAAGGGTGCCGCCCCGAGTGCGGCGCAGGCGAGGGTTCCGGCTGCGAAGAGCTGTGCCGCTCGGCTCACGGGACCCCGCTCGGGCTCAGATGACCGATTCCACGGCGGCGCGCCGAGTCTGCCGTGGTGGGGATGGTCGAGACTGCCTGGGATGCAGGCCGAGGCCGAGCCGGACGTCACGCGAACGCCGGGCGTCGCGAGGGCGGTGCGCGGGCGTGGGATCGGTCATCTCAGGTGGAGATCCGGCCGCTGACGTGGACCGTGACCGCGTCGTTGGTGCGCCGGACGGTCCCGGTGAAGCTGAGCCCGCTTCCGGAGGCGTGCCTGTAGCTGCCGCTGCCTCGCGTGATCCGCATCGAGCCGCTGAAGGACGCGACCGAGCCCGAGGGCCGGTAGCTGGCGGACGCCAGGCCGGTCAGCGACCCGCCCGAGGGATAGATGTTCACTTCGGCGCTGACGTGGTTGGTGGAGGTGACGGTCAGGTGGATGTAGATCCGCCCGCCGATCGTGCCCGTCGCCTTGCCTTCCTCGTTGAGCGTGAAGCCGTGGTGGCTCGTGAGGTGCAGGCTCGCGCTGTCGTTGATCGAGATCGTCCGCGCGATCCGCGCGCCGGGCCGGGCCTGCGCTGCCACCGATCCGCCTGCGAGGCTGACCGCGAGCAGGAGCCCCGCGCTCGCGGCGAGCGTCCGAGCGGGCAGGTGCGCCGCGCGCACACGTTCACCCCAGGCTTCGATCCGGCTCCCAGCTTCCATCGACCCGATCCTCCCCATCTCTCTCCCCGGCTCTCGGGGCGAACCCGTCGAGCCGAAATAAACGTTCACGGTGAGGTTAGCTGAGCCGGCGCAGATCATCAACGACCAACGTTGCCGGCCTTGGAATCCGCCACCGCCTCAGGGCAGCGCCGATGCGCGCTGCCGCCCGCCGGAGAGGGGGAGCACCGACGCCCACAGCGACGGATCTGCAGCTGAGGACGGCGCCGGCGGCTTCAGGAGGCGCGGCGCGCTCTGGAGGCCCGGGCGCCCGGGGCCCGCTGCGTGCGGCGCGCCGCCTTCTCATCGCGCTGCAGCTGCGCGCCGATGAAGCGGTCGCTGGCCGCCGCGCCGAGGAACGGCGCGAGCCACAGATGGGCGATGTAGCCGAGCAGCCGCGAGGTCTGCGGCTTTCGCTTGCACGCCTCCAGGAAGATGATCTCGAACACGGCTGCGATGATCGCTTCCATCGCCTCCCGCGACGGCGGGGGCTCGCGCGTCGAGTGCACGAGCCCGTCCTGCAGGAAGAACATGAACGCGGCGTGGCTGTCCTCCACCCGCTGCGTGGTCTCCGCGCCCGCCGCATAGGCCTCGACGAACCCGACCTTTCCGACCATCGGGTTCGCGTCGAGCAGGCCCGTCAGGGCCCGCCCCGCCTCCCAGGAGCGCTCGGGCCACGCCGCCGCCGAGAAGAACGCCTTGGAGGTCACGTCCATGACCTGCTGGAAGCCGAGCTCGTGCGCCGCCGCGAAGGCCTCCTGCTTGTCGGCGAAGAGCTGGTAGAAGACGTGACCGTCCACGCGCGCGAGCGCCTTGATGTCAGCCACCGTCATCGCCCCGTAGCCCTCCTCGGCGGCCAGGCGCGCGACCGCGTAGAGGATCCGCAGACGATGGTTTTCGCTCACCTCCTGCTCGCTGACGCGCGGGCGCCCCGGCGGAAACACGCCAGGCATCCGCTGGATAGGGCCCTCCGGCACGTGCGCGGAGCGCGCGGGGCGCGCGGAGGGCTCGAGCGTGGCCCAGCGTCGCGAGCGCCCCGGGCGCTCGTATGAGGCAACCCAGGCCGTGAGCGCCTCGCCGAGCTCTGCCAGACGGCCTTCGCCGCGGCGCAGGCGCATCGCGAGCATCCGGTAGGCGCTTCCCAGCACGACGCGCGGATCGACGTCCGGCAGCGGCGAGGCGGCCCCGGCGCCCCGCTCTGCGCGCTCGACGAGCACGGCCAGGCGCTCGATCCCCTGCTCTCGGAGCGAGAGCCCCCGCGGTCCGCTGGTCATCGCCTCGGCCGTCAGGAACCGCCCTGCCGCGGGGTCCTCTTCGGCGAACGCGACGAGCGCCGCGATCGCGCGCGCCAGCGCCTCGCGCGGCGGCACCCCCGAAAGCTCCTCTCCCGCGCGGTCCAGCAGCCGCTGCTGGACCTCCCCGAGCGCCGCCAGAAAGCAGGCTTCACGGTCGGCGAAGTAGTCGTAGAAGGTCGGCCGGGAGACGCGTGCGTTGGAGATCACGGCGGAGACGTTCGCCGCCTCGTAACCGCGCTCGACGGTCGCCTGGACCATCCCGTTCAGCAGCCGGGCTCGTTGGGTGCTCTTGCGTAGCTGTGGGGCCATCGCTCCTCGGGCCTCGCGCGCCGTGCGCGCGCCCGGCGCGAAACGTATCCGACTTGACAGATGTCCTGCCCCCTTGTGCCTGCTGTCCACGTGCGCTTTCGAGGCCCCCCTTGGGTCAGCTCCGAAAGCAACATACCGGCGTTTATCGGCCCCGAACGGACAAACGGGCGCCGCCCGATCTGCCGTTTCGTAGGGCCCCGGTCCTCGCCCTGGGACCGTCGCCGCCCGCGGGCCGGTTAGGCTCCCGGCCATGTTTATCGCCGCTCGCGCGCGCCCTCTGACGCGGACGCCCACGGCAGGCGCGGGCAGCCGTCTGCGATGAGCGCTGCGAGAACGGCACGCGCGGTGAACGACCCGGAGGAGCAGGCGCTGCTCTATCGGCGCTGGCTGATGAGCGCCGCCGTCTCGGGCGCCGAATCCGACGGTCTGCGCTCGCTGAGCGTCGCGCGCGTGATCGCCGGCGCGCGCGTCTCGCGCAAGGTCTTCTACGACTCCTTCAGCGATGTCGAAGACTGCGTGCACGCCGCGCTCGAGCAGGTCCTGCAGAGCGCGAGCGAGGAGATTGCCGCCTCCTATGCCTCCCAGCAGAGCTGGCGCGAGGGCATGCGCGCCGCTCTCGGCAGGCTGCTCGCCCTGGCCGAGCAGCGCCGCGCGCTGGCGCGCGTCTGCTTCGTTGAGATGCTCGGCGGCGGACCGCGCCTGCTCGCCCTGCGCCGGCGCACGATGGCGGCGGCTCAGGAGGCGATCGCCCGCGCCGCGCGCCAGCCCGGCGCTCGCCGGCCGCCACCCGTCACCGCCGAGGCGCTCACCGGCGCGCTCGCCGAGTTGATCCTCGCGCGCCTGCTCGCAGGCGAGTCGCTGAGCGAGCTGGCTCCTCAGTGCATGAGCATCATCGTG
>Ga0187823_10000282_pt1 | contig 12582 bp, 4 predicted proteins | sample NC_wetland_sal_i_12_FD_132968 | JGI IMG/M metagenome (GOLD analysis project Ga0187823, IMG submission 132968) | Wetland sediment microbial communities from Neuse River Estuary, North Carolina, USA - SourceSoil_3 | ecosystem: Environmental > Aquatic > Freshwater > Wetlands > Sediment | place...
CACATCGTCGACGACCGACCCGACGACGGCGCCGCGCTCGCGGCGGTGCTCGAGCTGGTCGGCGGACAGGGGTGCGTGCTGCACTGGGCCAATGGGCTGATCGGCGCGCCGCTGGCCCCCCACGCGCTCACGGTCGCGGAGGAGGGACTCGACGCGCTGCTGCTGGTCGACGGCAACGGAAACTCCCACAAGCGCCTGCACCTGGTCGCCGAGCCCACCGCCCCCGGGGCCGAGGGCGCCGGCGCCGAAGGCAGCGCGGGGGTCTGCCTCCTCGCCGAAGGTGCGCTTGCGCGGCTCGCCGCCGAGGACGGCCAGATGCCGCCCTTGCGCGACTTCGCCGCGATCACGAGCGAGCTCGCCCGCAGCGGTGCGCGCACGAGCGTGGAGCCGGCGCCGCGCTGGCGCCAGTTCTCGGGCGACGCGCTCGACCTGCTCGAGATGAACCGCACGCTGCTCGACGCGATCGACTACGAAGCGATCCCCAACCCCGGCGACGGCAACCGCTTCGAGGGCCCGATCCTCGTCCACCCCACCGCGCGCGTCAGCTCGAGCGTGATCGTCGGCCCGGTGATCATCGGCGAAGACGCGCTGATCGTCGACTCCTACATCGGCCCGCACACGTCGATCGCCGAGCGGGTCCGTATCGAAGGCGTGGAGCTCGAGCGCTCGATCGTGCTCGCCGACGCGAGCGTGCTGCACGTCGGCGGCCGCCTCGTCGCGAGCGTCGTCGGCCGTGAGGCGCGCATCTTCCGTGACTTCTCGATGCCGCGCGCGTTGCGACTCCAGGTTGGCGACGGGGACGAGGTCGCGCTGTGCTGAGCGGCCTCGACGGCTGAGGAGCGGCGCGTGCTTCGGACGCGCTCGCGGCTCGCGGCGCTTTCGCAGCGCCCACGCCGGCTGAAGTACCGCGCGCTCTCGACGTGCAAGCGCGTGAGCGGCACGGCCACGTGCCTGCAGCCGGTGCTGCTCCTCGGCTCCGGATCGATCGCGTTCGGTCGCGCCGTCGAGTTCGGCTGGCCGCGATCGACCGCCTTCCACACCGGCTACTGCCATCTCGAGGTGTCCACGTCCGAGGCCAGCATCGAGATCGGCGACGACGTCCAGGTCAACAACAACGCGTTCATCAAGAGCGAGGGCCCCGGCATCTCGATCGGCGCGCGCGCGCTGCTCGGCTCCGACGTCACGATCTACGACAGCGACTTCCACGACCTGCGCCCGGGGATGCGCCGCGGCGGCGAGCCGCGGATGGGGCGCGTGGAGCTGGAGGAGGACGTGTTCGTCGGCGACCGCGTGCTGATCCTCAAGGGCGTCCGCGTCGGACGCCACTCCGTGATCGGGGCGGGGAGCGTGGTCACCCGGTCGATCCCCCCGGGCGTCATCGCCGCGGGCAACCCCGCGCGCGTGATCGGCGAGCTTCCCGCCGCGTGAGCGCGTGCAAGATCGGGGCGCGCATGGCGTTAACAGGTCATGATCTGCAAACCCGCGTGGGCGGCGTGCCGGCCGCCGCGGGTCACCGACCGTCTGCGACCCAAGGGAATGGAGAGCACAGAGTGAGCGCCAGGGGATCGATCGCCGTCGCCGTCCGGATCTTGGCGCTCGCCCTAGCCGCGAGCGTCGCCCTGGCCCTTGCGGCCACCGGCGCGAGCGCCGCGGAAATCGCCTACCCGGACCTGCAGGTGCTGATGCCGACGGGGGAAATCTCGATCCACCACACCTCCACGACGCGGACGCTCGAGTTCACGCACATCAGCTGGGACGCCGGGGCCGGCCCGTGGGAGCTGCGCCCGACCTACAACTCCGCCACCGGCATCTCCCAGGGCTACCAGGCGCTGTACACGATGACCAAACCGGGCGTGTGGGCGTTCGACCACACGGTGCCGATCGCCGGCCCGATGATCTGGGACCCGCCGAGCGACTACCGCTTCCCGCTCGACAGCTTCGCGCTGTACACGGTGGCGTCCGGCGGAGGGCTCGGCACCCGTGTCGCCACGAGCCCGAAGGTCGACTTCTGCATGACGTCGGACACGTTCGTGGGGGGCGTGCCCAACAGCCCCAGCACCAACGGCTATCCGAGCGGTGCATGCAACTCGCCCGAAGGAAAGCTCGGCCTCAGCGTCGGGTGGGGCGATCAGTACGACGCCACGGACGGCGGCGAGGGCATCGAAATCACGAGCCTCGCCAACGGCACCTACTGGCTCAGGGGGCAGACCGATCCCTACCACTACTTCCAGGAGTCCAACCGCAACAACAACATCACCGACACGAAGCTGCAGATCGAAGGCAACACCGTGAAAGTGATCGAACAGGTCAAACCGGAAGAAGCGCCGCCGACGGTCACGTTGACCACGCCGAGCGAAGGCCAGCTCATCTCGGGCAACGTCAATCTCAGCGCCACCGCGACCGGCCCCTCTGAAATCACATCGGTCCAGTTCCTGCTCGACGGCCAGCCGATCGGCTCGCCCGTCACGAAAGCTCCCTACACGCTGAGCTACAACCTCGGGAGCACCACGCCGGGGAGCCACTTCCTGAGCGCGCAGGCGACCGCCGTCAACGGCCTCGTCGGGACGGCGGCGGACACGAAGGTGAACGTCGCCAAGAAGATCGGCACGCTCTCGATCGACACGTCGGTCACCGGCACAGGCAAAACGACAGCCGTCACCCCCGCGTTCTCGACGTCCGAAGCAGGCGAGCTGCTGATGGCCTTCGGCGACGCCGACGGCCCTTCGACCGGCGCCCAGTCGATGACGGTCAGCGGCGCAGGCCTGACGTGGACGCTCGTGCGCCGCTCCAACGCCCAGCACGGCGACGCGGAGATCTGGAGCGCAAAGGCACCGAGCAAGCTCTCGGGGGCGACCGTGACCGCAACGGCCACCGCCACCGGCTTCGCGCAGGCACTCACGGTCGTCGCGATCACGGGCGCCGAAGGAATCGGCTCCTCGAGCGCCGCCGCCGCGGCCAGCGGCGCCCCCACGATCAGCATGCTCGCCACGCACTCCGGATCGCTCGCGTTCGGCACCGGCAACGACTGGAGCAAAAGCGTCGCCCGCACGCTGGGCGCCGGCCAGGAAATGCTCTCGCAGACGCTCGAATCGGGGAGCGGCGACACCTTCTGGACGCAGTACCAGAAGTCGCCGAGCGCCGAAGTCGGCCAGACGATGACCGTCAACGACACCGCGCCGACGAGCGACGTCTGGAACATGGCCGCCGTCGAGGTGATCCCCGCCCCCGGCGGTGGCACCGACACCGAACCGCCGAGCGTGTCGATCATCAACCCGGTCAACGGGAAGACCGTGTCCAACACGGCCCAGGTCGCCGCGAGTGCCGTGGACAACGTCGCCGTCAGCTCCGTCCAGTTCTACCTCGACGGCAAACCGCTCGGCAGCCCTGTCACCGCCGAACCGTACGCGATCCCGTGGGACACCACCACGGCGGCCAACGGCCCGCACACGCTCACCGCGGTCGCGACCGACCCGTCCGGGAACAAAGGCACCTCCCAGCCGGTCGAAGTGACGGTCCAGAACCCGCCCGAATCCGAGCCCTGCTTCGTGATGGACGCAAACTCGCACGTCGAGGGGACCGGGACCGTCACCACCGCGCCCGTGACCGACGCCGAAGCGGGCGAGTGGATATTTGCGTTCATCTCCTCCGACGGCCCCGCCGGCGCGGGCAAGCAGACCGCCAAACCCAGCGGTGGGCTCGTCAAATGGAAACTCGTCAAGCGCGCCAACGGACAGACGGGCGACGCCGAGATCTGGGCCGCGTTCGACGAAAAACAGGTCAAAAACGTCAAATTCAAATCGGTCCAGAAGGTGAAAACGTACGACCAGTCGCTGACCGTGATCACGATGCAGGCGTCCAACGGCGCCGGCGCGTCGGCCGGCGGGAGCGCCGCGAGCGGCGAACCGAGCGTGACGCTCAACACGACCAAGGGTGGGGCGCTCGTGTACGGGGTGGGCGAGGACCCCGCGAGCGCAGCCTCGCGCACGCTCGGATCGAATCAGGTGCTCCTGCGCCAGGACCTCGACGCGACGGCCGGGAAGACGTTCTGGTCGCAGTACACAGGCGCGATCACCGGCCTCGCAGGCGAAACCGTGACCCTGGCCGATCCCGCCCCCACGAGCGACCCGTGGAACATGGCCGCCGTGGAGATCCTGCCCGACGAAGCTTGAGCGGTCGCGGAAGGCCGCGGGCCCTCGAACCGTTGACTCGACATGGAGATTCGCGGCATCAGCGGTGAGCGCGCGTTCGTGACGGGCGGCGCGGGAACGGTCGGGTCGAACATCGTCGACCAGCTCGTGAGGGCCGGCGCGGCGGAGGTCGTCGTGCTCGACAACTACGTCCGCGGGCGCCGCGCGAACCTGGGCTGGGCCGAGGCGAACGGCAACGTGCGCGTGGTCGAGGGGGACATCCGCGACCGCGAGCTCGTCGCCGAGCTGACCCGCGGCATGGACCTCGTCTTCCACCAGGCGGCGCTGCGGATCACGCACTGCGCCAAAGAACCGCGCCTGGCACTCGAAGTGATGGTCGACGGCACCTACAACGTGATCGAGGCCGCGCTCGCCGAGGGCGTGCGCCGCGTCGTGGCCGCCTCCTCGGCTTCGATCTACGGCCTCGCGGAAGAGTTCCCGACGACCGAGCTCCACCACCCATACGCCAACGACACGCTCTACGGCGCCGCCAAGACGTTCAACGAGGGGCTGCTCCGCAGTTTCCACGCGATGAGCGAGCTCGACTACGTGGCGCTGCGCTACTTCAACGTGTACGGCCCACGGATGGACATCCACGGCGTCTACACCGAGGTGCTCGTGCGCTGGATGGAGCGGATCGAAGCCGGCGAACCGCCGCTGATCCTAGGCGACGGCTCGCAGACGATGGACTTCGTCTACATCGACGACGTGGCCCGCTCGAACCTGCTCGCGGCGGTCGCCGATGTCAGCGACGAGGTGTTCAACGTCGCGAGCGGGACCGAGACGAGCCTGCTCCAGCTCGCCCACCTCCTGATCGAGGTGATGGGGTCCGACGTGTCCGTGGAGTTCGGCCCCGAGCGCTCGGTCAACAAGGTCCCGCGGCGCCTCGCCTCCACCGAGCGCGCTCGTGAGGCGCTCGGCTTCACCGCCGAGATCGACCTCGCCGAGGGCCTGCGTCGCCTCGTCGACTGGTGGCGCGGCGAACGCGCCGCCAGCAACAACGGCGCCCTAGCAGCGGCGCCATGAGCGACCGGCAGATCCCCATCACGCGCCCGCACCTCACGGGCCGCGAGGGCGCCGCGGTCGCCGCGGCGATCGAGTCGGGCTGGGTCTCGCAGGGCCCGCGGGTGCGCGAGTTCGAGCAGGCCTTCGCCGCGCGGGTGGGGGCGGCCGACGCGGTCGCCACGACGAGCTGCACGACCGCACTCGCGCTCGCGCTGCACGTGAGCGGCGTGGGCCCGGGTGATGAGGTGGTCGTGCCCTCGATGTCCTTCATCGCCACCGCCAACGCGGTCTGGCACTGCGGCGCCGAGCCGGTTTTCGCCGACGTCGACCCTCGGACCTACAACCTCGATCCCGCCGCCACCGAGCGCGCGATCACGACGCGCACGAAGGCGATCATGCCCGTCCACCAGATCGGCCTTCCCGCCGACATGGACGCGTTCGCGGAGCTCGGCGAGCGCCACGGGGTCGCGGTCATCGAGGACGCAGCGTGCGCGATCGGCGCCACCTACAAGGAGCGGCCGATCGGCTCGCTCCCGTCGCTGGCCTGCTTCTCGCTGCACCCACGCAAGGTCATCACCACCGGCGAGGGCGGCATGATCACCGTCCAGGAGGCCGAGGTCGCCGAGCGCCTCCGCCGGCTGCGCGCACACGGGATGGACATGTCCGACCTCGCGCGCCACTCGGCCACCGATGTGGCGATCGAGGCCTACCCGGAGCGGGGCTTCAACTACCGCATGACCGACATGCAGGCCGCGCTCGGCCTGTGCCAGCTCGAGGAGCTCGACTGGATCCTGGAGCGCCGCCGCGAGCTCGCCGGGCGATACACCGCGGCGCTCGCCACGATCCCCTCGCTCCAGGCGCCGTACGACCCTCCCTACGCCGAGCGGACGTGGCAGTCCTACTGCGTGCGGGTGCTGCCCGGCTCGGCCGTCGACCGCACCGAGCTGATGCGGCTGCTCCTGCGCGACGGCATCCACACCCGCCGCGGCGTGATGGCCAGCCACGAGGAGGACTCCTACGGTGTCACCGCCAGGATCGCCGGGGGCGCGCTGCCGCACACGGAGGCGGCCACGCGCGAGACGCTGATGCTGCCCCTGTTCCCCGACCTCACCGACGCCGAGCAGGACTTCGTGATCGAGCGGCTCGCCGCCTGCACGCTGGCCGCCAAGGCCGCCTGAACCTAAGTCGCGCATAAGACCCAAGGATGGGCGAAAGCTTGCAGATATCGGAGGCGTTGGTTCGTTATGGCGTCAGGTAGGGGGCGCGCGGCGTCGCCGCGCACACGCATGGCCGTGAGGCTGCTCACGCTCCTCGCCCTCCTGGTGGTGTTCGGGGGTGCCGCCGCTCAGACGTCGGCCGCCGAAGGCGAACCCAACTGCTCGATCGCACCCAACCCGGTCGCGTGCGAGAACGCGCTCCCGGGCGACCCGCGCGACGACTGGGAAGTCGAAAAAGTCGGCGACGCCTCGATCCAGGGCTACGCCACGCAGATGAGCGTGAACGCCGGCGAAACCGAGACGTTCAAGATCAAGACGCCGTCCACGGGCTACCACATCGGCATCCTGCGCCTCGGCTACTACGGCGGCGACGGCGCGCGGCTGATCGCGTCGGGCATCAAACCCACGGCGTCGCTGCCGCAGACCCAGCCCGAATGCATGCACGAAGCCTCGACCGGTCTGATCGACTGCGGCAACTGGGCTCCCTCGGCCTCCTGGAAAGTGCCGAGCACCGCCGTCTCGGGCGTCTACATCGCCCACCTCGTGCGCGACGACACGCCCGACGAAGAGAGCCAGATCGTGTTCGTGGTCCGCAACGACGCAAGCCACTCGAAGATCCTGCTGCAGACCTCCGACGCGACCTGGGAGGCCTACAACGCCTACGGCGGCAACAGCCTCTACACCTGCACCGTGGAATGCCCGCCCGGCAACCCGAAAGCCTACAAGGGCGCCTACTCGGTCTCCTACAACCGCCCCTTCGACGGCGCGCTCACGACCGACGCCGGCGCTTCCTACCTCTACTACGCCGAATACCAGATGCTCCAGTGGCTGGAGAAGAACGGGTTCGACGTCTCGTACACGAGCTCGAGCCAGGTGGACCAGAACGGGGCGCTGCTGAAGAACCACCAGATCTTCATGTCCAGCGGCCACGACGAGTACTGGTCGGCCGCACAGCGCGCGAACGTCGAAGCGGCGCGCGAAGCGGGCGTGAACCTCGCGTTCTTCGGCGCCAACGAGATCTTCTGGAAGACGCGCTGGGGCAACAGCACCGACGGCTCGAACACGCCCTACCGCACACTCACGACCTACAAGGAGACGCACTTCGAAGGCCCGGTCGACCCCGGTGACCCGCCCGTCTGGACCGGCGCCTGGCGAGACCCCCGCGGCGGCCCGAGCACCGACGGCGGCAAGCCCGAAAACGCGCTCTCGGGGCAGCAGTTCGAGATCAACGCAGGCACCGGCGAAATGACGGTGCCGTCGAACTACAGCAGGTTGCGGCTGTGGCGAAACACGGCCGTTGCGGGCCTCGCTCCGGGACAGACGCTCACGCTCGCCCCCGACGTCGGGACGCTCGGCTACGAGTGGGATGAAGACGTCGACAACGGCTTCCGGCCGGCGGGCGAGTTCGACCTCTCCTCCACGACGCTGAGCGGGGTACAGGCGTTCACCGATTACGGCACGAACCTGAACGGGAGCGCCACGGGCACCCACCACCTGACCCTCTACCGGGCACCGTCGGGTGCGCTCGTGTTCGGGTCGGGCACCGTCCAGTGGTCGTGGGGGCTCGACAACATGAACGCCTGGGCCGTCGGCTCGACCGACCCCGGCACGCCGCCCACCGACCCGAACATGCAGCAGTTCACGGTCAACCTGCTCGCCGAAATGGGCGCCCAGCCGAGCACGCTCGAAAGCGGCCTGGCGGGAGGCTCGAAGTCGACGGACACGACCCCGCCGACGTCGACGATCACCTCACCCAGCAGCGGTGAAACGGTGCAGGACGGCAGCCGCGTGACGGTGTCGGGCACGGCCGCGGACGCCGGCGGCGGCGTCGTGGCGGGCGTCGAAGTCTCCACCGACAACGGCACCACCTGGCACCCCGCGACGATCACCCGCGCGGAAGGGAGCGTCAGCTGGAGCTACACGTGGGCGGCCCACGGCTACCCGCAGACGACGATCAGGTCCCGTGCGGTCGACGACAGCGCGAACCTCGAGACCCCCTCCGCGGGCGTCCAGGTGAAAGTGGGATGTCCGTGCTCGATCTGGGGCGGCGCGGTGACGCCGCCGATCGCGGACTCCGGCGACGCGCACGGAGTCGAGCTCGGGGTGAAGTTCAACACCGAAACGTTCGGCGTGATCACGGGGGTGCGCTACTACAAGTCCGCCGCCAACACCGGCACGCACATCGGCAGCCTGTGGAGCTCGACGGGGCAGCGCCTCGCCACCGCGACGTTCGGCGGCGAAACCGAAACCGGATGGCAGCAGGTGAGCTTCTCGACGCCCGTCGACGTGTTCCCCGGCCAGACGTACGTTGCCTCCTACTACACGCCCACCGGCCACTACGCGGCCACCTCCAACTACTTCTACACGCCCACCGCGACCGGCGGCAACGCGCTGAGCGCGCCGCCGCTGCGCGCGCTGTCCGCGAACACCGCACCCAAAGGCACCGCGTACGGCTCGCTCAACGGCGTCTACGTGTACGGCGCGTCGAGCACGTTCCCCACGAACAGCTTCTCGGGCTCCAACTACTGGGTCGACCCCGTGTTCACGCCGGCGGCCGCGCCGGGCCAGGTGACGAACGTCGTCGCCACGCCCGCCGCGAGCGGCGCGACGCTCACGTGGACCGCGCCGGGCGGGGGGCCCGTGACCGAATACACGGTCACGCCGTACATCGGCGCCGAAGCACAGACGCCGACCACGATCAAAGGCACACCGCCGCCCGCGGGCGCCACGATCTCCGGGCTCAGCAACGGGACGAGCTACACGTTCACCGTGCAGGCGTCGAACCCGAACGGCTCGGGCCCCGCATCAGCCCAGTCGAACGCGGTGACGCCCACATCCACCACGCCGCCCGGCCCGCCCACGGGCGTGACCGCGAGCGCGGCGACCCGCCAGGCAGCGGTCTCGTGGACGGCCCCGGCGAACGAAGGCGGCAGCGCGATCACCGGCTACACCGTCACGCCGTTCATCGGCTCCAATGCGCAGACGCCCGTGGAAGTGGGCGCGGCGACGACGTCCACCACGATCAAGAACCTCGTCAACGGCACCGCCTACACGTTCCTCGTCACCGCGCGCAACGCGATCGGCACCGGCGCACCGTCGTCGCCGTCGGCGGCGGTCACCCCGCAGGACACGATCTTCGACTTCGGCACGCCCGCGACGATCGACTCCGGCGACGCGAACTCGACGAACGTGGGTGTGAAGTTCACCTCCGAACAGGCGGGCACGATCACCGGTCTCCGCTTCTACAAGGCCGCCGCCAACACGGGCACGCATATCGCGAGCGTGTGGAGCTCGAGCGGAACGCTGCTCGCGCAGGCCAGCTTCACGACCGAAACGGCCACGGGGTGGCAGCAGGTCAACTTCTCGACGCCCGTGCAGATCACGGCGAACACCACGTACATCGCGTCCTATCTCGCGCCCAAAGGCCACTACTCCGACACCAGCTCCGGGCTCACCAACCCGATCACGAACGCGCCGCTGACGGCGGTCGGAAACTCCGTGAGCGTCAACGGCGTGTACGCGTACAGCAAAACCGCGACGTTCCCGACGAGCACCTTCAAAGCGACGAACTACTGGGTCGACGTGGACTTCGAACCGGCGCCGCTGCCGCCGGGTGCCGCCTCGGGCGTGACAGCGGGCGCCGGCAACGGCAAGGCGAGCGTGTCCTGGACCGCGCCGACGACGGGCGGCACGCCGACCAGCTACACCGTGACGCCGTTCATCGGCAGCGAAGCCCAGCCCGCGACGATCGTCAGCGGCCTGCCCGCGCCGACGTCCGCGACGATCACCGGCCTCACCAACGGCACCGCCTACACGTTCGTGGTGACCGCCTCCAACAGTGCCGGCAACGCGCCCGCCTCCGAACCCAGCGAAGCGGTCACCCCGCGCGGCGCACCGCTCGCGCCGTCGAACGTCGCGGCGAGCGCCGGGAACGCGAGCGCGACGGTGACGTGGACCGCTCCCGCCAACGGCGGCAGCGCGATCACGAGCTACACGATCACGCCGTACGTCGGCGGCGCGCCGCAGGCACCGACCACGATCACCGGCACCCCGCCCACCACCGAAACCACGATCACCGGCCTCACCAACGGCACGACCTACACGTTCACCGTGAGCGCCGCCAACGGTGTCGGCAGCGGGCCCGAATCCGAACCGTCGGCGGCCGTGACCCCGGCGACCGCCCCCGGCACCCCAACGGCGGTCCACGCCGTCGCGGGGAGCGGCGAAGCCACCGTCTCGTGGGCCGCGCCCGAAAGCAACGGCAGCACCATCACGAGCTATGCGGTGACGCCGCACAACGGGTCCGAAACGCTTCCACCCACGATCGTCTCGGGCGTGCCCGCGCCGACGAAAGCGGCCGTGCCAGGACTCACAGACGGCACCTCGTACACGTTCACGGTGAGCGCCACCAACGGGGCAGGCACGAGCTCTGAATCGGACCCGTCCAACGCCGTCACGCCGCAACCGATCACTGCGCCGGGCGCCCCCACAGGCGTCAGCGCGACCGCCGGCAACGGCAACGCCAAGGTCAAATGGAGCGCCCCGCCTGACGGCGGCATGCCGATCACCAGCTACACCGTCACCCCCTACATCGGCTCGGCCGCGCAGACGCCCACGACCGTCAAAGGCACGCCTCCGGCGACCGAAGCGACGATCAACGGCCTGGCAAACGGGACCACCTACACGTTCGTCGTGACCGCCACCAACAGCATCGGCACCGGACCGGAATCCGAACCGTCGAACGCGGTGACGCCCGCGACGACGCCGTCCGCGCCCACCGCCGTGGGCGCCACGCCGGGCGACGGCAGCGCGACCGTCAACTGGACCGCGCCGGACGACGGCGGCAGCGCGATCACCAGCTACACCGTCACCCCCTACATCGGCGCGACGGCGCAGGCGCCCACGACGGTGACCGGTGCGCCGCCACTCTCCGAAGCGACCGTGACGGGGCTCTCCAACGGCACCGCGTACACGTTCAAGGTCAGCGCGACGAACGGCGTCGGCACCGGTCCCGAATCGGCTGCCTCGGGCGCCGTGACACCCGCGACGACGCCGTCGGCGCCCACCGGCGTGACCGCAACGGCGGGCAACGCTAGCGCCAGCGTCAAATGGACGGCCCCCGCCAACGGCGGCGCCACGATCACGAAATACACGATCACCCCCCACAACGGCAGCGAAACGCTTCCCGCGACGACGGTCACGGGCTCGCCCGCGCCGCCGAGCGCCACCGTCACGGGCCTCACGAACGGCGCCACCTACACGTTCACGGTCAGCGCCACCAACTCCGCGGGCAACGGCCCGGAATCGGAACCCTCGAACGCCGTCACCCCGTTCGTCCTGACCGCGCCCGCCGCACCCACCGCCGTGAGCGCCACGGCCGGCAACGCGAGCGCCACCGTCAAATGGGCGGCGCCCGCCAACGGCGGCAGCGCGATCACGAAATACACGATCACGCCGTACATCGGGTCGGCCGCGCAGACGTCCACGACGATCACAGGAAGCCCGCCCGCGACCGAAGCCACGATCACGGGCCTGACCAACGGCACGAGCTACACGTTCCGCGTGACCGCCACGAACGCGATCGGCACGAGCCCCGAATCCGAACCGTCGAGCGCCGTCACGCCGGCGACCGTCCCCGGCGCTCCCACCGGCGTGTCCGCGACCGCTGCCAACTCGAGCGCGACCGTCAAATGGACCGCGCCGGCGAGCAACGGCGGAAGCGCGATCACGAGCTACACGGTCACGCCGTACATCGGCGCGGCCGCCCAGCCCGCAACCGTCGTGTCCGGCACGCCGCCCGCGACGAGCACGACGGTCACGGGCCTCACGAACGGCACCGCCTACACCTTCAAGGTGAGCGCGAGCAACGCCGTCGGGCGCGGGGCCGAATCCGCCGCGTCGAACTCGGTGACGCCGGTCGCCGTCCCCGGTGCGCCGAGCGCCGTGAAAGCGACCCCGGGGAACAAATCCGCAACCGTCTCGTGGACGGCACCGTCGAACGGCGGCAGCACGATCACGAAATACACGATCACGCCGTTCATCGGCGGGACCGCCCAGACCGCCACCGTGATCAGCGGCACCCCGCCCGCGACGAACGCCACGGTCACGGGCCTCACGAACGGAACCGCCTACACGTTCACGGTCACCGCCACCAACGCCGTCGGCAACGGGCC
>Ga0187823_10000283_pt1 | contig 12577 bp, 9 predicted proteins | sample NC_wetland_sal_i_12_FD_132968 | JGI IMG/M metagenome (GOLD analysis project Ga0187823, IMG submission 132968) | Wetland sediment microbial communities from Neuse River Estuary, North Carolina, USA - SourceSoil_3 | ecosystem: Environmental > Aquatic > Freshwater > Wetlands > Sediment | place...
GAACTGCATTATTGAATATGAGCGGAAGGAGAAGCATTCGAATGAGTGCTGTTACGATCCGGCCGGCACTGCTCTCCGATCTGCCCCGGCTGACAGAGATTTATAACCACTACATTGTGAACACGCCGATCACCTTCAATACGCGGCCGTTTACAGTCGAGGGATTCAGGGAATGGCTCGAAGAACACTCCGACGGCAAGCGGCATCGGTTGGTAGTGGCCACAGAAAACGACGCTGGAGGTCGCGTAATCGGATATGCCGGAACGGGACGGTTCCGCCCCAAGGAAGCTTACGAAACGACGGTGGAGACGACCGTCTACTGCAGTCCCCAATGTACTCAACGCGGAGTGGGGACATTGCTTTATCGCGGCTTATTCGAATTGATTGAGGGAGAGGATATCAATCGCATTGTGGCGGGAGTCACGCTGCCGAATCCGGGCTCGGTTGCTCTGCACGAGCGCTTCGGGTTTCGTCATGTGGGGACGTTTACGGGTAACGGGCGCAAGTTCGGGAAGTATTGGGATGTGGCCTGGTTCGAACGGCCGCTTCGGCTCTAAGCATTGAGAGGGGACCCCGCCGAAAGTCAGGGCAACGACCTGGGCTACAATGGCGGGACCATTGATAACTCTCGAGGGGGATTCATGGTTCATTTTTTTGGCATCACGATCAGTTCTTCCCTGCTGGGCTGGATCATCATCGGACTCGTGGCGGGATGGATCGCGGGCCAAGTCAGCCGTGGAGCGGGTTTCGGATGTCTGGGGAACGTCGCGATCGGATTGGTAGGTTCGATTCTCGGCGGCTGGATCTTCTCAAAAATAGGCATTTGGGGTGGCGGCTTCGTATACAGTCTGGCAGCCGCGACAGTGGGAGCGGTGGTTTTGGTTGTTGGTGCGCGGCTCTTCACGGGCGGTAAACACGCCTAGCAAACCTCAGCATCGCACGCCGACGTGGTACGATGATTTGATCAAAGGAGCTGTGTAAATTTGAGCAAGCCTTCGCTTTGGGCCATTCCGCTCGGCGGGCTGGGCGAATTTGGCATGAACATGCTCGCCCTGCGCACCGGCAATGACATCCTGGTGATCGATGCCGGCATGATGTTTCCGGAAGTCGAGTTGCTGGGCGTTGACGTCGTCATTCCTGATATCACCTACCTGAAACAGAACCGCGATATGGTGCGGGCCATCGTACTCACACATGGGCATGAAGATCATATTGGCGCCCTGCCTTACATACTGAGAGATCTCAACGTGCCGGTTTTTGGCACCCGCTTTGCGCTGGCGCTGGTGCGAAAACGCCTGGAAGAGCATGGCCTTCTGGAGAAAGCCACGCTGAGGGAAGTGATCCCCGGACGGCGTGCGGAAATTGGGCCATTTGAAGTGGAATTCATCCACGTTACGCACAGCACCATTGACTGCGTGGCGCTGGCGATTCGCACGCCTGTAGGCGTCGTCATTCACACCGGCGACTACAAGATGGATCCCACGCCCGTGGATGGCGAACCTTTTGATTTGCACGCCTTCGCGCGATACGGGCAGGAAGGCGTGTTGGCGCTTTTCAGCGACAGCACCAACGTGGAACGGCCGGGCTACACGCCTTCGGAACGCGCCGTTTGGAACCGCCTGGAAGAGCTATTTCGGGCAGCGCCGCGCAAGGTGCTGGTTTCCTGCTTTGCCAGCTCCATTCACCGCATACAGCAGGTGGTGGATATCGCCGCACTGGTCGGCCGGAAGATCGGTTTTGTGGGCCGCAGCATGGTGGATAACGTGGAGATCGCGCACGAATTGGGGCGGCTCCGTATTCCCGATGGTCTCGTCGTACGCCCGCAGGATTTGCGGACATTCGATCCGGAAAAAATGGTCGTGCTGGTGAGCGGAAGCCAGGCGGAGCCGATGTCGTCGCTATCCCGCGTGGCCGTGGATAATCATCGTCTGATCAGCGTCGATCAGGATGATACGGTAATCCTCTCCGCGCGCATCATTCCCGGAAACGAAAAGGCCATCTTCCGCATGCTGGATCACATGTTCCGGCGGCGCGCCCTGGTGTACTACGACAATAACGGAGGACTGCTGCACGTTTCCGGTCATGCCAGCCAGGAAGAACAGAAGCTCATATTGAACCTGGTACGCCCACGTTATTTCATCCCGCTGCACGGCGAATACCGGCAGCTCTTCCGCCACGCCGCGCTGGCGCAGCAGGTGGGGGCGGTTTCGGGCGAAGTTCTGTTGCTCGAAGATGGGCATCCCATCGAATTCACAGAAGACGGCGCGTACCGGCGGGATCCGGTGCCGGTGGGACGCGTGTGCGTTGATTCGGGATCGCTTGAGGAGATCGAGCAGGTGGTGATTCGGGACCGGCAGCATCTGGCCGAAGACGGAATCGTAGTGCCGATCATTGCCATCGACAAACATACCGGGCGCATGGAGTCACGCCCCGAGATGGTCACCCGCGGCTTTTTGCCTCCAGAAGACGGCACCGAAGTGCTGGCGGCGGCGCGGGACGTGATTCTGCGCACCATCGAGCAATCGAATGCGGAAGAGAAGAAGGACTGGAGCGTCATCAAAGAAAAGATTCGCGTGGACCTGAAGCGCTACCTGAACAAGCAGACGGCAAAGCGCCCGCTGATCCTTCCGGTGATTTTGGAAGTGTGAGACTCGAGCGACACCGTAAGTTAACTCCAAAAGAATGCCGGGCTAAAGCCCGGCGCTACATTAAGAGCAAAGAAAAGCAGATCCCTCGAGGCTCTGCGCGACGTCGGGATGACAGGTCCTCAATCCTTCCGATGGAATTTACGCTGCGCGACTACTCCCCTTCTGATTTGGAAGCGCTCTACGAAATTGACCGGGCCTGCTATCCCCGAGGCATTGCCTATTCACGCCGAATGCTGCGCTGGTATATAAGCCAACGCGGATCCCTGTGCATCGTGGCGCAGGGCACGGACGCGGCTGCGCCAAGCATCCTGGGCTTTCTTATCGCGCATGCCCGGCAGGCTGAGGGCTATATCGTAACCATCGATGTGCTGAAAGCGCAGCGTCGCTTGGGAATCGGAACCGCCCTGTTGCAGGAGACGGAGAGGCGGCTGGCAAAGATGGGTGTGCGTTACATAGGGTTGCAAACGGCAACAAACAACGAGGCCGGCGTTGCCTTCTGGCAGCGGCACGGCTATCGTCACATGGGCATCTCTCCGGGATATTATCTGGGTCGAATCGATGCCTATGAGATGAAGAAAAACCTGAATACATCAAAGGCGAAAACGGATTGAAACGGCCAACGGAGGGGATTTGAACGACTACTTACTTTCAACGGTGCTCGGAATTGTCGAAGGGCTGACCGAATTCATTCCCGTAAGTTCGACCGCGCACTTGCGTATTTCGGAAGCCCTCCTGCACGTTAGCCTGAGCAGCGGATACTGGAAGATGTATAGCATTGTGATTCAGTTGGGAGCCATTCTGTGCCTGCCCTTCTACTTCCGGCATCGCATCGCAAAGTTCCTAGCCACCTTCCCCAAAGGCGAGGGCGGCGATCGCACGCTGTTAACGCATCCACTGAGCCTCGTGGCCATCGCGTTCGTCGTGACGGCGATTCCCTCTTTTCTCCTAACTAAGGTCATCGGCAAAAATCTCGAAAGCCTAACCATCATGGGCAGCGCACTACTGATTGGGGGGATCGTGATGTGGGTGATCGACGCGGCAAACGCAAGATCCGAAGCTGCCGGGCCGAAGGCAGATGGCGGCCGAATTCACACTTGGACGATGGAAGCAATGAGCTTCGGACAAGCCGTTTGGATTGGTGCGTGCCAGATTCTCTCGGCGGTTTTCCCTGGCACCTCACGGTCGATGTCCACGATTGCCGCAGGTCAAGTGGCGGGAATGTCTCGTGCCGCAGCTCTGGAATTCTCCTTCTTTTTATCGATGCCGACGATGGCGGCGGCTACAGGTTATGACCTGCTGAAATCGTTGGCCGGTAAGGACGAAAATCCCATCGGAGTCTCGCAAATCGATGCACATGGCTGGATACTTCTGGCCATCGGGTTCGTCGTGTCTTTTATCGTCGCATACGGCTCGGTGGCTTGGTTCATGGCCTGGGTCAGGAAACGGGGCTTCGCGCCTTTTGCCGTCTACCGGATCATCCTCGGTGCCACCGTCCTATTTTTTGTCTATCGGGCCGGACGCGGCGCCCTCTAAGGCCGCGCCCTGTCAGACCGGTACTCTCAGTTAACACCCCTATTCTTTCGGCGGCACGCTTTGGTATAGTTATGCCGCTTTTGATGTTCCTCCACAGGTGAACCGCGCGACCAGCGCCCGCGCTTCCTGTGCGACACGGCCTTGTTTTGTCCTTCCCCAGAAAGCAGGAGATAGGCGTGCGCTTACTGACTCCCACGGAAAACCGCCGATTGAATGAGTTAATCGGTTTTCTGGGCATCACCCTGGCCATTTTGATGGCGCTGGCCTTGCTTTCTTATAGTCCGCGCGACGCCTCGTTCAATGTGTCCGCGGAACCGCTCGAGGCACATCCCGCACAGAACTGGGTGGGTCCAGCGGGGGCATACACCGCCGATTTCGTGTTTCAGATCCTCGGCTATGCGGCCTTCCTGCTGCCGATGGGCATTTTCGCCCTGGGGGTGCGCTGGTTCCGCAGCCGCCCGATCGATTCGGCGATTGCTGGTCTGATTGGCTACGCCCTGTTCGTGCTTTCGCTCCCGGCGCTGCTCAGTTTGTGGCGTATACCCGAAGTCCGGCAGGCGGTTCCAGCCGGCGGTTTGCTTGGCGGACTGATCGCTTCCGGGCTGCTGCACGCATTAAATTCGGTGGGTGCGCACGTGGTGGCGCTGGCATCTCTCGTAGCGGCGCTTTTCCTCACCACGCCGTTTTCCTTCACTGCGACCCATAAGCTGCTGCGCGTGCCAGCCAAGAAACTAGACCCGATCGGGCGAATTAAAGCACGCTGGTCGGCTTGGCGCGAGAAGCGCGAGCAGGAAAGACTGCGCAAGCGCGTGGAAGCCAACAAGGTGAGTGGCCGGGTACCCGTACCAGCGCAAACACTGGGAGCGAAGGACCGCAAGCTGTCAGTAGAAAAAGAGTTAGAGGAAGAACCAGAGGAACCAGAAGAGGAAGAAACAGCGGTAGTCCCCAAGATGCTGCACGTTCCGGAAATTGCGACGCCTGTGGTCTTGGGTTCGGCAAAGAAATCGGCTGCCGAGCCCAAGATTTCACGCGGCACAGCAGGATTCCGGCTGCCATCCACGACTTTGCTGCGCATGGCGGAGCGCAGCGAAAAGGTCCAGGAAGATGAACTGAAAGAGTGCGCGCGAGCCATCGAAGAAAAATGCCGCGAATTCGACGTGGGTGGACACGTAACGCAAATCAATCCAGGACCCGTGGTCACCACTTATGAGTTCAAACCGGAGGCGGGCATTAAATACAGCCGCATCACGGGGCTGGCGGACGATTTGTGCCTGGCGCTACGAGCCGAATCAATTTTGATCGAGCGTATTCCAGGAAAATCCACCGTGGGCATCGAAGTGCCGAATCAGCGCCGGCAAACGATTATGCTCCGAGAAGTGATCGAGTCGCCCGACTTCGTCAATTCGCCCTCGAAAATGACCCTGGCTTTAGGCAAAGACCTGATCGGGCGTGTGCGGGTTTCGGATCTGGCGCAAATGCCACACTTGCTGATAGCCGGATCGACCGGCACAGGCAAGAGCGTTTTTCTGAACTCTCTGATCGTGACGATGCTTTACAAAGCGACGCCCGAAGAGCTGAAACTGGTGATGGTCGACCCGAAGCGGCTGGAGTTGGGCTTATACGAAGATATTCCCCATCTTCTGGCGCCGGTGGTGACTGATCCCAAAGTCGCCTCGAACGTGTTGCGTAACGCCACGCGCGAGATGGAGCGCCGGCTGAAACTGCTGGCGCATCGCGGGGTGCGCAATATTGAGCAGTACAACCGCACATTTGCCAAGGGGCAATCGCTCTCTCTATTTGAAAATGTAGAGGAAGAGGAACACAAGCCGCTGCCGCTGATCGTCATCGTCATCGACGAACTGGCCGATCTGATGATGGTCGATACCAATAACGTGGAAGAGTCGATCACGCGCCTGGCGCAAATGGCCCGCGCTGTGGGTATTCATCTGATTCTCGCCACGCAACGCCCGTCGGTGGACGTGATCACCGGACTGATCAAAGCCAACTTCCCCGCGCGCATCTCCTTCCGCGTGGCGAGTAAAGTGGATTCGCGGACGATTCTCGATGCCAACGGCGCGGAATCGCTGCTGGGCCGCGGCGATATGCTCTACCTGCCGGCAGGGTCATCGCGGCTGCACCGCATTCACGGTCCGCTCGTGAGCGAAGAGGAAATCGCATCCCTGTGCGATTTCTGGCGCTCGCAGGCCAAAGCCATCTACAACCAGAAGCTCCTGGAGGCACCGAAAGAGGAGACGAGTGCTGAGGCCGCTGGCGAGGGAGGCGATGACGAAGTTGATGACGAACTTTACCAGGAGGCGGTGCGCGTGGTCTGTGAGATGGGCCGCGCCTCGACGTCCACTCTGCAACGCCGCCTGCGTATAGGTTATGGCCGCGCGGCGCGGCTGATCGACATCATGGAAAAAGACGGAATCGTGGGCGCCGCGGACGGCACGAAGCCCCGCGAAGTGCTCAAGAAGAAGGATTGGATGCGGGAGTTCGACGAATCGCTGAAGTAGCCATTACGTTGTTTCGATATTGACTCACCTTGGAGCGGTGCGAGAAAGAACGGATTCGGCCTCGACATCGCCACTTTACGCCGCTACAATTTTTGGGTTCCTACCGTGCCGGGGTAGCTCACCGGTAGAGCGCGGCCCTGAAAAGGCCGGCGTAGGCAGTTCAACTCTGCCCCCCGGCACCACTTCTCTTTCAAACGGATAAGCACGAAACCCGCATGGCTGGCTGCTTTTCATCATCTTCAAGATAAATCATGTTGCATTCGCTCGACCGGCCAACCCGCCAGTTTCAATCAGTTTGTCAATGGGCGGCGCGATTCCGGCATGCACGTGAATTTCTCCGGTTGAGGAGAGTACGTCATATCGGCTCTGGTCCTCTTGTCTCCAGAAACGAATCACGACGCTGGCTGTGCCCACACGCAGATTGTGCAGCGTGATCTCTGGAAGCCAGTGGGGCAGAACCGGATTTACGAAGAGAGTCTTCTTGTGCGCGTCGGCATGCAATCCCAGAATGGCCCGCAACAGGTGAAACACACTGCCGGCGGCCCAAGCTTGAGGCACGTTTGCCCCAAGGTACTGAACCGGAAACGCCCCTTGCTCTCGCTTGATTCCTGCATAAAGCTCGGGAAGCCGGTTAAAAGCAAAGTAGCTCGCAGCCTCACTGATATCGCGAGCGATCATTGCCGCTTCATTGGTGAATCCATAACGTTTGAATCCCATGGCAATGATGCCATTATCGTGCGGCCACACCGATCCGTTCTGATACGAAAACGGATTGTAAGCAGGATTAAGTTCGGAAAGGGTGCGAATTCCCCAGCCGGTCCACATATCCGGTTCTAGAAGCCGATGGACCACCCGAGCGGCTCGATCGGGGTCGATAATTCCGCTCCACAAGAGGTGCCCAGGGTTCGAGACGATCGTTTGTACCTGCTTCTTATCCCCATCCAGAGCGTAAGCATAGAACTGAATGTCATCGCACCAGAAAAGGTCCTCGAATTTTTGCCGCAGATCCCAGGCTTTCTGTCGCAACCTGCCGGCCCGCTCAGTTGCGTGAAAATAATCAAAGATCTCGGCCATTCGTACCCATGCGTCGTATGTGTATCCCTGTAATTCACACAGCGCTTTGGGGCCCTTCACGGGCGTGCCGTCAGGGTACATCACTGAATCGTAAGCGTCTTTCCATCCCATGTTTTCATAACCCTGTGGAGACCGGGTTTGGTATTCCTGCAAGCCATCGCCATCTAAATCTCCGTAGTCATCGATCCACCCGAGGCATTTGTCTATTACGCCTTTGTACTGCTGGATCAGGAGGTCATCCCCGGACCACTTCCAGGCTTCATGCAGGGTGATGAGATACAACGCAGTCGCATCCGCAGTTCCGTAGTAAGGCGTATGCGGAATGCGCTTCAGAGTGGCTAGCTCTCCATAGCGGATTTCGTGCAAAATCTTGCCCGGCTGGGCATCACGAAAATCGTCTGTCTGCGTCGCCTGCAAATCACCCAAAAGTTTCAGCGCACCCCGCGCAAAATCAGGATAGACAATCATGTTTTGCAAGCTGACGATCAGGCTGTCACGGCCAAACACGGTAACGAACCAGGGAACACCGGCCGCAGGTATGAACTCGTTTTCCGCTCCCGAGTGCGGCAGGCGCAGGCCCGCCATGTCCTCAAGCGATTGCTTAAACAAGCGATAGATATCTTCGTTTGCAGTTGTTATGGAGGTTGTCGCTCCCTTCCACTTGCTCATTTCATTTGCATTCCTGGATTGTTCAAGCCCGCGTAAGCAATCGTACAAAGGTCGCGTCTTCCTATCGCCTTCGACAAAAATGCACCGGCAGCAGGTGTGCCATAAGCCCCCAGGATTCAGGTCCACAAAGAAGCGGACTCGGCCGTTGCTATAACTTGCGGGAGAACCGCTGGCCGCTAAACGAAACAGCAATATCCGTTTAAAACTCTCATGCTCATAAGTGTTGATCAGCTCAGATCGCTCTGTACTCCACTCCGTTGTAACGTTGCCCTTGCGGATCACGCGGTTTGCTTTGACCTCAAAGATGTCGGCGAAATCAGTCCGCACAAGGATCTCAAGGTTGAAGCGGACCCGCTTCATGCCGTAGTTGTGGACGTTCAAGTCCTCATGTATGGAGCCGCTGACGGTCCGGTTGAACACCAGGCTCAGAGTGGATGGTTCTATTTCTCCGTATTCAGTCAGGATTCTGGGATTTGTCAGGTAAGCACGTGAGGCGTAGTACGTAACCGCACCCGAGTTTTGCAGGATCCAATGCTCGCCGTCCGCAAAAAGGTCGTAGTTGCTCACGTAACGAGTGTCGCGCGAATAGATTCCCTGCTCGCTATCCGGCGTTATGGTTCCATCTGGTTCGCAGAGCACAAACGTGTTGCCCTGATTGATCGTAATGAGCGGTGGCCCGACAGTTACTTCAATCGCCATATCATTGGAAGTTTGCCTCTCTTATCGAGAAATGCAAGGTGTGACAAACCGTATTTCAGTGAGTCTCACGGCCACACGGTTGTGCGTGTTTGCGGAAACGTGGGTGACGAAGCTCGAAGCGATACAGAATTCTTAACTGGTGACAAATAGCCCGGTCGCGAATCGAATCAATTGTGAAGGAAAGAGCGATCAATGCGAGGATGAGTGGGGAGGGCGTGCAACGCCTGCGAAAGTCGATGCACGTGACGCATTGAACGCATTTGAAAGCCTACGCCTCCACTGGCCGGAGTATCTGATGGAAGCCGGCGAGCTCGGTTTGTACATCTTCTGTGCTTGCGCATTTGCAACCTTGTTACAGCACCCTGCTTCGCCGGTCCGACACTTTATTTTCAGTGCTGTCTCGCGCAGGGCGCTTATGGGATTCGCTATGGGCGCGACGACGATCGCAATCGTGCTGTCACCCTGGGGCAAACGGTCCGGAGGCCATTTCAATCCGGCAATCACCTCCACTTTTTATCGGCTCGGAAAAGTGGAGTTCTGGGATACATGGTTCTATGTCATCGCACAGTTCTTAGGCGCGATTAGCGGTGTTGCCGTCGCCAGATACATGTTGCGAGGTGCGCTTGGCCATTATGCGGTCCGTTATGCGGTGACCGTGCCCGGGATGTACGGCGACGCTGTCGCCTTCGTCGCCGAATTGGCGATCTCGTTCATCCTCATGATTATTGTGCTGTTCGCAACCAATAGCAAAAGGCTGGCTCCGTACACCGCGTACTTTGTCGGCGTACTGATTGCGGCCTATTACACATTTGAAGCGCCGCTGTCCGGCATGAGCACGAACCCGGCACGAACATTTGGCTCTGCAGTTCATGCCGATTATTGGGATGCGCTGTGGATTTATTTCATGGCACCGACGGTGGGGATGTTCTGCGCAGCCGAGATATTTCTGCGAGTTCGCGGCGGCGCCCCTCCGTATTGCGCCAAACTTCACCACGCTAACGACAAACGCTGTATTTTTCGCCATGCAGAACAGGCAAGTGTCATGGCGTCGAGTGCTTCTGCGGCCGACCCGGTGAAATCAATTCACGAAGATGCAGGAGGTGTACGAATGTCTGAGGTAGAACATTACGAGTTCCTTGTTATCGGAAGTGGAGAGTCCGGGAAGCATCTGACATGGACCATGGCGCAAGCCGGCCACCGAACCGCCGTTGTGGAGCGGAAATACATCGGCGGATCGTGTCCGAACATCGCCTGTTTGCCCAGCAAGAACGTGATTCGCAGCGCGAAGGCGAATTGGTTCGCCCGGCACGGCGCAGAGTATGGCATCCAAACAGGTCCAGTATCCACGGACATGAGAGGCGTGTTCAACCGCAAGCGAAAGATGGTAGAGGCCGAAGTGCAGGGTCACCTTGATCGCTTCAAGGCAACAGGAGCGGAATTAATCAGGGGCGAGGCCCGATTCGTGGCTCCGAAGACGGTTGAGGTGCGCCTTAACGATGGGGGCCGGCGGGCGATTACGAGTGACCGGGTCTTTCTCGATCTGGGATCGCGATCAACAATCCCCGATATCGTCGGTCTCGCGGCTGCCAAACCGATGACGCACGTGGAAGCGCTGGACCTCGAGCGGCTGCCGGAACATGTGATCGTGCTCGGCGGAGGCTACGTGGGTCTCGAACTCGCGCAGGCCCTGCGCCGCTTCGGATCTGAGGTAACGGTGATCGAGCGTGGGCCGCAAATAGCCGCCGCCGAAGATCCTGATGTTGCGCAAGCGCTTCTGGAGAGTTTCACAAGCGAGGGGATTGAAGTGCTGCTCGATACACGCACGCGGGAAGTGGAAGGATTGTCCGGCGACAAAGTGCGAGTCATTGCCGAAAACGGCCACGGGCGACGAACGATTGAGGGGACCGACCTGTTAGTCGCTACCGGACGAACGCCGAATACGCAGAATATCGGGCTGGAGGTGGTGGGGATTGAACTGGACGCGCGCGGCTATATCAAAGTCAACGAACGATTCGAGACCACCGCTCCGGGCGTATGGGCTATGGGCGATTGTGCAGGCAGTCCGCAGTTCACGCACGTCGCGTACGACGATTTCCGCGTGGTCCGCGACAACCTGAGCGGCGGTCACCGCACAACGCGCGACCGGCTGATACCGTTCTGCATGTTTACCGATCCGGAGCTAGCGCGCGTGGGCTTAAACGAGACGGAAGCGAAGAGGCGTGGCATCGCCTATCGCCTAGCGAAACTGCCCATGGCGGCAGTATTGCGAGCCGTCGCGCTTGTCGAAACGCGAGGCTTGGTGAAAATGCTGATCGACACGCAAAGCGATCGCATCCTCGGATTCGCCGCGCTGGGTGTCGAAGGGAGCGAAATGATGGCAGCCGTGCAGACGGCCATGCTGGGCGGATTGCCATATACGGTGCTGCGCGACGCGATTTTCACGCATCCGACCACTGCGGAGGGCCTGGTCTATTTGCTGGCAACCGTCCCGGCAAAATCCATGCAATGGTCCGCTTAGGCTCTTCCGCCACAGAGCTTCTTTCTACTTGAACCAAGAGCCTCGGGATAAGCGAGGCACAACAGATAGCAATAGGATTAGGCAAGCCATGAACAAGTTGAACGGCAAAGTCGCAATAGTGACAGGCGCATCCAAGGGCATTGGGAGCGGAATTGCAACCGCGCTGGCTGCTGCCGGAGCGCGCGTGGCGCTGAACTACTCCTCCGACAGGAAAGGTGCCGAGCAGGTGGCTCAGGCGATTACCGACAGCGGCGGTCAGGCGATCGCGGTCGGGGCCGACGTGTCCAATGCCGCCGATGTCGCGCGGCTATTCAAAGAAGTGGATGCCGCCTTCGGAAGACTCGACGTCCTGGTGAACAACGCCGGGGTTTTCCGCTTCGGCGCGTTTACAGATATCACCGAAGACAGTTTTCACCGCCACTACAACATCAACGTGCTTGGGACGATTCTCACGGTGCAGGAGGCGATCAAGCGGTTTGCCGACGGCGGAAGCATTATTAATCTCAGCTCTATCGTGGGCTCGCATCCGGTGGCGGGAGCACTGCTTTACGCCTCCACTAAGGCAGCCATCGAAGCGCTGACCAAGGGGTTAGCGGTCGAACTAGCGCCGCGCAAGATTCGTGTGAACGCCATCGCACCCGGTCATACCGAAACCGAAGGCAATATCACTGCGGGGACCTTTGATGGTGGCGCAGGCGCTGTGCTGGCCGCGAAGACGCCACTTGGGCGGCTGGGTCGCGTAACGGATATCGCGCCGCTGGCAGTGTTCCTGGCATCGGACGAATCAGCCTGGATCACAGGAGAGGTCGTTCGGGCCGCCGGCGGCCTCGTCGTGGCGACCTGAGGGCGCTGACTTTCAAGCTGCCTCTGAGGGCTGATGGACGCCGATGAACGCCCACAGAATCGCCCGCCCGTATGCC
>Ga0187823_10000284_pt1 | contig 12568 bp, 7 predicted proteins | sample NC_wetland_sal_i_12_FD_132968 | JGI IMG/M metagenome (GOLD analysis project Ga0187823, IMG submission 132968) | Wetland sediment microbial communities from Neuse River Estuary, North Carolina, USA - SourceSoil_3 | ecosystem: Environmental > Aquatic > Freshwater > Wetlands > Sediment | place...
CCGGAAGAGCGCCCGGTCGACTTCTTCAAGCCCGAGTTCGACGTGTCCGGCTGGAAGGAAATCGCCGTGCCGTCCTCCTGGCAGATGCAGGGTTACGATGTGCCCGTGTATTCAAACCAGGCCTACCTCTTCAAACGCGACTGGCCGCATGTGATGGGCGAACCGCCCAAGCGCTTCACCGCCTTCGTGAACCGCGAGGCCGCGGCCGAGGGCGGGCCGTGGGGCGAGCTGCTCCCCGCCGTGACCGTCCCCGTCCGCGCCCGCGACCGCAAGCAGTGGGTGCTCGGGGAGCAGGCGCTGCTGCCGCCGCTCGCCGCCCGCGCCGGCGTCACGCTCGTCCACAGCATGGCCAGCACCGCGCCACTGTGGGGTCCGTTCCGGCGCGTCGTCACGATCCACGACCTGATCTACGCGCGCTTCCCCGACGCGCACTCCGGCCTGCGCGACCGCGGCATGCGCGTGCTCGTGCCCGCCGCCGCGCGCCGATCGCACAGGGTGATCGCCGACTCGCAGAGCACCCGCGCCGACCTGCTCGAGCTCACGCGCGTGCCCGCCGAGCGGATCGACGTCGTCCCGCTCGGGCTCGGCAGCGCCGCGCGCGCGGAGCCGCTCACGCCGGTCCAGGCGCGGGCGCGCTTCGAGCTGGGCGATCGGCGTGTGGTGCTCACCCTGTCGGCGAAGCGCCCCCACAAGAACCTCGCGGCGCTGATCGACGCGCTCGCCCAGATCCCCGCCGATCGCCGCCCCCTGCTGGTGCTCCCCGGTTACGCCACGTGGCACGAGGCCGAGCTCCGCGAGCGCGCCGCCGCGGCCGGCGTGGCCGGCGACGTGCGCTTCCTCGGCTGGGTCTCCGGCGTGGATGTCGAGTCGCTGTGGAGCGTCGCCGACGCGTTCGTGTTCCCCTCGCTGTACGAGGGCTTCGGGCTGCCGGTGCTCGAGGCGATGGCGCGCGGCGTGCCGGTCGCGTGTGCGAACGCGTCCTCGCTGCCCGAGGTCGCCGGCGATGCCGCGCTGCTGTTCGATCCGCGCGACCGCGGCGAGATCGCCAGGGCCATGGAACGGCTGCTGGACGAGCCTCAGCTCGCCGAGCGGCTGCGCGGACTCGGCCGCGAGCGGGCGCGCACGTTCACGTGGGAGCGCACCGCGCGCCTCACGCTCGAGAGCTACGCCGCCGCGCTGTCGTAGCTCGCGAGCACGACCTCCAGCGAGGACTCCAACGACAGGCGGCGGGCGTTGGCGGAGAACCACGCCGCCGTGCTCTCGCGCAGCGGCATCCCCCTTCTATGAATCTCTTCGATCGCGCCCGCGATCACCTCGGGCTCGGAGCTCGGGGCCACCAACCCGTTCACCCCCTCCTCGATCAGCTCGGTCGCCGCGTTGTCGGGGCCCGCGACCACGATGCTCGGAGTGCCGCGCGCGGCCGCCTCCACGACCACCATCCCGTAACCCTCGCGCCGCGAGGGCAGCAGCATGCACAGCGCGTGCGTGAGCGCCTCGTCGATCTGCTCCGCGGGCACGAAGCCAGGGGCCGTGAGCGCGCCGTCGGCATCCGCCCGCGCGATCGCTGCGAGCACCTTCGCGCGCTCGGGGCCATCGCCGTAGAAGGTGCCGCGCAGGCCCTCGATCCGCCCGATCGCCGCCGCCACGCCCGCCACCGCGTCCGGCGCGCGCTTCTCGGGGATCATCCGCGCCGCGAACACCACCACGGGGTCGGCGGGCACCGGCACGGGTGCCTGCTGCGCGCCCGCGTACTCGCCCTCCAGCACCGTCACCTCTCCCCGCAGGCCCTCGCCGCGCAGACGCTCGGCGTGCAGGCGCGAGAAGCAGAACGCGCGCTGGCGCCGGCGCGCGCACAGCAGCTGCACGAGATATCCCACCTCTCCGGCCGTCCCGCCGAGGTACTCCCGCCAGTAGCCGCGGCTCCACACCTCGTGCCAGTCGCACACGATCGCGTAACCGCCGAGCCCGCGGGCCGCGGCCGCCGCCAGGAGCGAGAAATACGGGAACGAGGCCGTGTGCACCACGTCGTAGCGGCGTCCGTGGCGCAGCAGATGGGCGAGGACGCCCAGCCCGAACAGGAGCGGCGGCAGGATCCGGCGCCGCCCGTCGCCCGTGTAGAGCGCCATCCGCGGCCCCGCCGTGCGTACCCGCACACGCCCGTCGATCTGGGGCTTTTCGCCCCGGTCCCACTGGCGCAGCGTCAGGTAGGTGACCTCGTGGCCCTCGTCCGCGAGCCGCTCCGCGAGGTTGCGGTACCACCGCTCCGCGCCGCCCACCGTGTGGGGGAACAGACAGTCGTATGTGACGCATATGCGCATCCCGCTAGCATCTCATCTCGCCTCGCGCGTAAAACAGCCGGCGTTACTTTCCGCTAGTTCGCGCGTTATAAACGGCAGGCCGCGTGCGTACGCGCGGATCCCACGAGGATCGACCCCCCGCAATGAGCACTATCGCGCAGACAACGCCGCCCGCGGCCAACGAACCAGCAGCGTTCCTTGACCCGGTCGTCTCGGTCGTGATCCCGTGCCTCAACGAGGAGGAGAACATCGTCGAGTGCGTCACCGCCGCGCTCGCCGCGATCGAAGGGATGGGCGTCCACGGCGAGGTGGTCGTCGCCGACAACAACTCCGAGGACGACTCCGCGCGCCTCGCGCGTGACGCGGGCGCCCGCGTGGTCGTCGAACGCAGGCGCGGCTACGGCAGCGCCTACCTCGCGGGCTTCGCCGCCTCGCGCGGGCAGTACATCGTGATGGCCGACGCCGACCTGACGTACGACTTCAACGAGATCCCGCGGTTCGTCGACGAGCTCGAAAAAGGCGCCGAGATGGTGATCGGCGACCGCATGGACAACATCAAGCCCGGCGCGATGCCGTGGCTGCACCGCTACATCGGCAACCCGATCCTCACCGGCCTGCTCAACCTGTTCTTCAGCACCGGCGTCAAAGACGCGCACTGCGGCATGCGCGCGGTGCGTCGCGAGGTGCTCCCGCGCCTGGACCTCCGCACCACGGGCATGGAGTTCGCCTCCGAGATGGTGATCAGGGCCTCCAAGGAGAACCTGCGGATCGCGGAGTTCCCGATCGAATACCACCCCCGCGGCGGCGAGAGCAAGCTGTCGAGCTTCCGCGACGGATGGCGGCATCTGCGCTTCCTGCTCGTCCACAGTCCCAACCACCTGTTCATCTTCCCCGGCGCGCTGCTCGCCGGGCTCGGCACGCTGATCGTCGTCGTGGTGGAGTCGGGCCTGGAACTCTTCGGGCGGGAGTGGGGAGTGCACGCGATCATCGGCGGCGCGTTCTTGATGATCGTCGGCACGCAGGTACTCGCGCTGGGCCTGTGCGCGCACGCATTCGGCACGTACTTCATGGGCGAGAAGGATCCCTGGTTCGATCGCATGCGAGCCCGCTTCCGGCTCGAGCACGGACTGCTGCTGGGCGGCGCCTTCATGCTGGTGGGACTCGCAATCGCGGCGGTCATCGTCGCCACCTGGATCGCCCACGGCTTCGGCTCGCTGTCCGACGAACGCCTCGCCGTCATCGCCGCCACGCTGATGATCGTCGGAATCCAGATCTTCTTCTCGGCGTTCCTCCTGTCGATTCTCGGTCTGCGCCGTAGCTCCTAGGTAGGCGAGCGCCGCGGTGCGTTTCGACCTGACGGCGATGGTCGGGGTGCCCCTCGCGATGTGGGTGGTGAGCCTCGGCTGTGGTCTCGCCGTCGAGCGCGTGCTGCGCGTGCGCCTCCCGAACCCGCTGCTGCTCGTCCTCGGGCTGTGCGTGTCGATCGTGCTGATCTTCCCCGGATACGCGCTCGGCGCCGGCGACCCGCTCGCGCTCGTGCTGCTCGGCGTCGTGACGATCGCGGGGCTGCTCCTCGCGCGGGACGGACTGCGCGCGCGCCTGAACCCCGGGTGGGCGGGCGCGGCGGGGCTGGCCACGTTCGTCCTCTACATGCTGCCCGTGATCGTCCACGGCCGCTGGACGTGGTCGGGATACGACTTCGTCGGCGACTCCGGCTTCGAGATGCTGTTCGCCGAGCACATCAAGGGCTTCGGCACGACGCTCGGGCACATCCCCGAGACGAGCGAGCGCGAGTTCCTGGCCAACTACCTGTCCAATTCCTATCCGCTCGGCTCACAGGCGCTGCTCGGGACCTACAGCGCGATCCTCGACGTCCCCGCCGCGGTCGTCTTCCAGGGCTTCATCTCCGTGCTCGCGGGGGTCGCCGCGATCAGCCTCGCCAGCGTGTGCGGCGCCGCGGTCAGCGCCCGCCGGGCGGCGATCGCCGCTTTCCTCGCGCTCGCGGCCAACCTCACCTACCAATACGCGCTGCAGGGGGCGATCAAGGAGATCGCGCTGCTCGCCGCGGTGTGCGCCGTGGCGGCGATGGTCACGTATGCGCTGTCGCTCGACTCCCGGTCGCGCTACGGCGGCGCCGCGCTCGTCGCGATCCCCGTCGCCGCCTCGCTGACCGTGTACAACGCCGTGGCGGTGCCGTTCATCGGCGGTCTGCTCGCGTTCGGGGCATGCTGGCTCGTGCTCGGCAGACGCGTACGACCGAGCATGCGCTGGGCGGGGCCGCTCGCCGCGGGCGTCGGCCTCGCCGTCGTGCTCTCTGTCGATCCGCTCAAATCGTTCTCGAGCTTCTTCCACGTCGCCCAGGTCGGACAGGGCGCCAGCGGCCTCGGCGCCACCCAGTACGGGCAGCTGCTGCGGCCGCTTCCGCTCAGCCAGGTCAGCGGGGTGTGGCTCGCCGGCGAATACCGGCTCCCGGTGATCCCACAGCCGGCCGCCACGCTCACGGTGATCGCGACGGTCGCGATCCTGGCGCTCGCGATCCCCGGCGCGCTGTACGCGATGCGCCGTGGCGGGATCGGTCCGGCCCTCGCGCTCGCCAGCACCGGGCTGGTGCTGCTGATCCTGTTCCCGCGCGTGAGCCCCTACGCCCAGGGGAAGGTGCTCGCGATCGCCGGCCCGCCGATCGTGCTCGCTGCGATCGTGGGACTGCTCGCCGTGCGGGGGCGGCTCGCGCCGCTCACGCTCGCCGTCGCCGCCGCGCTCGGCCTGGCGGTGCTCGCGTCGGATCTGCTCGCCTACTCGCATGACCGCGTCGCGCCGACCGGGCGAATGGAAGCGATGCAACAGGTCGGCGCGCGGTTCGCCGGGCAGGGCCCCGTGCTCTGGAACGAGTTCGACGAGTACGCCAAGTACTTCGCGCGCGCCGCGCTGATCACGGTGCCGTTCGAGACGATCACGCCCCACCAGGTGCTGCTCCGGCATCCGGTGTACTTCTACGGCCACTACTTCGACCTGGACGAAGAGCTGCTGCCGTTCGTCGAGCAGTTCCCGATCGTCGTCACGCGGGTCTCGCCCGCCGCGAGCCGGCCTCCCGCCAACTACGCACTCGTATACCGGAACCGGTACTACGAAGGGTGGGAACGCCGCGGAACGCCGCACGTTCTGCGTCACCTGCCGCTCCAGGAGCTGTACTCGCCGTCCGCCGTCGCCACGTGCCCGACGCTCGCGCGGCTCGTCGCGGGCGCACCGCAGGGCACGCGGCTCGCCGTCGCGAGGCCACCCGAGCTCGCGTACTTCGAACCGCGCTACTCGCGCGATCGCTCGTATGCGTGGGGCGAAGATCCCGCCCAGCATGGCGCGGTCCTGCCCAACGCACCCGGACACGCCGGCGGAGTGCTCACGGTGCGTGGCGGCGCGCAATACGCGGTATGGGTGCAGGGCGACATGCCCGGCCCGATCCAGCTCGCGCTCGACGGCCACGTGCTCACCACGATGAAGGGCTCCAACACCCCGCTCCAGTGGTTCCTCGCCGGCCGTGTGCCGCTCGCGCCCGGACGCCATCAGCTCGAGCTCGCGAGGCCCGCGGGGCGGCGCCACCTCGGGCCCGGCGAATGGGCCGTCGGCGAGGTGGGGGCGGTCGCGCTGCAGCGCGAAGAACCCGAGCGGGTGGAAAACGTGCCGGTGCAGAGCTGGCGCTCGCTGTGCGGCGTCCGCGCCGACTGGGTGGAGCTGGTCCGGCCGTGAGCACCACCGCAGGTTCGCCCGCCACTGCGGCAGCGCCTCCGCGCGGCCGTCGCCTGGTGGCGCCCGTGATCGCCGTGGGCCTGGGTGCGATCGCGATAGCGGCGCTCGTCGTGCTGCTGCAGTCGGCGCCGCGCCGCTCGGGCACCAACCTCACGACCAACACGGGCTTCGTGGTGCCGCTCGGGGGAGGACAACAGCTGTGCGAGCCAGGCGAGCTGATCCCCGCGGGCACCGGTGCGCTGCGGGTCGCCGCGGCCGTCGCAAGGGGATCGGCGCCGGCGCTGGAAGGCACCCTGCAGAACGAGGCGGGCGCGGTGATCGCCGCGGGTCGCCTGCATGGGCGCTGGCGCGCGCCAGGGGTGATCGACATCCCCGTGAGGCCCGCCACGCGTGAGACCGCGGGCGGCACGGTGTGCGTCCGCAACCTCGGCGCACCGCCCGTCAGCTTCGGCGGCTCGACGCCCGACGGCAGCTTCGTGATCACGATCGCGGGCCACCCGTTCGACGGTCGCCTGCGGATCGAATACATGCGACCCGGCAGCGAGACGTGGCTCGCGCTTGCACCGACGCTCGCGCACCGCTTCTCGCTCGCAAAGGGCGACCTCGTGCGCCACTGGGCGATCTACGCGACGCTGCTGCTGATCGCGCTCGCGATAGCGCTCGCGGCGCGCACGCTGATCCGCGAGGAGCGCGCCGGATGAGCGCCGCCGCGCCCGGGGCGCCCGCGTTCGGCGGCGCCGCCTCTGCGCCGCGGCGCCGGTCCGGCGTCTCGGCGGCACTCGCGGGAGCGGTGCGCGCGGTCCCCGCCGCCGCCTGGGCCTGCGCGATCGTCGCGCTCGCCAACGGCCTCGCGTGGTCGCTGATCGTGCCGCCGTTCCAGGTGCCCGACGAGAACGCTCACTACGCCTATGTCCAGCAGGTCGCCGAACGCGGCACGCTCCCCCACGAAGTGCAGCCCGAGGGGCCCGTGTCGCCGCGCGAGGACGCCGTGCTCGCGAGCCTGCTCACGTTCGGGATCACCGGCCATCGCGGCAACCCCGCGCCGTTCACGCAGCTCCAGCAGGACGTGATCGACGCGGAAGTGCGCAAGAACCTCAGCGCGCGCGGCGACGGAGATGCGCTCACCGCCACCGGCAACCCGCCCGTCTACTACGTCCTGCAGGCGGTTCCGTACAAGCTCACCCCGAGCGGCAAGGTGCTCGACAAACTCGCCGTGATGCGCTGGCTGTCGGCGCTGATGGGCGCCGCGACGGTGCTGCTCGTGTTCATGTTCCTGCGCGAGCTGCTGCCCGGCACGCGGTGGGCGTGGACCACCGGTGCGCTGATGGTCGCGTTCCAGCCCCTGTTCGGCTTCATCTCCGGCGGCGTCAACAACGACAACCTGCTCTACACGATGGCCGCCGGCGTGCTGTTCGGGATCGCCCGAGCGTTCCGGCGAGGCCTCACGCCGCGGCGGGGGCTGGTGATCGGCGCGTTCCTTGGCGTGGGGCTCGTCACGAAGCTCACGTTGATCGCATTTGTGCCCGCGACCGCCGTCGCGCTGGTGCTGCTGGTGTGGCGGGCGCCGTCGCGATCTCGCGGTGAGCCCGGCAGTGCCGCGGACGAGGCCCCTTCCCCGGAAAGCGCCGACCTGCCAGCGCGGGATGTCGCCCGCAGGGGGGCCTTCGTCGCAGCCGCGGTAGCGCTCGCGCCCGTCGCGCTCTACCTGCTCCTGAACCACTTCGTCTGGAACCGCGTGGCGGTACCGGGAGGCGTGGGCGGCGTGGCCAGCGGCACAACCGGTCACACCTTCAGCCTGCGCGAAGAGATCAGCCACGTGTGGCAGCTGTGGCTGCCACGCCTGTGGATGCGTCCCCAGTTCACGTACTCGCCCCTGTGGGAGACGTGGTTCCGCGGCTTCGTCGGCCGGTTCGGCTGGCTCGACTACGACTTCCCGGGCTGGGTCTACCAGGTCGCGCGCGTGATCACGCTCACCGTGGTCGCGTTCGCGTTCGCCGAGCTGGTGCGCCGCCGGGACGCGCTGCGCCGTCGCGCCGGGGAGCTGGCGGTGTATGTCCTCGCTGTGGCTGGGCTGTGCGCAGAGATCGGGATCCAGTCCTACCGCGAGCTCGTGAGTACCGGCGGCGTGTTCGAGCAGCCTCGGTACGTGCTCTCGCTGCTGCCGCTGTACGCCGCGCTCGTGGCGCTCGCCACGCGTGTGGGCGGCCGCCGGCTCGGACCCGCGATCGGCGCCGCGCTCGTGGTGCTGGCGATCGGGCACGACCTCTACGCGCAGGCGATCACGATCGCCCGCTACTACGCATGAGCACCGTGACCGTCGCGATACCCGTGCGCAACGGGGGCGCGCTGTTCGGGCGCGTGCTCGAAGCGCTCGCGCGCCAGACGGTCGAGCACGAGCTGCTCGTGTGCGACTCGGCCTCGACCGACGGCTCCGCCGAGGCGGCGCGCGCGCGCGGGGCGCGCGTGATCGAGATCGCCCCTGCGGAGTTCGGCCACGGCGCCACGCGCAACCTCCTCGTGCGCGAGGCGAGCGGCGCGCACGTGGCGCTGCTCACGCAGGACGCCGAGCCCGCGAGCGAGCGCTGGCTCGAGCACCTGCTCGGCGGCTTCGAGCTTGGCGGTGACGTCGCACTCGCCTACGGGCCGTACGTGCCGCGCCCGGACGCCTCGCCCGCGGTGCGGCTCGAGCTCACGCGCTGGTTCGCCTCGCTGGCGCCGGACGGCGCGCCACGCGTCGAGCGGCTCGACCCGTCCGAGCGCTCGCTCCCGGCGGCGACCTTCGTCGGGCGGCGCGGCTTCCTCAGCGACGCCAACGCGTGCGTGCTGCGCGAGGCGTGGCAGCGCGTGCCGTTCCGCGACGTGGCCTACGCGGAGGATCGCGTGCTCGCGCTCGACATGCTGCGCGCCGGCTACGCGAAGGCGTACGTGCCCGCAGCGGCGGTGCTGCATTCGCATACCTACACGACCGTCGAGCAGCTGCGGCGCTCCTTCGACGAGGCGCGCGGGCTGCTCGAGGTGTACAGGTGGCGAGAGCCCGCCGGCCCGCGTCGGGTGCTCGGTCAGCTGAGGGGAGCGCTGCGCGCCGCGGATGACGAGCTGGCCTCCGAAGGCGCCCCCGCCCGCACGCGCGCGCCGGTGCTGGCCGGCGTGGCCCGCCACGGCGTGGCGCGACAGGCAGGGGCTATCCTCGGCTCCCGGGCGGACCGCCTACCCCCGGGCGTCCGTCGCGCGCTCTCGCTCGAGCGCCGAGCCGGCTTCGCACCGCTCGACCTCGACGAGCCGGCCCGCATACCGTCAAGAGAGGACCCACGTTGACCGGAGACGACGCAGATCAGGACCGCGCCCGCGGTGCGGGCAAGCACCGCCCGATCGCCTCCGCGCGGGCGATCGAGCAGGCTGCCCTGGACGGCGGGTACCGGGGTCCGCTCGCGGGCCTGCGCAGGCGTGTGCAGCTCACGATCCAGTACCACGGGTGGCGCACGCTGCTGTTCCGGATCGTGACGCTGCCGTTGCGCCTGACGCCGCTGCGTCACCGGCTGCAGCTGCGCTCGCGTTCCAACGACGACGACTACCGGCGCGCGGTCGCGTGGTACGCGCACAGCGGTGAGCCCGTGTCGATCGTGATCCCCAGCTACCGCGACGCCGAGCACGTCCGCACGCTCGTGGCGAGCATCCACCGCACCGTCCCCGCCGGGATGGCGCAGATCGTCGTCGCCGACGATGCGAGCGGCCCCGAGCACCTCGCCGCGCTGCGCGCGATCGACGGGATCGAGGTGGTCGCGGGGGAGCGCAACGAAGGCTTCGCTGCGAACGTGAACCGCGGCATCCGTGCGACCGACCCGGCGCGCGACGTCGTGGTGCTGAACTCCGACGTCGAGGCACGCGACGGCTGGCTGGCGTGCCTGCAGTACGCCTGCAGCCGCGACGAGGACGTCGGGATCGTGGGCGGGCGCCTCCTGTACCCGGACGGGCGGATCCAGTTCGCAGGGACCGCCCGCAACCTCGGCGCGCCCGAGTGGTTCGACCACCGGTACAGGTTCAAGCCCGGCGACTGGGGTCCCGCGGGGCTGCCGGGGCCCGTGCTGGCGGTGACCGGCGCGTGCATGTACGTCACGCGCGAGCTGATCGGCGAGGTGGGCCTGCTCGACGAGCGCTACCCGATGGCCTACGAGGACGTCGACTGGTGCCTGCGCGCCTGGCAGGCCGGATATCGGGTCCTCTACTACCCCGCCGCGATCCTGTTCCACCACGAGTCGGTCACCCGCGGCACCGACCTCGGCGAGCGCGAGCGGGAGTCCCAGCGCCACTTCTGGGAGCAGTGGGGGGACTTCTTCGATGCGCGCGACGTGCGCACCCCGGAGGGCAGGCTGCGTGTCGCGTACGTGACCGAGGACACGGGGGTGGGCGGCGGTCACCGCGACATCTTCGAGCACCTCAACCGGCTCGCCGCGCGGGGCCACGAGGTCTCGCTGTACACGCTCGGCGAGGAGCCCGACTGGTTCCCGCTCGAGGTGCCGGTGCACAGCTTCGAGTACTACGACGAACTCGTCGAGGCGCTCGAGCAGCTCGACGCGATCAAGGTGGCCACCTGGTGGAACACCGCCGTGCCCGTGTGGCGGGCGAGCGTCGTGCGCGGCATCCCGGTCTACTTCGTTCAGGACATCGAGACGAGCTACTACCCCGACGACGAGCGCATCCGCCACGCGGTGATCGACTCCTACCGCCCCGAGTTCAGGTACATGACGATCTCCGCCTGGAACCGCGAGCGGCTGCGCGAGCTGGGCCTGGACGCGGAGCTGATCCCCCCGGGCATCGACCTCGACACGTTCCGTCCGCTCCCCGGCGTGGAGCGCGAGCAGGGAATGGTGCTGGCGCTCGGCCGCACCAACCCCCTCAAGAACCTCCCCCTCACGCTCGCCGCGTGGCGGGCGCTACCCGAGCCCCGGCCCGAGCTGTGCCTGTTCGGAATCGAGCCCGAGATCGGCGCTCAGGAGGGGGTGCGCTACATCGCGTCCCCGAGCGACGACGAGGTCAACGAGCTGTTCAACCGTGCGACCGTGTTCATCCAGACCTCGACGCACGAGGGGTTCGCGCTTCCCCCGCTCGAGAGCATGGCCACCGGCGGCGCGGTCGTGTGCACCGACGCGCACGGCAACCGCGACTTCTGCGTGGACGGCGAGAACTGCCTGATCCCCGAACCCACCGTGGCCGCGGTGTCCGCCGCGCTCGAAGCGCTGCTCGGGGACCCCCGGATGCGCGAGCGCTTCGGGCGCGCCGGCTTGGAGACCGCCGCCGACTACGCCTGGGAACGCAGGATCGACGCGCTCGAGGGCTTCCTCACCGAGGTGGCCCGGCCCAAGCGCGTGGAGCTCACGCCGCGCGCGGAGGAGCAGCCCGGCGAGGCGGGGCCCGAGGCGGGCCACGCCGAGCGCGCGCTGTGAAGGCGGAGTTCGCCGAGGCGCTCCGCTGCCCCGCGTGCGGCTCGGAGCACTCGCTCGCGCTGGAGGCGATCGAGAGCGACGCGCACGAGGTGCGTGAGGGCTCGCTCCGCTGTGCGGTGTGCGCAAACGCGTTCGCGGTTCACCGCGGGGTGCCCGAGCTGCTGCACGAGCCGCCCGAGCACATCGTGCGCGAGGCCGCCGGCCTCGAGCGCTTCGCCGAGTTCATGCGCGCGACGGGTTGGGATCGCAACACCGTGCTCTCGCTCCCGGACATCGATGACGGCTACTGGTACGTGCAGTCGCGCTCTATGTACCAGCTCCTGACCACCGTGCCCTTCCGGCCCGGCCAGCAGATCCTCGACGTCGGCTCGAACACGTGCTGGGCGGCCAACCACTTCGCCCGGCGCGGGCTGCGCGCGGTCGCGCTCGACATCGCCACCACCGAGCTGCAGGGCCTCTACACCGCCGACTGGTTCATCGCCGGGGGCGAGACGTTCTTCGAGCGGGTGCTCGGCTCGATGGACGCGATTCCGCTCGCGTCGAGCAGCCTCGACTACGTGTACTGCTGCGAGGTGCTCCACCACAACGACGAGGCGAGCCTGCGGCGCACGTTCGCGGAGATCTTCCGGGTGCTGCGCCCCGGCGGCCGCCTGCTGATGGTCAACGAGACGCTGCGCACGCTGCGCGACCCGCACGGCGTGCACGTCGAGGCGGTGGAGCAGTTCGAGGGCTACGAGCACGCGCACTGGGCGATCCGGTACCGCGGTGAGGCCGCGCGCGCGGGCTTCTTCACCGAGGTCACCGAGCCCCACTACCGGCCGTTCTTCGGCGACGCCCGGCCCGAGCGTGCGCCGAAGGAGGGGCCGCTGCGCTGGCATCTGCGCCGTGCGGCTTTCGGGCTGCGTCGCGTCGCTCCCGCCCGTCGCGCGTACCTGTTCTGGCTCAACAACGTCTGGGGCGGCGTGTCGATGAACATGATCGCGACCAAGCCCTCGCGTTATGTGGGGCGCCACGAGGCGATGGCGCCGTGGGAGCGGCTCGCCCGAACGATGGCCGCGGGGCTGCGCCGGATCGCCGAGCGCCTCGCCG
>Ga0187823_10000285_pt1 | contig 12541 bp, 11 predicted proteins | sample NC_wetland_sal_i_12_FD_132968 | JGI IMG/M metagenome (GOLD analysis project Ga0187823, IMG submission 132968) | Wetland sediment microbial communities from Neuse River Estuary, North Carolina, USA - SourceSoil_3 | ecosystem: Environmental > Aquatic > Freshwater > Wetlands > Sediment | place...
GTTCTCCACGTTGACGATGAGGAAGTCGATCCCCATCGAGGAGACGAGCTCGGGCAGGAGGTCGCGCACGGCCCTACGGCCCGGCGCGCCGAAGATGTCCGCAATGAAGAGGACGTTCATCGCATCACCTTACCGGGCGTACTCCATGGCCCGCGTCTCGCGGATCACCACGACCTTGATCTGGCCGGGGTACTGGAGCTCCTTCTCCACCTTGCGCGCGACGTCGGAGGCGAGCTGCAGCGCCCTCGAGTCGTCCACGTGCTTGGGCTCGACCAGGATCCGTATCTCGCGGCCCGCCTGGATGGCGAAGGACTTCTCCACGCCCGGGAAGCTGTCGGCGATCTTCTCCAGGGCCTCGAGCCGCTTCACGTAATTCTCGATGCTCTCGCGCCGCGCGCCCGGACGCGCGCCCGAGACGGCGTCCGCGGCCATGACGAGCGCGGCGTAGAGGTTCTCCGCCGTGGGGTCGTGGTGATGGAAGCCCACCGCCTTCACGACGTCCGGCGGCTCCCCGTACTTCTGCGCGAGATCCATGGAGATCTGCGCGTGCGCGCCCTCGACCTCGTGGGTGACCGCCTTGCCCAGGTCGTGCAGGAGCCCGCAGCGCTTCGCGATCTGGATGTCGAAGCCCAGCTGCGCCGCCATCATGCCGCAGATCCAGGCCACTTCCTTCGAGTGCTGGAGGATGTTCTGGCCGTACGAGGTGCGGTACTGGAGCCGGCCCAGGAGCTTCACGATCTCGGGGTGCACGCCGTGGAGGCCCACCTCGAGCACCGCGGCCTCGCCCAGCTCGATGATCTGCTCGTCCAGCTCCTTCTGAACCTTCGCGACCACCTCCTCGATGCGTCCGGGGTGGATCCGCCCGTCCGTCACCAGGCGCTCCAGCGCCCGCTTGGCGACCTCGCGCCGCACGGGATCGAAGCCCGACAGGATCACCGCCTCGGGTGTGTCGTCGATGATCACGTCGATGCCGGTCACGGTCTCGAAGGCGCGGATGTTGCGTCCCTCGCGTCCGATGATGCGGCCCTTCATCTCGTCGCTCGGCAGGTGCACCACGGAGACGGTGGACTCCGCGGAGTGGTCGGCCGCGCAGCGCTGGATCGCGAGGGTGATGATCTCGCGGGCCTCCCGCTCGGCGTTCCGGTTCAGATCCTCGCGGATCTCCTGGAGCTTCTTCGCGGCTTCGGAGCGGGCCTCGTTCTCGAGGTTGGTGATGAGCTGCTGCTTGGCCTCGTCGGCGGTCATCCCGCTGATCCGCTGAAGCCTCGCGTTCTGCTCGAGGAGGACCCTCTGGAGCTCCTTGTCGCGCTCCTCCAGCTGGGCGCCCTTCACCTCCAGGTCGCGCTCCAGACGCTTCTGGTCCCGGTCCTTCTTGTCCAGGACCTCGGCGCGCCGGTTCAGATTCCCTTCCAGCTCCTGGAGCTTTCGCTCCGATTGCAGCATCTCGGTCTTCTGAGCTTGAGTCTCCCGGTCCAGCTTCGCCTTCTCCCGGAACCATTCGTCCTTCGCTTCCAGGAGGGCGCTCTTCTTCTGATTCTCGGCCTCGCGCTCGGCCTCGCGCAGGATCTTCTCGGCCAGCTGCTCGGCCCCCAGCACCTTCCCTTCACCGATGCGCCGGTGCGCCGTCCAGCCGAGGAAGAACGCCGCGAGGGCCGCGCCCAGCGCGACCAGTACCATGACTAGCGGGGAATACATGTGGGTCGACCTCCGTTATATAAAAAAAGCCCCGCCCATGCCGTTCACACGAGACTTTTGAACCTGGATACTCCAGGTGGGCGCCTCAGCTTCGGGTTTGCGTGGCCCGCGTGAGGCCGGGCTGCCGCTACGCCGAAGATTCGGGCTCCCGCATTTTGAGTCGTGGCTCAAAAACGCCTGGCGTGTAACGTGCATGGCAGGGCGCCGTGATGTCGCTTTCGTCTTGCGCTTCTCTCTAGGTCGGTCCTCCGGGTCCGGAACGCGTCGCCAAGGGTTCCCTCATTCCTCGCGCATGCAGGCGTCGAGGGCCGAGCCCAGCGTGCGGGCCCTGGCCTTCAGATCCGCGACGAGCCGATCCCGCTCGGTCCGTTCCCGGAAGAGCTCGTCGGCGATGTTGAGCGAGGTGAGGATCGCGATCTTGGCCGGGGGGCCCGACGAGAGGCGGCGTTCGAGCTCGCGCATCTTCGAATCGACGTAGGCCGCGACCTCTCCGATGTATTCCGGATCGGCCCCCTTGATCTTGTATTCGCTACCGAAGATCGTCACGCTGAGCGTGTCGGGTTCTGTTGCCATCGCAAATCCCCTCGGATCTCAGTCTTGGCGACGGTCCTGGTCCGGAAGGCACCGGCCCGGAGGACCTCGTGAACCTTACGCGTGTACCGCCTTCTCCAGAACGGACAGCTTGACCAACATCTCCTCCACCCGCCGGGCCATGGCGCGGCGCTCATCGAGGAGCGACGTGCGCTCCTGCTCGAGGGCGTGAAGCCGCGGCTTCAAGTCCGACGCCTTCTCTTTTCCGACGGAATTCTCCAACGTCCGCACGCGGTCGCGGAGCTCGCGATTCTCCTGCTCCAGCTCCCGCTTCGCCTCGCGAAGGCGATCGAGGAGCTTCGCGGCCGTCTGAATCTTCCGCTCCAGCTGGTCCAGTTCGGCAATCATGGTCATGTCAGGGTTTTCCCGCGGCGCTCTCCACGCCGCCTCTCAGGGTGGCGCCATGAGCCAGGCCCAGCGCCCGGACCAGGTCCGAGACCGCCTGGTCCACCTCCCGATCTTGGAGTGTGCGTTCCGGTGACCGGAATTCCAGCGCGTACGCCAGGCTCTTCTTGCCCGATCCGAGCTGCTCTCCCTCGAAGACGTCGAACAGCCGGACGCTCTCGAGGAGCCCTCCTCCGCCACGCCGGATCGTCTCCTCCACCTCGCCCTGCCGGACCGCGCGGTCGACGACGATCGCGAGATCCCGCTTCACGGCGGGGTACTTCGGCAGGGGCGTGAACCGTCTCCGCGCGGGGACGACTTCCGCGATCGCGGAGAGATCCAGTACGGCCGCCCAAGCGGGCCGCTCCAGACCGGTTGCCGCCGCAAGCTGAAGCGAAACTTGCCCGAGCCGCGCGAGCTTCTTGCCGTCCGATTCGATGGAAAGGCCCGCTTCCCCGGCCCAGCAGCGCTCATGGTATGGGGCGCTCTTACGTGAGTCAATTCCCAAAGCCTCGAGAGAGGACTCCACCGCGCCCTTCAGCTCGAGGTATCGATCGGCGGAGCCGCCGGGCGCCGCCCAGGGGTCGGGCGCTCCGGTGAGAACGAATCCGATTTCGATCCGCTCCGAGCCGAGCGGCGGCGGCGAGGCGCCGAATACCTTGCCGGCTTCGACGAGGCGGGCCTCACGGAGGCCGTGTCTCAGGTTGCGTCCCGCGGCGTGCAGCAGTCCGGGCAGGAGGCTCGTCCTCAGGTGCTTGAGCTCGCGGCTCTTGGGATTCTGAACCTCCCATAGCTCGCTCTCACCCCGCTCCGGAATCACCTCGGCCGGAACCAGGCCCACCAGGGCGTTGCTGATAATCTCGTCGAAGCCAAGCCCGCAAGCGACATCCATCACGCGGCTTAGGAGAGCCGCGCTGGATGGCGACCCGACGGCTTCGCCGGAGCCTCCCCCGACGCGGGCCGGGATGCGGTCGTAGCCCACGACGCGCGCCACTTCCTCGATGAGATCCTCCTCGATTTCCAGGTCCCTCCGGTACGAGGGCGATTCGAACGTGGCGGCCTCGTCGGTCCCGCCCCACGCGCCGCTCTGCCGGATCTCGAGGCTGGCGAGAGACTCCGTGATCACGTCGCGCGATACGTCGATCCCCAGCAGCCGCGTGAGCCTCCCGCGCCGCAGGCGCACGGTACGGGGCGGCATCTTGCCGGGCCAGAGGTCGGTGGGCGGCTGCCCCACCGTGCCCGAAGCCGTCTCCGCGAGAAGCCGCGCGGTCTCGTCGAGCGCGGTCGCCACCCCGTGGGAATCCACGCCCTGGATGAAGCGCTGGGAGGCGTCGGTGTCCAGCCCGAGGCTCCTGGCCGCGTCGCGCGTCAGCTCGGGAGAGAACTCCGCGGACTCGAGCACGACGCGCGTGGTGGCGTCGGTCACGCCCGACTCGAGGCCGCCCATGATGCCCGCGAGGGCCAGGGGCTTCTTCCGGTCGGCGATCAGGAGAACGCCCGGGCGAAGCGCCACGTCCCGTCCGTCGAGGAGCGTGAGCTTCTCCCCCTGACGTGCGCGGCGGACGACGATCTCCATCCCGTCCACTTTCGCGGCGTCGAAGGCATGGATGGGCTGCCCATGGGTGCGGAGAACGTAGTTCGTGACATCCACGACATTGTTGATGGAGCGAAACCCCGTGGCTTCGAGCCTCTGCTTGAGCCAATCGGGAGAGGGCCCGACACGCACGCCCTCGACCACGCGCGCCATGTAGCGCGGGCAATCCCGGGGATCCTCCACGGTGACGCGCGGCGGAGGCGCCTTCCCCGCCGCGGCGGGCGGCGTCACGGCCTTCACGACCTTCCGGGCGATCGAGGCGATCTCGCGCGCGAGCCCGCGCACCGCCATGCAGTCGGTCCGGTTCGCGGTGATCTCCACATCCAGGATGGCGTCGCCCGCTCCGAGCACGGCCTGCACGGGGCTCCCGACGGGCGGGTTCCCCGGCAGAGCCCAGATCCCCTCCGACTCCTGGGAGAGGCCCAGCTCGCGCTCGGAGCAGATCATTCCCTCGGACTCGGCACCCCGGATCTTGCTCTTGCGGAGCTTCGTGCCGTCGGGAAGCTTCGACCCGATCTGCGCCACCGCGACCGCCATGCCCGCCGCGACGTTCGACGCGCCGCACACGATGGAGAGCTTGGTGGCGCCGATGTCCACCGAGCACAGGCGCAGGCGGTCCGCATTCGGGTGCTGCGACACCTCGAGGACGCGGCCGACCACGATCGCCGGATCGAGCGCTGCCCCCTGCTCGATCGAGGCAACCGGGAACCCGCGCATGGCGAGCGCGTGCGCCAGGGCTTCGGGCGTGGGCGGGAGGTCGACCCAGTCGGCCAGCCAGCCCCACGTGACTTTCATCGGCACCCCCTAGAACTGATGAAGGAAGCGGATATCGTTTTCGTAGAAGAGACGGATGTCCGGCACGCCATGGCGCAGCATGACCAGGCGCTCGATCCCCGCGCCGAACGCGAAGCCGCTGGATCGCTCGGGATCGTAGCCCACCGCGCGGAACACGTTGGGATGCACCATGCCCGCGCCCAGCACTTCGAGCCAGCCTCCCGAGAGCGGACCGCACACGCCGCAGCCTTTCCCGGAGCAGAAGAAGCAGCGGATCTCCACCTGCGCGCCCGGCTCCACGAACGGGAAATACGAAGGAGAGAAGCGCATCTCCGTGTTCGGGCCGAAATACTGCTTCAGGAACGAGTCGAGGGTGCCCTTGAGATCCGCCAGGGTGACGTTCTCGTCCACGTAGAGACCTTCCACCTGGTGGAACTCGAAGTGATGCGTGGCGTCCACGGCCTCGTTTCGATACACCCGCCCGGGGCAGATGATTCGAACGGGCGGGCGGCGCCGTTCCATGGTGCGAATCTGCACCGAGGAGGTGTGGGTGCGGAGCAGCACGTCCGGCTTCAGGTAGAAGGTGTCGGTCAGGGCGCGGGCGGGATGCCCCTTCGGCATATTGAGGGCGCCGAAGTTGTGGGCGTCGTCCTCGACTTCGGGTCCTTCGGCCAGGGAGAAGCCCATGCCGTGGAAGATCTCGTGAATCTCGGCCAGGACCTGCGAGATGAGGTGGCGGTGACCGCGCGGGGCGGCTCGTCCCGGAAGGGTGAGGTCCCGGCCCGGGTCCGCGCCGGACGGCCTGCCGTCCGCGCCCAGGCGCGCGCGAAGTTCTTCGTAGCGGCGCTCGAGGCTCTCGCGGAGCCGGTTCGCCCGCGCTCCGACCGAGGTGCGCTCCGCGGACGGGAGGTCTTTGAGTCCGCGGAGGATCTGGGTGAGCTCGCTCTTTCGGCCGAGCCAGCGGATGCGCGCTTCTTCCAGCGCGCCGCCGTCCCGCGCGGCGTCCATCGCTCGCGCCGCTTCGGCCTCCAGGGCGTCGAGCCGCTCGATCACGGGCGGCCGCCTAGGCTGCGGCTTGTGCCTGTTTCGCGACCTCGGCCAGACGGGCGAACGCCTGCTCGTCCTGAATGGCCAGGTCGGCCAGGATCTTCCGGTCGATGTCGATCTGCGAGAGCTTCAAGCCGCGGATGAACGTGCTGTAGGAGAGGCCGTGGAGACGCGCGGCGGCATTGATCCGCACGATCCACAGCCTGCGAAAGTCCCGCTTCTTGGCCCTCCGGTCACGGTAGGCGAACTGCAGACTGCGCATGAGGGTCTCGCGCGCGGTCTGGTAGAGCTTGCGCCTTCCGCCGCGGTTTCCCTTCACCGCGATCATGACCTTCCGGCGGCGCTTCCGTCCCGGGACGACGGTTTTGGTACGTGGCATGTCTCGTTACCTCGTTCAGGAGCGGCGTCCGGAACCCAGGATCAACCGCCGTATGGGAGTAGTTTCTGCATGTGCCGCTTCTCGGCCGGATCGACCAGAGCCGGAGCATGCAGGCGACGCTTCCGCTTGCGGGCCTTCGAGCCCAGATTGTGCCGGGCGTAGGCCTTTCCCCTCTTCAGCTTCCCCGTGCCCGTCCGCTTGAAGCGCTTCGCGGCGGCCCGGTTGGTTCTCATCTTCGGCATGTCTTGCTCCTAGCTCCTCGGCGCCGGCGGCTTCCCCGCCGCGGCACCCTGGGTTGAAGGCGGTTTGGTGGCCGCCGGGCTCGGCTTTCGCTCCGGGGCCTTTCCGGCCCCCACCGCCGTTCTTCCCGACGCGGCGGGCGGCTTCGCGGCCGGCGCGGCCGGCGTCTTCACGACCGCCGAGCGCGGCACCATCAGAAGAACGAGGTTCCGTCCCTCCAGGCGCGCCGGGTTCTCCACCTGGCCCACGTCCTCGAGATCCTTCACGACCTTGTCCAGAAGTCGGAAGCCCGCGTCGGTATGGGCCATTTCCCGCCCGCGGAACGTGACGGTGAACTTCACCTTGTCGTGCAGCTCGAGGAAGCGGCGTCCGTTGTTCACCTTGAATCGGTAGTCGTGCTCCTCGATCTTCGGGCGCAACTTCACTTCCTTGAGGTGCGTGACGTGCTGCTTCTTCCGCGCCTTCTGAAGCTTCTTGTTCTGCTCGTACTTGTACTTTCCGAAGTCCATCACCCGGCAGACCGGCGGGCGCGCGGTCGGGGAAACCTCGACGAGGTCCAGCTGACGTTCTTGCGCGTAGGCCAGCGCCTCGCGGATTCCCAGGATGCCCACCTGCTCTCCGTCGGGTCCGATCACCCGGACCGTCGGGATGCGGATGCGATCATTGACGCGGACTTCCTTGGTTGTGGAGATAGGTCGTTCCTCCTCTCAATGCGGGGACGGTTGTCGAAGGAGGGAGCAGCCGGGAGAAAAGAGCGCGGGCGAACGATGCGGATCCCGCATCATGCGCCCGTCGGCAGTGCCTCCCGCCTCGAGTTGCGGCGGGAATCTCTTTTCGAGAACCCCGGTAGCTTGGCGCCTCGGGGTGAGAAGCCGGCGGCTCCTGCTTCGTGTTGTGCCGGGAAGTCTACTTCGGGGCTTTCGACTCGGCAACCACTTTCTCGACGAACTCCTCGAGCTTCAGGGTCTCCTGGCTGGCCGTGTGCCGGCTCCGGACCGAGACCGTCCGCTCCTCCACCTCGCGCTTCCCCAGCACCAGCATGTACGGGATCTTGTGGAGTTCGGCGTCCCGGATCTTGGCCCCCATCTTCTCCTCGCGCAGGTCGGCCTCGACCCGGACCCCGCGGTCCAGAAGGAGCCTCTTGATCTCCGCCGCATAGGCCACCTGCTCGTCCGTGATCGTGATGATCTTGACCTGGACCGGGGCCAGCCAGACCGGGAAGGCGCCGCCGTAATGCTCGATGAGGGTGGCGAAGAAGCGCTCCATGGAGCCCAGGAGCGCGCGGTGGATCATGAAAACCTGATGCTCCTGCCCGTCCGACCCCACGTACTTCACGTCGAAGCGGCGCGGCAGGTTGAAATCGAACTGGATGGTGGAGCACTGCCAGCTGCGGCCCAGCGCGTCGGTCAGCTTGATGTCGATCTTCGGCCCGTAGAACACGGCTTCGCCCACCGCCCGGTGGTAGCTCAATCCGGAGGCCTTCACCACCCGTTCCAGGGCGCCCTCGGCCAGGGCCCAGTCCTCGTCGGTGCCCATGTAGTCCTGCTTGCGCTCCGGATCGCGCACGCTCAGATCCACCTGGTATTCCTCGAAGCCAAAGGTATCCAGCATGTAGCGCACGAAGTCGAGCACCTGCGTGAGCTCGGGCTCCACCTGCTCCCGCGTGCAGAAGAGGTGCGCGTCGTCCTGGGTGAAGCCGCGCACGCGCGCGAGGCCGTGGAGCACGCCTGATTTCTCGAGGCGGTACACGGTGCCCAGCTCGGCCAGCCGGATGGGAAGGTCGCGATAGGAGTTCTTCCGGCGCTTGAAGATGAGGATGTGGAACGGGCAGTTCATCGGCTTCAGCACGTACTCCTTCTCGTCCACGTTCAGGAAGTACATGTTCTCGCGGTAGAAGCCGGTGTGCCCCGAATGCTCCCAGAGGTCGACCATCGCGATGTGGGGGGTGTTCACGATCTGGTAGCCCCGGCGCACGTGCTCGTCCTTCCAGAAATCCTCGATGACGCGGCGCATGGCGGCGCCGTTGGGGTGCCAGAAGATCAGCCCTCCCCCGGCTTCCTCGTGCACGCTGTAGAGGTCCAGCTCCTGCCCCAGCTTCCGGTGATCGCGCTTCTTCGCCTCCTCGAGCCGGGCCAGATGCTCCGCCAGGCGATCCTTCGAGGCGAAGGCGGTCCCGTAGATCCGCTGGAGCATGGGGCGGGTGGAGTCCCCGCGCCAGTACGCGCCCGCCACGCTCAGGAGCTTGAAGGCCTTGAGCACGCGGGTGCGCGGCACGTGCGGCCCGCGGCACATGTCGGTGAAGAAGGAGTGGGTGTAGGTGCTGACGTCCTCGTCCGGGATCCCCTCGGCCAGCTCCAGTTTGAACGGCTCGTCCTTCTCCTTGAATTCGCGGATCGCGTCCGCCCGCTTCATCTCCCCGCGCACGAACGGATGGTCCTCGTCGGCGATCGTTTTCATCCACTTCTCGATCTCGGCCAGATCCTCGGGCGTGAACGGCCGGTCCACCTGGAAGTCGTAATAGAAGCCGTCGTCGATGGCCGGTCCGATGGCCAGCTTGGCGTTCGGGAAGAGCTTCAGCACGGCGGAGGCCATGAGGTGCGCGGTGGAATGCCGCAGTACCCGTAATCCCTCGGGAGAGTCGAGCGGCAGGAGCTCGAGCGTTCCGGACTCGCGGATCGGCGTGAGGAAATCCACGATCTTGCCGTTCAGCTTCGCCGCGATTCCCTTCTTGAAGCCTTCCTTGTACTGGCTCCCGAAGAGGGCGCCGATGGTGGTGCCTTCGGGCGCCTCCAGGGAGCGGCCGTCCACTTCGAGCTTCACGTTCTGCGAGGTCGTTGTCATGTCCGTGAGGGGTAAATGGTGGGCGATAGAGGACTTGAACCTCTGACCCCCTGCATGTCAAGCAGGTACTCTAGCCAGCTGAGCTAATCGCCCTCCTATCCTGATCGTGGAAGCAACGTTGAAGCGTTGGATTCTAGCCGAATCACGCGGCAAGTCAAGGTACGCCCGCGCTGTCCGGAAGGACCTCGTAGACCAGCGCCCCGGCGCTCTCGAAGACGCGACGGAACCCCGGCACCCGGGCGCCGGGCTCGGCGAGGGGCCTCACCCCGGCGCGAAGCGCGAGCTCCGCCCCGGACACGAGGAGATACCGGGCGTGGGATTGGATCGCAGCCTGATGGAGCGCCGCGGGCGAATCCACCTGTGGAATCGGGGCGAAGCGCATGCCCGCGAGGAACGCGACGTGGGGCTTTCGCGCGAGGAGGGTCTCGCCGGGTGCGCGCGATTTCAGGAAGTCGGCGGCCTCCAGGGTTTCGTAGGGGCCCGACTGGATCGATTCAGGGTTGCCTGAGTCGTGCGTCCTGGATTGGGCCGCATAGGCCCCGGGCATCCAGAGCAGGAGAAACGCGAAGATCCGCACCGGGAAGCGCCGCTCGATCCCCGAGACCCACCCGGTGAGGCGATCCCAGCCGAAGGGCGTCACGGCGAGCGCGGAATAGAAGGCCAGCATGGGGAGCGAGAAGCGCGCCCCGTAGAACACCGGGACGAGCGTGAGAAAGTAGAGGAGGCCGAAGAGGAGATACGCGCCCCACAGGCGGCCCCGGTGGATCAGGGCGACCAGGAGAAGGCCCGCGGCGGCGAAGAGTCCCCATAGGATGGGCAGGAGCTCGGTCAGGTCGCGCTTCAGGTGATCGAATGTGTTCGCGACCATCGCCTTGGCGAATCGCGCCGGGTCGAGGCGCACCACGTCCGCGAAGGAGTGGATCTTCCGGTCGCCTCCGTAGAAGAAGTGCTCCCAGTTCCCTTCGCCGTACACCGCGAACCCCACGTGCGTGTAGTTGTTGTTCGTGCGGGATTCCTGGGCCGCGTTCACCAGGAGCCAGGGTGCCGCGGCGGCCAGGAATCCCGCGCTCCAGAGGCCGGCCCGCGCCCAGCGCGCGCGCGGAGGGCGGTCGCGGTCCAGAAGAGCGCCCAGCGCGATCACGGCGCCCGGCCACAGGAAGAGCCCGTTGTAGCGGGTGCTGAACGCCCATCCGCCGAGGATTCCCGAGAGGGCGATCGCTCTCCAGCCCGGGCGCTCCGAGCCGAGGAGGAGCGCGATCGATCCCAGGGCCAGGGCGAAGAAGAACATGTCCGTGCCGACCTCGTAGGTGTTGGCCAGGAACGTGGGGTTGTAGAGAAGAAGGAGGACACTGAAGAGCGCCACGACGGAGCCGAGCAGCCTCCGGTGCAGAAGGAACGCGCACCAGAGCGCCGCGCACGCGGAGAGCACGCCGATGATCTGCGCCGCGCGGAAGATGTCGAGGCCCAGGAACGAAACCGCGGCCACCACCAGCGGATAGCCCCAGCCCTTCGAGTCGAAGTGCTCGATGAGAACGCGTCCCTGCTTCAAGGCGGCGGCCGCGGGACCGTATTTCCAGTAGAAATCGGTCTCCACGGCGTAGTTCCCGAGGCGGTGGACGGTCAACGCCTGGTAGGCCCAGTACAGCCCGTAGACCACGATCGAGCCGAGCGCGATCTTCCACATGATGTCGTCGGTCTTGCGGAGCGCGGCGGCCGAGGGCGCGCCGGGGCGTTTCGGGGGACGCTTCGTCAAAGCGTGCGGTCCACGGCCCCCGCGATGTGCCGGAGCTGGCCCGCCAGGGCGGCGAACTGCTCGGGAAAGAGCGATTGCTGGCCGTCGCAGATCGCGCGCTCGGGATCGTAGTGAACCTCGACCAGGAGCCCGTCGGCTCCGGCGGCGATGGCGGCGCGCGCGAGCGGCACCACCTTGTCGCGCACCCCGGCGGCGTGGCTGGGATCCACGATGACCGGGAGATGGCTCAGCGATTTCGCGACCGCGACGGCGTTCAGGTCGAGGGTGTTGCGGGTGTAGGTCTCGTAGGCGCGGATGCCCCGCTCGCACACCAGGACGCGGTCGTTGCCCCCCGAGATGACGTACTCGGCGCTCATGAGCCACTCGTCCACGGTTGCGGAGAGGCCGCGCTTCACCATCACCGCCTTCTGGCTCTTCCCCAGCTCCCGCAGGAGGGAGAAGTTCTGCATGTTGCGCGCGCCGACCTGGAGGATGTCCACGTAGCGCTCCATGAGGCCGATCTGGCTCTTGTCCATGATCTCGGAGATGACGAGGAGTCCGTTCTCATCGGCGACGCGGCGGATGAGCTTGAGCCCCTCCTCGCCGAGCCCCTGGAAGGAGTACGGAGACGTGCGCGGCTTGAAGGCGCCGCCGCGGAGCACGCGGGCGCCCGAGGCCCGCACCGCCGCCGCGGTCTTCACCATCTGCTCCTCGGATTCGATGGTGCACGGCCCCGCCATGAGCACCACCGCCTTGCCCCCGATCTCCACGTCGCCGATGCGGAGCACGCTCGTCTCGCGGCGGAAGCTGCGGCTGGCGAGCTTGAAGGGCTCCGGGATCGGCTGCGCCTCGGCGACCCCGGCCATCACGCGGACTTCCTCCACCGGCGGGAGCAGGCCGTCCCCGACGGCCGCGAGAACGGTCGGGCCGGAGGAAGGGGCCCGGACGACCTGAAATCCCAGGTCGCGGAGCTTCGCCTCCACAGCATGGAGCTGTTCCGGAGTCGCCTTCGGATGGAACGTGATGACCATTCGCTCCTCGGAAACAGAAACGCCCACTGTCTCGGCGTCGACAGTGGGCGGGGCCTCAGGGCTCACCGGACTCGATCATCCCCGGCGCTCAGGCCCCCGCTGCCAGGACCACCCGTAGCGGAACTCGTTGAAGCGAAGGTTCATGGGACGCAGCCTAGCACCACCCCCGGCGAGGGTCAAATCATCTCTGGCGCGGGGTCGTCCTCCCGAACGAAGACCGAGAACACGATCCA
>Ga0187823_10000286_pt1 | contig 12533 bp, 11 predicted proteins | sample NC_wetland_sal_i_12_FD_132968 | JGI IMG/M metagenome (GOLD analysis project Ga0187823, IMG submission 132968) | Wetland sediment microbial communities from Neuse River Estuary, North Carolina, USA - SourceSoil_3 | ecosystem: Environmental > Aquatic > Freshwater > Wetlands > Sediment | place...
CGAGCTGGGGGCTGACTACCTGCTCAGCGCCACCGTGCGCTGGGAGAAGGTGGCCGGCGGCGCGAACCGGGTGAGGGTGAGTCCCGAGCTGGTCGATGTGACCCCTGGCCACGCGCCCCGCACGAAGTGGCAGCAGCCGTTCGACGCAGCGCTCACGGATGTCTTCCAGGTGCAGGCCGACATCGCGACCAAGGTGGCGAATGCGCTCAACGTGGCGCTGGGCGATAGCGCGCGGCACGAGCTGGCGGCCAAGCCGACCGCGAACCTGGCCGCGTACGATGCGTACCTGAAGGGTGAGGCCGCCTCGCAGGCGATGGGGGTAGAGGATCCGCCGAGTCTTCGCCGCGCGATTGCGTTCTACCAGCAGGCGGTGGCGCTCGACTCGGCGTTCGTCCCGGCCTGGGCTGAGCTCGCCATCGCGCACGCGACTCTGTACTTCAACAGCACGCCCACGCCCGCCGAGGCTGCCCAAGCGCGTCACGCCGCCGAACGGGCCCAGGCCCTCGGCCCCAATCGACCGGAAGGGCAACTGGCGCTGGGCCAATATTACAGGCAAGTGCAGCTCGACAACCGACAGGCGCTCGCGGCCTACGAGGCGGGGCTCAAGTTCGCGCCCACCCACGTCGAGCTGCTCACGGGAGCGGCTCTGGCGGAGTGGGGTCTCGGCCGCTGGGAGGCCTCGCTCCAGCCGCTTACGCGGGCCGCCGCGCTCGATCCCCGCTCCGCCAGTGCCGCGCGGCGCGTCGGGGAAGCGCTCGTCAACCTGCGTCGCTACCGGGAGGCCGAGGCGGCGACCGACCGTGGCCTCGCGCTCGCCCCCACCAATCTCGCACTTATCGAGGATCGGGCGGTGGTGGCCCTGGCCCAGGGGGACCTGGCCAGTGCTCAGGCCGTGGTGCGCGCGGGACTTACGGTGGTGGAGCCCGCGGCGCTGCTGGCGTTCTTCGCCAACTACCAAGACCTCTACTGGGTGCTGGACGACGCCCAGCAGCAGCAGCTCCTGACGCTCGCGCCCAGTGCCTTCGACGACGATCGGGGCGTCTGGGCCATCGTGCGCACCCAGACCTACTCCCTGCGCGGGAATCAGGCGCTGGCCCGGATCTACGCCGACTCCGCTCGGCTCGACTACGAGGAGCAGCTCCGGGCCGCGCCCGACGACGGCCAGCGGCACGTCTTCCGGGGGCTGGCTCTAGCGTACCTGGGCCGCAAGGCCGAGGCGATCCAGGAAGGCCAGCGGGCCGTCGCGCTCTGGCCCATCAGCCGGGACGCCTGGTTCGGCCCCTACATCCAGCACCAGCTCGTGCGCATCTACCTGCTCGTCGGCGAGCCGGAGAAGGCGCTCGACCAGCTCGAGCCGCTGCTGAAGATCCCGTACTTGCTCTCGCCCGGCTGGCTCCGCATCGACCCTACCTTCGCGCCGCTCAAGGGCAACCCGCGCTTCGAGCGGCTGGTGGCGGGGAAGTAGGCTGCACGAAACAGTAGGTTCCAACCTGCAGAGGCTTGCGTCGGTCTTCCTCGGGTGGAACATGTACGGCCCATCATAGCGCTCCTCGAACTTCCCGTTGACGTGACGCTCGTGAGTAGAACATCGCATTTTGTGCGAGTGTGTCTTAGCAAACTCTGACATTTCTCCGCTCGAACCCCAGCAGCGGGTGCCACGACCTCGCGTGAATGCTCGCAACTTGCTGGAATTCAAGGGGTTAACTGGGCCCCTCTGGATCAGAGCTGATCCCTGATCGCGGCAGATCGCGAGGTCCTGCGCTCCGGGACTTGCTGGGAGGGACGCGGTGAAATGGTCGTTCAGGTGCGTCGCCCGGGCCCACGCAGGCGAGGCGGGGGCGTGGCATCGGAAACGCGGCCTAAGTCGATCCGCGCCAGTTGGTGGCCGCGGCTCCGCCATACCCCGGCGCCCCACCGACGCTCGCAGGCTGACAAGCCGTGATGCCCCGGCCTGTCAGACGCCGACGAGACTTGTAGCTCGCAACGGCGTGCCGCGCTTCGCCTGAGGGGCGCCGACGGTTCGAACCCCGAACGCGGAAAGGGCAGGCGCGGTATCGCCCTGCGCCCGGCGGCCAACGTGGCATGGCTACCGCTCTGCAGAGACGCGCGATAGCCGTCGCCCTCCCGAGCCGCGCCGGCGGGACCGGTGCTTGGCCCGCCCCCCGGCATGCGTCTCGCGCCTGGCCCGCGGCGGCCGCCGCACCTCACGCAGCGCTGTACCGCCGGCGGCTGGCCGATGCACCCACAGGGAGGGGTCATGCGAGCATCGAGACGTCGGGCAAACGCGATCATCGCGTGCGTGCTGGCCGGAGCACTGACGGCCCGCTCGGCCGCCGCGCCCCTTCCGCTCGCGGCGCAGCAAAGCGCTCCCGGAAGCCACGCCGACGTCTCCGTCGCCTTCCGGTTCCTGACGCTCGGCCTGGGCCTCGAGATCGGCAAGCTGATCAGCGATCACTTCGGATTCCGGGTTGGCGCCAACTACCTCAAGTTCAGCACGTCCGCGACCAAGTCGAACGTGAGCTATGACGCCTCGCTCAAGCTCCATGCGGTGAGCGGACTCGTCGACTTCTTTCCCAGCGCGCGCGGCAGCTTCCACCTGACCGGCGGGATCATGACCAACCCGATCACGGTGTCGGGCACCGGCAAACCCGACGCAACGGGAACCTTCACGCTGAACGGGCACACCTACACCACGACCCAGGTCGGCGTCCTGACCGGCGAGGCCAAGTATCCCGACGTGGGACCATACCTCGGCCTGGGCTTCGGGACGCCCGCAAGGAAGAGCCCTGTGGCGTTCTTCTTCGATCTGGGAGCTATGATTGGCCAGCCGACTGTAACTCTCGCGGCCAGCGGCGCTGCGCCGGGCTCACAGCTGGCCACGGACCTCCAAGCTCAAGCGGACACGACCCAGCACGACATCCGCAAGTACGCCAAGGTGTACCCGGTGATCTCGTTGGGGGTGGCGTTCCGGTTCTGATTGGAAGATCCGACCCTGCTTCCGTGAGTGGAGTCCTTCCTCGGCGAGGCTGCTCTCATTGCCCAGGCGTCCAGTCAGCGGGTCCGGCGCCGCCTTGACGGTCATCCCTTACGCCCCGCGGAGTGGTTCGCAGGTGCTGGATGAGGGCCTGTAACGCCGGCGAGATGTGCCGCCGCTGCGGATAGTACAGGTAAAGGCCGGGGAACGGCGTGGAAAACTCTTCCAGAACCGTCACGAGCTCGCCGCGCTCGATGTCATCGCGCACACGATCCTCGGAGGCAAGGCTCAGCCCTGCTCCCGCACGCGCGAGGCGGATGTTGAGAGCCGGGTCGGTGGTGAGCACGCGTGCTCGAATGGCGATCGAGAAGTCCCTGCCGTTCTCGGTGAACTCCCAGCGATACGGCGCTGCCCGTGCCGATGCGTGCCAGTTGATGCAGTCATGCTCAGCCAGATCGCGCGGATGCTTCGGGCGGGATCGGCGCGCGAAGTAGGCAGGCGCGCCCACGACCACGAGCCGGAGATCGCCGGTCACACCCACGGCGTGCATATCCAGGTCAATCACCTCGCCGAGCTGGATGCCAGCGTCAAATCCTTCGGCCACGATATCCAGGGGGTCGTCGCTCACATGCTCGGCGCGGCGCTCAGCGCCGGGGTTACGGCGGTCGAGGCCAAGGAGATGGTCTATCAAGCGGTCCCGTACGTAGGCATGGCCAAGGTCTTCGACTTCATCCACGCCACGAACGACGTGCTCGCCGAGCGCGGCGTCGAACTGCCCGTGCCGGGCCAATCGACGACCACGCCTGAGACTCGGGCACGGAATGGCCTGGAGGTACAGAAGCAGATCGTTGAGAGCGACCGGGTCGGGGCGCTCTATACCTCCGCTCCCACCGATCGAGTGAGCCGGGCCCCCGGCGAGTGATGGGCCACCCAGCGTACGTCAACCGCTTGAACGAGAGGTAGTTCAGGATGCGAGCAACTGTCATGTACGGCGCCGGGGACGTTCGGGTCGAGACCGTCCCGGACGCCCGCATCGTCGAGCCGACCGATGCGCTTCTCGCCGTCACCCGGGCCTGCATCTGCGGCAGCGATCTCTGGCCCTACAAGTCGATGGAGCCGAGCGAGAAGGGCCGGCGCATGGGCCACGAGTTCATCGGTGTCATCGAGGCGGTTGGCCGTGAGGTCCGCACCATCAAGCCGGGCGACCTCGTCGTCGCTCCATTCGCCTGGTCCGACGGGACCTGCGTCTTCTGCCACGAGGGGTTGCAGACCTCGTGTCTCCACGGCGGCTGGTGGGGCGGCGACCTCGACGGCGGCCAGGGTGAGGCGGTGCGGGTCCCGCAGGCTGACGGCACACTCGTCGTGCTGCCGGTCGAGCGGGATGACGCGCTGATGCCGTCGCTTCTGACGCTCTCCGACGTCATGGGGACCGGCCACCACGCAGCCCGCGCGGCCAAGGTCGGTCCCGGCAAGACTGTGGCCGTCGTGGGCGACGGCGCCGTGGGTTTGTGTGGCGTAATCGCCGCGCGCCGGCTGGGCGCCGAGCAGATCATTATGCTGGGTCGTCATCCTGACCGGATCGCGTTGGCCAGAGAGTTCGGGGCGACGGATATTGTCAGCGACCGGGGCGAGGAAGCGATCCAGCGCGTGCGCGATCTCACCGGCGGCCTGGGGGTACACTCGGTGCTGGAGTGCGTAGGGCTCGGGCAGGCAACCGTCACCGCGCTCAGCATCGCCCGTCCGGGCGGCGCGGTCGGCCGCGTCGGGGTGCCGCAGGACGTTACGATTCCGGAGGCCGTGCCGACGTTCTTCAGCAACATCACGATCGCCGGCGGTCCGGCTCCGGCTCGCGCCTACATCGAGGAGCTGATGCCGGACGTGCTCGAGGGCCGGATCGCGCCGGGTCGGGTCTTCGACCGAATCACGAGCCTCGATGGGGTGCCGGATGGCTACCGGGCGATGGACGCACGTGAGGCGATCAAGGTCATGATCGAATTCTGAGCGCGTGGGGCCGACCAACCCCTCAGGGGTGATCATCCGCCCTGGTGCACCGAGCGACCTTCCGGCTGTCGGCAGGCTCGGCGCGCTTCTCGTTCGGTTGCACCACGAACTGGACCCGACCCGCTTCATCCCGGCGGGGCCGGAGACCGAACGTGCCTACGCTTCGTACCTCGGCACCCAGCTCGACAAGCCGCGCGTTGTGGTCCTCGTGGTGGAACGAGACGGCGAGGTGATCGGCTATACCTACGCCGGTGTTGAAGGCCATGACTACATGGCGCTGAGGGGTCCGGCCGGCGTACTGTATGACATCGTGGTCGATCCGGCGTACCGCGGCAACGGCATCGGGCGGAGGCTGCTCGATGCCACCCTGGCGGCGCTCAAGGCCCGGGGCGCTCCTCGAGTCGTGCTATCGACGGCCGAAGGGAACGTGGCAGCGCGGCGCCTGTTCGTTGCCGCGGGGTTTCGGCCGACCATGAGGGAGATGACGCGGGAACTGGACGTCGAGGAGTCCTGAGCGCGGCGACCCTGCTGCGTGTCTGTTCGACACCATCGTCAACATCCGGGCGACAACGATACCCGTGCGGTGAACGAAGTCTCACCGATGGCTCACGATGTCCTTAACGGCTGTGGCCTAGGGTACATCGTGTCCGCGTGGCGTCTATTTCGCGAGCGCTTGCTGTCTGCGCGCCGACTCCGCTGGGCGTTCATGACCAGACCCGCGGCGACGGTGGCCCTGTGCTTTGCCCTGACGGGCTGCGTGATGTCGATCAAGCCGGCCGTGCCCCGGTCCGAGGCCGTTTTCGAGTCTCGCCTGGTCGGCACCTGGATCTGCAGAACCGAGAGCGACTCGGAGCGTGCGGTCATCTCTGGGGAGCCAGGCCAGCCGTACCTCATCGAGTACACGGGCGAGGACAGGAAATCCGGCAAGTTCTTGGCCTATGCGGGCCGCGTCGGAACCCGCCTGGTATTGGAAGTTCACCCAGAATCAGCGGCTCTCGGTCAACTCAACGCAACCGGCGGTTACATCGGGATGCTGCTACCGGCTCACCTGGTTTTCGTTGTGGACCCCGGGGCTAAGGAGATGCGGGTCGCCGTCCTCGACGTAGACTCGGTGCGCGCCGCTTTGAACGATGGACGACTGCCATCCCCTTATCTGGATTTGGGCGAATCCGCATTCGGTTCGAAGGTCACTCCCGATGTTCTCCTGACGGGGACCACCGACCAGGTCCGCGCCACGGTTGCTCAGGCGATGACAATGCCGGGGGCACTGAAGCAGACGTCCACTTGGCGACGGGTCGGACGAGAACAGGCGGCGACCGACGACCACGTGGGCTCCGCCACGCGATAATCGGAAGCCGGCAATCCCCGTCTGATGCATGCGTGAAAGTGTTGCCGGTCTGGGTCGGGGCTACCCCCGCGTCATTGCCTCGTCGAGCACGCGCAAGATGTCGGTCCATCCCTTCCGGTGCCCCTCGACCACCTTCGGCGCCAGGCGCCGGTGCGTGAGGACCACCTCGGTCCCCGTGCCCCGCTCGTGAAACTCGATGGTGACGACGGTCGGCTTGTGGTCGGTGGCCCTGGAGATCCAGGTAAAGGACAGCAAGGACGGCGGCTCGATCGCCAGGTACTCGCCGCGGTGCTCGTAGTCGCCGCCGTCCGGCCGGCCCTCCATCACGATCCGGAATCCGCCGCCGACCCGGGGATCGACGGTGACGGTGGCGTGGGTGAAGTCCCCCGGCCGCATCCAGTGCGCCAAGCTCTCCGAATCGAGCCACGCCGCGAACACCCGCTCCCGCGGCACCGCTATCTGGCGCCGCACCACCAGGACCGGCGCCGCCTCATCGATCTCGCTCATCGACCATCCTCCCGCGGATGTTGCGCCTGCTCCGACCCGGCGCCGCGTTCCTTCTTCAAGAGGAACGCCTCCAGCGCCGCCAGCCGGCTATCCCAGAACGTGCGGTAGTGCTCCAACCACTCCGACGCCTCCCGTAACGGCTCGGCGTTGAGGCGGAGCCGGTGCTCGCGACCCCGGACGGTGCGCTCGACCAGTCCGGCCCGCTCCAGGACCTTCACGTGCTTGGAGACCCCGTTGAGCGAAATGGGGAACCGTTCCGCCAGGCTCCCGACGTTGATCTCTCCCTCCGCCAGGATGCCGAGGATCGCTCGCCGAGTCGGATCTGCAAGAGCGCCATAGACTTGGTCCAACCCAGGCTCCACGACAACCCCCGTGCCTTGCGCTCAACCGTATGGTTGAATATAATTGGTCAACCGACAGGTAGAATATTAGGGGCGCGGGCGCGGCTGCGCCACCCCCACTAACCCAAGGAGGACCACATGGCGACCCAGGCCACCCCCATCCCGAACCCCATCCAGAACCATCGCATCGTCTCGCACGAGCAGTGGATCGCCGAGCGGGTGGCGTTCATGGCCAAGGAAAAGGAGCTCACCCGGCTCCGGGACGAGCTGAGCCGGCAGCGCCGCGAGCTGCCGTGGGAGAAGATCACCAAGCCGTACGTCTTCGACGGGCCGCGCGGTAAGGAGACGTTGGCCGAGCTGTTCGAGCATCGCAGTCAGCTGGTCGTCTACCATCTCATGTTCGGCCCCGCGTGGAACGAGGCGTGCCCGAGCTGCTCGTTCTGGGCCGACAACTTCAATGGGATCGATATCCACCTGGCGCACCGCGACATCACCTTCCTCGCGATCTCGCGGGCGCCGCTCCCGAAGCTCGAGGCGTACAGGCAGCGGATGGGCTGGACCTTCAAGTGGGTGTCCACCGGCGAGAGCGGCTTCAACTACGACTTCCAGGTGTCGCACAACCCGGAGGCGGCCAGGAACGGCACGGCTTACTACAACTACGGCACTGGTGTCAGGATCGGCGAGGAGATGCCCGGCGTCAGCGTGTTCTACCAGGACCGGAACGGCGACATCTACCACACCTACTCGGCCTACTCGCGCGGTATCGATCTGCTGAACGGCGCGTACAACTACATCGACCTCACACCCAAGGGTCGTGACGAAGGCGAGCGGATCCAGTCGTGGGTCCGGCGCCACGACCAGTACGAGGACTGACCGGTGCCCGGGATGACCATGCCACAGCAGACCTGGTGCGGCGCCGCCGCCGGGTACCTGGGGATGTGGCTGGCGATGATGGCGCCGATGATGGCGCCATCCCTGGTCCCGATGCTGGCGCGGTATCGTCGGTCCGTGCGCGGCGCGGAGGGGATCCATCTGCACGGACTGACGGCGCTGGTCGGCGTGGGCTACTTCGTCGTCTGGGTCGTTCTCGGCGCTGGCGCCTACGCTGGCGGCGCTGGTGTCACGGCGGTCGAGGTGCGCTGGGGGACGGCGGCGCAATGGCTGCCGGTCGTGGCCGGCGTGGTGCTTCTCGTGGCGGGCGGCGTGCAGCTCTCCTCGTGGAAGGCGCGGCAACTCTCGCTCTGCCGCGAAGGGTCAGGGTGCGGCTGGCCGCCCGGGCCCGGCGCCATGGGCGCGTGGCGGCATGGCCTCAGGCTGGGCGTGCAGTGCAGCCGCTGCTGCGCCAGCCTGATGCTGGCGCTGCTCGCGATCGGGATGACGGACCTGGTCGCGATGGCCGCGGTGGCCCTCGCGATCTCCGCCGAGCGGTTGATGCCGGTCCCGCTGCGGATCGCGCGGGTGGCGGGCGTGGCGATCGTCGTGACTGGCCTGCTGACGATCGCGCGGGCCTAGCGGCATTGCCGGATCCGCCGCCCGGCAACCCCTGCTAGCGCACGTGGACCGGGACGGTGATCGTCGGCGGCGGCGTGGGGGGCGGTGGTGAGCCGGGCGGCGGTGGCGGGGCGGGTGGGGGAGGCGCCGGCCCGAATCTGAGCGTCAGCTCGCCGGGGGATGCCGGGGTGTACTCGAAGTCGTAGATCTCCCCCGGGTCGAACACCAGGACCGCCGCCCGCGATGTGGCTTGCGACGGGGGCAGCGCGTATCCGTCCTTCGCCACCGCGCGCCAGCTGATGGGCGCGTCGCCCGCGTTCAGCGAGACCATGAGCGGCATGTCGCCGGCCAGATTGAACAGGCGGAAGCGATACCGGGTGCCGGCCCTGAGATTCATCGCCTCCGGCTGCGTCTTCCCGTTCAGGACGAAGCCGGGGAACGGGCCGAAGACGGGGTTGTGGCTGGTGCCCGCGGTCCCGAAGAACAGGATCCTGTCCGTCTCCGGATCGAAGCGCTGCCCCGGCTCCACGACAATGATCGGCCCATACAGCCCGCTGCCCATCTGCATCGCTTCGTTGAAGTGCGAGTGGTACATGAACGAGCCGGCGCGCGGCGGCGTCCAGCGCACCGTGAGCGAGTCGTGCGGCGCGATGGACGGGAGGATGTTCTTCCCCGATCCGCTCCACCCGGGCACGCCATCCGGATAGCTCTCGAGCTCGATGCCGTGCCAGTGCACCGAGGCGGCCTGTTCCGACTGGTTGACGATCGTGACCGCGACGCGCTTGCCCCGCTCGAGCAGCAGGAGCGGCCCCGGCACCGGCAGCGCTGCGGGGTCCGCGGCCTCGGGCGTGCCGTCCAGGACGAACGACATGCCGGGCTGTGATCCGTAGACGTTGGGCCGCTCGCGCTGGATGATCCGGATGGCGCGGGGCGCCTCGGCGGGCTCGGCGTCCGGGCCCCTGGGCGCGATGGTGATCCCCAGGACGAGTCCGAACATCTGGTGCGGCCGGTCGGACATGTGGTGGGCCAGCATCGAGCTGTCGAGCATGCCGTTCTTGGTATCCAGCGCGACGAGGCTCGAGAGGTGCGTGGCGTAATGGCAGTGATAGATCCAGTTGCCCGGCCGCGCCGCGTACCAGGACAGCGACATGGTCGCGAACGGCTGGAGGACCTCCGTCACGGCCATGCGCCGCTGCTCGGGGGTGTAGAGCGAGTCGGTCACGCCGTCGCCCTCGGACTCCATGCGAAAGTAGAAGCCGTGGAGGTGCATCGGGTGATCGAGCTCGGTGAAATTGACGACGCGCCAGTGGACCGAGTCGCCTTGCGCGTAGCTCAGCCGCTCGGTATGCGGCCACGACAGGCCGTTGATGGCCATCGTGCAGCGGCTCAGTCCCGACGGGCTCGCCGCCTCGACCGCGCACCACCACGAGATGGCGAAGATGCGGTCGTCCGGTGTGCGCGGCGCGTCGGGCGGGTCGACCACGATGACGCCGTGGAGCTGCATGTCCTCGACCAGGCGCAGGCCAAACGGATCCACCCCCCGCTTGCCCAGGTAGTAGTAGGTGCCGGGCGCCGTGGCCTTGAAGCGCACCGGCGTCGTCGCATTCACCGGGACGACGACGGAGTCCGACTGCCCCCGGGTCTTGCCGAAGCCGTAGACGGTCAGCGGCCGGTCGAGCCGGTTACGGATCGTCGCGCGAATCTCGGTGCCCAGCGGGACGCGGAGGACCGGTCCGGGGGTCGAGAGTGCCTTGCCCGCCTCGGCGAACGCCGCCACGTCGAGCGCGCGGCCGCTGTCGCCCTCGGGCCGCCACACGCCGGTACGCGCCTCGATCGCCACGGTCAGGACCCCGTTCCTGAGGGTTCCGGCGGTTTGGCGGTTGTCGTTCGGGACGATGCTGTCGGGGGCGCGCGGCGTGGCCGGACCGGCGGCGAGCGAGCCGAGGCACGCGAGCACGGCGTACGCGATCCATCTCGTCATGGCAGATCGGGCAAAGGGAATGAGGCGAAGATGGGCAGAATGTGCACGAGGGGCGGCGTCGCCGCCAGGTCGCGTCGAGGAGACCGGGGGCCGTAGCTACGAGGGGTCCCCTATCGGCGTGACTTCAGGGCTCGGTGCTGCTCCCAGCGCCCCGCAGCGGGGGACAGGCGGCCAGCCACGCCTGCTCGCCCGGGTCGAACACCCGGGAACGGGTAAGGAACCTGACCCCCAGGGGAGCTTCCAGGGAGAAGCCCGACCCACAGCCGGGCACGACGTCGATCAGGAGCTGGGTGTGCTGCCAGACCTCGTACTGCTGCGCCCCGATGTAAACCGGCGTGCCGTCGATCACGCCGAGGAGCGCGTCCCGTTGGCCGATGCGGAATTCGTCGCGGGGGTAGCACATCGGTGCGCTGCCATCACAGCACCCACCCGACTGGTGGAAGAGCAGGGGCCCGTGCTGCGCCACCAGCTGGCGCAGCACGTCCCGGGCCGCCTCGGTGGCGGCGACACGAGCCACGCTCCCCTGCAGCGGGAGGGTCATCCACCGACCTCCTAGAAGAAGCCGAGCTTCTTCGGGCTGTAGCTCACCAGCAGGTTCTTGGTCTGCTGGTAGTGCTCGAGCATCATCCTGTGGGTCTCGCGTCCGATGCCCGACTGCTTGTAGCCGCCGAACGCCGCGTGCGCGGGATAGGCGTGATAGCAGTTGGTCCAGACCCGGCCCGCCTTGATGCCGCGGCCCATGCGATAGCAGGTATTGGCGTCGCGGCTCCACACGCCGGAGCCCAGCCCATACAGCGTATCGTTGGCGATCGCCAGCGCGTCGTCCATGGTCTTGAACTTCGTGACCGAGACCACCGGCCCGAAGATCTCCTCCTGGAAGATCCGCATCCGGTTGTGGCCCTCGAAGATCGTGGGCTGGATGTAGTATCCGTCCTTGAGCTCGCCGGCATGGATCCGGCGGGCGCCGCCGGTCAGGACCTTGGCCCCTTCCTTCTTGCCGATGTCGATGTAGCTCAGGATCTTCTCCAGCTGGTCGTTGGAGGCCTGGGCGCCGATCATCGTCTTGGGGTCGAGCGGATTCCCTTCGACGATCTGCCTGGTCCGGGCCACCGCCCGCTCGATGAACTTGTCATAGATCGACTCCTGCACCAGCGCCCGCGAGGGACAGGTGCAGACCTCGCCCTGGTTCAGGGCGAACATGACGAAGCCCTCGAGCGCCTTGTCGAAGAAGTCGTCGTCGGCCGCCATGACGTCCGCGAAGAAGATGTTGGGCGACTTGCCGCCCAGCTCCAGGGTGACCGGGATGAGGTTCTCGGAGGCGTACTGCATGATGAGCCGGCCGGTCGTGGTCTCGCCGGTGAAGGCGACCTTCGCGACCCTCGGGCTCGAGGCCAGGGGCTTGCCCGCCTCGACCCCGAAGCCCTGCACCACATTGACCACGCCGCTCGGCAGGATGTCGGCGATCAGCTCCATGAGCGCCATGATCGACACCGGGGTCTGCTCGGCCGGCTTGAGCACCACGCAGTTCCCGGCGGCCAGGGCCGGAGCGAGCTTCCAGGTGGCCATGAGCAGCGGGAAGTTCCACGGAATGATCTGCGCAACCACACCCAGGGGCTCGTGGAAGTGGTAGGCGACGGTGTCCCCGTCCAGCTCGGAAAGGCCCCCCTCCTGGGCGCGGATGCATCCCGCGAAGTAGCGGAAGTGGTCCACCGCGAGCGGGAGGTCGGCGTGGGTGGTCTCGCGGATCGGCTTGCCGTTGTCGATCGTCTCGATGAAGGCTAGCGTGTCGAGGTTGGCCTCGATGCGGTCGGCGATCCGGTTGAGGATGTTGGCGCGGTAGGCGGGGGACGTGGCGTTCCAGCTGATCGCGGCGGCATGCGCGGCATCCAG
>Ga0187823_10000287_pt1 | contig 12529 bp, 9 predicted proteins | sample NC_wetland_sal_i_12_FD_132968 | JGI IMG/M metagenome (GOLD analysis project Ga0187823, IMG submission 132968) | Wetland sediment microbial communities from Neuse River Estuary, North Carolina, USA - SourceSoil_3 | ecosystem: Environmental > Aquatic > Freshwater > Wetlands > Sediment | place...
ACGTGCCCGGCACCGCCTAGAAGCGCAAGCAATACGACAGCGGCAGCGGGCCGTTCGCCAGCGGCGCCGGCCCCGGCGGCGGCTTCGGCGGCTTCGGCAACTTCGACTTCGACGGCGCGTCGATGAGCGACATCCTGTCCAACCTGTTCGGCGGCTCCACCAGCGGCCGGCGCGTGCGCACGCGCCCGCGCAGCGAGCGCGGCACAGACCTCGAGGCGCAGGTGTCGATCTCCTTCGACCAGGCGATCGCCGGCGCGCAGGTGCCGCTGCAGGTGCCCATGCAGGCGACCTGCCCCACCTGCCGCGGGACCGGCGCCAAGCCCGGCACCACGCCGGTCGTGTGCCCCCACTGCGAGGGCCGCGGGATCGAGACGCAGGGGCAGGGCATGTTCTCGATCTCCCAGCCGTGCTCGCGCTGCGGCGGCGCCGGGACCGTGATCGAGGACCCGTGCCCCACGTGCCACGGCGCCGGCGCCGTCCGCACGCTCAAGAAACTGCGCGTCAACATCCCCGCGGGCGTCCGCGACGGCAGCCGCATCCGGATCGCCGGCAAGGGCGAGCCCGGGCGTGGCGGCGGCCCGCCCGGCGACCTGTACCTCGTCACGCATGTCTCCCCTTCGCCGCTGTTCAAGCGCAAGGGCGACAACCTGGAAGTCGAGGTCCCGCTGACGATCCCCGAGGCGCTGCGCGGCGCCGACGTGAAGGTGCCCACGCTCGACGGCACCAAGACGCTGCGCGTCAAGCCCGGCACCGCCAGCGGCACCGTCCAGCGGCTGCGCGGGGAGGGCCCGCCCAAGCTCGGCGCCAAGCCCGCCGAGAAAGGCGACATCCACTACCGCTTCGTGATCGAGGTGCCCGACCACCTCAGCAAGGAGCAGCAGGAGGCGATCGACGCGCTCGCCGGCACGCTCGGCGAGGACGACCCGCGCGCCGCCCTGTTCGGCAACGGCGCCGCCTCCGGCGCGCGCGAGGGCAGCGGCGAGGAGAGCGCCCGATGAGCCAGCGCGAGACCAGGCCGCGCGACGGCGCGCGTTCGGTGAAACGGATCGAGGTCGCCACAGACCGCGGCGTGTTCATGATCTCCGTCGCCGCCCAGCTCGCCAACATGCACCCGCAGACGCTGCGGATGTACGAGGCGCGCGGGCTGATCGAGCCGAAGCGCTCGCCCAAGGGCACGCGCCTGTACTCGCAGGAGGACGTCGAGCGCCTGCGGCGCATCCAGGAGATGACCGCAGAGCTCGGGCTCAACCTCGCGGGCGTCGAGCGGGTGCTCAGCCTCGAGGAGGAGATCGACTCGATGCACGAGCGGATCGAGCAGATCGAGCTCGAAGCGCTGCAGGCGCAGGTGCGCCTCGCCGAGGAGCTCGAGGCGGTGCGCCGCTCGTTCCGCGCCGAGCTCGTGCCGTTCCCCAACTCGAGCACCGACATCGTCCGCGCCGCCGACGCCCGCTCCCCGTTCGACCCCAAGACGCAGAAGAGGAAGTAGACATGCAGGCAGACCGTTTCACGATCAAGTCCCAGGAGGCGCTCGCCGCCGCCGGCACCCTCGCGCACGAGCGCCGCAACCCGCAGCTCACGCCGCTGCACCTGCTCGCCACCCTCATCGCGCCGCCCGCCGCAGGCGCCGCCGCCACGAGCGCCGACGCCCCCGGGGGGCTCGTGCTCGGCGTGCTCGCCAAGCTCGGTGTCGACGCCGACGCGCTGCGCGCCACCGTCTCGCAGGCGCTCGACCAGCTGCCCGTCCAGGACGCCGCCTCCAGCGAGGCGGGCGCCCAGCCCGGCTCCGAGCTGCTCGCAGTGCTGCGTGCCGCCGAGTCCCAGGCGTCCAAGCTCGGCGACCAGTACGTGTCCACCGAGCACCTTCTGCTCGCGCTCGCCGAGGACAAGGGCGTCGCCGGCCGCGCGCTGTCCTCGGTCGGAGCCAGCCCCGAGCGCCTGCTCTCCGCCCTGTCGGAGGTGCGCGGCTCCGCCCACGTCACCGACCAGTCTCCCGAGGAGAAGTACGAAGCGCTGGAGCGCTTCGGCACCGATCTCACGCAGGCCGCCGAGCAGGGCAAGCTCGATCCCGTCATCGGCCGCGACGAGGAGATCCGGCGCGTGATCCAGGTGCTCTCGCGGCGCACCAAGAACAACCCCGTGCTGATCGGCGAGCCCGGCGTGGGCAAGACCGCGATCGTCGAGGGCCTCGCGCGCAGGATCGTCTCCGGCGATGTGCCCGAGTCGCTGCGCGACCGGCGCGTGATCGCGCTCGACATCGGCGCGCTGATCGCCGGCGCGAAGTACCGCGGCGAGTTCGAGGACCGGCTGAAGGCCGTGCTCAAGGAGGTCAGCGAGGCGCAGGGCACCGTGATCCTGTTCCTCGACGAGCTCCACACGATCGTCGGCGCCGGCGCCGCCGAAGGCGCCGTCGACGCCGCCAACCTGCTCAAGCCGATGCTCGCGCGCGGCGAACTGCGCTGCGTCGGCGCCACCACGCTCGACGAGTACCGCAAGCACATCGAGAAGGACGCCGCGCTGGAGCGCCGCTTCCAGCCCGTGCTGGTCGGCGAGCCCAGCGTCAGCGACACGATCGCGATCCTGCGCGGCCTGAAGGGCCGCTACGAGGACCACCACAAGGTGCGCATCCAGGACAACGCCCTGATCGCCGCAGCCACGCTCTCGGACCGCTACATCGCAGACCGCTTCCTGCCCGACAAGGCCATCGACCTCGTCGACGAGGCCGCCTCGCGCGTGCGCATCGAGATCGACTCGCTGCCCACCGAGATCGACGAGGTCGACCGTCGCGTGATGCAGCTCGAGATCGAGCTCACCTCGCTGCGCAAGGAGACCGACGAGGCCTCCGCCGAGCGGAGGGAGGCGCTCGAGCGGGAGCTCGCCGAGCTGCGTGAGCGCTCCGCCGCGATGAAGGCCCAGTGGCAGAACGAGAAGCAGGCGCTGGAGGGGATCTCCGACATCAAAGAGCAGCTCGACCAGGCCCGTCTGGAAGCCGAGCGCGCGCAGCGCGAAGCGGACCTGGAGCTGGCCTCCAAGCTCCTCTACCAGGACATCCCCGAGCTCGAAGCGCGCCTGGCCGAGCAGGAAGCCGGGGAGTCCGCCGCCGCCTCCCAGTCGCCTGCGCAGTTCCTCAAAGAGGAGGTCGACGCAGACGACGTCGCCGAGGTGGTCGCGCGCTGGACGGGAGTGCCCGTCAGCCGCCTGCTCGAGGGCGAGACCGAGAAGCTCATCCACATGGAGGACCGGCTGCACGAACGCGTCGTCGGCCAGGACGCCGCCATCGAGGCCGTCGCCACCGCCCTGCGGCGCTCGCGCGCGGGGCTGTCCGACCCGGACCGGCCGATCGGCTCGTTCCTGTTCCTCGGCCCCACCGGCGTGGGGAAGACCGAGCTCGCCCGCGCGCTCGCCGAGTTCATGTTCGACTCACAGGACGCGATGGTGCGGATCGACATGTCCGAGTACATGGAGAAGCACTCCGTCTCGCGGCTCGTCGGCGCACCGCCCGGCTACGTCGGCTACGACGAGGGCGGCCAGCTCACCGAGGCGGTGCGGCGGCGGCCCTACTCCGTCGTGCTGCTCGACGAGATCGAGAAGGCGCACCCCGACGTGTTCAACACGCTGCTGCAGGTGATGGACGACGGTCGCCTCACCGACGGCCAGGGTCGCACCGTCGACTTCAAGAACACGGTGCTGATCATGACGTCGAACCTGCCCGTGCCTGCGGGCGCAGACGACAGCGGGATCCGCAGCGCGCTGCTCGAGTACTTCAAGCCCGAGTTCATCAACCGGCTCGACGACATCGTCCGCTTCGACGCGCTCTCGCGGGAGCAGATCTCCGAGATCGTGCGGCTGCAGATCGAGCGGGTGGTCGCGCGCGTCGCCGAGCGCGGCGTCGCCGTCACGCTCACCGACGACGCGCTCACGCTGCTCGGCAACCTCGGTTACGACCCCGCCTACGGTGCGCGACCGCTGCGTCGCGTGATCCAGAAGCAGCTCACCGACCGCCTCGCGCTCGCGCTGCTCGACGGCACGATCCGCAGCGGCGACAGCGTCGAGGTGCAGGCCGAGGACGGCGAGCTGAAGCTCGTCAAGGTCGGGAGCGGGGGCGCGGGCGCGGACGGCGAGCTTGCTGATGCCGACGCCCACAGTGCCGATGCAGAAGGGTCCGAGAAGGTCGCCGCGCGGCAGTGAGCGCGGTGTGCCTCAGCGCACGATCGTGAAGTGCAGGCGGACCGAGTTGGACGTTTCGCGCCCCGCCGAGGCGGAGATCGTCGCCACGTAGTTGCCGGCGGGGAGCGTCGCGCCGCTCGAGACGATGCCCTGGAAGGTGATGCGATCGGCGCCGGAGTGCGCCGTGAACGCCACCGAGCCCCTCAGCAGCGAGCGGCGGCACGCCGGGTGGTGGCGGTTGCTCGCTTTCGGCGCCTGGCAATGTCCGTGCACGCGCCGCCCGCGTGCTGACTGTGTGAAGAGGACGCGCACGCGTGCCTTCTTGGTGAGCGCGAACGAGAACGTCGTGCCCACCGGGGCGCGGCGCGCTATCGACGCCGCGCGGTGGCCGCGCCGCCAGCGCTTGTGCGACTGGGCGGCGTTGGTGATTTCGAGCACTTTGACGGGGCACTTCACCGTCTTACTGGGGCGGCATGGCGGCGGAGGACATTTCGCCGGTGCACAGCATTTGCCGCAGCCGGGCGCGACGGCCAGCGTCGTGAAGGTCTGGTCCGCGCCCACGGCCGTGCCGCCCGAGTTTTCGGCCACGAGCCGGAAGTGGTAGGTCGTCGAGGGCGCCAGTTTCCCGAGCGGCCCGCTCAGCGAGGTCGCCGTCGGGCCGGTGCGCAGGCCTTGCGTCTGGATTGCGGTCGTGTTGCCGTAGGCGGTGGTGGTGCCCCACTGGAAGTAGGCGTTCGCCGAGGGGCCCGGCGGGAGGGAGCCGTTGAGCGTGGCGAGAGTGGTGGCGATGCCCGTTGCGGTTCCCGTGACCGGGGTGGACGGAGGGTCGACGAGCGCCCAGGCGGCGCCTTCGACTTTGTTCTGTTCGGGACCTCCCAGGACCACCGTGTCGCCGTCCGCGGACAGTCCCAGCCCGTAGCTCACGCTGCCTTCTGTCGATTCGGTGACCGTCGTCTTGTGCCCGAGCTGGCTCCAACCGGTGCCGAACGGGGCGAACACCCAGGCCGCGCCGGGGTGGCCTTTGCCGTCGAAGGGTCCTCCGACGAGCGCCTTGTCGCCGCTCGCCGACAGCGCCACCGTATGCCCGAAGCGGCTCGCTTCCGACGGGTCGCTCGGTGAGAGCTTTCCGCCGGTCTGGCTCCAGGTCGTGCCGGACCGTGCGAAGGCCCAAACCGAGCCGACGGCCGAGTCGTCCTGGGGCCCGCCCAGCAGTGCCACGCCGCCGTGCTGCGAGAGCGCCGCCGACGAACCGAGCTCGCTCGCTCCGCTCTCGCCTATGCCCGTGAGCTTCGGGCCCTGCTGCGTCCAGCCGCCCGCGCCCTGGATGAAGACCCAGCCGGCACCCTTGTTCGAGCTGTCGCCCTCCGCGCCCACGAGCGCGGTCGTGCCATCCGCGGAGATCGCCACGCTCGAACCGAAGAACCCCGCGCCTTCCTCTTCGGGGCTCCCGGTCAGCGTGGTCACGCCCTCGCTCCACGCGCCACTCGTGCGCGTGAGCGTCCACACCGACCCGGTGTCCGAGTTGTCCCTCGGTGCGCCGATCAGGGCCGCGTTGCCTTCTCCCGACAGGGCGACGCCCGCGCCGAACTGGCCGGCTCCTTTCTCGCCGCTGCCCGTGATCGCCCCGCCCTGCTGCGACCAGGTCGTACCCACTCTCGTGAACACCCACGCCGCGCCCGCGTTCGAGTTGTCGCCCGGCGCTCCCACCAGCACGGTGTTGCCGTCGGCGGAGATCGCGACGCTCGAGCCGAACTCGCCTTCTCCGGTCTCCTGGCCGGCCGCCGGGACCAGCTTTTCGCCCTGCTGCGACCACACGCCCGCCGACCGGGTGTAGATGAACACCGCGCCGGATTTCGCGTCGGCCGGGGCGCCGACGGCGGCGGTGTTGCCGTCGGCCGACAGCGCCACGCTGGAGCCCACCCCGCCGGGGCCCGACTCGCCGCTCGTAACAAATGCCGTGCCCTGCTGGGAGAGCGCGCCCGACAGCGCGGCCGGCAGCAGCAGCGCGAGCATCGCTGCCAGCGCGCCCAGCGCGACCCTCGTTCGGGGACGTGAAGCGAGACGACCGCTCACCGCGCGGATGCTAGGCGATCGAGCAGCCGCCGTGGGGAGTTTGGACGGAGCTCCGCGTCCATAACCTGCAAGGCGCCTTGCAGCGCCGCCCGCGGGACGCGTTGCACCTGCAGGCGCCCGGCCCCCGAGCGCGAATCATCCCACCATGCAACCAGGGGCAAACCGCGTCCGGCTGCTCGCCGGCACGCTCGCCGCGGGCTCGGTCTTCGGCGCGCTGTGCTCGGTCGCCCCGGCCAACGCCTCCACCCTGTACGCGTGCGCGACCAGGAGCGCCGGCGCGGTGCGGCTCGTGGCGAAGACCGCGAGATGCCGCAGCGGCGAGCGGCGCACCGCGTGGACGCCGCATGCGGACGCCACCGCGAGCGTCGCCGCACCCGGGACCGGCGGCACGACCCCCAGCCACAGCGAAACCGGCACAGGTGCCGAAGCCGGCGTCGCCCAGGCGCACATCGGCCAGACGTTCGGCGGCCCCGTCGCCCTCGGAGGCTCGCAGGACCTGATCTCGATCGGCGGCGTCACCTACAGCGCGGGCTGCGAACGCATCCTCGGCGGCGTGCTCGGGGTGGTGCTCGCGGACGCGCCCACCGGAGAGGCCTACAGCCAGGGCGCGTTCACCCGCCCCGCCGGTGAGGACGGGCTCCGCAGCGACCCCGTCGCGGCCGCAGACGTGACCGCGCTCGCCGGGGAAGAAGCAGCGATCGCCAGCGACGGCACGCTCCCCGAAGACCGCCAGCACGACCACGAGGACATCGCCGTGTGGACCGCCACGATCGAAGAGGCCGACGCGGTCACATGGCTGCACCTGTGGATGGACGTCACGCCGAGCGGCTGCAAGGTGCGCGGCTCGGCCGTCCAGCTCCCAGGCTGATCCGCGGCCTGCGGACGGTGGTTGTGAACATCCGTCGAACGACGGTTGACTCCGGTGTCTGCGAAGGGCACGATCGCTCGCGGCGTCCATAAGAAGGTCCGCGCTCGCTCAACCGTCACTCTCGGCAGCCCGGCCGGCTTCGATGGACGGCCGTCTGCGTGGATGCCAGGGGGTCGGTTGCGTGCGCGCGGCTCAACCACCACGAAGGAGCCGTCCGAGATGACTCGCGTCAGAACCGCCGCACTCCTGGCCACCGCCGTGCTCGCAATCAGCGCCTACTCGGCCGCGTGTGCGTCCGCGGCACTGCCGGAATTCTCCGGCCCGCTGCCCGCGCCGTTCGGCGCGAAAAGCGGCGTGACCACCCTCGAAACCGTCAAAGGCGCGAAGATCACGTGCACGGCGGACACCGGCGGCGGGGAAATCAGCGGGCCGAAAACCGGGACGATCAAGCTCACGTTCACGGGGTGCGAATTCGTGACCCTCGCCCTGCCGTGCAACACCCCCGGCGTTCCACCCGGCGAAATCATCACCGGGTCGTTGCTGATGACCCTCGACTACATCTCACTCGAACCCAAAAAGGAAGTCGGGATCGACCTCTCGACCGCAACCGGCGCGCCGTTGATGGAATTCGTGTGCGGTGCCCTCAAAGTGACCGTCGCCGGCTCGGTGATCGGGAAAGTCACGCCGATCAACAAACTGGTCAAACCGCCGGCCCACTTCGTCCTGAAATTCGCGCAGGCCGCCGGCAAACAGAAACCGATGAAATTCGCGGGAGGTCCGATCGACGTGCCCATGACGTCGTTCGGAGGGCCGTTCGTCGAATCCGGCCTCGCATCGTCGGACACGCTTGCGTTCCCGGTGCCGCTGACGATCGTCGCCTAGGCGGGCCGCCCGCGGCGCATCTCCCCGCAGGCCGCGGCGGCGGGTCCTCCCGCGACCCGTCGCCCGGCCCGCGGCGAGGCGGCGGTGGGCCCGCGGCGCCGTTCGCGAAGCGGCCCCCGATCGGGTAGAACCACAGCGGCGCGAGCTTCGCCTACGATCGCGCCGTCCGATCGCAACCCGACGGAGGAGACCAATGCCCACCTACATCATGCTCTCGACGCTCACTCCGGAGGGCGTGCAGACGGTCAAGAACAACCCTGAGCGGATCCGGGAGGTCAACAACGAGGTCCAGCAGCTCGGCGCTACGGTCAAGGCGCAATGGGCGACGCTCGGCCACGTGGACTTCATCTCCGTGATCGAGGCGCCCGACGAGGGAACGATGGCGCGTGTGTCGCTCGAGCTGGGGTCGCGGGGCACCGGGCGCTACGAGACGCTCGCGGCGATTCCGATCGACGACTTCATCGCCTCCCTCTGAGCGGTCCGGCAGGCATGGGGAATAAGCTGGCGCGCGGTGGCAGACGACGGGCAAACGGGGGGCGGGCGGCCCGAGCGCGGTGTGAGCGCGCGCGAGGGCGATGAGCCCGCCGCGAGCGAGGGTCGCCCCGCCGGTTCGCACGGGATCTCCCTGGTTCCCGAGCCGATCGAGGAGGCAGATGTGAGCGCGGAGCTCGAGGGACTCGACGTGGACGCCCCGCGCGTGGGGATCGTGATGGGCTCCAAGAGCGACATGGAGGCGATGGAGAAGGCGGGCAACGAGCTCAAGGAGCGCGGCATCCTGCACGAGATGCGCGTGATGTCCGCGCACCGCGAACCCGACGTCGTCGCCGAATACGCCAAGAACGCGCGCATGCGCGGCCTGCGCGTGATCATCGCCGGGGCAGGCATCTCCGCCGCGCTGCCCGGCGCGGTCGCCGCCCACACCGACCTGCCGGTGATCGGCGTGCCGCTGTCCGGGCGCCTCACCGCCGCCGGAGGGCTCGACTCGATCCTCTCGATCGTGCAGATGCCGCCCGGCGTGCCCGTCGGCTGCGTGGGGCTCGACAACGCGCGCAACGCCGCGATCCTCGCCGCGCAGATCCTCTCCTGCTGAGGGGGAGCCGCGGTCGTGCGGATGACGCTCGCCCATGGCCGAAAGGGCCACCAACGCCGCGGTGGGTGTTAGCGTCACGCGCGTGGCCTGCTCGGAGCACGCTCTCGCCAGGGCTGCTCGCCCGGTGCTGGCGGCCGCCATGGCAGCGGTGGTCGGCTGCGCGCTCGCGACCCCCACAGCGGGCGCTGCGACGATCACCGTCACCAGCCTCGCAAACGCCGGCCCGGGCACGTTGCGCGCCGCGCTGGAAACCGCGCCGTCCGGATCGACGATCGCGGTGCCCGCGGGCACGATCGCACTCGCATCGCCCTCGCTCACGACCTCACAGAGCGTCACGATCGTCGGCGCAGGTGCCGCCGCGACGATCATCAGCGGCTCCGGTGCGACGCGCGTGCTCTCGGTCACCGGCAGCCCGACCGTGACCGTGGAAGGGCTCACCATCAGGGACGGACGCGCCTCCGGCGGCGCGGGCATCCTGACGAGCGGCGGAACGCTCACGGTCAAAGGCGTGCAGATGCTGGAAAACCACGCGGTCGCCCCCCCGAAAAGCGCCGCGTTGGGCGGCGCGATCGAGGCCGGGCCGGGCGCGCTCAACGTGATCGACAGCACGCTCGCACGGAACACTGCGGGCGAAGGGGCGACCGGTTTCGGTGGGGCGATCGTCTCCGAAGAAGGCGCCTCGCCCGGGAGCTTCACGCTCTCGATCCAGCGTTCCGTCATCGAAGGCAACTCGGCGGGGCGCGGTGGGACCGGCTTCGGCGGCGGGATCCTCGTGAACAGCGCAAAAGAAGGCGACACGCTGTCGGTGTCGATTCTCGACAGCACGCTGGCGGGCAACGCGGCGGGCGGCGGCGGGCCGGGCCAGGGCTTCGGCGGCGGGCTGGAGTTCGACAGCGGCGCGTTCAACACGACCACCTCGCTCGTGATCGAACGCACGGCGATCACCGGCAACAGCGCCGGGGGCGCGAACCCCGAATCGCCAGGCTTCGGCGGCGGTGTGCTCTACCAGGTGCCCGAACCCTCGACGCCCTCTGCGCGCGTCCTCAACACGACCTTCGCCGGCAACTCGGCGGGAGGCGGTGGCGAAAAATCGAGCGGGTTCGGCGGCGGACTCCTGGCTGAAGGGCCCATCACGCTGTCCTTCGACACGATCGCCGGCAACGCCGCTGGAGGAGGCGGTGCGAAATCGTTCGGCGGCGGCGTCTCGCTGGCGAAAACGGGACCGGTGCGGGCAACGGTGCTCGCATCCAACTCGGGCGGGGACTGCCTCAACTCGGGCAAAGCCGAATTTCCGTCCGAAGGCGACAACCTCGCCGACGACGCCACCTGCGTGCTGTCCGGTCCGGGGGACAAACCGGGCGCCGCAGCCGGGCTCGGCGCGCTCGGCTCCAACGGCGGCCCCACGCAGACGCTGCTGCCGCAGCCGGGCAGCGCTCTCATCGAAGGCGGTCCCGCGAGCGGATGTCCCGCCACCGACCAGCGCGGGGTGGCGCGGCCGCGGGGTGGCGCGTGCGACGTGGGCGCCGTGGAGGTCGCTCCGCCGGGCGCGGCCACGGGCGGCGCGAGCGGGGTCACGGACACCTCGGCGACCGTGTCAGGGACGATCGCGAATGCGAGCGCCGAGGCGGGGAGCACGTTCTTCCAGTACGGCACCAGCACCGCCTACGGGTCGCAGTCGGGTTCGCTGACGCTGTCGCCGTTCGTCTCGACGAGCGCTGTGGCGACGTCGATCACGGGCCTCGCGCCACATACGCTCTACCACTACCGCGCCGTCGCGAGCACTCCCGAGGGCACGGCGTTCGGCGCGGACGCGACGTTCACGACGCCGCTCCCGCCGCCTCCGACCGTCAGCCACCTGTCGCAGTCGCACGCCGTGTGGCGGATCGGTCGCGCGGTCGCGCACCTGGCCAGGCGGAGGAGCAGGCGAGCGCCGACGGGCACCGTGTTCTCCTTCGAACTCAACGAGGCGGCGTCCGTCGAGCTCCAGGTGCTCGCTTCCAAGCGGGGTCGCCTGGCCAGGCGCAGGTGCGTTGCGCCGACGCGCGCCAACGCGCACCGGCGCCGCTGCTCTCGCTCGGTCTCCGCGGGCACGATCACGCTCGCCGGGCACGTCGGCCGCGACCGCGTGAGCTTCACCGGGCGCCTCGGCGCGGACCGCGCGCTCATGCCGGGCAGCTACACGCTGGTGCTCACCGCCGTCGACAGCTTCGGGCAGGCGTCCGTGCCGCAGCGGGTCAAGTTCAAGATCGTCCGCTGAGGCGAACGCAGCCTGCGCGGACACGCCAGCGGGGCCTGCGGGAGGCCGCCGCCCCGGCCCGCGATAATGGGACGCCGTGATCGACCGCTACACCCGCCCCGAGCTCGGCAGCCTCTGGACGGACGAGGCGCGCATGGACACCTGGCGGGAGGTCGAGCTGGCGGCCGCAGCGGAGCTGCCCGCGCTGCTCGGCTCCGACGGCCCGACGCCGGCCGAGCTCGACGCGATCGCGTCGGCGACGTTCACCGTCGATGCCGTCCAGGAGCGCGAGCGGGTCACCGAGCACGACGTCGCCGCGTTCGTGGACGTGCTCTCGGAGTCCGCCGGCGAGGCTGGTCGCTGGATCCACTTCGGGCTGACGTCCTCGGACGTGCTCGACACCGCGCTCGCGCTGCAGCTGCGCGCGGCCGGCGAACCGATCGTGGCGGGAGCGCGCGAGCTGGCCTCCACGCTCGCCCGGCGCGCACGGGAGAACGCGGGGGTGCTGTGCGTGGGTCGCACGCACGGCGTGCACGCCGAGCCGACCACGTTCGCGATCAAGCTCGCCGGGTTCGCGCTCGAGGCGCAGCGCAACGCCGAGCGTCTGGAGCGCGCCTTCGCCCAGGCGGCCGTGGGTGCGCTGTCGGGCGCCGTCGGCACCTACGCGGCGACCAGCCCCGACTACGAGCAGCGGGTGCTCGCGCGCCTGGGCCTGTCGGGGGAGCCCGTCTCCACGCAGGTCGTCCCGCGCGACCGGCACGCCGAGCTGCTGTCCGCGCTCGCGCTCGCGGGCGCGGGGCTGGAGCGGCTCGCCACAGAGGTCCGCCACCTGCAGAGGACCGAGGTGCGCGAGGTCCAGGAGCCGTTCCGCGCCGGCCAGAAGGGCTCCTCCGCGATGCCCCACAAGCGCAACCCGATCAAGGCGGAGCAGCTGACCGGCCTCGCGCGGGTGCTGCGGGGCAACGCCCAGGCCGGTCTCGAGAACGTGGCGCTCTGGCACGAGCGCGACATCTCGCACTCCTCGGTCGAGCGCATGATAGGTCCCGATGCGACAGTGACGCTCGACTTCGCGCTCAACCGCCTGGCCGGCCTGATCGACAAGCTGCTGATCTACCCGGCCAACATGCAGAAGAACCTCGATCGGCTCGGCGGGCTCGTCCATTCGCAGCGGTTGTTGCTCGCGCTGACGCAGAAGGGCGCAAGCCGCGAGGAGGCC
>Ga0187823_10000288_pt1 | contig 12522 bp, 9 predicted proteins | sample NC_wetland_sal_i_12_FD_132968 | JGI IMG/M metagenome (GOLD analysis project Ga0187823, IMG submission 132968) | Wetland sediment microbial communities from Neuse River Estuary, North Carolina, USA - SourceSoil_3 | ecosystem: Environmental > Aquatic > Freshwater > Wetlands > Sediment | place...
CACCGCCCAGGCCGACCGGATCGCGAGCGTCCTCGACACGCTCGGGGTACGGCACGCGCTGCTCGTCGCGCATTCGGTGGGCGTGTCGATGGCGCTGCGCCTCGCCTACCGCCGCCCCGAGCTGGTGCGCGGCCTGCTCGCGATCGACGGCGGGCCCGTCGAGGAGGCCGCGACGCCCGGGCTCCGGCACGCGATGAAGTTCACGCTGTTCCTCAAGCTGTTCATGGGCCAGGGCACCCTCCGCAAGAAGGTGCGGCACGCCATGATCGAGAACTCAGGCGACACCACCTGGATCACGGACTCGGTCGTGCAGGGCTACACCGCCGGGCCGGCGCGGGACCTGCACCGGACCATCGACGTGTTGCACGGGATGGCCAAGTCGCGCGAGCCCGCGCTCCTGCGCGAGCACCTCGCCGAGATTCACGTACCCGTCCGGCTCATGGTCGGCACGGTCCCGCACGGAAGCGCGATCACCCCGGACGAGATCATCGAGCTGAAGGACGCGATCCGCGACTTCGGGGTGGACAGCATTCCCGGCTCTGGGCAGTTCATCCACGAAGAGCAGCCGGACTCGGTCGTGGCCGCGGTGGCGGCGCTGGATCGGGCGGCGAAGTAGGGAGGACGGTCACCGCCGCGCTGGCAAGGTCGTCAGCCGGTGGACGCAGCCAGCGCCCGGTACGCCTTGAGGTGCCGCACCGCGTCCCGCTTGCGCCCCGCCTTCTCGCAGAGCAGGGCCAGGTTGTAGTGCGCGTCGGCGAAATCCGGGTCGGCCTCGAGCGCCCGCTCGTAGGCCGCGATCGCGTCGCCCGAGCGGCCCAGGTCCTCCAGCGCCGTACCGAGGTTGAAGGCGGCCGTCGGGTGCGCCGGGTCCGATGCCAGCGCCGCCAGGTACTGTCCCACCGCCTCGAGCGCCTCGCCTTCCTCCTGCAACAGCCGTCCCAGGTTCACCCGCGCGTCCGCGTGGCGGGGCTCGAGGGCGAGGGTGCGCTGATATGCCTCGCGGGCCTGCGCGGGCGCCACCGCTTCCAGATCGCGGCCGAGGTCGAACCACTGCGCCGCGTCGAGCGGGACCTCCGCCCGGCGCGCGTCGCGCACCACCCGCCGCGCGACCGGCGCCGCGCGGGTCGCCAGCTCCGCCACCGAGAAGTCCAGCACCAGCTGGTCCGACTCCGGATTCCACGCGGCGTGCCCGTCGCGCACGACGACGCGGTCGCCCTCTGCGGTGATCCGGACCTCGCTCAGGCTCCGCCCCCGCGGGAGCTGGCGGACCAGCCGCTTGAGCGCGCGATGGATCCGCCGGCCGGGAATCCGCGCGTCGGCCAGGGCCTTGGCGGTGCGGAGGAGGACGAGATCCTGGAACGAGAAGCGGTAGGCGTTGCGGGGACCGCGCTCGGGCGCGAGAAAGCCGGCGCGGGCCTGCCCGCGCACCTGCGCCGGCGACAGGCCGAGGAGGCGGGCCACGTCGCGGGTGGTGTAGGACTTCATTGGGGGAGCGGACGGCTGGCGGCCAACGACTGACGGCTTCCTAGGCCCTCTTCCTCTTGTTGTTGGCCGGCTTCGCCGCCTCCGCGGCCCGCTTGGCCGGCTTCCGGCCGGCGGGGGCGCCGGCCCCCTTCTTGGCGAGGCTCGCCTTCAACGCTTCCATCAGGTCGATGATCTTGGCCTGCGGCGCTTCCTGCGGCTCGGCGGTGATCTCCTGGCCGTCCACTTTCTGCTGGATGGCGGCGAGGACCCGGTCGCGCACCTGGTCATGAAACTGCTCGGGGTGGAACTCGTCTGTGGCCGACTGCTCGATCAGCTGCTGCGCGAGGGCGAGCTCCGCCGGCTTCACGGTCACCTCGGGCAGCGGGACGTCCTTGGCGCTCCGGAGCTCCCCCGCGTAGTGCAGCTGCTCCATCGCCAGCACGCCGTCCATGGGACGCACCAGCACCAGGTACTGCTTCCCGCGCGCGGAGTACTGGCCGACGGCGGCCCGGCCGGTCTTCTCCAGCGCCTCGGTCAGGAGCTTGTAGGCCCGCTCGCCGCCCTTGTCGGGGCCCAGGTAGTAGGTCCGGTCGAGATAGATGCGGTCCACCTTGGCCAGCGGAACGAACTCGGCGATGTCGATGGCGTTGGTGGCCTTCTCGTCCAGCGCCTTGAGCTCCTCGGGCGAGAACAGCACGTACTGGCCTTTGGCGAACTCGTAGCCCTTGGTCATGTCGTCCCGCTCGACGACCTCGTTTTCCTTGGGACAGATGTACTGCTGCTTGAGGCGGGTGCCGCACTTCTTGTGCAGCAGGTTGAAGCTCACCGCGGCCGAGCTCTCGCTCGAGGAAAAGAGGCTGACCGGGACCGAGACGAGCCCGAACGAGATCGTGGCGGAGCCGATGGGGCGGGCTGGCATAGGACAAACAGCATATGACGTTTGCCCCCGAGGCGCAAGACGGAACTTGAGGTATGGGTGGGTAACTCATTCTGCAACAATGGGAACGGTGGCCAGTCCGTGGCGACCATCCCCGGTTCACTGTTCACCCTTCGCCGTTCACGCTTTCTTTCCATCGATGCCGCCGCGCAACCCGGACCTCCTCTCCTCCTACCGCGCCAAGCGGTCGCTCCCGCGCACCCCGGAGCCGGCCGGCACGGTGGCCGCGCCGGCGGAAGCGGCCGGCCTCCTGTTCGTCGTGCACAAGCACGCCGCCCGGCACCTCCACTTCGATCTCCGGCTCGAGATGGAAGGCGTGCTTCGCTCCTGGGCCGTGCCCAAGGGTCCGTCGAGCGATCCGGCCGACAAGCGCCTCGCCGTGCGCGTCGAGGACCACCCGATCGAGTACGGCGACTTCGAAGGACTGATTCCCGAGGGCAACTACGGCGCGGGCGCGGTGATCCTGTGGGATCGGGGTCGCTGGGTGCCGCACGGCGACCCGCTCGAGGGGCTGGCGAAGGGCAAGCTGCTGTTCGAGCTGCGCGGGTTCAAGCTGCACGGCATGTGGACGCTGGTGAAGATCAAGAAGAGCGAGCGCGACTGGCTCCTGATCAAGGAGCGCGACCAGTACGTGCGGAGCCCGGGCACCGAGTTTCCCGAGGGCTCGGTGCTGTCCGGGCTCACGGTCGAGGACCTCAAGGAAGGGCGCAGTGCCGGCGAGGGCATCCGCCGCGAGCTGGCGAAGCTGCGCGCTCCGGCGAGGCCGGTGAAGCCGGAGACGGTGGAGCTGATGCTCGCCGAGACCGCGGACAAGCCCTTCTCCCGCCCGGGGTGGGTGTTCGAGCTCAAGCTCGACGGCTACCGCATCCTCGCGGCCAAGGACGGGCCGCTGGTCCGGCTCCTCTCCCGCAACGGGAACGACCTCGCCTCGAGCTTCCCGGAGATCGTGCGCGCGGTGTCGGCGCTCCCGTTCGAGCGGGTGCTGCTCGACGGGGAGATCGTGACCCCCGACGATGCCGGCCGGCCCAGCTTCCAGCGGCTTCAGGGGCGCGCCCGGCTCCGGCGCTCGCTCGATGTGCGCCGGGCCGCGATCGAGACCCCGGCCACGTTCTACTCGTTCGATCTCCTCGGCTTCGAGGAGTTCGACCTGCGCCCGCTCCCGCTCACCGGGCGGAAGGGCGTGCTCTGCAAGCTGCTCCCGTCCGCGGGCGTGCTGCGCTACCTGGAGCACTTCGAGCGGGACGGCGAGATGCTCTACGAGCGGGTGCAGGGGCTCGGCCTCGAGGGGGTCGTGGCCAAGAAGGCCGACTCGGCCTACCGGGCGGGGCGCTCGTCCTCCTGGCTCAAGGTCCGCACCCGGAAGACCGACGATTTCGTGGTGGTCGGGTTCACCGCGCCCAGGGGATCACGTGAGGGGTTCGGCGCGCTGCACCTCGCGCAGTATGTGGATGGGACTCTGGTCTACGCCGGCCGGGCCGGCAGCGGCTTCAGCGGCAAGCAGCTCGCGGAGACGCGGGCCGAGCTCGAGGGCCTGAAGCGGCGGACGCCGGCCTGTGAGGGGCCGGTGCCCCGGGACAAGGGCACGACGTGGGTGGAGCCGGAGGTGGTCTGCGAGGTGGAGTACACCGAGTGGACTGACGAGGGGCTCCTGCGCCAGCCGGTGTTCGTGCGGTTCCGGGACGACAAACGGCCGGCGGAGGTGCGGCGTGCAGCGGGGCCCGTGGCCGGAAAGGACCCCGTCGGCGCGGCCGACCCGGCAGGGTCCTCGGCGGCGCCGGAGCCCGTCGGCCCGGCCCCGCGCCAGGTCGTGTTCTCCAACCTCGGCAAGGTCTTCTGGCCCGCGGAGGCCTACACCAAGGGCGACCTGATCGAGTACTACCGCGCGATCTCGCCCTGGCTCCTGCCCTACCTCAAGGACCGGCCGGTGGTGCTGACCCGCTATCCCGACGGGATCGAGGGCAAGTCGTTCTACCAGAAGGACGCACCGGTGTTCGTGCCCGAGTGGATCCGCACCCAGCGGATGTGGAGCGAGCAGACCCAGCGGGAGATCGACTACTTCATTTGCGACGACCTCGAGTCGCTGCTCTACCTGGCCAACCTCGCCGCGATCCCGCTCCACGTCTGGGCCAGCCGGGCGCCGACGCTGGATCGTCCCGACTGGTGCGTACTCGACCTCGATCCCAAGGGCGCGCCGTTCGAGCACGTGGTCCGGGTGGCGAAGGCCGCCCGCGCGCTCTGCGAGGAGATCGAGCTCCCGGCCTTCGTGAAGACGAGCGGCTCCTCCGGGCTCCACGTGCTGCTCCCGCTCGGGCGCCAGTGCACCTACGAGGAGTCGCGCTCGCTGGGGGAGCTGCTCGCCCGCGTGCTCGTGTCCGGCCTGCCCGAGATCGCCACGATCACGCGGGCGGTCTCGCGCCGGGGCGGCAAGGTATACGTGGACTACCTCCAGAACGTGTCCGGGCAGCTGCTCGCCGCGCCCTTCAGCGTGCGTCCGCTGCCCGGCGCCCCGGTCTCGACTCCGCTCGACTGGCGCGAAGTCACCGACCGCCTCGACATCCGGGCCTTCACCATCCGCACGGTGCCGGCGCGCATGCGGAAGCGGAAGACGGACCCGCTCGTCGGCGTGCTGGACCAGGCGCCGGACCTGGGCCGCGCCCTCGAGCGGCTGGCGGAGCGGGTGTGAGCGAGCTCGCCATTCAGGTCGGGGAGCGGGTTGGGCGGGTGTCCGCGCTGCTCGAGCTGCCCCGCGGCGCGCGGGCGCTCTACGTGCTCGCGCACGGCGCGGGCGCGGGCATGCGCCACCCGTTCATGCAGGCGGTCGTGGCGGGCCTCGCCGAGCGCGGTGTCGCCACCCTGCGCTATCAATTCCCCTACATCGAGGCGGGCGGCCGCCGCCCGGACCCGCCCGGCGTGCTGGAGGCGACGGTCCGTGCCGCCGTCGCCCGGGCGGGTGCCGCGGCGCCGGGGCTCCCGCTCGTGGCCGGCGGCAAGTCGCTGGGCGGGAGGATGACCTCCTCGGCGGCGGGGAAGACGCCGCTGCCCGGGGTGCGCGGGCTCGTCTTGCTCGGTTTCCCGCTCCACGCGCCGGGCCGGCCGGGCACGGAGCGTGCCGCGCATCTGGAGCGGGTGCAGATTCCCATGCTCTTTCTCCAGGGGACGCGTGACGCGCTGGCCGATCTGGCGCTCGTGCGCGGCGTCGCCGAGCGGCTGCCCCGGGCGACGCTCCACGTCGTCGAGGGCGGCGACCATTCGTTCGCCGTGCTCAAGCGTTCGGGCCGGACGGAGGCGGATGTGATGGCGGAGCTGGCGGATACGATCGTGGCCTGGCTCTCCCGGGAGGGCATCGCGTGAGCGACGCGTTCGACCCGACGCCGGAGCAGCGGCGGGCCGTCGAGTCGCCGCTCGGACCGGTGCTGGTGGTGGCCGGGCCCGGGGCGGGGAAGACGTACTGCCTCATCGCGCGGATCGAGCGGCTGATCGAGCGCCACGGCATCAGCCCGGCACGCATCTGCGCGGTGACGTTCACCAACAAGGCTGCGGAGGAGATCGCGGCGCGGCTGCACCGCACGCTGGGCGCCGCGGCCGACGAAGTCGCCCGCGGCACGCTCCACTCGCTCTGTCTCGGCATGCTGCGCCGGCACGCGGAGGCGGCGGGCCTCCGGCGGGGGTTCGGCGTCGCGGACGAGGACTACCAGCGCACGGTGCTCCGGCGGCTCCGGGTGCGGGAGGAGCGGCAGGGCCAGCTGCTCACGCTCTTCGGGCGGCACCGGTTCGATCGGCATCCGCTGACCCCGGGCGACGCCGCGCTCTTCGAGGAGTACCGCCGCACGCTCCGGTCGCGAAACCTGGTGGACTTCGACGACCTGGTGGGGCTGGCCGAGCGGCTCATGCTGGAGGATGGCCCGCCCGCGGCGGAGGAGCGGGGCCGCTTCGACTATGTCCTGGTGGACGAGTTCCAGGACCTCAACCTCGCGCAATACGGCGTGGTCCGGCTGCTCGCCGGGGAGCACCACAACCTGTTCGCGGTCGGCGACGACGAGCAGTCCATCTTCTCCTGGACCGGCGCCGATCCCGGCATCCTCGGCCGTTTCCGCGACGACTTCGGGGTCGCCGAGCCGGTCGTGCTCGACCACAACCGGCGCTGCTCGGTGCAGATCTTCGAGGCCGCCCGGCGCCTGGTCGAGTGCAACCCGACGCTGTTCGAGAAGCGGATCGAGGCGTATCGCGAGTCGGAGTACGACGTCGCCGCCTGGACGTTCGAGGACGACGCGGTGGAGGCGGACTGGCTCGTAGCGGACTTGCTGGAGGACCACGCGCGGACCGGGACGCCCTGGGGCGAGTATGCCGTGCTCTACCGCAGGCATAGCGTGGGCCGGGCCCTCGAGACGCGGCTGCTCGAGGCCGGCGTCCCCTGCCGGCTGGCCCGGGGGCAGGCCCTGCTGGACGATCCGGTGATCGCGGGCGTGGTGGCGTCGCTCCGCATCGTGCGGCAACCCGACGACCCGGTGGCGGTCGAGGCGCTCGCCCAGCGGGTGCTGCCGGGTCCCTTTCTCGAGCGGCTGCGCGCCGCCGATCCCGGGGCGGACCTGCTGGGCTGCCTGCGCGCGTTCGCCCGCAGCCGCCCCCGGGGCGAGCCGGACGCGCGGCGCGCCTGGCGGTTCGTCTACGACGTGGAGAACCTGCGCGCGCTCCGGGGAGCCCACGATTCGCTGGAGACGGTGGTGAACGAGCTGCTCTCGCGCCGGGTGGGCCCGTACCGGAATCCGCTCGAGGAGCGCCACCAGGAGCTGACCGATCCGGCGGCCTGGCCCGGCGCCGACGCCCTGGCCCGCACGCTCGAAGCGGCGGTCGAGTCGGGAGCGAGGGTCTGGTTCGAGCCCGACCGCGGCGTCGAGATCGCGCTCCAGGCGATGCTCCGGAAGGGCGGCGTGCCCAACGCGGCGCGGCGGATGGCCGGGGACGCTCCCGCGCTCGGGGAGCCGGTGCTCCGCGCGGATGGCGCCCGGGGTCCGTGGCCGCTGCTCGTCTTCAAGGCGCTGCAGCTGCTGCACGCCCGGAGCGTGCGGAGCGAGCTTGCGGACTACGTCGCGTTCGACCTGGAGACGACCGACCTGGACCCGAGCGCGTGCGAGATCGTCGAGATCGCCGCCGCCCGGGTGCGGGGCGGCGAAGTGGTCGCCACCTTCCGCGAGCTGGTGCGCTGCCAGCGGCCCGTCAGCGCCCGGGCGCGCGCCGTCCACGGTTACGGCGACGAGGACCTCCGCGACGCGCCCCCGTTCGCCGAGGTGTGGCCCCGCTTCCGCGCCTTCGTGGGCGCGGACCTGCTCGTGGCCCACAACGGCCAGCGGTTCGACGTGCCGGTGCTCCGTCGTCTGGCCGAGCCGCTGGGCGGAAGCGCCGACCTGCTCTTCTTCGACACGCTGCCACTGGCGCGGAGCCTGCTCGACGAGAGCGCTCGGCTGGAGGATCTCGCGCACCGGTTCGACGTGCCGCTCGGCCGCGCCCACCATGCGCTGGATGATGCGATCGCGCTGGCCGGCGTCCTGCGCCGTCTGGAGGAGCTCAAGCTCGCACGGGAGCGAAAGGCCGCGCTGGTTCAGGTGCTCGGCTTCCTCGGGCTGGCTCTGGCGCTGGACCGGACGCCGGATCCCACGCCCGAGCTGCGCCTGCTGCGCGAGCTGGCCCTCCCGCACGCTCTAGGTCGCTATAGTGATTGCCTCGAGCTGTATGCCGCCGAGCTCGAGGCGGGCGCCCCCGGGGCGCCGCCGGTGGAGGAGCTGATCGAGCGGCTGGGAGGCGCGCGCGTGATGGAGCGGCTCAGGGCTGAGCGGACGCCGGCGGAGCGATATCCCGAGGCCGTGGCGCGCCTGGGCGCCCTGGTGGCCGGCAGCCCCGGCGCCACGCTGGACGAGCGAATCGACCGGCTGCTCGAGCGGGTGGCCCTCTCCAGCAGCGAAGGCGTCGAGGCCGACCCGGCCCAGGTCAGCCTGCTGACCCTCCACTCAACCAAGGGGCTGGAGTTCTCGCGGGTGTACGTGGAGGCGTCGAGGACAGCCAGCTCCCCGGCTGGCGCGAGCTCCAGGAACAACAGGAGAAGGAGATCCAGGAGGCCCGGCGGCTCCTCTACGTCGGCATGACCCGCGCAAAGGACCGGCTGGTCCTCACCCGGGCGGAGCGGCGGGAGGGGCGCTCCACCGGCGGCGACCTCTTTCTCCGCGACGCCGGGCTCGCAGCCCTCTCGCCCAGGGTGGCCCGGTGACCGGCTTGAGGCCCGACCCCGAGCGCGGCGAGATGCCGTTCCTCGATCACCTGGAGGAGCTGCGCTGGCGGATCATCTGGTCGCTGGTGGCGCTCGTGGTCGGCGTCGGCGCCGCGATGGTCCTCCTGCTCAACGTGGATGTGATCGGCTGGCTGGAGCGGCCCATCCTGCCGTACCTGGGCGGCCACCATCTGGTCTACACCCATCCGGGCGATCCGTTCCAGATCATCCTCCAGGCTTCCGCGGCGCTCGGCCTCCTGCTGGCGCTTCCCGTGGTGCTCTATCAGCTCTGGGCGTTCATCGCGCCGGCGCTCTACAAGCACGAGCGCGGCGTGGCGCTGGGCGTGACCGGCGCAGCGGTGCTCCTCTTCGCGAGTGGCGCGGCGCTGGGCTATTTCGTGGTGCTGCCCCTCGCGATCCCGTGGCTCATGGGCTTCGGCGGATCGGCGCTCGAGCCCATGATCACCGCGGGCGACTATTTCGGCTTTGTCTTCAGCCTGGTGCTCGCCTTCGGCGTGGCGTTCGAGCTGCCGGTGGTGATCCTTGGGCTCGCGGCGCTCGGCATCGTCACCCCCGAGTTCCTGAACCGCTACCGCCGCCACGCCATCGTCGCCGCGGTGATCATCGGCGCGTTCCTCACGCCCGGCGACTTGGTGTGGACGACCATCGCAATGGCGGTGCCGCTCTACCTGCTGTATGAGATCAGCATCGTCCTCTCGTACGGCGTCCGCCGCCGCCGGCTGCGCCGGGAGGCTGCCGCCGCGGCGCTGGAAGCGTCGTCCGACGGGGGCGCCTGAGCCGCCCTTCCTTTCCGAGGCCTCTCATGATCCATCGGCATCCGCGCGTCCTCGCGCCGATGACTCTCGCCCTCGCCCTTGCCGCGTCGGGGCTCGCCCGTCCCGGCGCCGTCTCCGCCCAGACGCCGCCGTCGGCCACCGGGCCGATCGCCGCCCGCTACCAGGACGCGGCCGGCCGGCTGATCGACGCCGCGCTGGCCGACAGCACGGCCTATCGGCGGCTGGGCCGGATGGCCGACGCCTTCGGCGGCCGGCTGAGCGGGTCCGCCAATCTCGAGCGGGCCATCGATTGGATCCTGAGCGAGATGCGGAAGGACGGCCTGGACGACGTGCACGCGGAGCCGGTCATGGTGCCGCACTGGGTGCGGGGCCGGGAGTCGGCAGAGCTGGTCCGACCCCGCCTGCACCCGCTCCACATGCTCGGCCTGGGCGGAAGCGTGGGGACGCCGCCCGGGGGGATCACGGCGCCGGTGCTGGTGGTCGGAAGCTTCGACGAGCTGACCCGCCGCGCCGCGGAGGCGAGGGGCAAGATCGTCCTGTTCGACTTCCCCTTCAGTCCCACGCTGCCGCCGTTCAAGGCGTACGGCGAAGCCGTGCAGTACCGGGTGAACGGGCCGTCGGCCGCGGCCCGCGTCGGTGCAAAGGCCTGCCTCATCCGCTCCGTCGCCTCGTTCTCGATCCAGAGCCCGCACACCGGCGTCATGCACTACGACTCCACCGTCGCCCGGATCCCCGCGGCCGCGCTGAGCGTCGAGGATGCGGAGCTGCTCCACCGGCTCCAGGACCGCGGCGAGCCCGTCGTCGTGCGGCTCCGGATGGGCGCCCGCATGCTGCCCGACGCTCCGTCCCGCAACGTCGTGGCGGAGCTCCGGGGGTCGGAGCGGCCCGACGAAGTCGTCGTGGTGGGCGGCCACATCGACGCCTGGGACGTGGGCGAGGGCGCGATGGACGACGGCGGCGGGGCGCTCTCTGCGTGGCAGGCGGTGCGCCTGATGCAGCGGCTCGGACTCCGCCCCCGGCGCACCGTGCGGGTGGTGCTCTGGACCAACGAGGAGAACGGGAGCCGCGGCGCTCGCGCCTACCGCGATGAGCACGCGGCGGACTTGGGCAAGCACGTCCTCGCGATCGAGTCGGACAACGGAGTGTTCGCGCCGGCCGGGTTCGGCGTGGTCGGGTCGGACTCGGCGCTCGCGCTGGCGAAGCAGGTCGGCCCGCTGCTCGCGCGGATCGGCGCCGGAACGATCGAGCCGGCGCCGGAGGGACCGGAAGCGGACGTGGAGCCGCTGGTCGACCGGGGCGTGCCCGGCATGGGGCTCGAGGTGGACGCATCCCGGTACTTCTGGTACCACCACTCGGCCGCGGACACCTTCGACAAGATCGACGCGGGCGAGATGGCGCGGTGCGTCGCGGCCCTTGCGGTGATGGCCTACGTCGTGGCCGACCTGCCGGAGCCGTTGCCGCGATGAGTCACTGGCGGAATTTGGGCAGCTCGTTCCGGTGCCGGGCCAGGAACGCCTCGTACAGGTGGGAGTCGGCGTAGTCGCGCATCTCGGCGATCCGGTCTCCCGCGAACCGGATGACCACGCAGGTCCGCTGGTCCATGAGGTCGTCCGGGTGGCTCCGGAGCCAGCTCCGCTCCCGGATCTCGACGATCACCCGCTCATCCGCCTCGTACCAGACCCGCCAGACGTCCTCGTAGCCCCAGTCCGCGGCACCCAACCCGAACTCCCGGCGCTCGAAGGCCCGGAGCACCGCCTCCCGCCCCTTCCATTCGCCGCCCAGCGGCGGCGCCCCCGCCACCCAGTAGGTGATGTCGTCGGTGAACAGGCGGCCGACCTCGTCCATCCGCCCGGCGAAGAGCGCGGCCTCGTAGGCCTTGGCAATGGCGAGGCGGGCGCTCACGAGGCCGCCTCCGCGGCCGCGGGCCGGGCCGGCGCCCCGCCGGCGACCATCGGATTGGCCTTGCGGCCCGCCCGCTCCATCGGCCGAGCCAGCTCGGCGCGGTGCGCGTCCAGCACCCGCCAGAAGTCGAGGGCGCGGTCCAGCAGCTCGTGCGACGCGGTCCTCAGTGCCTCGCTCGCCTTCACCTGCCGCACGTTGTTCTCCATGTCCTCCGCGTCCCATCCCCGCGAATGGGCGATGAAGGGGAACGCCGGGAAGACGAAGCCGAGCTCGCTCCAGAAGGTGAGCAGTCCGCCCGCTACCGCCTGGATGTTGTCCTGGCCGCCGGTGATGATGAATCCCGCGACCTTGCTGCAGATGAGCACGCGGTTGGCGATCGTGATCTGGTTCTGAATGCAGTTGAGCCGCTCCGCCATCTTGTGATAGAGGGACGAGGCGGTCCCCCAGCGGATGGAGGTGGAGATCAGCACCACATCGGCCCAGTGCACCAGCCCCTCGTAGACCGGCGTGAGCTCGTCCGCCGGGTCGCGCTCGGTGATGGCGCAGGGCCAGGTGCACGCGCGCGCGGCCTTGGAGTAGTTGCCCTCGCAGGGGCGGAACGCGAGGTCGCGGAGCCGGATGAGCTGGGTCTCGGCCCCGCGGTCGGTGCGCGCGTGGACGAGCGCGTGGTCGAGCAGCGCGTCCGACGTGGAGAACCGCGGGTTCACGTCGTCCATGGCCGTGGTGGAGATGCCGAGCACGCGGGGCGGGGCGCCCGGCGTCCTGGGGTGCGCCTCGAGCAGGTGGGACGGTTTGTGCTTGAGGAGGTGGCGCGGCATCTCCGGCGGTAGCTTGAGGTACACGCCGTCGGCGCGCTCCTCGACGGCGTACACCGGTACCTGCTCCTCGTCGTAGCCCGCCGGCCCCTTGCCCGTGATCACGCTGTACTCCCAGGCGTGCCAGGGACACATGACGAACTCGCCGTGGAGCCGGCCCTCGGAAAGCGGGCCGCCGCGATGGTTGCAGATGTCGGAGATGGCGCGGAAGCGGCCCTCGTGGTGGAACACCGCGACCCGGTGGCGCTCGATCTTCACCGCGAACGGGGCGCGGGCGAGCAGCTCGTCCCGGGTGCCGAGGAGGTGCCAGGTGTCCATGTGAGCTCCTATTGGCTAACGGCTTCCACC
>Ga0187823_10000291_pt1 | contig 12498 bp, 16 predicted proteins | sample NC_wetland_sal_i_12_FD_132968 | JGI IMG/M metagenome (GOLD analysis project Ga0187823, IMG submission 132968) | Wetland sediment microbial communities from Neuse River Estuary, North Carolina, USA - SourceSoil_3 | ecosystem: Environmental > Aquatic > Freshwater > Wetlands > Sediment | place...
GCCGCGTACGTGCGGGGCCTCCGGGGCGAGCTGAACGTCCCGCGTCAGCGCGAGCCGGCGGCTAGGCGCGCAGCTGGCTCAGGATGCCTTCGATGCCGCCGCCGGCTACGCGCGCCTCGTGGTACGCCATTAGCCGGCCCTCGTGGACCCGGACCCACGCCGAGGCAGGGGGCAACCGGACTTCCCGGCCGGTCGGCGGGATCGGCGCCGCCCCCGGGAGCGCGAGGGTGCCGCGCTGGGTTCCGCGGACGTTCGAGACGAAGTAGACCACGTCCCCTTCCTCGACCAGGTCGGTGACGCCCTGCGAGTAGTCCGGGAAGGCGTCGAGCTGCGCCGAGATCGCGGCGAGGAACTCGACCTTCCCGCCGGCGTCGGGACCCCCTCCCTCGACCCGGAAATCGTCATCGATCAGCGCAGCCAGGGCCTCGAGATCGCCCCGGTCGAGGGCCGCGCTGTAGGCCTCGAAGGCCTCTCGCGGTCCCGGCCCCGTCAGGGTTCGGTCGAGCTTGCGCTGCTCCCGTTCTTCCCGCTTCCGCTTCTTGTTCAGGTCCTTCTGCCGTTTCTCGAATCCATAATTGCGCTTGGGCAACGGAGTGGCTCCTGGTTGAAGGCAGTTAGTGCCGAGAGGGACTCGCCGTCAGACCGCGCCGTCGGCGGAGCGGCTCATGCCCTGCTGCTTCAGCCAGCTGAGGAGCCCTCGCTCCACTTCCTCATCGGTCTGTCCGACCGTCTGCTCCATGACGGGCCAGCGCTTGCCCGGGCCCATGAGGTACCACATGGGCGGGACCGCCGCCTGGCCCCGGCGGGTGTTGGCGGGCTGCCCGTCGTACGACACAAAATGGAAATCGCGGCCGCGGTAGCTCACTCGGCGCTGCTCGATCTTGTAACTGCTCACGGAAGGCTCACGGAACGGGGGCGGAGCGCGCCGGGAGGCAGTGGCCTCACCCGCGCGAGCGGAATCGGGACGCGGGGCGACCCGCATCCTTATGGAATGTAAGCGGGTGGCCCCCGATCCCGGCCTTGCGGCCGGGCCGGGGCGAGGTTCCGGGACTGGCAGGATCGCAACATATCGCCAAACTTATGGCGAAACCCCGCCCGCCGCCTGCCAGCCAGCCGACGGGGCTGGTCCGCTCCCAACGTCACGTTCCCGCATGGAGGTCTTCATGTCCCGCGCCCGATTCCAGTGCGCCGCCCTGCTCTTGTTCCTCACGATCGCGCCCGGGGGGGCCCGCCACGCGGCCGCGCAGATAGGCCGGCTCAAGAAGGTCGTCACCGGCAAGGCGGTGGAGAGCGGGAAGCTGGCGGCCTGCATGCCCGACCGGCCGCCCACCATCGTCCAGTCAATCAGCCTGAGCCCGGCGCAGATCGCGAAGATCAACGCGGGCCTGGACGCGGAGCTCGCCACGCACTCCGCCGCGCGAAAGGAGTACGAGCAGCGGCTCAAGGCCTCGGAGAAGGAGAACGAGGCATACCAGAAGGCGCACGCGGAGTGGGAGAAGAAGAACGAGCAGTACAGCAAGTGCGCCGACAAGGTACAGGAGGCCGAAGCCAAGAAGTCAGACTCGCTCCAGGCGCGCACGGACGCGGCCGGCGACCGGGCGAAGGCCGAGGTGGATGAAGAACGCATGGTGAAGCTGGCGGAGCGGGCGCAGGCGGCCGCCGAGCGGGTCTCGAAGGGCGTGGGCACGGCCGAGGACCGGGCGACGCTGGCGGAGTTCCAGAAGAGCATGGCCCCCCTCCAGTCGATCGGGACGGAGGCGCAGGCTTCCATGCAGGAATCCGCGGAGTTCAAGAAGGGGGCCGATGCCCGGTTGGAGAAGGCATGCGGCAAGAAGCCGGAGGAGCCCAACGCGCCCGAAGGGATGGGCAAGAGCCCGGAGCGGGTGGCCCAGGACGCCGGCGCCAAGGCCGCCGGGATGGATGCCCAAGCGTACGCCGAGGCGCGTGAGCTCCTGCTCGGCTTCGTCATGGGCAACACGGTGGTGGCGTCGGGCAAGTCGTCGGATGGGGCGGGGGCGTCCCAGGGGCAGGGGGCGAACGGCTCGTCGTCGGGCGCGGACGCGACCAACCAGGGGCTCCGCGACGCCGCCCAGCGGATCTGCGCAATGAGGAAGGCGGGCGTCCCGATCTGATGCGACGGTCCGCCGTCTTCGTTGTCCTGGCGCTGGCCGCGCCGCCGGCCCGAGGGCCCGAGCCGGGTCCGGCGCTCGCGGTGCGCGCACCGGGCGGATGGGAGACGTGGTGGCGGGCCGACGAGGCGCCGGCCCGCTGGGCGGCTCCACTCCCCGCGGTGGCCGAGCGGGTGCGGTGGCGCCGGGCCGCCCCCGGGCTCGAGTGGGGCGAGTTCTCGCTCGCGGGCGCGGGGGAGGCTTCTCGGCTGCGGGTGATCGTCGCGCGGCTCGAGCCGCGCGCCCTCGAGTTCAGGCTCATCAAGCCGGCCGACGCCCAGGGACTCGCCGGCCGGTGGGACATCGGCGAGGCCCCGGCCGGCGCCCTGCTGGCCGTCAACGCCGGCCAGTTCCTCGACGAGCCCTGGGGCTGGCTGGTCCAGGACGGAGTGGAGCGGCAGCCGCCGGGGCGGGGCCTGCTCGCGCCGGCCATCGTGCTGGACACGGGCGGGGTCGTGCGGCTCGTGCCGCCGGACTCCCTCGATGCCGCGCGACCGGCCGCGCGGCACGCGTTTCAGTCGTACCCCACGCTGCTCCAGGGCGACGGCGAGATCCCCCGCGCGCTGCGGGAACCGGGCTCGGGCGTGAATCTCGGGCACCGGGATGCGCGACTGGCGCTGGGCGAGCTGCGCGACGGGCGCATTCTCGTCGCCATGACGCGGTTCGAGGGGCTGGGCGGCGTCCTGGCGAACCTGCCGTTCGGCCTCACCACCCCCGAGATGGCCGCGGTGATGGGCGCCCTCGGCGCCCGGCGCGCGGTGCTGCTCGATGGCGGCATCTCGAGCCAGCTGCTGATCCGGGAGGGTGGCCACACCCGCCGCTGGCCCGGCTGGCGGCGGGTGGCGCTGGGGCTCGTCGTGTTTCCGCGGGCTCCATAGTCAGGTCTTCCGCGGCGGCCTTCCGTACAGCTTGCGCAGCTCGTCCTTGGCCGCTTCCAGACGGGCGCGCCGGCGCGCCGGCAGGTGTTCCCCTGCCCGATTGATATAGAACGTCAGCATCGACATCGCCGACCGGAACGGGTCGCTCCTGCGACGGCGGCTAAGGTCGGCCGAGCGCTTGAGCGAGAGCGCGATGGCGCGCGGATCATCGAGCGTGAAGACGCCCTGCTCGAGATCGAGGGCGTTGCTGGTCTCGGTGACGCGTTGCGACCAGCGCCGCCGCGCCGTCCGCATCATGCGGTTGGTAGGACCCCGTGGCTGGCGAAGGCCCCTTCGATCTCGGCCCAGGGCACGCCGCGAGCGAGCGCGGTGAACGTTCCCCGCTCGGCGATCTCCCGCGCGGCCCCGAGGAAGCCGCCCCAAGCCGCGCGGGCGAGCGCGCCGCCCACGCTGATCCGGCGGACGCCCATCCCGGCGAGCTCGGCCACGGTGGTGAAGTCGCTGCCGACCAGCACGTTCACCGGCCTGGGAGCGACCGCCTGCACCACGGCCGTGATCTCGGCCCGGGTGCGGATGCCCGGCGCGTAGAGGCAGTCCGCACCGGCCTCGGCATACGCGGTGAGCCGGCGGATCGTTTCCGCGAGGTCGGGGCGCCCGACGATGAATCCCTCCGACCGGCCGGTGAGCAGGACGCCCGTGCCGCTGGCGTCGATCGCCTGCCGGGCGGCCCCGATCCGCTCGACCGCAAGCGCGAAGTCAAAGAGCGGGCTCGAGGCGTCGCCGGTCGAGTCCTCGATCGAGAGACCGGCGATCCCGGTGCCGGTCGCGGCGGCGACGTTGGCGGCGACCTCGGCCGGCGCGACGGCGAACCCGCCCTCGAAGTCGGCGTTGACCGGCACCTCGACGCCATGGGCGATGGACCGGATGTGGGCCAACGCCTCCGCCAGCGACACGCGGTTGTCCGGCCGGCCCAGGGACCAGGCGAACCCGGAGCTGGTGGTGGCGAGCGCGGGAAAGCCCAGCTGCGCCAGCAGGCGGGCGCTGCCCACGTCCCAGGGGTTCGGGATGACGAAACAGCCGGCCTCGTGCAGCCGGCGGAACACGGAACGGCGGTCGGGAGTCGGCGTCATGCAGGGAAGATACCGCGGATCAGGGGGTGGCCTGCCACCAGGTGTAAAGGAACTCCTGGGTCTCTCCTCCCGGAGTCCGATGCTGCTCGATCCGGCTGCTCCGCAGTTGAAAGCCGGGGCCAAGCAGGACCTCGAGCGCCGCCACCGAGTAGCGGTGGACCGGGAGACCGCTGCAACGCTCCGGGCCCCCGGGACCGAAGGTCGCCAGAACCACGTGCCCGTGCGGCGCCAGCCCCTTCCGGAGGGCTGCCAGGTAACGTCTTTGCTCATCCGGGCGCAGGATAAAATGGAACACGGCGCGGTCGTGCCAGAGCGCATACCGGCGCTCGGGCACGAAGCTGGTGACGTCGGCGGCGATCCAGGTCACCCGCCCGGCCGCGGGTCCGAGGCGAGCGCGTGCCTGCGCCAGCGCCGCGGGCGAGAGGTCCAGCACACTGATATCGGTGTAGCCGGAGGCGAGCAGGTGATCCGCCAGCAGGCTCGCCCCACCCCCGACGTCCAGGATCGGAGCCTCGAGCGGTATTCCCGTCGCCCGGATCAGCTCGAGCGACCGCTCGGGCACCGGCTCGTACCACGAGACTTCATCGGCGGTACGGGTTTCGTAGAGGCGCTGCCAGTGGGCGGCCGGATCGACGCCCATCATCCAGCCGGGTGGAGCCGCGAGCGGCGGCGGGTCAGGGCGACCACGCTACCTCCGGGTTCGCCAGCGCCTGGCTGACACCGGCCAAGAGCAGCGCGAGCAGGGCCGGCGCAACGGCGGTCAGCCAGTATCGGAGCGGCGTGTGCCCGGGGGCGCGCGCATCGTCCTCCGACCCCCGGTGGACGCGGGCAAGCTCCGCCGTTCGGAGGAGCGCCCGGACCGAGACGCAGTAGCAGGCGAACGCCAGCACGCCGAGTCCGACGACGAAGCACCAACGGGTGGCGCGGGCCAGATGAGGCGGGGCGAGGAGCCCGATGACCGGCAGGGAGATCCCGAGCAGGAGCCAGGCGGCCGGGAACGTCGAGGGCCGGTAGGCGAGCAGCGGACGGCGATGGCGCGCCGAGTACCCCAGACACAAGGCCACGGCGGCGGTCGTCACCGCCCACGCCGGCCAGAGCCTTCCCGACGCGGCCAAGCCGTACCCGGCCATGCATGCGCCGGCCAGAAGCAGGTCGGCGGTGAGGTGCCGATGCCGATGGCGGCGTGTATCCGGTGGTGCAAGCAGCTCGGCCAAGGGGGCCTCGCGGGAACCGGCGATGAGTGGCCGTTTCCAATCTGCCACCCGCCCGCAACGCGTGCCAGACGGGTCGCTATGAGCAAGCATCGGTTCCTTCAATGTTGCGATTCCAGGCCTGAATCCAGCCGAGGCGGCCACCAGCGTCGATGTGCACCCACCACTCGTGCTCGATGGGGCGGATCAGGACCGCGGGCGCGCCGGCTTTCTCGAATTCGGGCTCCGACCAGAACGGCTCGACGGTCGCCTCCACCCCACGCGTCCACACCCGCTCGCCGACCTCGGAGACCTCGCCAACCAGGTAGAGCGTGTCACCCGGTACGAGCAGCTTGCGCAGGGCGGTGAGCCGGGCCGAGTCTCCGGGCGCGGGCCGAGGGGGTCGCTCCTCCTCGGCGAGATAATCGGCAAGCCTCAGGGGGCGCCGGACGAGGATCATGCCGAGCGCCAGCGTGTGGAAGTCCGCGGAATCAGCGACGAAGCCCTGGCCCGCCGTGAGGAGGAAGAGGCGCGTGTCCGGCGCCTGCTGGCGGGCGTAAACCGGCAGCGTATCGCGGGCGGTCCAATGCCCCAGCTGGCAGCACTCGAACGGGCACGCTCCGCGTTCCACGAACGGCGTGCTCGGTGGCCGCTGCGCCGCGAGCGGCGACCAGGAGAAGAAGACCAGGGCGATCCAGAGCGATCGGGCGAACATGGGGCTCCCGGCTGCGACCATCCGCGAAATCTCCCTGCCTCGGCCACCGGGGGAAGTCCCCGGATGCGACAGGAACGGGCGATTTTGCGACACGATGTCCCACGCTGAAACCGACGATGAATGGAGCGCGTAAGGCGGTTCCTCCGGCGGATGGGCCACATGCAGTCCCGATGGCTTGCCAGCCCGCCCGGCCGTGCTACCATCCAACGCTCGCGCGTATTGTCCGGGACCTGGTTCCCGCCGGATCCTCAGGGAGAACGATCCGAATGAGCTTGTCACGTGCCTGCCGGGTTGCCGCCGTTCTGGCCGCCACGCTCGCCGCCCTAGCCTGCAGCCGCACCTCCCAGGAGACGCTCCGGACCTCGCCGCCCCCGGCCCCCGGTGGCGACGGGCTCCTCTCGGCGGTCGATCAGGCCCGGGCCGACGGCGCCCGGTATCCCTACACCACGGCCGACATCCGCTTCATGTCCGGCATGATCGCCCATCATGCCCAGGCGATCGTCATGGCGGGCTGGGCGCCCAGCCATGGCGCCAGTGCGTCGGTGCGCACCCTGTGCGAGCGGATCATCAATGCCCAGCAGGACGAGATCGTCACGATGCAGCGTTGGCTCCGCGATCGCCGCCAGCCGGTGCCGGAGGCCGACACCACCACGATGGCGATGACGATGCCGATGCCCGGGGGCGGGCACGAGATGCTGATGCCGGGCATGCTCACCGACGCCCAGATGCAGCAGCTGAACCAGGCCAGAGGGCCGGAGTTCGACCGCCTGTTCCTCACGTTCATGATCCAGCACCACCGCGGCGCCGTCTCCATGGTGCGGCAGCTCTTCGGATCCTACGGCGCCGCCCAGGACGAGATCGTGTTCAAGCTCGCGTCGGACATCAACGTCGATCAGACCACCGAGATCGCCCGGATGGAGCGGATGCTGGCCGCTCTGGCGCTCGGGATCAGCTCCCCGGGATGACCGCGCCGTCGCCGGTCCGCCCGTCCCCCACCGCCCTATTAGAGGAAAACGCCATGGCATTCCCGCGTCAGGCCCGCCGACCGACCGTCACGCCGCCGCTGGCGCTGCTGCTCGCGCTTGGAGTGCTATCCGCGGCGGCATGCGCCCCGTCGACCGCGTCCTCGGGCGGCGGCGGGCCGGCGCCGGTCGGCGACATGTCCACCAAGGCGCCGAACCCGGATCCGCGGGTCGGCCTCAAGGCGGGCCTCTGGGATGCCGGCGAGGCGTCGTGGAACCTGCGGGTGCTCTCCGAGACCCGGCCGTCGCCGCAGTTCATCGACATGACCAACTCCGACCTGGCGTTCACCGGCCCGTATGCGATCCAGGGGAGCTACCACGGGTTCCAGGTCTGGGACATCTCGAACCCGAGCCGGCCCGTGCTCAAGACGGCGTACGTCTGCCCGGCGTCGCAGAGCGACGTCTCGGTCTACCGGAACCTGCTGTTCGTCTCCGGCGAGGGCCTGAGCGGGCGGATCGACTGCGGGACGGAGGGCGTCAAGGACACGGTGAGCAAGGAGCGCCTGCGCGGCCTGCGCATCTTCGACATCAGCGACATCGCGCATCCGCGGAACGTGGGCAACGTGCAGACCTGCCGCGGCTCGCACACCCATACGGTGCTCGTGGATCCGCGTGACACCGAGAACGTCTATGTCTACATCTCGGGGTCGGCCGGCGTGCGCTCGCCGAGCGAGCTCGCCGGATGCTCGGGTGCCATGCCGGACAAGGACCCGAACTCGGCGCTCTTCCGGATCGAGGTCATCAAGGTGCCGCTGGCGCATCCGGAGCAGGCCGCGATCGTCAGCTCGCCGCGGATCTTCAACGACCTGGTGGCGCCGCCACGGCACGGCGAGGCGCCGGAGGACGTCGCCGCCGCGGCGAAGGTGGCCGCCGCCGCCCGGGCCAAGGGCGCGTTCACCGCGATGGTGATGGGCGAGGAGATGGTGTTGCCGTCGCGCTTCATCGACCCGCTGCTGGACAGCGTCGTCAGCGCCCGGCACGGCACCGGCCCCGCCACGGCCGCCGACAGCGCCACGCTGCGGGGGCTGCTGCCGGACATCATCGCCCGGCTGCTCAACGACCTGCCGGGCCACGGGGGCGGGCCCAAGCCCGGGCCCACCCAGTGCCACGACATCACCGTCGATCCCGCGATCGGCCTGGCGGGCGGCGCCTGCGAGGGGTACGGCCTCCTGCTCGACATCCGGGATCCGGCGCATCCGGTCCGCATCGCCGCGGTGGACGACTCGAACTTCTCCTACTGGCACTCGGCCACATTCAACAACGACGGGACCAAGCTCCTCTTCTCCGATGAGTGGGGCGGGGGCGGGCAGCCCAAGTGCCGCGTCACCGACCGGCGCGAGTGGGGCGCCGACGCGATCTTCACGGTGGCGGACGGGCAAATGCACTTCCAGAGCTACTACAAGCTGCCCGCGCCCCAGACGCAGGAGGAGAACTGCGTGGCCCACAACGGGTCGCTGATCCCGATTCCCGGGCGCGACGTCATGGTGCAGGCCTGGTATCAGGGCGGCATCTCGGTCTTCGACTGGACCGACGCCGCGCATCCGAGAGAGATCGCGTTCTTCGACCGGGGTCCGGTGGACTCGACCCGGATGGTCGGCGCCGGCTCGTGGTCCGCCTATTGGTACAACGGCGTCATCGTCAGCTCCGAGATCGCGCGAGGGCTCGACATCTTCGCCCTGTTGCCGAGCGGGTTCATCTCCCAGAATGAGATCGACGCCGCGAAGTCGGTGCACCTGGACTACTTCAACACCCAGGGCCAGCCCCGGTTCGTCTGGCCGCCCAGCTTCGCGCTGGCGCGGGCGTACGTGGATCAGCTCGAGCGGTCCAAGGGGCTTGGCACGGGCAGGATCGCCGCGCTGCGGCAGGCGCTCGCCGGCGCCGAGAAGGCCTCGGGCGCAGGGCGGCGGGACGCGCTGACGCGGCTCGCCGGAGAGCTGGAGGGAGAGGCGGGCGGCTCCGCCGACTCGGCCAAGGTGCGCACGCTGGCCGGCACCGTCAAAGACCTGGCCTCGGCCGGGGCCTGAAGGGAGCGTAGCTCCGAAGGGAGGAACGAATGAGTGGAGTACGGTTGCTGGTCGGAACCCGCAAGGGCGCGTTCGTCCTCACGGCGGACGGCAAGCGGCGGCGCTGGGACATCAGCGGTCCCCACTTCGCGGGGTGGGAGGTCTACCACATGAAGGCCTCGCCCGCCGACCCGGGCCGCCTGTACGCGTCGCAGACGAGCAGCTGGTTCGGACAGGTGATCCAGCGCTCCAACGACGGCGGCAAGACCTGGGAGGCGGTGGGGAACAAGTTCGCGTACGACGGCGTGCCCGGCACCCACCAGTGGTACGACGGGAGCCAGCATCCCTGGGAGTTCAAGCGGGTCTGGCACCTCGAGCCGTCGCTCACGGATCCGGACACCGTGTACGCCGGCGTGGAAGACGCCGCGCTGTTCCGCTCGACCGACGGCGGCCAGACGTGGCAGGAGCTCCCGGGGCTCCGGGGCGCGAAGGGGCATCTCTGGCAGCCGGGCGCAGGCGGGATGTGCCTGCACACGATCCTGCTGGACCCGGCCAACCCCAAGCGGATCTTCACGGCCATCTCCGCCGCCGGCGCGTTCCGGAGCGACGACGCCGGGCAGACGTGGCGCCCGGTCACCTGCGGCCTCAAGTCGCGGTACGAGCTGCCCGACCCGAACGCCGAGGTCGGCCACTGCGTGCACCGCATCGCCATGCATCCGTCGCGGCCGAACGTGCTGTTCATGCAGAAGCACTGGGACGTGATGCGAAGCGACGACGCCGGCGAGCAGTGGCAGGAGGTGAGCGGCGATCTGCCGAGCGACTTCGGGTTCCCGATCGCCGTGCACGCGCACGAGCCGGACACCGTCTACGTGGTTCCGATCAAGAGCGACTCGGAGCACTATCCGCCGGAGGCGAAGCTCCGGGTGTACCGGAGCCGCAAGGGCGGGCACGAGTGGGAGCCGCTCACCGCCGGCCTGCCGCAGCAGGACTGCTACGTCAACGTGCTGCGCGACGCGATGGACGTGGACTCGCTGGAGCCGTGCGGCGTCTACTTCGGCACCACCGGCGGCCAGGTGTACGGCTCGGCCGACGGCGGCGACAGCTGGTCGGCGATCGTGCGGGACCTGCCGTCCGTCGTGTCGGTCGAGGTCCAGACGCTGGCATGATCCGGGTGGTCCTGCCGGTGCGGCTGCGCGCGTTGGCGCACGTGGACGGCGAGCTGGCGCTTGAGCTCGCGGGACCGGCCACCCAGCGCGCGGTGCTGGACGCGGTCGAGGCGCGCTACCCGATGCTGAGGGGGACCATCCGCGACCAGCTCACGCAGCGGCGGCGCCCGTTCGTGCGGTTCTTCGCCTGCGAGCGGGACCTGTCCCACGAGCCGCCGGACGCGCCGCTGCCCGACGTCGTGGCGGCGGGCGCGGAGCCGTTCCTCATCGTGGGCGCGATGGCGGGGGGTTGATCAGGGGGCGGAGCACTCGCGCTGAAATCGCTCGATGATATCGAGCCGGTTCTCCATGGCCCCGGACTGGGCCGCGATGCGCCAGCCGAACTCGCGCCGGGTGGAGTCCGCGTCGGCACCCTGGCGAACCGCCACGCGCCACTGGGCGCAGTAGGCCGGGAGCTCGACGTCGATGATGCGGCGGGCGGAGCTGACGCTCCGCATGAAGGCGTCGCAGCTCGGAAAGCGGGCGGCCTGGGCCCGGTGCACTGCCTCGTGCGCCTGCAGCTGGGCTACCAGGAGGGAGTCGCGCACATCGGGCCGGAGCCGGGTGACCGCCCGGCCGCCCTCACAGCGGGTGAGGCCCAGGAAGTCGTCCGGCGCCGACGCCCGCTGAGCGAAGGCCGTCCCCGGCAGGGCCAGCGCGAGCGCGAGGAGAGGGCCGCCCCCCGACAGCTTTGAAATCCCGCCGGTCATGGTCATCCCGTCACCCGATACGAAGGAGCCCGAAATGGCAACACCGCAAGCAGCCGTCGTCGTTCTCTATCACGCGCCGAAGGATGCGGCAGCGTTCGAGCGGTACTACGCCGACACCCACCTGCCGCTCGTCGGCCGGCACGCGGCCGAGATCGGCTTCACCCGGGCCGAGCTGGTGAGGTTCACCAGTGCGCTGGATGGCTCTGCCGCGCCGTTCTATCGCAAGGCGGAGCTGTGGTTCCCCTCCGAGGCCGCGCTCAAAGCGGGCGTCGCGACGGCGGGCTTCAAGGCGGTGGCCGCGGACCTCGCCAACTTCGCCACCGGCGGGGTGGTCGCGGCGGTGACGGTGGAATCGCCGAGCTGACGGCAAGCCAGGCCATCTCAAACCATGTCCGCGCGGCCCTGGTCCGGCCCAGGCCACGGCGCGCCGCGAGACTCCCACGGCCAATGGCTGGCCGGGCGGCGCTCCTGGTCCCGCGCCTCCACGGCGGGAAGCTCCTCCTCCAGGAGATCCCGGAGCGACGGCCATTCCCGCAGGACCTCGCCGGTCTTGCGACGGCTGCGGAGCACGCCTTCGGCGTCGAGGAAGTAGCCGACGTTCTCGGTCGGGGTCCAGCTCGAGCCGCCGATGTGGAACTCGCCTTCGGCGCCGGGGAACTCGCGGGCCCAGTGCCGGTTCGCGGCCTCCAGTGGAAGCGGCTCGAGCGCTCCCCGATCGACCCGCGGCGGGCGCTCCTGCAGGGAGGGCGGCAGCCCGTACAGGGCGAGACCGAAAGCGAAGCACCCGTTCATCGCGGCCAGCACGGCGGCATACGCTTCCGGGATCGGCCGGCCGTAGGCGCGACCGAACGCGGCCAGCCAGGGGGGCTCGGCCGGAGGGTAGAGCACGAACGCGAAGGCCTCCGGACCGACCCACGGCATGGGCGCCACCTGCACCGTCCCGTCGGGCTTGATGCTGGCGCCCCGGGCGTAGTGCCGGCCGACGGCCGCGGCGAGCGGCCGGAGGTCGAACGGCAGCCGGCGTAAGCGCTCCTCGAGGGCAGGCAGCACGAGGCGCCGGCCCTAGCCCTTCGGCGGCTGCAGGTCGGAGCGGAACTCGGGAAACGCTCGCCTGGGGCCGAAGCCGTGGAGGGCGAGGTCGAGATCCGCCACGGCTGTCAGGAACCGCATGAGGCCGTCCTTCTCTCGTACGGCGGTGGCGACGCGGTATCCCGCGGCGGTGAGTGACTGCAGGATGCTCCGGTACACCGGGCTCAGGTACGACTCCATCCAGGTGTGCACGCCCACGGCGGCGTGGGCGTCGCCGGCCGCGAGAACCACCCACTGCAGCGTCCCTTTGGGGTTCTCCCGCACGTCGACCAGGACCTTGAGGTCATCGGGCTGGAGGGAGATCGTGGGCACGTCCGCGACGACCCCGTACGCCATGCCGCGCCACCACGCGCACTTGAAGTGCCGGGAGACGACACCCCGGATTTCC
>Ga0187823_10000292_pt1 | contig 12498 bp, 8 predicted proteins | sample NC_wetland_sal_i_12_FD_132968 | JGI IMG/M metagenome (GOLD analysis project Ga0187823, IMG submission 132968) | Wetland sediment microbial communities from Neuse River Estuary, North Carolina, USA - SourceSoil_3 | ecosystem: Environmental > Aquatic > Freshwater > Wetlands > Sediment | place...
CGACAAGTCGATCTCGCACCGCGCCGCGCTGCTCGGCGCGATGTCCTCCGAGCCGGTGCGCATCGAGGACTACCTGGTCGCCGGGGACACCTCGTCGACGCTCGAGGCCGTGCAGGCCCTGGGCGCGCTCGTCGAGCGGCGCGACGGCGAGGTCGTGGTGCGCGGGACCGGTCTGCGCGAGGCGCGCGAACCCGACCGTCCGATCGACGTGGGCAACGCGGGCACGCTGCTGCGGCTGCTGCCCGGCTGGCTGGCGGCGCAGCAGGGGCGGACGTTCACGCTCGACGGCGACGAGTCGATCAGGCGCCGGCCGGTCGACCGCGTGGCCGAGCCGCTGCGGCGCATGGGCGCAGACCTCCGGGCGCGCGAGGGCCGCCTGCCCCCGCTGGTCATCGGCGGCGCGCGCCTGCACGGGTTCGACCACGAGCTGGCCGTCGCGAGCGCCCAGGTGAAGTCGTGCATCCTGCTCGCCGCGCTCGCCGCCGACGGGGCCACCACGGTCACCGAGCCGGAGCGCAGCCGCGACCACACCGAGCGGATGCTGCTCCGCGCGGGGGTGCAGATCTCGCGCGAGGGAGCGCGCGTGTCGGTGCTGAACGCCGATGAGATCCAGCTTCCGAGCATGCGCGTGCCCGGCGACATCAGCTCGGCGGCGTTCATGATCGCTGCGGGGGTGCTCGTACCGGGCTCGCGGCTGCTGATCTCCGACGTCGGGGTGAACTGGACGAGAACGGGATTTCTGAGGATCGTGCGGCGGATGCGGGGGATCGTGCTGGGAGATCTCGAGGAGCACAGCGAGCAGATCGCCCCCGACGAGCCCGTGAGCGACCTCGACGTCGCCCACGGCGCGCTCGAGGGCACGGTGGTCGAACCCGACGAGGTGCCGCTCGCGATCGACGAGCTGCCGCTGGTGGCGCTCCTCGGGTGCTTCGCAGAGGGTGAGACGGTGGTGCGCGGCGCCGGCGAGCTGCGCCTGAAGGAGTCCGACCGGATCGCCGTGGTGGTCGACGGCCTGCGCGCGCTGGGCGGCGACATCGAGGCGACCGCGGACGGCTTCGCGGTCCGGGGCACCGGCGGCCTGCGCGGAGGTGTGATCGACTCGCACGGCGACCACCGGATCGCGATGATGGGCGCCGTGGCGGGGCTCGCATCGCGCGAGGGGGTCGAGGTGCTGGGGATGGAGGCGGCGGAGATCTCCTACCCCCGCTTCACCGCCGATCTCGCCGAGCTGGCGGCGTGAGCGCGACGCGATGGTGATCGCGATCGACGGCCCCGCGGGGGCCGGGAAGTCGACCGTGGCCCGAGCCCTGGCCACGCGGCTCGGGTTCACGTACCTGGACAGCGGGGCGATGTACCGCGCGGTGGGGCTGCTGTCGCTGCGCAGCCCCGAGGACGACCCCGCCGCGCTCGCGCGCGAGGCGCGGATCGACCTCGACGCGGCCGGAGGCGGGGCTCCGCGCGTCGTTCTCGACGGCGAGGACGTGACCGGCGAGATCCGCACGGCCCGGGTCAGCGAGGCCGCCTCGCGCGTCGCCGCGCTCCCCGAGGTGCGGGCCGCGCTCGTTGCACTCCAGCGCGAGCTGCTGGCCGCCGGCGACTGGGTGGCCGAGGGCCGGGACATCGGCACCGTGGTGGCACCGGACGCCGAGCTGAAGGTCTACCTGGACGCCGACCCCGGCGAGCGCGCACGCCGGCGCGCGAGCGAGCTGGGAGTCGACGAGGCGACGGTGCGCGCAGAGCAGGCCATGCGTGACGAGCGAGATCGCGGTCGCAAGGAGAGCCCGCTGCGGGCGGCCGATGGGGCGGTGCTTCTCGACACCACCGGGCTTGACGTGGAGCAAGCCGTGTCCAGGATTGCGGAGCTCGCGCGGCCGCGGTAGCGGACGCGCGAGCGGAGCAAGGGCATACTGGCGAGATGAAGGTCGCGGTCGTCGGCTATCCGAACGTGGGCAAGTCCTCGCTCATCAACCGCCTCTCCGGCAGCCGGGGAGCGGTCGTGCACGAGCGCCCGGGCGTCACCCGTGACCGCCACGAGATCGCCTGCGAGTGGAACGGGCGGCGCTTCACGCTGATCGACACCGGCGGCGTGGACTTCGAGGATTCCGACCCGCTCGCGGGCTCGATCCGCGACCAGGCGCGCGCCGGGCTCGCGGACGCGGAGGTCGCGGTGCTCGTGGTCGACACCCCCGCGGGAGTGCGGCCGGGGGACGAGGAGATGGCCGACCTCCTGCGCCGCTCCCCCGTCCCGGTGCTCGTCGCGGCGAACAAGTGCGACAGCATCGCCGAGGTCCCGCTCGCCGCCGAGTTCCACAAGCTCGGGCTCGGCGAGCCCGTTCCGGTCTCCGCGACCCAGGGTCTCGGGTCGGGCGACCTGCTCGACGCGATCGTGGCGCGGCTCCCGGAGGGCGACGCGGACGAGGAGGCGGAGGCGATCAGGCTCGCCGTGATCGGGCGCCCGAACGTGGGCAAGTCCTCGCTCGTGAATCGCTTCCTCGGCGAGCAGCGCGTGATCGTCTCGGACGTGGCCGGCACCACGCGCGACGCGATCGACGTGCCGCTCGAGGTCGACGGCCGCGAGCTCGTGCTGATCGACACGGCCGGGCTGCGGCGTCAGGCGAAGGTGTCGGACTCGGTCGAGTACTACACGTCGCTGCGCTCGCAGCGGGCGGCCGAGCGGGCCGACGTCGCGCTGGTGGTGTGCGACGCGTGCGACGGCGTCACCTCCCAGGACCTGCGCGTGGCCGAGATGGCGATGAAGACGGGCTGCGCCACGGCGCTGGTCCTCAACAAGTGGGACCTGCAGGAGGGCCGGGAGGAGGCCGGCGAGCGACGCCTGGACCTCGATCACGAGCGCGCCCGCGCGGCGGAAAAGCTGCGGTTGCGCCCCCGGGTCCTGACCGCGAGCGCCAAGACCGGTCGCCACGTGCAGCGCCTGCTCGACGAGGCGATCGCGCTCGGCGACCGCATGCAGAACCGCATCCCCACGCCCGAGCTGAACCGCTTCCTCTCCGAGGTCGTGCAGGCACGCCAGCCGCCGCTCGCCGCCTCGGGACGCGGCCCGCAGCGGCGGCTGAAGATGCTCTACATGACCCAGATCGACGTCTCGCCGCCGCGTTTTGCGATCCAGGTCAACTCGCGCACGCGCGTCCGCCGCGACTACGCCTACTTCATCGAGAACCGCCTGCGGGCGCGGTATTCGCTCGACGGCGTCCCGCTGGTGATCGACTTCGTCGAGCGCGGACAGCGCAAGAACGCCCGCGCCGCATAGACTTCTGCGACTTTTCCGCCCCCGCGAACCCTGGAGTCGACACACCACGCCATGAACGACCTTTCCGACAACGAGTTCCTGTTCACCTCCGAGTCGGTCACGGAGGGGCACCCCGACAAGATCGCCGACCAGATCTCCGACGGGGTTCTCGACGCCGTGCTCGCCGATGACCCCTACGGCCGCGTGGCGTGTGAGACGCTCGTCAACACCGGGCTGATCGTGGTATCGGGGGAGATCTCCACGGACACCTACGTCGACATCCCGCAGGTCGCGCGCGAGACGGTCAGGAAGATCGGCTACGACAACGCGGCGTACGGATTCGACTGCGACACGTGCGCGGTGATCAACGCGATCGACAAACAGTCTCCCGACATCGCCCAGGGTGTCGACGCGGCGTACGAGACGCGCCACGACCCCGCCGACGACGACGAGCTCGACGTGGCGGGCGCGGGTGACCAGGGGATGATGTTCGGCTACGCGAGCAACGAGACCGACGAGCTGATGCCGCTCCCGATCGCGCTCGCCCACCGCCTCGCCAAGCGGCTCTCGGAGGTGCGCAAGGGCGAGGTCGTGCCGTACCTGCGGCCGGATGGCAAGACGCAGGTCACCGTCCGATACGAGAACGGCAAACCGGTCGAGATCGAAAAGATCCTGATCTCCACCCAGCACGCCGACGGCATCGACAGCGAGTCGCTGATCAAGCCCGACCTGTTCGAGCACGTGCTCCGTCCCGTGCTCCCCGGGGACCTCTACGACGAGAAGAAGATCACGCGCAACTTCCTGGTGAACCCCACCGGGCGCTTCGTGATCGGCGGCCCGATGGGCGACTGCGGCCTCACCGGGCGCAAGATCATCGTGGACACCTACGGCGGCATGGCGCGCCACGGCGGCGGCGCGTTCTCGGGCAAGGACCCTTCCAAGGTGGACCGGAGCGCGGCGTATGCGGCGCGCTGGGTGGCCAAGAACATCGTCGCCGCGAAGCTCGCGGAGCGCGCCGAAGTGCAGGTCGCCTATGCGATCGGCGTCGCGCACCCCGTCTCGGTGATGGTGGAGACGTTCGGCACGGAGCTCGACGGCCACACCAACGCGCAGATCGCCAAGGCCGTCGACGAGGTGTTCGACCTGCGGCCGGGCGCGTTCCGCGAGGAGCTCAAGCTGCACCGCCCGATCTACCAGAAGACCGCCGCGTACGGTCATTTCGGCCGCGACGACCACGACTTCACGTGGGAGCGCACCGACAAGGCCGACGCGCTGCGCAGCGCCGTCGGCGGCTGACCGGCCGCCCCACCCGCACACGCGCAGGCAGTCACGCCGGCTGATCGCGCCGGCCCGCGCGGCCGCGCGATCCGATCCCATCTCTAGGGTCAGGGTCGATGGCCTCCATCGCGCTCGTGCAGCCGATGACGACCGCGCGTGCCCTGCGCGGCCCCTTCGACTACCGGATCCCGGAGGAGCTGCGCGAGCACGGCGTGGGCGTCGGGTCGATGCTCGTCGTCCCGTTCGGGCGTCGGGAGCTGCTCGGGGTGGTCGTCGGCCTCTCGGACCGCAGCGACGTGGCCGAGGACAAGCTGCTGGCGCCGTTGCGGGCGCTCGAGCTGGGCGTGCCCGTCGAGCTGGTCGCGCTCGCCGAGTGGGTGGCGCGCGAATACTGCTCCACGTTCGCGCGCGCTCTCGCGCTGGTGCTGCCGCCCGGCGCGGCGCGGCGTCTGAGCGGTCGCAGGCGGGGCGCGCGCAGCGCCGCCGAGCACGTGCCGCTCGGCGGCACCGGCCCCGATGCGCTCGAGCTCACGGCCGAACAGCGCGCCGCCCTCGAGCCGGTGCTCGAGGCCCTCCGGGACGCGCGCCACGAGCGCCGTCTGCTGCATGGGGTGACCGGCTCGGGCAAGACCGAGATCTACCTCCAGGCGGCCGCCGCGGCGCTCGCACGGGATCGCGGCGCGATCGTGCTCGTGCCCGAGATCGCGCTGACACCGCAGATCGTGACCCGCTTCGTGGAGCGCTTCGGCGACACCGTCGCGGTGCTCCACTCGCGGCTCACGGCCGCGCAGCGCTACGAGCACTGGCGGCGGCTGCGCGAGGGCTCCGCGCGCGTGTGCGTGGGGCCGCGCTCGGCGGCGTTCGCACCGGTGTCGGCGCTCGGGCTGCTCATCGTCGACGAGGAGCACGACTCCGCGTACAAGCACGAGGGCGATCCCCGCTACGACGCGCGCGAGGTCGCCGCCGAGCGGGCCCGCTCGGCCGGCGCGGTGCTGCTGCTGGGGAGCGCGACGCCGCGCCCGGAGACCGCCCTGCGGGCGCTGACGAGCGTGATCGCGCGCCGGCCCGACGGCCGCGCGCTGCCGCCGGTGCGCGTTCTCGACATGCGCGAGGTCGGGACGGGGCTCCATCCGGAGACCGAGCAGGCGCTCGCGCAGGTGCGGTCGGAGGGCGGCAAGGCGATCGTGCTGCTGAACCGCCGCGGCTGGTCGAACTTCCTCTCGTGCCGGTCGTGCGGCAACGTGTGGAGCTGCCCGCAGTGCGATGTGGCGCTGGTGCTGCACCGTGCCGGCGGGTACCTGGCCTGCCACCACTGCGGGCACCGCGAGAGCGCGCCGACGGCATGCAGCGTGTGCGCATCGACCGCCGTGGCGCGCCACGGCGCGGGCACCGAGCGCCTCGCGCACGACCTCGCAGCGCTGTTCGACGACGGCGCCTTCCCGGTCTTCAGGCTCGACGCAGATGTGGTCGCCGGCTCGCCGGGCGCAGCGGGCGGCGGGCACGACGCCGCGCGCGCGGAGGGCGTTGCGAGCCTGCTGGCACGGTTCGCGAAGGCCGACCAGGGCGTGCTAATCGGGACCCAGATGGTGGCGAAGGGACACGACTTCCCCGACGTCCGGCTCGGGGTCGTGCTCGACGCGGATGCCACCCTGCGCTTCCCCGACTTCCGTGCCGAGGAGCGGACGTTCGCGCTCGTCGCGCAGCTCGCCGGACGGGTCGGGCGGGGCGGCGAAGGCGTCGTGCTCGTGCAGACGATCGCACCACAGGCGCGTGCGATCGTGCACGCGGCCCGGCACGACAGCGCGGGCTTCCTCGCGGCCGAGCTCGAACGCCGGCGTGCGCTGTCGTATCCGCCGTTCTCGCAGCTCGTGCGCGTGGTGCTCGGCGCCGACAGCGCCGCCGACGCACGCGCCGCGGCGATGGCGGTCCGCGCGCGCATGCTCGAGGGCCTGCCGCCATCCGGTGCGAGCCTGCTCGGCCCGGCGCCGCTGTTCAGGTTGCGCGGGCGCGAGCGCCAGGTGCTCGTGCTGAAGGCGGACGACCGGCGGCTCGCCGCCGCGGCCGTCGGCGATGCCGTGCAGCACACCGCTTCGGGGCGAGCTCATGCGGGCGTCACGTTCAGCGTCGACGTGGACCCGCAGTAGAGCAGCGGGGCCGCGCGGGCCGTGGTTGGACACATGTGGATATGCAATTTCCGGTTTGCTACCTTGCGACGGTTGTCAGGCAGCTCACACGGAGGTGACTGGTGGGGACCGGGGGGGCCCGCCGTGAGCGCTGCCGCAACATGCGCCGGGCCACCCGGTCGCGGCGGCGCGGCCTTCGACCGGTTGCGCCCCGCCGCCGTCGTGCTGGCCCTGCTTGCGACGGTCTGCTGGCCCGCGCTCGCGCGCGCGGAACGGGCGCCCTCTCGCCAGTCGGGCTTTGCCGAAGTGCGGCCCGCGTGCGCGGCGCCCGCGGCGGGCAGGGCACGCTGCTTCGCGCTCGTGCGCGACCAGGTCTCGAGCGCCGACGCAGGGCGTCCCGGCGTCAGGCCGTACACGGCCGGAGACGGCGCGGCCACGGCAGGCCCCGCGGGCGGGCTCACGCCCGAAGCCCTGGAAGTCGCGTACGGGTACTCGGCAGAGGGCGGTGCCGGGCAGACGATCGCGGTCGTCGACGCGTTCAACGATCCGAAGATCGAAGAAGACCTCGCCGCGTTCGATGCCCACTATGGGCTCGGCGAATGCACGAAGGCCAACGGGTGCTTCCGCGTGGTGAGCCAGTTCGGATCCGAATCGAAGCTGCCCGCCAACGACCAGGAGGGCTGGTCGTGGGAGATCTCCGTCGACGTCGAGGCCGCGCGTGCGACATGCCAGGGCTGCCGGATCGTGCTCGTGGAGGCCAACAGCGACCTGTACGGGAACCTCGCCGCAGCTGCCAACGAGGCCGTCGCGCTCGGAGCGACCGAGGTGTCCAACTCGTACGGCGGGCCCGAGGCGGCGCTCGGCGCGAACGTGCGAACCGCCTACAACCACCCCGGGATCGTCTTCACCGCGTCGACCGGCGACGACGGCTACGACGACTGGGACTACGAACTAGAAGGGCTGAGGCCGCCGGGAATGCCCAACGCCCCCGCGTCGCTGCCGTCGGTGGTGGCGGTGGGCGGCACCTCCCTCCACCTGCGGCCCGACGGCACGCGGGCCAGCGAGAGCGTCTGGAACGACGACGGGTTCAACGACATCAAGGGGTTCGAAGCCGGCTACATCACGGGCGGTGGCTGCAGCACGCTGTTCACCGCGCCGGGCTGGCAGGCGGCGGCGCCGGGTTACGGTGCGGCGAGCTGTGGCGGGCATCGCCTCGCCGCGGACGTCGCGGCGGTGGGCGACCCGATGACCGGGTTCGACGTGTACGACGACTTCAACTACTGCGGCTGCAAAGAAGTCGCCAAGATCATCGAAGCGCACAAAGGCTGGGAGACGTTCGGCGGCACCTCGCTGTCCTCGCCGATCGTCGCAGCGATGTACGCGCTCGCGGGCGGGTCGGCGGGACTGGCCGATCCAGCCGTGACCCTCTACGCGCACCTCGGCGACCCCTCGACGCTGTTCGACGTGGCCGAAGGAGGCAACGGGCTGTGCGCCGGCGAACCCGCGACGCGCTGCGGGAGCCCGAACGCGGAATACGGCGCGACGGTCGACTGCGAAGGCACCACCGCCTGCGATGCCGCGGCGGGCCTGGACGGGCCCTCCGGAGTCGGCGCGCCGGTCGGGCTCCAGGCGTTCGAGCCGGCGTTCCCCTCAGCTGTGATCACGCCGCCCTCGTCGCTCGTGGCGAACGCCCCGGCGACGTTCGGCTCGGGCGCCTCGACCGACCCCTATCCGGGCGGCTCGATCGCCGCGTGGACGTGGAGCTTCGGCGACGGAACCGGGCCCGTGTCCGAACCCGCGCCGACGCATGTGTACTCCGCGCCGGGCGACTACACGGTCACGCTGGCGGTGCGCGACGCCTTCGGGCTCGCCGGAGCGACCGCGGAAATCCCCGTCCACGTCGGCGCGGCGCCGCCGCCGACGCCCGGCCAGGGTGTGGCCCCGTTCGTGGGGCGCCTCATCGCGCCCGCGGCGCGCATCGTCGGCGGCGTCGCCCGCGTCGGCCCCGCCGGCGCCTTCAGGGTGAGGATCAGCTGTCCGCCGGGGGTGGTCACGTGCGTGGGGACGGTCACGCTGCGCACGACGACGGCTGGCTCGCGCAAGGCCCACGCGCTGCTCACTCTCTCGAGCGCGAGGTTCAGCGTGGCCGCCGGGCGCACCGCCACCGTGCGGATGCATCTCGCGGCCCGCGGCCGGGCGCGGATCGCGCGCGCGCACGTGCTGCTGACGCGCGCGACCGTCTCGGCGCACGATCCCGCCGGCGCCGCCGCGACGACGAGGGCGCTGGTTACGCTCCGTCCGGCGCTCTCGGCGCGCCGGCGATGAGCGGATCCGCCGCGCCGTCCGCGGGCCACGCGCCTAGACTTCGGGCTGCATGAGCGACACCACCGAGGCCACCGATCAGGACCGGCAGACGGGCGAGCACGCCGATCCCGCGGGCGCGACGGACGACGCCGAGCGCGCGGGGTTCGAGGTCGAGGAGGTGGAGGACCAGCCGCCCGTCGAGGAGCTCGATCCCGAGACCCGCGCGCGCCGCGACGCGGCGCTGCGCCTCGTGCGCAAGTTCGGCGATCCGGTGCTCCGCTCCAGGGCGGTGCCCGTGGAGCGCTTCGACGAGCGCCTGGCGCAGGAGGTCGAGCGCATGGGCGAGCTGATGCAGGACGCGCTCGGGGTGGGGCTGGCGGCGACGCAGGTGGGCGTGCTGCATCGGGTCCTCGTCTACAAGGCCCACGAGGAAGACCCCGTGACCGTGCTCGTGAACCCGGTGATCGAGTGGAGCAGTGAGGAGCGCGAGACGGCGTCGGAGGGCTGTCTCAGCCTCCCCGGCGTGAGTGTCGAGGTCGAGCGCGCAGTCTCCGTGAGGGTCACGGCGGTGGACGCCGCCGGAACCCCGCTGGAGGTCGAGGCCGAGGGCCTGCCCGCGCGCATCATCCAGCACGAGGTGGATCACCTCGATGGCGTGCTGATCCTCGATCGCATCGGCCGCGCCGAGCGCAAGGAGGCGATGCGCGCGATGCGCGAAGCACAGGAGGAAGCCGCCGCGGGCTAGCCGATGGCGACCGTCTTCCTGGGCACGTCCGAGTTCGCCGCGATCGTGCTCGGGCGGCTCGCCGCGGACACGCACGAGCGTCCCGCGCTCGTGATCACCCGCCCCGACCGGCCGAGCGGGCGCGGGCGGCGCCTGACCGCGCCGCCGGTCGCCGACCGTGCCCGCGAGCTCGGCCTCCCGCTGGCGCAGCCGGCCGACGTCAACGCCGCGGACGCCCGCGCGCTGATCGCGACCGCCGGCGGCCGGCCCGGCCGGCACACGGTCGTGGTGTGCGCGTTCGGGGCGCTGATCCGCGAGCCGCTCCTGAGCGAGCACGAGCTCGTCAACGTCCACCCGTCGCTGCTGCCGCGCTGGCGCGGCGCCGCCCCGATCGAGCGGGCGCTGATGGCGGGTGACGAGCGCACCGGCGTCTCGATCATGCGGCTCACCGCCGGGCTCGACAGCGGCCCCGTGTTCGTGCAGCGCCCCGAGCCCGTGCGGACGGACGACACGTACGGCTCGCTCGCAGGGCGCCTCGCAGAGCTCTCCGGTGAGCTGCTCCTGACGGTGCTGCGCGAGCGGCCCGCGCCGAGCGAGCAGCCCGAGGACGGCGTCACGTATGCCGAGAAGATCACCGCGGAGGACCGGCTGCTCGATCCGTCGCGGCCGGCCGTCGAGCTCGAGCGCGCGGTGCGCGCGCTGACCCCGCACATCGGCGCCCGGGCCGCGCTGCCCGCGGGCGATCTGCTGGGGGTGAGCCGCGCCTCGCTCGCCGCGGACGTGCGCGACGCCGAGCCCGGGGTGCACGTCCGCGGCGAGCGCCTGCTGCTCGGGTGCAGCCCGGGCGCGCTCGAGCTGCTGCGCGTCAAGCCCGCGGGCGGCCGCGAGATGGACGGCGCCGACTACGTGCGCGGGCGCGGCGGGCGGCTGTAGCCGCTCACGTGCGCCGGCACGGGAACGCCCTCGGCCAGGCGCGCGTCGGGCTGCGGCGCGCCCGCCCGCGTCGCCAGCGGGATCACACCCGCCCATGCCGGGAGCGAATAGTCCTCCTCGTCGTCGATCGGGCCGCCCGTGCGCACCTTCGCCGACGCCTCGTCGATCGGCAGCGCCAGCATCGCCGTCGCACGGAGCTCGAGGACGCTCGGGGGTCGCACTTCACCCCACCGCCCCGGGACGATGTGTTCGACGATCGCCTCCGCCGCGCGCAGCTGCTCGTCGTGGTCCTCCACCAGCCGCGCCGTCCCTAGCAGCATCGCCGAGCGGTAGTTGGCCGAGTGGTGCATCGCCGAGCGCGCCAGCACGAGCCCATCGATCAGCGACACGGTGAGACACGCCGGCGCCCCCCCGGCGAGCGTCTTGATCGTGCGGCTCGCGACCGACCCGTGGCAGTAGACGACGTCGCCGGAGCGGGCGTGGAGCGTGGGGACGACGAACGGCTGGCCGTGCTCGTCGGCGATCCCCAGGTGGGCGATCAGGCCCTCGTCCAGGATCGCGTCGATCGCCTCGCGCTCGTGGGTGCCGCGTTCGCGCTTGCGGCGCAGCCTCACGCGGTCGCTGCGGGGCGGGGTGGCATAGGGCTGGGCTGCGGCTTCGCTCGACACACGACCTCCGAATCTGTAACAGTACAGATCAATGACTGAACTGAAACAGTACAGGATCAGCGGGAGGAGCGCATCGGAGCTGGTGGCGAGCGTCGAGGCGGGCCTGGCGCGCGGCGAGCTGACTCCAGGACAGCGGCTGCCGTCGGTGAGGCGTCTGGCCGCCGACCTTGGAGTGAGTCCCGTGACCGTCTCGGCGGGGCTCGCGGAGCTCAGGCGCCGGGGCGTGGTCGTCACCGAGCCGCGCCGCGGTACGCGTATCGGGTCCGGGCCGCCGATCGGCTCGCTGCGTGCGCCGCTGCCGGTTCCCGCGGGCGCGCGCGACCTGTCGCGGGGAAACCCCGATCCGAGGCTGCTCCCGGACCTCCACGCGGCGCTCGCGCGCATGCCCGCTCCTCATCGTCTCTACGGTGACCGTCCCACGCTGCCCGACCTGGAGGAGGCCGCACGCGAGCAGCTGGTCGCCGACGGGCTCCCCGCCGGTCCCGTGTGTGTGGTCAGCGGCGCGCTCGACGGGATCGAGCGCGTGCTCCAGGCGCATCTGCGGCCCGGCGACCGCGTCGCGGTGGAGAGCCCCGGCTACGCGGCGCTGTTCGACCTGCTGCGTGCGCTCGGGCTCGTGCTGGAGCCGGTGGCGATCGACGACCGCGGCATGCTGCCCGACTCGCTCGCGTCGGCACTCGACCGGGGGGCCGAGGCGGTGGTGGTCACGCCACGCGGGCAGAACCCGACGGGGGCGGCGCTCGACTCGGCGAGGGCGCAGGAGCTCCGCGACGCGCTCTCGGGCTCACCGCACGCGCTCGTGATCGAGGACGATCACCTGGGCGCGGTCGCGGCTACCGACCTGCACAGCGCGATCACCGGGCGCGCCCGGTGGGCCGCCACGCGCTCGGTCGCCAAGGCGCTCGGCCCGGATCTGCGGCTGGCGATGCTCACCGGCGACGAGCAGACCGTCGCTCGCGTGCAGGGACGGCAGCAGTGCGGCCCGGGATGGGTCAGCCACCTGCTGCAGTCGCTCGTGCTCGAGCTGTGGCGTGACCCCGCGCTCGAGCAGTCGATCTCGGTCGCCCGGGAGAGCTACCGAGCCCGCCGGGAGGGGCTGCTGCGGAGCCTCGCCCGCCGGGGCGTCACCGCGCACGGGCGCTCCGGGCTCAACGTATGGGTCCCGGTCGCCGACGAGGCGGGCGTGATGGGGGCGCTGCTAGCGCGCGGCTGGGTGGTGGC
>Ga0187823_10000293_pt1 | contig 12483 bp, 6 predicted proteins | sample NC_wetland_sal_i_12_FD_132968 | JGI IMG/M metagenome (GOLD analysis project Ga0187823, IMG submission 132968) | Wetland sediment microbial communities from Neuse River Estuary, North Carolina, USA - SourceSoil_3 | ecosystem: Environmental > Aquatic > Freshwater > Wetlands > Sediment | place...
CACCACCGCCGCCATCACCTCGCGCCGTCGCGTTCCGATGAAAAAATGTGAGGTCCGGAAGAAACGATGGCGGCGCGGTGGTGATTGGTGCCACCCGCTCCGACATCACGCTGGGCAAGTTGACCAGCTACGTGTTGGCCGCGGACGAGTTGCTGCCGACCCAATAAAAATTTCGTTCGGTCATTGCGCCGCGCCCCGCGTCCTCACAATTCTCGTTCTGCAGAGTCGTTTGACCGCGGCATTTGGCCTGTGCTACAAGCAACCGACAGCCCGTAATCGTTTACGGATGGCTGCGATGCGCGAACTCGCCGGCGCTCACCATCGTGCGGGTTACCGAGGAGAAATAGAAATGGATGCAAAGCGTGCGGCCCTCGTCGTGGCGGTTTTTCTTCTTCTCATTCTCGTCCCTTCCCCGGCGCAGACCACCGGCGGCGCGATCTATCTCGACCCGGCGCAACCCATCGATGCGCGGGTGGATGACCTGGTGGGAAGGATGACTCTCGAGGAGAAAGCTTCCCAGTTGGTAAACCAGGCCCGAGCCATTCCGCGACTGCAGGTCCCGGCCTACAACTGGTGGAGCGAGGCGCTGCACGGCGTCGCCAACGCCGGGACCGCCACGGTTTTTCCGGAACCGATTGGGCTGGCGGCAACGTTTGACTCCCCGTTGATCCACGACATGGCGATCGTCATCGGCACCGAAGCGCGCGCCAAACACAACCAGGCCGTCAGAGCCGGACGACGCGACATCATGGAAGGTCTGGATTTCTGGTCGCCAAACATCAACATTTTCCGCGACCCGCGCTGGGGCCGGGGCCAGGAAACCTACGGCGAGGACCCCTATCTCACGGGACGCATGGGCGTGGCATTCGTCACGGGGTTGCAGGGGGATGATCCGAAATATTTTCGCGTCATCTCGACCCCAAAACATTTTGCCGTGCACAGCGGCCCCGAACCCTCGCGGCACAGTATTGATGTGCAGGTGTCGCGGCACGACATGGAGGACACCTACCTGCCCGCATTCCGCGCCGCGGTGATAGAGGGCAAAGCGGAGTCCGTGATGTGCGCCTACAACCGCGTCAATGGCGAACCCGCATGCGCCAATACTTTCCTGCTGCAAGACCAGTTGCGCGGCGCCTGGAAGTTCAACGGCTACGTGGTATCGGACTGCGATGCCATCGTCGACATCTACGAGGGTCACCACTTCACGAAAACCCCGGCCGAGGCCGCCGCAGCCGCCTTGAAAAAAGGCATGGACAACGAGTGCGCAGACTTCTTCACTGAAACCAAGGACAACTCCGACTACGTAAAGTACCTGGACGCCGTGAAGGAGGGGTTGCTCAGCGAGAAGGACATCGATGTTGCGGTGAAACGGCTTTTTACCGCGCGCATGCGGCTGGGAATGTTCGATCCTCCGGATAAAGTGCCCTACGCGCAGACGCCTGATTCCGAGATCGACAGCGCGCCTCACCGCGAACTCGCGCTCAAGGCGGCCCGCGAATCCATGGTGTTGCTCAAGAACGACGGTGTACTTCCCTTCGCGTCCAGCGTGAAAAATATTTTAGTGGTGGGACCATTGGCCGAATCGGTCCAGGTTCTGCACGGCAACTATAGCGGCACGGCTTCGCATGCCACCACGGCGCTGGAAGGGATCCGCAAGCAGTTTGCCGCCGCCCATGTCTCCTACGTGCCGGGAACTAATTTCTTGCGCGCCGAAAATGTGATTCCCACCTCGGTGCTTTCGACCAGCGATGGGAAGCCCGGGTTGCAGGGAGAATATTTTGCCGGCAGCGAATTCACCGGCACGCCGGTGGCGGTGCGGGTTGACCCGTTCGTCGATCTCCAGCTCTTCCATCCGAAACCTCATGCCCTCACGCCCCCTGCGGGCTTGAAAGACTTTTCGGTTCGCTGGACAGGCTTTCTGACCCCAGCCGAATCGGGTACGTACCGGATCGGATTGCTCGGCTCCATGCACCGCTTGTGGCTGGATGACAAATTGATAACGGATGACGTGCACCTTCACGATCCCACATCCGACACCGCGGTGGTCGAACTCACCAAGGGCCATCGTTATGCACTGAGGATCGAATACGTGAAAGGCGGCTTTGGCACAAAGCTGGTGTGGCTGCCGGTAAGCTCCGATCCCATCGTCGAAGCAGCCACAGCGGCGCGCGAGGCGGATGTGGTGGTTGCCGTGGTTGGAATCACGTCCAAGCTCGAAGGCGAAGAGATGAAAGTCGACCTGCCCGGTTTCCGGGGGGGAGATCGCACCAGCCTCAACTTGCCGGAAGATGAGCAGGCACTTCTGGGAGCGTTGAGAGGAACAGGCAAGCCGCTGGTGGTGGTGCTCATGAACGGCAGTGCCCTGGCGGTAAATTGGGCGCAGGAACAGGCCAACGCGATTCTCGAAGCCTGGTACTCGGGAGAGGAAGGTGGAACCGCAATTGCCCAGACCCTGGCGGGCGTCAACAACCCCTCGGGCCGATTGCCGGTCACGTTCTACAAGGGCCTGGAACAGTTGCCGGCCTTTGACGACTATGCGATGAAGAACCGTACCTACCGGTATTTTGCCGGAGAGCCGCTCTATCCCTTCGGCTACGGTCTGACTTATTCCAGGTTCGAATACAGCAACCTCAAATTATCGAGCGCCAGTTTGCCGGCCGGCAATCCACTCACCGTCGAAGTCGATGTGAAGAACACCAGCCGGCGCGCCGGCGATGAAGTGGTGGAACTGTATCTGAGTTTTCCTAAATTGCCAGGCGCGCCACTGCGCGCGCTTCGCGGCTTTACCCGGGTCCGGATGGATGCCGGCGAAATGCGGCACGTTCAGCTCGTGCTGCAGCCGCGCGATCTGAGCTATGTAAATGAATCGGGAGTTCGAGTCGTCGGCGCGGGTGATTACGTCATCACCGTCGGCGGGGGACAGCCGGGAACGGCAGCTCCCCAGGCCGAAACCCGGCTCTCCATAAGCGGCGAACAATCATTGCCGGAGTAGAATGAAAGCAGCCTCGTGCCTGCTGTCTCCGACATGAAGATGTGGAAGTTCCCCGGCTCACTGGCTGTGCTCTTTACGTTCGTGCTGACCGCTCCCCTGCGGTTGGCTTCCCAGGCGCCCGCGAGTGCAACTCCGCCGGCGCGCTCGGAAGCCGCGGCCACGGCCTCCGGAGACAGCCCCATCCGCTTCGTCTTTCAGCCCATTGATTTCAAGCTGGATAGCTCCGAGACTCCGCAGCGGCATGCGCCCGAAACCATGGCTGGCGGCGTGGCTGTCTTCGACTTCAATAACGACGGCAAGCTTGACCTCTTCTTCGCCAATGGTGCGGACATTAAAACGCTGCGCAAGACTTCCGCGAAATACTACAACCGTCTCTTCGAGAACGATGGCAAAGGACACTTCACCGACGTGACCGAAAAGGCCGGCCTCTTCGGGACGGGCTACGACATCGGGGTGGCCATCGGCGATTATGACAACGATGGATATGAGGACATTTTTGTCGCCGGCGTGTATCGCAATACGCTCTATCACAATAATGGCGACGGAACCTTCACCGATGTCACCGCCAAAGCCGGCCTGAACCCACCCGATCCGGAGTACGGACCGCTTTGGGGCGTCGCCGGAGCCTGGGTCGACGTAAATAATGACGGGCTGCTCGATCTCGTCGTCATCAACTACCTGAAATGGGATTTCGAACACGAGCCCGACTGCGAAGCCGGCGGGCATCGCGACTATTGCCATCCCAAGATGTACCCTCCCACTCCCAATCAGTTATTCCTCAACAACGGCGACGGGACTTTTCGCGATGTTTCCGCCGCATCCGGATTGCGTGCGCATCCCGGAAAGGGCATGGGGGTGGCGGCCGGCGATTTCGATGCCGGCGGAAAGATGGACCTCATCGTCCCCAATGACAAGCTGATGAATTCGTTTTTTCGCAGCCGCCGCGGCGGCCGCTTTCAGGAGGCGGGTTTCGACGCCAACGTGGCGCTGCGCGAAGATGGCACCTTCATTTCCGGCATGGGAGTCGATTTCCGCGACCTCGACAACGATGGTTATCCCGACATTGTTCTGGTCGCGCTCGATGGAGAAACCTTTCCGATTTACCGCAACACCGGTAAGGGAAGTTTCGTGGAGGTCACTCGAGAGAGCGGCATGACCAAGCTGAGCCTGCCCATGGCCGGGTACTCTCCAAACATCGCCGATTTCGACAATGACGGCTGGAAGGACATTTTTGTTTCGCGCGGCCATGTGCAATCGCTTTTGTCGGCGCCGAACTTATGGATCGAACAACCCAACACCGTCTTTCGCAACCTGGGAGGCATGAAGTTTTCCGCTCTGACGGCGGAGGCGGGACTGACCTCGCAGCCTCCCGCGCGGCACCGGGGCTCAGCCGTCGGCGACCTGAACGGCGATGGTCGTCTGGACGTGGTAGTGAGCGCAATCGGCGCTCCGGCGGAAATATGGCTCAACCAGAGTCCGGGCAACAATCACTGGCTGGAACTCAAGCTGCAGGGAACGAAAAGCAACCGCGACGGCGTAGGAGCGCGAATCAAGGTGGTGACCACGTCGGGAGCGCAGTATAACCACGTATTCACCAGCGCCGGCTATGCATCGTCCAGCGCGGGCCCCGTGCATTTCGGCCTTGGAGCGAACCCTTCCGCGGAACTGGTCGAAATCCGGTGGCCTTCAGGAATCGTGCAGGAACTGCGGAATGTGGCGGGCGATCGCATCGTCGCCGTCAAGGAGCCGGCTCAGTGAGCCCCGGCGCCTAGGCCAGGCGAGAGCTTCGGGCAGGTCGTGCGGCGTTTCCCGGACCCTTTTCCCCGACTGGTTCCTCAGATTGCCTCTGCAGAAAGAAATCCAGATTCCCGCGCATGACCAGGTGCGGCGCAAGCGCGATTTGATGGGACGGACTGCCGTCCCCCTCAGACAGAAATTTATATAACATGCGGAACGCCATCCGGCCCTGGGTGCGGGGACGCTGGTAGATGGTCGCCGCCACCGCGCCGGATCGAATCTCCGAGACCAGGTCGGGAAACAAGTCCGTGGTAATGATGGTCAGACGCTGCAGCAATTTTGCGTCGCGGGCCGCCTTCAGCACCGGCATCGAGTCTTCCGTGGTCACATAAACCCCGGCCAGGTCCGAGTATTTTTCAAACAGCTCGCGGCATTTGCAGTATGCCTCGGCCTGCATGCCGTGATCCTCGACCGGTTTCAACAGATGCAGCTGGGGATAGAAAGTCCGTAACGTGGATTCAAACGCGGCGTACTTCTCCTGATGCTCGGTGATCGCCAGATCAAACAGCGTGATCGCGATCGTTCCCTCCCGGCCGCCGAGAAATCTCCCCATGAGGTCCGCCGCGATGGAGCCGCTGGCCAGGGTGTCGATGGCCACAATGCCCAGGCGACCGCTGTTGGGGGCATCCGTGGTCACGCACACGACCGGGATGCGGGCGCGGGCAGCGCGCCGTATCCACGGCCGAAAGGTCTTGGGGTGGCTGGGAAAAGTAATAATCCCATCCACTTTGTCCTGGATGGCGGCCTCAAAAACTTCCTCTTCCCACCGTCCAAGATGTGGATAGGTACGAGACTCGATCTCGACTTTCTCGAGGGGTATCGATTCTGCTTCCTCGCGAATGCCGGCCCGTACCTCATCCCAGAACGAGGTGGTCCCCTCCAGCGTGTTTACCAGCACCCGAAGCGCCTTCTTGGAAGAAAGGTAACGGGCAGCGAGGTTGGGGCGGTACCCCAGGGTTCTCGCCATCTGCAAGACCCTGGCTTTGGTCATCGGACTCACATCCGGGTTGTCATGCAAGGCCCGGTGCACCGTACCGATTGAGGTACCCAGCGCCTTCGCAATGTCCAGAAGAGTAGTCGGGTGCTTACCCATGGATTGGCTCGTGCTGTGGCCCGCCGCGCATTAGAGATAACTCAAAAGTCGCGAAGGAAGCAATCTGGCCTGTAGACCTAACTTTGATCGAAGACGCTAAAGTACAAATCAAACTGTAGACGTTATCCAAAAGCGCCCAAATGTGCAAGCACCCAGGCCGGAGATGCCCGCCCAGAGCCGTTCCTAGCGCCCCCCGATATCCTCCACCCGGTCGGAGAATCCGCTCCTCGAGATGTTGCTTACCTGCAAGAAAGCAGGGGGCAGATCAATCGGAGCAGGACTCGCGAAGCAATCGTCAAGACCGATACCTATGACGCGCCCGCGACTGCGGGCGAAATGAAGAACCACCACCGGCCATTCATTTATTGTCGCCGGTTCCCGCCGCCCCGCCCCGCATCGACCCGCTAGGTACCCCGCTCAGAAATCCCCGCGACTGAGAACGAACGGCGCCCAGACGGTGTGCATGTCATATCATCTAGGGATAAAGGAGCAGTACCAATCCCAACCTATGTTCACGCGAATCAGAGTTTGTCTCCTCCTGGCCCTGATCTCGGCGCAAGGCCTGTCCGCCGCCGATTTTGACATGAAGGTGACCGACAAGAATTATCTCGATACTCAGGGATTCAGCATTTTTCTCTACGACAGCACCTACCATCCCGTTTTTGTGGACCAAAAGAACACGGCCATGGAGATGATTCTCCACGGCCAGCGCATCGCCACCAACGGCGACGTGCGCCTGATGCCAACGCCCGAGCAGTGGGACCTGGTGGCAACCCTCAAAGGTCGCCATGCCGACAAGGCGAACAACCGGCTCACCGCCGACCTCGCGTTCCCCACCTTCGACTTCAGCTACACGCTGGAAGTTGCCGCGGAGCCAGGCGGCGTGAGGGTCAGCGTTAATCTCGACAAGCCGCTACCGCAGAAACTGGCGGGACGGGCGGGCTTCAACCTGGAGTTCCTGCCCTCGATCTACATGGGCAAGGCTTACCTGGCGGACGGAACCAAAGCCGGCATTTTCCCGCGTACACCTGACGATCCGATGACCAAGGTTTTGCCTCTGCCGGATGAGCCGAAAAAGGCGTACTACCTCGAAGACTGGGACAAGGCCAAGGGATACACGCAGCCGCTGCCGTTCGCCGAGGGCAAGAGCATTACCCTGGGAGTCGACGACGCGCTTGCCCGGGTCAACGTAGTATCGGACACGGCCAACCTCATGCTGTTTGATGGACGCAACCGAGCACAGAACGGCTGGTTTGTGCTGCGTTCGCTGATCCCTTCAGGCAAGACCACGGGCGCCATCGTCTGGCATATCAGGCCGGACGTAATTCCGGACTGGACCCGGCCGCCGGTGATCGCACACAGCCAGGTCGGTTATGCGCCGGGCTTCTCAAAGTTGGCGGTGCTCGAACTCGACCCGAAGTACGACGCCCCGAAAACAGCCAGAGTGCTGCGCCTGTCGGAAGACGGATCCTACAAACCGGTATTCGAGGGCCCGATCACGCCTTCAATACCCTGGCTTCGCTATGTTTATTCCAAATTCGACTTCACACCCGTGAAGGATCCAGGCCTTTATGTCATCGAGTACGCAGACCAGCGAACGGCGCCGTTTCCCATCTCTAACGACGCGTATGCGAACATCTGGCAGGACAGCCTGGATCATCACCTTGCGGAGCAGATGGATCACGTTTCCGTTCGCGAAGGCTATCGCATGTGGCACGGAGCTTCGCACCTGGATGATGGCCGCATGGCGCCAGTGGTCGGCGAGCAATTCGACGGATGGAATCAAGCAACCGCGACGGACGGGAAGTACAAAGGCGGCGATCACATCCCCGGGATGAACGTGGGCGGCTGGTACGATGCCGGGGACTTCGACCTGGAGGAGCCTGCGCAGTTGAATGTGATTCAGAGCCTCGCTCTGGCATATCGCGAATTCAATCTCAGGTACGACGAGCTCACGGTGGATGAAGCCGCCCGGGAGGTTGAGATGCACCGTCCCGATGGCGTGCCGGACACAGTGCAGCAAGTCAAGCACGGCGCACTGCTCATCCTGGCGCAGTTCCACAACATCGGCCACGCCATCCGTGGCACGCACGAGCCAGATCTTCGCCAGTACACACAAGTGGGCGATGGAGCGTCGAAAACCGACGGCCGCATTTACGACCCGAAGCTCGGCCCGAACGAAACCAGGGGCGACTACTCCGGCAAGCCCGACGATCGCTGGATCTTCACGACCAACAACCCGTATCTCCAGTGGAATGCCATTGCCGCGCTGGCTGCGGCGGCGGATACGCTGAAAGGCTGGGACGACGCTCTAGCGAAAGACTGCCTTGAAACTGCGATCAAAGCATGGAAGGACACGACGGCTCACCCAGCCGAGTTTCCGACCGGCGGCAGCTCCGGCGGCGGAACTCCCGCAGGTGCCCCCGGAGGTGGTGTGCTGGCTGCGTCTCAGGGTGTGATTTCGGGCGCTAGGACAAGCTCTGGCGCCACTGGCGCGCAACCGGCTCCGCCGGCCGGCTTCGGCCGGGGCCGATTTGGCGTCGGAGTGGACTGGGCTGCGGCTCTGGAATTGACCATCGCCACGAATGGTGCCGAGCCCTACAAGTCCCGTCTGAAAGAACTGTTCCCTCAGATGATCGCTCAAGAGCAGATGGACCTCCATGGCTGGACAGCAGTCCGGGCATTGCCTTATCTGGACGCCGGCGCGACAGATCAGATGCGCGAAGCGGTGAAGACATATATGGCGGGTTTGGACAAGCGGCTGGACGAGACCCCATTCGGCGTGCCCCCGAGCCTCGGCACCTGGGGCGGATCGGGCGCCGTGATGGACATGGCCATCCGAATGTATTTCCTGCACAAGGCGTTTCCGGATCTCGTGGGCCCCGAATACACCCTTCGCGCCGTCAACTACATTCTCGGCACGCACCCGGTTTCGAGCACTTCGTATGTGGCCGGAGTCGGCACGGTCTCGAAGACGAAGACGTACAGCAACAATCGCGCCGACAATGCTTACATCCCGGGTGCCGTGATTCCGGGATACATCATCATCAAGCCGGATTTTCCGGAGTGCATCGACGACTTCGGATTCCTGTGGTTTGAGGATGAAGCCGTCGTGGCCGGGTCGGCAAGCTGGGTCGTGGCCGGCAACGCTGCGGACGCGATCATAAAGGAATCGAAGTAGGTCCAGTATTAGACGACTTCCGGAGACTAATCACCGCAGCAAGCCCGAATCGAAGAAACCATGAAGTTTCTGGACGCCGAGAAATCGAGTTACAGAGGCTTGATGCGACAGGCCGAGGCCGCGTGATCGACTTCGAACCCAACCGTCGGTATTTGAAGTCATCGCTCCACCTCAGGCGCTTGCCTTCAACAGCCTCAGGAGCGGGGCGATGATGCCGAGATACTACGGTCCCCACGCTGCTGTGCGCGGCTGATACTCAGGCGATGGCCCGTGCTCGGGTTTCCACCCGCGTGACCTGCGTTTCCCCTTTACGGATCCTATGTTGCTGGCACCGGCTCCCAGACCCGCCGTGCTTCGCCCAAGTGCCCCCTGGGGCACATGAAATTGGAAACATGATGAGCGAAGGGATGCGAATACTCCTCGATCTCGCGTCGGTCATATTGGACTCCGCACGCCGTGCATGGCACACGGACATAGCCCAGACCCAAGCGTTCGCCGAAGTATTCTGGCTCAAGGATGAGATTGTTTACGGGAAGCGTGCAGGGCGGGACACGTTTAAGCTCTTGAGGGTTTGACATGGGAATCCTTTGCGATCTTCGTCGCCGCATCCAGCCTGTCAGGCTGTACCACCGCGGACGCTTTGCGTCTCGGTTGGGGAGCCGGGGCGTGCCCGGCCCGCTCCTGATGCTTAAGCATAACGATACGCGAAAGGGCGCCCTAAATCACTCCTATTCCGCGGCGATGATCACGACCTTGATCGGGCCGATGACCATTCACACCACCTTTGTCACCGGTATGCTCAACAAGTTGGCCCAACTCCTGGCCCACGGGATCCATCGCGCCTATGACTTTCTGCGCAGCCGCTCCCACGAGGAGCGTCTGATCCACCGAAATCGCGGGGTTCGCGAGGTCCGCAACGCACTATTCATATTCAAGATATGGCTCTTGTACCTGACCGGCGCAATTTGCGGGACCCTTCTGGAATTGTGGTCCACACCTGATACAGGATCGACTGTATTGACGCTCTTGCGCGTTGTGCGTGATAAGAAGCGGTGGTAATTTCTGTGCAGTTTTAATTCTGCAGGTGTCTGAGTTCAGTGACGAGAGGAGCTACTTTATGAATCGCCTGCGCATTCTGGTTGCTGACGATCACGAAATCGTACGCCATGGACTCATCTCACTGATCAGGTCACATCCTGACTGGGAAGTCTGCGCAGAAGCTGACAATGGACGTCAAGCTGTGGAGAAGGCGAACCAGTCGAAGCCCAACATTGCCATTCTCGACCTTGGCATGCCGCTGCTCAATGGTCTCGAAGCAACTCGTCAGATCCTGAGAGAGAACCCCGGGGTCAGAGTACTGATTCTAACCATTACCGATACCGATCAAGTCGTGCAGGCCGTGCTGGACGCAGGTGCCCGGGGTTTCCTTCTAAAATCGGATGCGGCTCGAGACCTCGTGACGGCCGTTGAGGCCCTGGCTAGAAACCAGACTTTCTTCACTGCCCGGGTGGCGGATCTCGTACTGTCTGGCTACCTCAGCAAGACCCCGCGCTCCACCAGAAGCCACCTCCGCCTGCCGACCCTGACTTCTCGCGAGCGCGAAGTTGTGCAGCTGCTGGCGGAGGGAAAATCGACGAAGGAAGTAGCTTGCCATCTCAATTTAAGCGTCAAAACGGCGGAGACGCATCGCAGCAACCTCATGCGAAAACTTGGGCTCCACTCGGTCAGCGAATTGGTGCTGTATGCCGTGCACAATAACATCGTACAGGTGACCGTTGGTGTGCCTTATCTTCCCACGGTTGCGCCAGGTTCCGGTGAGGTGCAATCTTAGGCTCCAAAAACATTCCCCGCCTTTGTGTGCCCGAATTCATTTCGAACAAACGGCCACATGCGCAAACTCGCCTGGCGGGTCTGGACCAACGTTTCTCTTCTCTGGTCTCTACAGGAAACACTGTACAGTCAGGCAGGAATCTCCTTGTTTAGAATGACCAAGTTTCGCGTTGGTTTTTGACCCCTCAGGACAACAAATGTAGCTGCGGATTGGTCTCCGGCCGTTCCTCCAGAGGACGGTATGTAATTACGACCTTGTGACAAAAGTCCTCCGGCACGCGTTGGCCGGCCAAACCAGTCTGCGGAGAGCCTGAGTCGAACGAACCGGTGGAGATGTTTTGTACATCAGGAGGCGACCGTGAAGCGGAGCGACCGTTCTGCAACAATGACCACGAATTCCGTACCATCATCCGTACTCAAGAATAACGGGCACTCCAGTCTGGTCGCAGAGACTGTCTCGCCTGATCTGGGCGTAATCCTCGCATGCCTGCAGACTATGCGCGCCGGTGACTTCTCGGTGCGGCTCCCCGGTTCGTGGACCGGGCTGGCAGGGAAAATTGCAGACACCTTTAACGACATCGTCGCAGTGAACCAGCAAATAGCGCAGGAGTTGAACCGGGTTGGTCATGTTGTCGGCAAGGAAGGAAAAACGCGTGAGCGCACGCGCTTTCATGAGTCGAAAGGGGCGTGGGGAGAGATGGAAGTCTCGATCAATACTCTGATCGAGGACCTGCTCCGCCCCACCGCGGAAGTTACCCGGGCGATCGCTGGCGTTGCGCAAGGCAATCTGACGCAAACTGTCCGGCTCGACGTGGACGGTCGACCGCTGGAAGGGGAATTCCTGCGTTCAGCCAATATCGTCAACACCATGATTCAGCAGCTCGGCGTTTTTACTGCCGAAGTCACACGCGTGGCCCGGGAGGTTGGCACCGACGGGAAACTGGGCGGCCAAGCGCAGGTGCCGGGTGTGGCGGGTACCTGGAAGGACCTGACGGACTCGGTCAACTCGATGGCCAGCAACCTGACCGGTCAAGTCCGCAATATTGCCGAAGTCGCGACCGCGGTTGCCAGCGGCGATCTCTCGCGCAAAATCACGGTCGATGTACGTGGCGAAATTCTGCAGCTCAAAGAGGCCATTAACACCATGGTCGATCAGCTTCGTTCGTTTGCCTCTGAAGTGACGCGCGTGGCGCGCGAAGTGGGCACGGACGGCAAGTTGGGCGGTCAGGCCGTGGTGCCGGGCGTGGCAGGCACATGGAAGGACCTTACGGATTCCGTGAATGCCATGGCCGGCAACCTCACCGCGCAGGTACGCAACATCGCAGAAGTCACCACCGCTGTGGCTCGTGGCGATTTGTCGCGCAAAATCACGGTAGACGTGAAAGGCGAAATTCTCGAACTCAAAGACACGATCAACACCATGGTGGACCAGCTCAACGGTTTCGCCGGCGAAGTAACCCGCGTGGCGCGCGAAGTAGGCACGGAAGGAAAGTTGGGCGGGCAAGCTCAGGTTCCGGGCGTGGGTGGGACCTGGAAAGATCTCACCGACAACGTAAATTTCATGGCCAGCAACCTCACCGGGCAGGTGCG
>Ga0187823_10000294_pt1 | contig 12471 bp, 12 predicted proteins | sample NC_wetland_sal_i_12_FD_132968 | JGI IMG/M metagenome (GOLD analysis project Ga0187823, IMG submission 132968) | Wetland sediment microbial communities from Neuse River Estuary, North Carolina, USA - SourceSoil_3 | ecosystem: Environmental > Aquatic > Freshwater > Wetlands > Sediment | place...
CGTGCTCGTGCTGCAGCACGCCGGGTGCGAGCCGCCGGGCGTCTACGAGGACGAGCTGCACGCGCGCGGCGCCGGCCTGCACCGGGTGCTGCTCGACGAGGGCGGCCCGCTGCCCGACTGGGCCGGGTTCGACGCGATCGTCGTGATGGGCGGGGCGATGGGAGCCAACGACGACCACGCGCACCCGTGGCTCGCTGCCGAGCGTGCCCTGATCGCCGACGCGGTGCGCGCGGGCAAGCCCTACTGGGGCGTGTGCCTGGGCGCGCAGCTGTTGGCGGCGAGCCTCGGCGCGCGCGTCACGCGCGGCGAGCGGCCGGAGCTCGGCGTGCTGCCGGTGCAGCTCACGCCCGCCGCCGCCGAGGACCCCGTGTTCGCGGGCGCGCCGCAGACGTTCTCCACGCTCCAGTGGCACGGCGACACCTACGAGCTGCCGCCCGGCGCGATCCAGCTCGCCCGCTCGGCGAGCTACGAGCAGCAGGCGTTCGCGCTGGGACGCGCCTACGCCCTGCAGTTCCACCTCGAGGTCGACGACCGCCTCGCGCGCGAGTGGATGGAGATCCCGGAGTACGTGCGCGAACTCGAGGAGCTCGACGGGCCCGCGGCGCCCGCCCGGATGGTCGCCGAGGTGGACGCCGCGCAGGCGCAGACGGTGCCGCTCGCGCGGCAGCTGTTCGGCCGCTGGCTCGAGCGGGTCGTGGGCGCGCCCGCCGCGTAGCCGCAGGCAGGGGACCCCCGACGCGCGGCCTCCCCCTTCCCCTATTCCTCGATCACGACGCGCACGGTGTGCAGCAGCCGGTCGCTCGCGCCGCGGACGCTGCCGCCCTGCTCCAGGGTGTCGCGGATGAACGCGAGCGTCTCCGCGGACAGGCGCTCGCCGGGCAGCACGTTGGGGATCCCCGGCGGGTACGTCGCCAGCGACTCCGCGGCGATCCGCCCGACGGCCCGGCCGGCCGGGACGACCTCCTGCGCGCCCAGGTAGGCCTCGCGCGGTGTCATCGCCACCTCCCCCCACGGCGGCGGCGGGGCGAAGCTTTCGCCCTCGGCCGCGGGGTTGATCCCCACGCGCTCCGCCGCCACCCGCAGCGCCTGCACGAGCCGTTCGGCCTCGCCGAGCCAGCGCTCCCCCATCCCGAACACCGCCACGACCACGTTCTCGCCGTAGAGCTCCAGGTTGATGTCGTCGATCTCGCGCAGCAGCGGCGCGAGCTCGTAGCCGCCGATCGCCAGGCCGCGGATATCGACCGCCAGGCGCATGGGGTCGTAGGCGAATACGCCCGGTCGCCCCGCCAGCCGGTCGTCGAGCACGTCGAGGCCGTCGATCGCCCGGATCTGGTCGCGTGCGCGGGCGACCGTGGTCATCGTGTGCTCGAGCAGGTCGCGCCCGTGGACGGCCGCCTGGCGGCGGGCCGCGTCCAGCGAGCCGTACAGCAGCGAGTTGGGGCTCGTCGACTCCGTGAGCGTCACCGCGCGGTCCACCACATCGGCGCCGATGCTCGAGACCCCCGGCTCGCCGAGGTGCAGCATCGCCGACTGCGTGAGGCTGCCCACGATCTTGTGCGTGCTCGAGATCACCAGGTCCGCGCCTGTCGCGAGGGCGTGCTCGGGGAGCGCCTCGTGGAAGGCCAGGTGCGCGCCCCACGCCTCGTCGACCACGAGCGGCACGCCGTGGGCGTGCGCGACGTCCGCCAGCGCGCGCGTGTCAGCCGACGCGCCGAAGTACGTGGGCGAGACCACCCACGCGCCCACCGCCCCCGGGGTCGCCGTGAGCGCCGCGTCGAGCGTCTCCGGGGGGAGGCAGTGCGCGATCCCCAGCTCGTCGTCGATCTCCGGCGCGGCGAACGTGGGGCGCATCCCCGACAGCACGAGCGCGTCGATCGTGCTCGAGTGCGCGTTGCGCTGCACCACCACCTCATCGCCGATGTGGGCGAGCGACAGGCCCGCCGCGAGGTTGCCCTGCGAGGCGCCGTTGACGAGGAACCAGGCGCGCGCCGCGCCCCACGCCTCAGCAGCCAGGCGCTGCGCCTCCGCGAACGGGTTCGGCTCGACGCCCACGTCCACGCCGTGCGTGAGCGCGGGAACGTCCATGCTCAGCGCCTGCTCGCCGATCGCCGCTATCAGCCCCGGGTCGCCGCCCTGACCGCCCTTGTGCCCCGGGACGTGCAGGCGCGCCGGGCTGCGCCTGGCGTATTCGCCGAGCGCGTCCAGGTAGGGGGTCCGCTCCTGCCCGCCGCTCATGCTCAGGCCGCCGCGCCCGCCTCGCTGGCGGCGACGGCACCCGCCGGGGCGTCCGGGCCGACGGCTTTGCCCGTGCGCAGCACGCCCGTGTCACGCGTGAGGCGCTGCGCGAGCGTGACCGGGATCACGCTGAGCACGATCACGAACAGCGCCACCACGTTCACCTGCGGCAGCTGCTGGCCGAGGCGGATGTTGCCGAAGATCCAGATCGGCAGCGTGCTCTGCGTGCCCGCCGTGAACGTCGTGACCACGATCTCGTCGAACGACAGCGCGAACGCGAGCAGCCCGCCCGCGACCAGCGCCGTCGCGATCATCGGCCAGGTCACGAACCGGAACGTCTGCCAACCGTCCGCGCCGAGGTCCATCGACGCCTCCACCAGCGAGCCCTGCGTGCGGCGCAGGCGCGCCAGCACGTTGTTGTAGATCGTCACGATGCAGAACGTCGCGTGCCCGATCACGATCGTCAGCAGAGAGAAGTTCACGCCGTTGAAGCTGATGAACGAGTTCAGCGCCATACCCGTGATGATCCCCGGCAGCGCGATCGGCAACACCAGCAGGAACGACACCGCTTCGCGCCCGAAGAAGCGGAAGCGATGCACAGCGAACGCCGCCATCGTGCCCAGCGCCATCGCGATCGCCGTCGCGAACACGCCCGCGCGCACCGACAGCCACAGCGCCTGGCGCATTTCCGCGTTGTGCCACGTGATCGAGAACCACTTCGTCGAGAGGCCTTCCAGCGGCCAGCTCTGCACGTTCGACGGGTTGAACGCGTACAGGATGATGATCGCGATCGGGACGAACAGGAACAGCATGATCAGCACCGCCCACACGGCGAGCAGGATCCGGGTGGCGCGGCCCTGGCCGATCACAGCGCTTCGAACGCTCCCAGCCGCCGGGCCAGCAGCAGGAACACGCCCATCACGATCACCGGCACCACCGCGAACGCGGCCGCGAACGGGATGTTGTTCGCGACGCCCACGTTCTGGTAGACGACGTTGCCGATCAGCTCCGAGCCAGCTCCGCCCACCAGCGTCGGCGTGATGAAGTCACCCAGCGTCAGCGAGAAGGTGAAGATCGCGCCCGCCGCAAGGCCCGGGACGATCAGCGGGAACAGCACCGAGCGGAACGTGCGCCAGCCGCGCGCGCCGAGGTCCGCGGACGCCTCCAGGTAGGACGACGGCACGCGTTCGATCGCCGCCCACACCGGCAGGATCATGAACGGCAGCCAGATGTAGCTGAACACGATCCACATCGCCCAGTTCGAATAGCCGATGTTCACCGAGCCGAGCCCGATCTTCTCCAGCCACCAGTTGAGGACTCCGTCGTGGGCGAGGATCAGGCGCCACGCGAACACCCGCACCAGGTAGCTCGACCACAGCGGGATCAGCACCGCCACGAACAGGAACGACGACACGCGCTTGGGCGCCACCCGCGCCGCGTAGAACGCGAACGGCACCGCAAGCAACGCATCCGTGAGCGTCACCGCCGCCGCGATGCCCACGGTGCGGAGCGCGATCGTCCGGTACGCCGGCACTTTCACCAGCGTTTCGAAGTTTTCGAGCGTCCACGTGTGCTCGAGCTTGCCCGTGAACGATTCCACGCTCCACAGCGAGGACACGAACAGCAGCACCAGCGCCGCGAGGTAGATCAGGACGAACCACGCGCCCGGCGCCGACAGCAGGAGGGTCGCCCGCAGCCACGGCCGGCGGAACAATGCCGCCGACGCGCGGGTGCGGGCCGACCTCGCTGCGAGCGCGTTACTCGCCAACGCGCGCGCCTAGCTCGTTACTTCCGTCCACTTCTGCTGCCACGCGCTGTAGTCCATGCAGTTGTTCTGGCCGTTGCCGCACTCCTTGACCGGCGTCTTCCAGAACTTGATCGAGTTGAAGTACGCCGCGGGGGCATTCGCGTGGTACACCTCGCACGACCCCTTCTGGATCTGTTCCATGTACGCGCACGCCTTCGTGTTCACCGGCGTCTCGCCGTAGGAGATCGCCTGCTGTGCCTGTACCTTCGGGCTCGACACCCAGTTCACCCACTTGTACGCGCAGTTGGGGTGTGCAGCGTGCGAGGACAGCATCCACGTGTCCGCCCACCCCGTCGCGCCCTGTTCGGGGATGATCTGCTGAACGGGCTCGTGGTCCGCGATCAGGGTGCTGTACTGGTACGGCCACGCCGCCCCGATCACCACGTCGCCGTTCTTGAACAGTTCGATCTCGTCGGAGGCGAGCGCCCAGTACTTCTTGATCTGGGGCCGCTGCTGTTTGAGCAGCGCCACCGCTGCGTTCAGCTGGGCTTCCGTCAGCTCGTACGGATCGGTGATGCCCAGACTGGGCTGCGTCTTCGACAGGTACAGAGCCGCGTCCGCGATCTGGATGGGGTTGTCGGGCACCGTCACACGGCCCTTGTATTTGCCGTTGTAGATTTCCGCCCAGCTCGTCGGCGCGGGCTTCACCGACTGCGTGTTGTAGAGCAGCGTGTTCGGGCCCCACTGCAATGAGATTCCGTAGTGTTTTCCGTCCACCGTGTTGTGCGGGGGCGACTGGAGCTGCGGGATGAAGTTCTTCCATTCCGGCACCAGTTCCACGTTCATCGGCGTCACCTCACCGCCGCGGATCAGACGCAGGCTCGCGTCACCGGAGGCCGACACCATGTCGTAGCCGCTGCCGCCCTGGCGCATCAGCGCCACCATTTCGTCGGACGAGCCCGCGTACTTCGCGTGCACCTTGCAGCCCGTCGCGGCTTCATACGGCTTCACCCACTCCGGCTGTGCGTAGCCTTCCCACGCCACCAGGTTGAGTTCACCCTCACCCGCCCCGATGCTCGTGGGCAGCTTCGCGCTCGAGCTCGAGCTGGAGGAGCTGCCGCACGCGCTCGCGCCGAGCACCATCAACGCGAGCACCGCGCCGAGCGCCCAATCGATCCTGTTACGCCTCATCGGCTGAACCCCCATCTGTCGAGTTGTCCTCCAGGTGCGCAGCGTCCTCTTCACGCCACGCCAGCCGCAGCCGCCGGCCGCGCTCCTGCGCAGCCTGCTCCGCGGACGTGTCCAAGTTCTGTCTGATCACGACGAGCGTCTCCCCGCCGTCGAGCTCCACCGTGTAGCGCGTCACCGATCCGAGGTAGGCCACCTCGCGCACCACGCCCTCGACCGCGCCCTCCGCCTGCTCGCCCGGCGCGAGCACACGGATCTTCTCCGGCCTGATCATCACGGCGCGCCCGCCGCGGTGCACGATGTTCGACGTGCCCACGAACCCCGCCACGAACGCGTTCGCGGGTCGCTCGTACACGTCGCCGGGGGTTCCCACCTGCTCGATCCGCCCGTCCGAGAACACGGCGATGCGGTCGCTCATCGTGAGCGCCTCGTCCTGGTCGTGGGTGACGTAGATGAACGTGATGTCCTCGCTGAGCTCGCGCTGGATCGCCTTCAGCTCGAACTGCATCTCCTCGCGCAGCTTCAGGTCGAGCGCGCCCAGCGGCTCGTCGAGCAGCAGCACGCGCGGCCGGTTCACGAGCGCGCGCGCCAGCGCCACCCGCTGGCGCTGACCGCCCGACAGCGCGATCGGCCTGCGGTCGCCCACGTTCGGCAGGCGCACCATCTCGAGCGCGTCCCCCGCGCGGCGGGTGCGCTCGGCCTTCGCAACACCCTGGACGCGCAACCCGTACGCGACGTTGTCGAGCACGCTCATGTGCGGGAACAGCGCGTAGTCCTGGAAGACCGTGTTCACGGCCCGCTCGTACGGCGCCGTGCGCGTCACGTCCGCGCCGTGCAGCTCGATGCGCCCGCTGTCCGGCAGCTCGAACCCCGCGATCACGCGCAGCGTCGTTGTCTTGCCCGAGCCGGAGGGGCCGAGCATCGTGAAGAACTCGCCCGCCAGCACCTCCAGCGACAGGCGCTCCACCGCCACCACGTCCCCGTAGGTCTTGCGCACGTCCACCAGCCGCACCGCCGGCGCCGTCCGGGCGGCCGTCGAGCCGTCATCGGGCGGAGTCTGATGCGCGCTGCGCGCGTCCACCGCCGTGCCCTCCGCCGAGACCATCCGGCGCGAGTCTAGTCGGCGCCAACGACGCCCACAATTGTCCATCTCGGACAATCTGGCGCCCCGGTTCGCGCCTCGCGGGTTCCTGGGCCCAGGAGCGCCAATCACGTCCCATACCGCTCAAATCTGCGCCCGAATTGCAACAACATGGCTGCCCTGCGTCCCGCGCGGCCGCCGGCCCGGCGTTCGCGCCCTAGCGTTGGTGTTGTCCTGAAAGTAGCGGCCCGGCGGTGCGGCAACACCCCGGGCCCGGCACCGAGTCGCTCTGCCTCGGCGCATCGTCGATTGTCGCGCGCCGCACCGGTTTCGTGCGGAGCGCACGCGAGGATCGTCCCGGCCGGCCGCCCGGCGCCCCGACCGCCCAGGAGGCCGTCATGTCGCCGATTCGCCCCGCTCACCGCGATCGCCCGCCCGGACCCGTGGCCGTGCTCGCCGCGCTCTCGCGGGCGCAGCTGCACCGCGGCGCCGCGTGCGCGGCCGTGCCGGTGTGGGCGATCCTCGCCCAGCTCGATCTGCCGCGCCGCTCGCGCGGCGCGCGCGAGGCGGTGAAGGTGCTCACGCAGCTGCGCGCCGCGGGCGCGGTCGAGGCCGGTCGCCGCCACGGCGTCGAGGTGTGGAGCATCACGGCTGGCGGTAGAGCGCTGCTCCACAACGCGTCCTCCGGGGCTGCCCGTCTGCCCGAGTCGCCCCAGCATCGCGCGTGGCGCGACGCTCGCACGCTCGCCCGCGAGGAGATCGGGCGCATCCGCGCCGCACTGTACGAGAGCCTGCGCGAGGCCGAGGAGATGCTGCGCGGCGGGCGGCCATACCGCTCCGAGGACTGGTTCGCGCTCGCCGAGCGCCTGCGTGGACGCGCCTGGACGCTCGGCAGCGCCACCTACTGCCTGCACGAGTGGGAGGAGCCCGACGACGGCGAGGCCGATCTCGACCGCGCGGGCGGCGGGCGCCGCAACACCGCGCTGTGGCGGTCGTGAGCGCGGGTCAGGCGGGCGTGGCGAGCGCCGGCGCCCGCCGCTGCTCGGCCACCATCCGCTGCGCGAACGCACCCGCGGGATGCTCGCGGAAGCGGCGCACGAGATCGGCGGTGGCGGCGCCGATCTCCTCGGGCTGGGGCAAGCGCACCCCGTAGTCGGTGGGGGCGATCACGGGCGCGGCGAGCGCCGCGAACGTGAGGTCCGCTCCGCCGAAGCGCTCGCCGAACAGGAACGGGCGGCCGTCCGAGAGCAGCTCCGCCACGTGGTCGAACTCCTCCCACACCGCCGCCTCGTCCTCGATCTCCACGCCCGGGCGGATGTCGAGCACGCGCGAGACCATCCACTCGGCGAGCGGCCACATCAGGCGGAGCGCGCGGTCCTCCCAGCGCGGCACGCCCTGGTTGTTGTACCGGAGCATCGCCGTGCCGTGCGCGAACACGTGCACGTAGATCAGGCGCCTCCCCGTGGGCCCGAGGCGATCGTCGAGACGAGCGCACAGCGCGCGTGCATCGCCTGCCTGCTCGCCCTCGAAGAGGCGCGCGCCGGGCTCGAGCCGGCGGTCGACCCAGTCGAGGATGTCCGCCGACTCGCAGATCACCTCGCCGCCGTCGACCACGAGCACCGGCACGGTGCTGCCGCCGCCCGCGCGGCGCGCCGCCACGCGATGCACCACCTGCACGTGGCGCTCTTCGCGGTACCGCAGCTGGGCACGGTCGAGCGCCCAACGGGCCTTCTCGCAGTAGTGGCTGATCGGGATCGTGATCAGACGCAGCACGACGGTGGCAGTATCGCGCTTTGGTAGGGTCCGGCGCGGTGCCCGATCGCTCACCCCGCGGCGTGCGGATCGTGCCCGCGCAGTTCGAGGAGTGGCAGATCGAGCTCCACGGCAGGCGGGTCATCTACCGTGTCGCCGGAAGCGGACCGCCCGTCGTCCTGATCCACGGGATGCTCAACTCCTCCTCCCACTGGGAGGCCGTGGCGAGCCGGCTCTCCCACGACTACACCGTCGTCGCCCCCGACCTGATCGGCCACGGCGACTCCGCCGCGCCCCGCGGCGACTATTCGCTCGGCGCCCACGCCGCCAGCATCCGCGACCTGCTCGCCGCGATCGGGATCGACCGCGCCACGATCGTCGGCCACTCACTCGGAGGCGGCGTCGCGATGCAGTTCTTCTACCAGTTCCCGCAGCGGGTGGAGCGCCTTGCGCTGATCTCCAGCGGCGGCCTCGGGCGCGACGTGAGCCCGATGCTGCGCACCGCCGCGCTGCCGGGCACCTCCGCCCTGCTGTCGCTCACGATCCACCCGCGCCTGCTCGGCGCGATCTGGGACTCGGGCAGGCGCCTGCGCGAGCGCGGCGTCTCCGGCGGCGTGTACCTGCAGGCGATCGCGCGGGCGCTGCGGCCGCTGCAGACCGCCGAAGCGCGCCAGGCGTTCCTGCACACGCTGCGCGCCGTGATCGACCAGCACGGGCAGCGCGTGAGCGCCACCGACCGCCTGTACCTGCTCGAGGCGGTCCCCACGCTGATCCTGTGGGGGAGCCGCGACCACACCATCCCGATCGAGCACGGGCGCGAGGCCGCGCTCGCGATCCGCGGCAGCACCTTCGCCGAGATCGACGACGCCGCCCACTTCCCGCACCTCGAAAACCCCGAGCAGGTCGCCGACAGGCTGCGCGAGTTCATCGCCTCGACCGAGCCGCGCCGGCTGGAGGACGCCGACTGGGGGAGCATTCTCGCGGGGCGCGCGCCCCGGAGCCGCCGCGCGGACGCCGACGCCGGCGCGGGCGCGGGCGCCGGCGCCGACGCGGCTGCGTAGCGTGCGGGTGGGGGGTCCCGCCGCGGAAACGGTGGATTGTGTGACACAGTCACACAATCGCCGGCACGCGCTCCGGAGGTGCCCCGGCGCGCGGTCCGGAAGTGCCCCGGCACGCGCTCCCGAGGTGCCACGGCGCGGCCTCAGGACGCGACGGGCGGTGAAGCCGAGCCCTGCTCGACCCGCCACGACGGCGGGTAGGGCAGCGGTGTGAGCGTCTCCAGCAGCTGGTCGCGCAGCGGCTCGAAGCGCGGCGGGAGCGACAGCCGCTCGCCGATGTGGGCGGCGTCCTCGTCGACCGCGAAGCCCGGTCCGATCGTGGCGATCTCGAACAGGACGCCGCTCGGCTCGCGGAAGTAGACGGACTTGAAGTAGAACCGGTCGATCACGGGGGTCGGGTGCGCGCCGGCCTGTGCGACGCGCAGCCGCCAGGTCTCGTGGTCGCCCTTCAGCGACGCGAACGCGACGTGGTGGACCGACCCGGCACCCTGGCGGCGGTTGATCTCCGGCGGGGCGGGGTCGTATGCGTAGAAGCCGCCGCGCTGCTCGCCGCGCACCTCCCACGTCTCTCCTTCCGTGCGCACGAAGCCGAGGGTGTCCGCGAGCAGCCGTTCGCTGCGCGCGGGAGCCGAGCTGTACGCGCGCACCCCTTCGAATCCCTGGAGCGCATGCTCGGCAGGGATCTCCGGCGAGTGCGCCGCGAGCGGCCGGTCCGGGACCGCGGAGACGACCAACTCGTGTTCGAGGCCCTCCGCGTCTGCGAACACGAGGCTTCCGTCGGCGAGGTGCGGGCGCACGTCCGCGGAGTCAAGCCGCTCCTGCCAGAACGCGAGCGCGTCGGCGGAGGCGACACGCCAGACGACGCGATGCACCATCCCCGCGCCGGGCACGCCGGGAGCGGCGCCCGGGTACTCGAAGAACGTGAGGTCCATTCCCGGCGAGCCGTCCTCGTCGCCGTAGAACAGGTGGTAGACGGTGGGGTCGTCCTGATTGACGGTCTGCTTGACCATCCGCAGCCCGAGCACCCCCGTGTAGAACTCGACGTTCGCCACGGCGTCGCCCGTGATCGCGGTGATGTGGTGGATGCCCTCCAGCTTCATCGCGCCACACTCTATTGCGCCGCCGGTTCGGCGAGGGGGCGTTCGGACATGCGGGACCGGCTCCACGCAGGTGCGGCGCCGCGACGCTCTGCGATCATCCGCGCGTGCTCGACGGGTCGCTAATCCCGCGCCTGCGACGCGCGCGGCGCGACCCCTCTCTGGCGGTGCTGGAAGGCTTCCATCCGCTCAAGCACGCCCTGCGCTTCGGAGCGAACGTCGAGGTGGTCCTCACCCGGGACGCCGCCGCGCTCGACGAGCTCGCGGGGCGGCTCGGCGCGGACGTGCAAGAGCGGATCGCGTCGATGGCGCGCGAGGTCTCGGACGAGGTGTTCGCGCAGCTCGCGCCGCTGCCGCCGGCGACGGGCGTGGTGTCGCTGGCGCAGCGCCCCCCGATCGATGCGCGGGCGACGCTCGCGGCAGCGCGACCGGCTCCCCTCGTCCTGCTGGAGAACCCGCGCGACCTCGGCAACCTCGGCGCCTGCGTGCGGGTGGCGGCCGCGGCGGACGCTGCTGGCGTGTTCACGACGGGCTCGCACGACCCGTGGCACCCGGACGCGGTGCGTGGCGCCGCGGGACTCCACTACGCGCTGCCGGTCGCCCGCGTGGAGCCGGCCGACGCGATCGGGGCGGGCGAGCGCCCGCTGGTGGCGCTCGACCCCGGGGGGGAGGAGCTCGACCTCGCGCGCCTTGACCCCCGCTCGGTGCTCGCGTTCGGCACCGAGCGGGATGGTCTGAGCGCCGGGCTGCTCGCCAGGGCCGATGCCCGCGCGCGCATCCCCATGCGCGAGGGCGTGTCGAGCCTGAACCTCGCCACGTCCGTCGCGGCCGTGCTGTTCGCGCGGCGGCTCGCCGCCGGCGCCCGCTAGCTGCGCGCGGCGGCTTCCACTCCGTCGAGCAGGCGCCAGTTGCCGGCGAGCGCCCCGCGGGCGCGCGCGAGCATTCGCTCGGACTCGGCGGCGGGGTCCTCGGCGTCGACGAGCAGCCGCTCGATTAGGCCGGCGGCCGCGCGCGAGTGCTCGACATCGAGCTCGCGGTGCACGCGGAAGTACTCCGTGGCAGGGCCTTCCGCGCTGTACCCGTAGTGCGAGAGCAGCCCGTCGAGCTTGGTCTGCGAGATCCCGGGCTGGCTCGCCTCGAGCACGTACAGCACCGCCAGGTCCTCCAGCAGCGTCTCGCCCGCGCGCCATGCGTGTGCGCAGTCCTCGGTCTCGCCGAGCGCGGGCCGGTCGAGGTCGCTGCCGCACTCGCGGGCGAAGGAGTCCCACAGCGCCACGTGGTCGGCCTCCTCGCGTGCATGGGCGCGCAGGCCGGCCGCGTGCTCGGCGGGCGCGCGCTCCGCGGCCAGGTCGGAGGCGTCTGCGAGCGCGAGGACCGCGTGCCGGTACTCGGCGCCGTACACCGCGAGCTCGCCCTCGCTCAGCTCCCCGGCGTTCCAGCGCACGTAGAACGGGTGCTCCAGCACGTTCGTCTCCGCCCGCGCACGGTCGAGCAGGTCAATGATCTCCATGGGGTCTCCCTTCTGTGGGTGGTGGGCCGCTGCAGGACAGTGCCTCTCGACGGCGAACAACGCTTGTCACACGTGCCACATGAACGCTCGTCGGGGTTGGCGTCCGCCGGTCCTGCGAGTGTGGGCACGAGGGAATTGCGGTGCCAGTCATGGGGAGGCTTCGGTGACCATCATCCTCGCAGCAGCGGTCGGCTCGATCGTGTTCAGCGCGATGATGGCGATCGCCCTGGGGCGCGCCGCCGGGCGCGCGGACCGCGAGATCGAAGAGCTGGTGGCCGAGCGCTGGCCCGAGATCGAGATCCGCGCCAGCGAGCAGACCTACGCCGGGTTGGCGTCCGCCCACTCGACGATCTCGTGGGAGCCGTCGATCACGGTGCCGTCGTCGAGGACCAACGTGGGCACCCAGGTGTTGCCGGTCAGCTCCTTGACCTCGCGCCGCCCGGGCGTGAGGTTGAACGCATCGGGCAACACGCCCAGACCATAGGAGCGCACGAGCTCGGGGTCGTGCCCCGCCTCACGCAGCGCCTTGTGCGCGTTCCGGCAGGGGTGTCCGCCGGGACGCGGCGTGGGGAACGTCCCGTAGCAGATGTACAGCTTCACGAGACGGTCAGCGTGCCTTCCATGCCCGCCTGGCGGTGGCCCGGCACCGAGCAGTAGAACGTGTAGGTCCCCGGCTTCAGTTTCAGCGAGACCGTGCGTGAGCCGCCGAGGAACACGGGCGTCTTGCCGAGGACCGTGCTCCCCTGAGCGATCGTCACGTCGTGTTCGAGCGGCGACTGGTTGGTCATCGTGATCGTGATGGA
>Ga0187823_10000295_pt1 | contig 12445 bp, 8 predicted proteins | sample NC_wetland_sal_i_12_FD_132968 | JGI IMG/M metagenome (GOLD analysis project Ga0187823, IMG submission 132968) | Wetland sediment microbial communities from Neuse River Estuary, North Carolina, USA - SourceSoil_3 | ecosystem: Environmental > Aquatic > Freshwater > Wetlands > Sediment | place...
CGATGATGAGGGGTCTGGTCTCGGGCGAAGGCGGGACGCCGAGCGCGGTGAACGTCCATCGCTCGTGGGTCGTCGACCAGATGAGCAGCGCGAGAATGGCCGCGCCGGACAACCAGTTGAGGATGATCAGGATACGTAGGGCGCCCCGGGTGAGGGGCAGCGCGGTCGAGTGCTTCAGCATGGGTGCTCCGCGAGGCAGAATATTATTGATAAACGATAATATTCATATCGACTTTCGGCAAGTGATCTGCCGTCTGAACCCGCAGCGCGGCTGCTCCGCCTCAGCGGTGATTTTGGATTGGATCCGGCGCCCTTCCCGGCGTCAGGCGCGCGCCGCGGCGGGCACCCGGGCTCGATCAAGCAGCCGGTACTGGATCGCTTCGCTCACGTGGGCCGGGTCGATTTCCGGCGCGCCGGCGAGGTCCGCGATGGTCCGTGCCAACTTGAGGATCCGCGCGTGGCCTCTGGCCGAAAGCCCGAGCTTCGCGATGGCCTGCCGGAGCAACGACTCCGCCAGCTCGTCCAGGCGACACCAGCGGCGGACCTCCCGCGCCTGCATGTGGGCGTTGGCGTACAGCCCCGGCTGCCCCGCGAAGCGGGCCCGCTGTCGCTCCCGCGCGGCTTCCACCCGCGCCCGGATTACGGCACTCGACTCGGCCGGCGATGCTCCGACCGACAGGTCGCTCGCCGGCACGGCAGGCACCGTGAGATGGATGTCGATCCGGTCGAGGAGCGGGCCCGAGACGCGCGCGCGGTAGCGCTCGACCGCGACCGGCTCGCAGCGGCAGGGCCGCGCCGGATCGCCGTGATGGCCGCAGGGGCATGGATTCATCGCCGCGGCGAGCATGAAGCGCGCGGGAAAAGACAGGCTCATCGCCGCGCGACTCAGCGTTACGACGCCGTCTTCCAGCGGCTGGCGCACCGACTCGAGCACGTTCCGCCGGAACTCGGGCAGCTCGTCCAGAAACAGCACGCCGCCGTGGCTCAGGCTCACCTCGCCCGGCCTGGGCCACGACCCGCCGCCGATCATGCCCGCGTCGCTCACGGTGTGATGCGGCGCCCGGAACGGCCGCCGGCCCATGAGCGGCTGCCCCGGCGGAAGCGTGCCGGCCACGCTGTGGATCCTGGTGGCCTCGAGCGCCTCCTCGAGGGACAAGGCGGGCAGGATGGTCGGGAGCCGGCGCGCGAGCATCGTCTTCCCGGCGCCCGGCGGGCCGATCATCAGGAGGTTGTGGCTTCCGGCCGCCGCCACCTCCAGCGCCCGCTTGGCCACTGCCTGGCTCCGCACCTCGGCGAAGTCCACGCCGTCTTCCGCCGCCGCGCGCAGCGCCGCGGCCACGTCTGCGCGCGCCACCGGGAGATCAACCCTCCCCGCGAGGAAACCCGACACCTCCGCAAGCGAACCCGCAGCGCGGACGTCGAGTCCGTCCACCAGCGCCGCTTCGGCCGCGTTCTGCGCGGGCACGACGAGGCGCCGGGCTCCGGCGGCGCGCGCGCAGAGAGCCACCGGCAAGGCGCCGCGGACCGGCCGGAGGTCTCCCTCGAGGCCGATCTCGCCCAGTACGAGAACCTCGGCCATCGCATTGCCCGGGACCTGCCCGCTCGCCACGAGAATGCCGAGCGCGATCGCCAGGTCGAAGCCGGAGCCGGCCTTGGGGCGGTCGGCCGGGGCGAGGTTGATCGTGATCCGACGGAGCGGAAACTCGAAGCCGGCGTTCAGAATGGCCGCGTGCACCCGCTCCCGCCCCTCCTTGACGGCGCTCTGAGGGAGTCCGACCGTGGCGAGCGAGGGCAGCCCGTTGGAGAGATCGACTTCAACCTCCACCGGATACGCTTCGACACCGAGCACGGCGGCTGAGCGGACGCGAGCGAGCATGGCGGCAACGGCAGGGGTGGCGACGCCGTGCAGCGTAGCGTCCGGCGACCCGGGCTGGCGCACCCGTCCGCCGCAGGGCGGCGCCAAACCCCGCGCCCCCCTCTCACCTCTTACTTCTCACTTCTCACTTCTCACTTCTTTCGGCCCCGGTTTTGCCTGACCAAGACCCTGAACAGACCCAAGTGGCTTCGCGACGGCGCCTTAGGCCCCCGCACCCCCCGCAACCGGCAGGAGTCGCTGGCAATTCGCGGCACGATTACGCCAATGAAGCAACGCCTCGGTCCCCTCGCGCTGGTTGCGGCCCTCTCGTTCGTCTCGGGCGGGTGGCTGCTGGACCGCGGACCGGCCGAACGCGAGGCCCTCTACGAGCAGGCCCGGGTGCTGGAGACCGTCCTCGCCGTCATCCACGACCACTCCCTCGATTCCCTCGACCAGACCGAGCTGTTCCAGAACACCGCACGCACCATGGTGGCGCAGCTCAAGGACCCCTACGCCGAGCTCCTCGTGGGCGAGGGATACCGCCAGTTCAGCCGGCAGATGTCCGGCACCGGCGAGCTGGAGACCCCGGAAGCCCGCGCAGTGCCCCGGGGCGTCCGGATTCCGGCGACTTCTCCCGGAGTGATGCTGGCGCCGACCACCGGCTACGTGGCGCTCCACTCGCTGAGCGAGGGCTCGGCCGACGAGCTTCAGAGCGTGGTCTGGGATCTCCGGAAGCGGGGCATGCGCACGCTGGTCCTCGACCTGCGCAACGACCCTGGCGGTCTGATCAAGGAGGGGGTCCAGGTCGCCGAGCTCTTCCTGCCCAAGGGCGACACCATCGTCCGCACCCGCGGCCGCACCCCCGAGCACAACAAGACCTACGTGGCCGGCGTCGGCTCCCGCTGGCCCGACCTGGGGCTCGTGCTCCTCGTGAACAACGGGACCGCGAGCTCGGCCGAGCTGATCGCCGGCGCGCTCCAGGACCACGACCGCGCCGCGGTGGTGGGGCTGCCGACCTACGGCAAGGGCGTGCTCCAGACCACCTACCCGCTCGAGAGCGACATGGCGATCAAGCTCACGACCGCCCGGTGGTTCACCCCGAGCGGGCGGAGCGTCAACCGGCCCCGCACCCACTCCGACAGCCTGCTGGCCGACGCCCGCGAGCTCGCCGCCATGCACGGCGTGAGGTTCCGGACCGACGACGGCCGGCCGCTGCCCGAGGGCAAGGGCATCCAGCCCGACCTCCTGGTGCGGCGCGACACGTACACGCCGGGCGAGCGGACCTTCCTCGACTCGCTCGGCAGCAGCTACGCCGCGTTCCGCGGGGCGCTGGCCGACTGTGCGGTGGCGGTCAAGGCGCAGGCGGACCTCACGTCCGAGAGCTTCACGGTCACGCCCGCGATGCGGGCGCGGGTGCGGGCCGGGCTGGAAGCGCGCGACGTCCACGTGTCCCAGGCCGTCTTCGACAGCGCCGCCACGTACGTGGACCGCCAGCTGGGCTACGAGATTGCGCGGGAGGTGTTCGGCGATGCGGCGGCGAGCCGGCGCCGGCTGCTGGACGACCGCCAGATGCAGGCCGCGCTCGATCTGATCGCGCGGGGCGCCACCGAGGACGCGCTGATCCGGAACGCGCAGGACACCGACGACTAGAGCCCGGCGGACGGGGCCGGGGCGCCGGCCGGCACCAGCCGCACGACCACCGTCGTGCCCCGCCCCACCCCGCTCTCCACTTCCACCGTCCCGCCCCAGCTCTCCACCAGCCGCCGCACGATCGCGAGCCCCAGCCCCGAGCCGCTGGTCGTGGTGGAGAATCGCGGCTCGAAGATCCGCGGCAGCAGGTCCGGCGGGATGCCCGAGCCGTCGTCCCGCACCTCGAGGCGGCCGGACGCGACCGCCACCGCGATGTTCCGGGCGCCGGCGTTCCGCGCGTTCTCCAGCAGATTCACGAGGACTTCCTTCACTTCGTCCCGGCGGGCGTCGCCCCAGGCGGGGGCCGCCGGCTCCAGCCGCACCGTAGCCGCCCCCTCGCCGGCCAGCTGGTAGAGCTGGACCACCTCGTCGGCGACTGCGGCCAGGTCGATCGGCTCGAGCGGCTCCTGCTCCGGCCCCGGCGCGGCGAAGCGACTGAACGCCCGCGCGATGGTATCCAGCCGGTCGATCTCGCCCAGAATCCGGCGGGCCGTGTCCTCCAGGGCGCCGCCGAAGTCGCCCGGCCGGTCGCGCCAGACCCGCCGCAGGTGCTGCACGCCGAGCCGCATCGGCGTGAGCGGGTTCTTGATCTCGTGCGCCACCTGCCGCGCCATCTCGCCCCACGCCAGCACCCGCTCCGCGCGGGAGATATCGGTCACGTCGTTCAGCGCGAGCACGGCCCCGTGCACATCGCCCAGGGCGGCGAGCTGCGCCGTGAGCCGCCGCCCGCCCACCGTGAGCTCGGTGCTGGCGCCGAACAGGGCCGGGGCCGCCTGAAAATCACGGACCGCGTCCGCCAGCGTTTCCCACTCGCGGTTCAGTCGGTCCGCCAGCACATCCCCCTCGGCCAGCGGGACGCCAAGCAGGTCGAGCGCCTGGCGGTTGGCGATGATCACGCGCCCGTCCTGGTCGAGCGCGACCACGCCGGTCGCGACGGTGGCGAGCACCGTGGCGGTCCGGCGCCGCGCTTCCTCCAGCGCGCTCTGGCTCGACCGGATGTCGGCGGCCATCCGCTCGAAGGCGCCGAACACCGGCTCGAACTCGAGCGGCGGGTGCGCCGAATGCGCCGGCATCGGTTGCCCGCGCCCGAGGGCGATCGCCGAGCGCCGCAGCTCGGACACCGGGCGCGAGAGCGCCAGCGCCGCGCGCCGCGCGCCCAGCAGCGCGGCGACGACGCCGATGATCGTCGCGAGCAGGAGCACCAGAGCGAGGTCGAGCTGCCGCGCCGCGAGACTGGAGTCGTCCGCCACCTGGGGCGTGGCGAGCACGCCCAGCGTCGCCGGCGTGCCGGGCTGCACCACCCGGAAGCCCAGCCGCTCGCCCAGCTCGGGCATCGGACCGTCGCGGGTGAGCTCGAGCTGGCCCGCCTCCGCGAGCGCGCGGAACGCGACCGGGTCCATCAGCTGGCCCACCACGCCCAGATCCTGGAGCACGGGGGCGCTGGTGGCGGCCAGCGCGCCGCCACGATAGAGCGCCAGATCGGCGTCCACCCGGCGGCCCAGCTCCCGCAGCTGATCCTCGAGCCCCGTCCCGCGCGAGCGCTCCAGGCCCGGGGCCCCGAGCGCGGCGTCGCGCAGCGTCTGGGTGATCAGGAGGTCGCGCCCGCGCTCGGCCTCGGCGGCGAGGCGGACGAACCCCCAGATCGAGAACCCGACCGTCGGCAGCATGAAGAACACGGCCAGGGTCACGGCCAGGCGGAAGCGGAACGAGCGGGCCAGGCTGCGCCACCGGGGCAGCGCCGGCGGCGCGCCCGCGACGAACTCCGCGAGCAGCCACGCGAAGGCCAGCACACCGACGTCGAACAGCACGACCAGCACGCCGCGCACCGACACCGGCAGCGGGCCGCGCAGGTCGATCGCCGCGCGAATCTCGCGCGGGCCGCCGGGCAGGTCGAGCCTTCGCTCCGCCCGGAGCGTCCATCCCTCCCGCCGCCAGTAGAGACTGTCGCCCGGCGCCGCCGGCGTAGGGGACGGCGGCGCCAGCGTCAGCCGGTAGAGCGTCGAGGCGCGGCGGTCGGGGTCGAGCAGGCGTCCCAGCCGGCCCGGCGGCACCAGGCGTGAGCGCGGCCCCACGGCGACCGTCATCACGGCGCCCGGCCCGGTCCGCACCACCAGCACGTAGTGCACGCCGGGCACGCGCCGGAGCGCCGTCACCCGCTGCCCCTGCGCGGCCGGGAGTGCGCGCACCAGCGACGCCAGGAGCGGGAGCGGGACGTCGAGCGAGTCGAGCGGCAGCTCCTCGCGCAGCGTGCCGTCACGGCTCCAGAGCGCGAGGTGCGCGGGGTAGGCCTGCTCGCCGAGCTGGGACTCCCCCCACAAGGCGTACATCTCCGACGCCGTGCCCGGCGCGGGCCCCCGGCGCACCGCCTCGCCGAATCCTTCGAGCAGCGGCACCGCGAGCGGGTCGGGCTCGGGACCGAGCCGGGCCACGTCCCGCTGCGCGACCTGCAAGCGCCCCGCGAGCTCCGCCCCCCAGGTCGCCAGCGCGGCGGAGCTTCCGGCGACGAGCCCGATCCCCAGGATCGTGGCGGAACGGGGTGCGGGCAGCGCCACGAGGAGCAGCGCCGGCGCCCAAAGGAACGGGTACCAGTCGGGCCAGCCGCCGGGACTCCAGCCGAACAGTCCCACGATCGACACCAGGAGCGCGATGGCCACGCCGGTGGGCACCCGCCAGCGGGCGCCCGCCTGTTCCGCGCCCCGGAACAGCGCCGCCGCGACGACGATCGGCGCGGACGCCGCGAACAGGAGCGTCACCTCCCAGGAGAGCCAGAGGCCCGGCGGCGCGCCGCGCGCCGGCGGGGTGATGCCTCGCGCCAGCGCGATCACCAGCGAAGGCGAGGCGAGCAGAAGCACGACTGCGGCGGCCAGGCCGTACCACCGGCGGGCCGGCCGCCGGATCCACAGCCATACGCCGCCCAGCGTGACGAGCCCGCCCGCCAGCCCCAGCACCCCGGCCGACCCCGAGAGCGGACCCAGCATCGGCCGGAAGAAGGTCGCCGGAGAGAACAGGGCCCGCGCCCCGAGCGCCGCGCCGATCGGCGCCCGCGCGGCAAGCCACACCACGAAACCGATGACGACGTACCGCTCCAGCGGGCGGGGGGCGAGCGAGAACGCGAGGCCGAGCACCAGCAGCAGCAGCCAGGTCACGACCCGGCTCCCGCGCTCGAGCGCCAGCTCCTTGGCCGTGCCCTGCTCCGGCGGCACGGGGAGCACGCTGAAGAGCAGCCGCGAGCCGGTGGTCGTCGGCTCCTCGTAGTCGAAGAGGTCCCGGTGGCTCGGCGCCGCGCCAGGCGGGTAGAAGACCAGCGAGACGTCGGTGCTCCGTCGCAGGATCTCCGCCAGGCTGCGGTCCCGCTCCGGCACCGAGGCGTGGGCCCACACCAGCACGGAGGCCACGGCGACCTTGCCGTTGGCCGAGTGGCGCCGCGCCTCGAGCACGACGTAATATCCCGTCATCCGCACGGCGATCGAATCGCCCATCGCCGTCGGCGGCAGCCGGTGCCGCCCCGCCCAGGCCCAGGGAGCGCCGGCCGAGTCGAGGACGGCGACGCCCATCTCGGGCCCGAAGACGGGAACGGCGCGGGCGAGGCGGCCGAACGCCGCATCCCGCGGCCCGCCGGCCGCCCCGGCCCCGTCGGCCGCGAGGCGGTTGACGGCTCGGTAGGCCAGATGGAGGCTTCGGGCCAGCGCGGCGGACGCCGACTCGACGGTCGCGGCGCGCTGCTTGTCCCAGGCGGTCTCGACCGCGCGCAGGCGCAGGTTCGCGATCGTGAGCCCCGCCACGAGCGCACCCATCGCGACGGCGAGCCCGCGCCGGCGCCAGCCCGACCAGGGCTGGAGCGCCGCGATCGCCGTCCCGGCGGCGAGCCAGGCCGCCGCCACCCACGCCGCCGACGGCTGCCGGAGCCACTCGGCGGCGGCGGCGCCCACGACCAGCACGAGCACCGCCCACCAGCGAGCGAGATGCCTCACGACCCTCGTCCTTGGCGGCTGAAGGACATGACGCCGGTGGCCGTCCGCGACCGGCTGCGCGCCCGGGCCGCCCTGCTGGTACCGGTCGGTACCACCGAGCAGCACGGGCCGCATCTGCCCCTCGGCTGCGACAGCATCATCGTCGAGCGCCTGGCGGACGACCTGTCGGCCGCGTCCGGGATCCCGCGTGCGCCGGCGATCGAGTACGGGGTGCAGCCGCCGACCCACCCGCTGCCCGGGGGAGCCGCCCTCCGCCGCAAGACGCTGCATCGGGTCATGAACGAACTTATCGAGTCATGGGAGGAGGGGGCAGGCGTTCGGGAGTTCATGATCCTCACCGCCCAGGCCAACGACGCCCACCTGGAAGCGCTGAGCACCATCCGGACCGCCACCGCCTCGGTCGTCGTGGTGGACGTCTTCGCGCTCGATTTCGGCGACCGGCTCGCGGCGCCGAACCCCAAGATGGCCGGCGGCGAGCTCGACACGTCCCTGCTTCTCTATCTCGCCCCCGAGCTGGTCGCCGGCGGGCTCATCCCGGCCGGCCTGCCCGCCTCGGCCACCAAGGGGGAGGCCTTGTATAGATTCATCCTCGAGCGGTTGAACCAGCGCCTCCTCAGTCCCTGACCGGACATCGCCGCCATGCGCGCGTTGCTCGCCTGCCTGCTGGTCCTCCGGGCCGTGCCCCTGCCGGCCCAGGAGACCTTCGATCAAACCCTGAGCATCCAGCAGGGCGGCAAGGAAATCGGCCGGGAGGACTACTCGCTCCGCCCCGCCTCCCGCACCGGCTCCATGGTGATCACCGCCCGGAGCCGGTATCCCGCGACCAACCCGACCACCCTGATCCGGGCCACCCAGGAACGCGCCTCGGACGGGGGGATCGCCAAGTTCGAGCTCGACGTGCAGCAGCCCGAGGGCAACGTCATCATCCTCGCGGCGGGCTCCGGCGCGCGGCTCATCGTGCGCTCGGTCTCGAAGGGGTCCGAGGCCGGCCGAGAGCTTCCCGGCGGGCGGGACATCGTGCTGCTGGACGACCGGGTCTTTTCCCTTTATCTGGCGATCGCGGACGCGGCGACCGCGGCCGGCACGCGGTTGACCGCGGTCTACCCCAGGAGCGGGCGCCGGGCGACCATCATCGCCCGCCGCGAATCGGGACCCCAGGGAGCCACCATCAAGCTGTCCGGCGACGTCACCGGAACCCTGACCGTCGACGGGCAGGGACGGCTCCAACGCCTCGACCTGCCACCGGCCGGTATCCTGGTCACTCCGGCCGGGAAGTGAGCGGCCGGGGCTTCGGCCCCCGCGTTCCTCCGTCCCAACCTGAAACTTATGGTTGGCGCGGCCCGTAAGTGGGCCGGGCTCATCCGTCACACAAAGGACACTGGCATGCGCCGTTGGCTCGTTTTGCTCATTCTTGCCGCCGCCGCGGTTCCGTCGCTGGTGACCGCCCAGGAAGTCCCGGACTCGACCATTGCCCCTCGCCCCCAGGCGACGGCGTCCCTGTCGCTGGCGGATGCGCTGGAGCAGGCCCGCTCGAAGAGCCCCGCTTACCAGCAGGTCCTGAACAACGCCGATCCGGCCCGCTGGGGGGTCCGCAACGCGTACGGCAACTTCCTGCCCCAACTCTCCGTCTCGGGCGGGGTCGGCTACACCGGCTCGGGCCAGTCGCAGTTCGGCGCCTTCTTCGGGGCGACGTCGCCCTTCGTGAGCTCCAACTATCAGATCGGTCTGCAGTGGCGGCTGGACGGGCGGGTGCTGGCGGCGCCAAGCCAGCAGAAGGCCCTCCAACGCGCGACGACGGAGGACATCGCCGACGCGACCGTGGGCCTGCGCGCCGACGTGACGACCCAGTACCTGAACGTCCTGGCGGATGTAGCCCAGACCGAGGTCGCGCGGCAGCAGGTAGGTCGCAACGACGAGTTCCTCCGGCTGGCCCGCGCCCGCTACCAGGTGGGCCAGGCCACCTTGTTGGATGTGCGCCAGGCGGAAGCCACCAAGGGCGCGTCGGAGGTGGCCCTGCTCCAGGCCTACCAGCGGGAGAACGAAGCCAAGCTCGAGCTCTTCCGCCGGATGGGCGTCGAGCCGCCGGTTCCGGTGCAGCAGGTCGCGCTCACCGATTCGTTCGCGGTCGCGGCCCCCACCTACCAGCTCGATGAGCTGCTCCGGCTGGCCGAGGCGCAGAACCCGTCGCTTCAGGCGCTCAAGGAGCGGGAGACGGCGGCGCGGGCCAACGTCCGGGCCGTACGGTCCGACTTCTTTCCCCGCCTCACTGCCGCGGCCGGCTGGTCCGGCTTCACCCAGCAGTTCACCAGCGACAACCAGCTGCTCGCCCAGACCCTCCAGAGCGCGCAGCAGGCGGCCGCGCAATGCCAGTTCAACAACCAGATCCGGACCGGGCTCAGTCTGGGCGGCGTCGTTCCCGACTGCTTCGGGTCCAACAATCTCGATCCCACGGGGGCGTCGCTCCTGCCCGCCACGACGCAGCAGATCCGGGACGCGAACAACGTCTTCCCGTTCCACTTCACCGGGCAGCCGTTCCAGGCGAGCCTCACGATCTCGCTGCCCATCTTCACCGGGTTCGGGCGTCACCTTCAGTTGTCCGAGGCTCGGGCCCAGCAGCGGAACGCCGACGAGACCCTCCGCGCCCAGGGCCTGCTGGTCCGGGCCAACGTGGAGGCGCGCTACCTGGCGGTCGGCTCGGCGTACCAGGCCATCGCCGCGCAGGGCCGGGCCCGCGACGCCGCCCGGGAGCAGCTCCGGCTCGCGCGCGACCGCTACCGGGTCGGGCTCGGCTCGGCGCTGGAGGTGACCGACGCCCAGACCGCGGTCGCCACGGCCGAGGGCAACTACGTTGGTGCCGTGTACGACTACCATCGCGCCATTACCGCGCTCGAAGCCGCGGTCGGCCGTCCCCTTCGTTAGCGAGGAACGACCATGTCCCGTGGAGTGAAGATCGGCCTCATCGTCGGCGTCATCGCGCTTGGCGTGGGGGGATTCGTCGCGGCGGCGGTGGTGAAGAACAAGCACAAGGCCGTCGAGGTCCGGATGGACACCGTCTCGCGACGCGACCTGGTCGCGGCGGTCACGGCGAGCGGCAAGATCGACGCCGAGAAGACGGTGGACGTGACCGCCGACATCACCGGGCGGATCCTCAAGCTGGCAGTTAAGGAAGGGGACGTGGTCAAGAAGGGCCAGTTCCTGGTCCAGATCGATCCGGTCCAGTTCGAGGGCGCCGTGTCGCGGGGCGAGGCGCTGCTCGCCTCCAACGAAGCGGCGCTGGTGCAGGCCCGCACCAACCGGGACCAGACCAAGCGCCAGCTCGACCGCGCGATGCAGATCCACAGCACGGCCCCGGAGCTGATCGCCACCGAGGCCGTGGAGCAGGCCCAGCAGGCGTACGACGTCGCGGTCTCGACCTTCGTCGCCAACCAGGCCCAGGTGCAGGAGGCGCGGGCCAGCCTCCAGGAAGCGCGGGACAACCTCGCCCGCACCCGCCTGTACGCCCCGATCTCGGGCCGGGTGGTCCGGCTCCCGGTCCACGAGGGCGAGGTCGCCGTGCCCGGCACGTTCTCCAAGGAGACCGCGCTCCTCATGACCATCGCCGACCTCTCCACCATCCTCGCCAAGGTGCAGGTGGACGAGACCGACGTCGTGCGTCTCCACCTGGGCGACTCGGTGGCCGTCAGCATCGACGCGTACCCGGACACCACCTTCCTGGGCCGGGTCACCAAGATCAGCAACAGCGCCAAGCTGTCGCAGACGGCGGCCGCGGCGCAGACCGGCACGAACGACCGAGCGGTCGACTTCGACGTCGAGGTGACGCTTCAGAACCCGCCGGCGGACGTGCGCCCCGACCTGAGCTGCACCGCGCGGATCGTGACCGACACCCGGAAGAACGTGCTCTCGATCCCGATCATCGCGCTCACCGTGCGCGAGCACGAGAAGGTCCCGAACGAGGACCTCGCCCCGCAGGACACGATCCGGGCGGTGAAGAAGTTCAAGAAGAAGGAGACCGAGGGCGTGTTCGTGGTCCGCGACGGCCTCGCCACCTTCCGGCCGGTTAAGATCGGCATCGCCGGAGACGAGTACTTCGAGGTCGTGGACGGGGTGCGGGAAGGCGAGACCATCGTGGGCGGCACGTACCAGGCGATCCGGGACCTGAAGGACGGCGACCGGGTGAAGCCGGCGCCGGAAAAGAAGAAGACGGGAGCGACCGCATCATGAGCGATTCGATCATCCGGCTCCGCGACCTCGCGCGCCGGTACGAGATGGGCGGCGAGACGATCCACGCGCTCCGGGGCGTCAGCCTCGACCTCCAGCGAAACGAGTACGTCGCGATCATGGGACCGTCCGGCTCCGGCAAGTCCACCATGATGAACGTGCTGGGCTGCCTCGACACGCCGAGCTCGGGCGAGTACTGGCTCAACGGCCACGAGGTCTCCCGGCTCTCGGACGACGCCCTCGCCCGGGTCCGCAACCGCGAGATCGGGTTCGTGTTCCAGACGTTCAACCTGCTGCCGCGGGCCACCGCGCTCCACAACGTGGAGCTGCCGCTGGTCTATGCCGGCGTGCCCGGCAAGACCCGGCGGGAGCAGGCCGCCCGCGCCCTGACACAAGTGGGGCTCGCGGAGCGTATGGATCACCGGCCCAACGAGCTGTCGGGCGGGCAGCGCCAGCGCGTCGCGATCGCCCGGGCCCTGGTGAACCGCCCCTCCATCCTCCTGGCGGACGAGCCGACCGGCAATCTCGACAGCGCGACGAGTGAGGAGATCATGCGGGTCTTCGCCGAGCTGCACGCCGGAGGGCAGACGGTCGTGATGGTGACGCACGAGGCCGACATCGCGGCCCACGCCGCCCGCATCGTGACCCTGCGCGACGGGCGGGTCGAGAGCGACCGCGCCACGCGGGACCAGGCGGCATGAGGCACGGAGAA
>Ga0187823_10000296_pt1 | contig 12439 bp, 11 predicted proteins | sample NC_wetland_sal_i_12_FD_132968 | JGI IMG/M metagenome (GOLD analysis project Ga0187823, IMG submission 132968) | Wetland sediment microbial communities from Neuse River Estuary, North Carolina, USA - SourceSoil_3 | ecosystem: Environmental > Aquatic > Freshwater > Wetlands > Sediment | place...
GCCCAAAAGCTGCGGATCTGGTTGGCATTCAGACGCGATTTTATGCGCGGCAATTCGACGGACGCCGTCGTCATCAGAGCGCCTCTTTCGGCGGGCAAAGGCGCCATTATAGCTTAGCCTCGCGTGTTCAGCTTTAGAAGCGACCGGTGAGAAAATCGTGGGTGTCCTGCCACTCTTGCGGCAGAGGTCTACCGCCAGAACAACGAATCAGCCAATCGCGGAAATGCGTCTAGTGCTGAGGACCAGGGCGACGCAATTTCACGTGCAGCTCATGAATGGTGTAGGGAATTCCGCGAGGCTCCGCCAGAGATTGTAGCGCCGCCCGCACGTCCCGATCGCACTGAGCCTTTTTCTCCGCGGGAATCTTGACGAAGTGGCCTTCGACGCGCACCCACCAGGACCAGTGCCCTTCCAAGGTGTCGTAGTACGTCGTAAAAGACTCGTCGACCGAAAGGCGAGGCGACTCGAAGGCCTTTGAAAATAATTCGTACGCAGCTTCGCGGGTGAGCTGCTTGCGCAGGCGGGCCGAATCCAACAGAAGCGCTGGTCCCATATACTTCAAAAAAATGGCGCTCGTCTTCTGTATGAACTCGCGGCCGTTATCGCGGCCGATGAAGAATAAGTCCATTTCCCCATTTGGCTTCAGCACGCGGGATATCTCCGCGACCGAAGCGGCCAGATCTGTTACCCAATGAAAGGCCAAAATGCTGTAGAGATAATCCACTGACGCAGTGTCCAGTGGGATTTTTTCAAAGGCCCCCTGGCGGATCTCTACACCTTTCTCTTGGGCCGTCTTATGGGCGGCGATGGTGCACATATTCTCGGCAGGATCGATGCCAATGAACCGGGTGTGAGGTGGCGCCGCTAAAGCCAAGGCGTGAATCGCTCTGCCTGTGCCACAACCCATATCGGCCACGACGCCGTAATCGTCTCGCAGGCGAATCGCCGACATGGCGCGTTCTGAAGCGCGCCCCCAGCATGAAAGGAAATTCGCTTCCTCGTCGTATTCGCGCGCAAGTCGCGAATACGTCTCCACAATGGGATTGATCGGGACTGCGGGAGTTACACTTGTGGACATGGCTGCGCCGCCTGGCTCTTGAGGGCTAGATTGCAGAGGCCGCGTACGACAGCAAATTCGCTGGGATCGGCATCCGCCAAGTCGATCTGAAGTCCGGTCTTGCTCTCAATGTGAACGATCAAGTCGAGGAATCCGAAGGAGTCGAGAATTCCGGTTCCCAGGAGCTCGGTGTCGCCGCCGATGTCTACGTGATTAGAAGTGCGTTTGTTAGCTTTGATCCACTCGATAACGAGCTGCTGCAGTTGTTCTGGATTCATCAATTCTCATTTCCTATTCGGGTTATTTAGTGCCAAACGGCTGAAGCTCAAATAACAACTCTAACGGGGCGGTGCCACATTTCTCTGATCAGTGGCAATCTCTTCCCGCGCATCTTCTTCCTGTCGCAGGCAGGAGAGTACCAACTCAACGCGGTTCGAAACGCCCAGCTTGTCAAAGACGCGGAAGAGATAATTCTTCACCGTGTGCTCGGTGAGCCCAAGCTGCTGCCCGATTTCCCGGTTGGAGAGGCCCTCCACGGCCAAGCGAACCACTTCCGCTTCTCGCTTGGTCATACGGCCCTCGACGTTCGAGTCCATCTTGCGCTGCTTCGAAGACTTCGCAAATGCATTGAGCACGTATCTCAGCTCGTCATTGCTGGCCCAGATCTGCCCCTGCGAAACGGCCTCCACGGACTTACACAGCAAATCGAAAGGACTGTTGCGGCAAAATACGCCGTCCGCGCCGAAACGAAATGCCTCAATTACCAGGTCGGGCTCGGGAGCCTCGAGCGCTACCAGAGTCCGGGTATCGGAATTAATGCGGCGTATTTCGGGCAAAAGGCGAATGCCCGTCAGCGGACCATCCTGCAAATTGGCACTTACAATCGCGACATGGGGCCGAGTCTCTTCGATGCCGACCAGGATCTCAGCCGTGGTCGAAGCACTGGCGACCACTTGAAAGCGGTTCCGGACGACGTAGAAGGCCTTCTTTAAAAGGTCGCAATACATCTTGTTCGGTTCGGAAATTAAGATCGTGGTTTGATTTCTTTTACTCGCTTCCGGCACGGCGATCTGCGTCTGTCTGTCCGAATTCGGCACCAAAGGAGCCGTTTGGCTTCGCTTATTCGGCTCCGAAATGAGTATAGCCGTCTGGTTTCGCATATTGGCTCGGTAGGGTCTATTGTAGGGAGAAGGTGGGTTGGCACAATAACGTGATCACCTGAGCAGTCTGGGGGGAGATTGCTTTAAGATTTGCCAGTAAACCCCAGCAAAGCGCTTGGGATAGCATTCAATATAACAATGACCCCACGCCTCGACGCATCAGCGGCCTAAACCTCCAGCACCTAGCGACTTCATCCATTTCTGCCCAACAACCCAATATCTGCCGAACCACCTCCGCCTAGATCGAACTACGGAACTCCTTTAGAAGAGCGCCAGGAATCACTGAAGAAGCGTCGCGCGATAGAGACTTGTTTACCTCAAGCCGGGAGTAAAGCTTCTTATTCCGCGGGAGAATGCAAAAAAAGAGAATCGGGGTCGTTCGTCGCCCTCCACTATCGTCATCTTTACAGATTTGCGGGGCGGCGTAGAGTCGCTACTGTCTGCGACCATGCCGAACTGTGAACCTGAAGCAATGCAGGTGTCATGAGCGAAGTTGTGAACGAGCGAAGGAACTCAAAGCGTTTTCGTCTACGCCTGGCAGTCGTCTTTTCCTGGCGCGATGAACACGGCATCTTGCAGAGCAGTGAAGGTTGCACCTGCAACATAAGCGGCCGAGGTATTTATGTGCGAACGAAGTGTGCGCCCCCTGCGGGAAATGCGGTGGAGATGAATGTGTTTCTTCCTCAGCTGGCATACGACATTCGAGCTGTGGAGATTCACGCGAAGGGACACGTGACGCGGATCGACCAGGGGCCACGCGCCCAGGTTTGCGGATTCGCGGCGATGAACCGTACGGTTCTAATTCGCGAGTCGATCGAGAACGTGCTCAATGAGAAAGACGAAGCAGTGCAGAGCTCGAAGTTGGCCGAGCAAAGAATCCAATGGAAACAAGCGATTCGGCTACATCGTTCTTGAGTGTTCTTGAGGGTTGTTGAATAAAAGATCTCGCTTTCCAAGCGAGTGCACCTAAGAAGGGCTTCATGCCCAGTAGTGACAAAAGCAGAGTTTTAGTCATTCAGGTGCCGGACATGTTGAAACAAAAAATGGGAGTCAAAGGGCGGTAGCTTGTCCATTGATCTGAACTCTACGCGCGCGAGCGAAGGCAACACAGTCAGTCCAAACACAGGACTGCCGTGGTTTGCCGTCAGAGTGAAATCAAATTACGAGAAGCCGGTATCTGCCGTCCTTCGAGGCAAAGGGTTCGAGGAGTTTGTACCCATTTACCGCGCAAGGCGGCAATGGTCAGATCGAATCAAAGTGATCGATCTTCCGCTTTTCCCGGGCTATCTATTTTGTCGCATCGATTTAAATAAGCGCATGCCGGTTTTGACTACTCCGGGTTTCTTGTACCTCGTGGGAAAAGGAAAAACTCCGGAACCTGTGGATGAACAGGAAGTGATGGCTATTCAAGCCGTGGTGCGCTCCGGTCTTCCCGCCCTGCCTTGGCCGGCGGTTTTTGTCGGCCAGAAAGTTCTTCTGGGGCGTGGACCATTGCGAGGCGTTGAGGGCGTGGTCGCCAAAATCGCCGATCAACATCGCATATACGTGAATGCGACGCTCCTGCAAAGATCCGTATCTGTGCAAGTGGATCCCGAGTGGATTAGTACAGTGGATGGCTCCAGCTCCATCCTCGCAGCTTGAACGTTGGTTACGTCTCCAGGGTTGTCGGCACTTCATTACAGCAGCCGATCCGGTTCGAAGAGCCGGAGCAGGCCAGCTGGACAAAATTGGTGAGGAAAATGCAAAACGCAAAAGCAGTGTGCATGACCGTTCTTTTCACCCTTCTGCTGGCCACCGTGCATTTGGGCGCTCAGCAGAGAGTTAATCCCGTGCAGCCCGCTCCGGCTGTTCCCCTGGCAGCAGGTTCACAGGCCCCTCCAGCGACCGGCGAGAACACGGCGCCGACGACCACGCCCTCAACCTATTTTCTAGGGCCAGACGACTTGATCATGATCCAAGGGCCCGAAATGGATGAGATCGTGAACAAGCCGTATCGCGTTGATCCCGACGGGTACATCAGCGTGCCCATGCTTGGCAGGATCAAAGCCGGGGGCATGACTCTCGGTGACTTCGATACGCAATTGAATCGAACCGCCGCCAAATATGTACGCGATCCGCAACTAGTGGCGAGCGTCGCGGAATTTCACAGCCAACCGATTTCTGTGGTAGGAGCGGTGAATCAGCCTGGCGCGCAGCAGCTGCAAGGAAAGAAAACGCTGATGCAAGTTATCTCCATGGTCGGCGGGTTCCGAAGCGACGCGGGAAATACGCTCAGCATCGCGCGTGAATTGCAGTGGGGCGTGCTTCCGCTGCCCAACGCCAAAACAGATCCTACAGGCAAGTATAGCGTTGCCGATGTCAGCATCCCGGAATTACTCAAGGAGAACAATCCCCAGCTAAACATTTTGATTATGCCTAATGACGTGATCACCGTGCCCGTTTCCGAAACGGTCTACGTCGTGGGCGATGTTCACAAGGCGGGAGGCTTCCTGCTCGGCGAGCACAGGAATATGACCGTACTGCAAGCCGTGGCGATGGCAGAGGGCATAAATACGACCTCCGACTCCAAACATTCCCGCATTATCCATCACGCTGCGGACGCCAGCCTGCGTACCGAAACACCAGTGAATGTAAAAATGATTCTGGCCGGCAAGGCCGAAGATCTGCCGCTTGACGGAGGCGACATTCTGTTTGTCCCCGGCAGCATAAGCAAGAAAGCTGGACTAAGAACCGTAGAGGCCGTCATTCAGACGGCGACCGGCATGGCTGTTTGGGGCCGCTTCTAATCAAGACTAAACGAATTGCAACAAATCGGACCACAAATCCAAACATATAGAGGACATTGGCGATGAATTCATCCGATGCAAATAATCTCCCGGGAAACAGTGTTCCGTTATTGCCCGCGGGGGGCCAGCTTGTGCCTTCGAGTTATATCCCGGGCAAATGGGCTCCGGCCGAGGTCATAGACGAGAATCCGAGCTTCAGTCTCATGGATTACTGGGAAGGGATCCGGCGGTACAAATTCGTGATCCTTGCCTTCGTGGTCATGGGAGCCCTGGGCGCGCTCATTCTAAGTTTTCTCCAGACGCCCATGTACCGCGCCCACACGAGCCTGGAGGTCGAGGATCTGAACGAAAACTTCCAAAATTTGAAGGATTCCGACCCCACCGCGCAGATTCCGTCCGCGGAATCCTATTTTCAAACACAGGTCAAGATTTTGCAGAGCCGCGAGATGGTTGAACTGGTTATTGACAAGCTCAATCTCCTGCAACGGATGGCTCCGCACAAGCATTTCTGGTCCGGGTGGATTCACCACAACCCATCGAATCCGGATCCCGCTATACAGCGGGAGCAGCTCGTCGACGGCATTCAAAAGAATTTGACCGTGCAGGCATGGGGAGAATCGCGAACTGCTGAGATTTTCTACGACTCTCCTGACCCTAAGCTTGCTTCCGACGTAGCAAACACGCTGGTGCAAACGTTCATCGATGAAAGCCGCGAAATTCGTTGGAATTCGACGCAGAATACAGCGGAGTGGCTGACCGGCCATTTGAAGGAGCTCCAAAAGAATCTGGACAGCTCCGAAAATCGCCTTCAGGAATTCGCGCGATCAACAGGCATTATTCTTGCCGCCGACAAGCAAGATATGTCGGGACGTAACATCTCCGAAGATAAGTTGAAGGAAATCCAGGACGAACTTTCCAAAGCACAGGCGGATCGTACCCAAAAACAGGCCGAATACGAAACCATCAAGAACATGCCTATCGAATCGCTCTCGCCGACCATGAATAATCCTGCGTTGCAAAACTATCTGGTGAAAATGGCGGATTTGAAGAGCCAACTTGCAAACCTCTCCGCCACCTATACTCCCGAACATTACAAAGTACGTCAGGTCGAGGCGCAAATCGCCGATTTGCAGAAGTCCATAGATACTGAGCGTGCCGGGATCCAGCGCCGCAGCCGAGAGGACTTCGAAGCGGCACAAAGACGTCAAGACATGCTGGCCACCGCCTATAGCGAACAAACTAAGAACGTCTCCGATATGGCAGGCAAAACGATTCAGTACGAAAATCTACAGCACGAAGTGGATACGAACCGGGAGCTTTACGATGCCCTGTTGCTAAGAATCAAACAAGCCGGCCTGGCCGCAGCCATGCGTTCCAGCAACGTGGTCGTGGTCGATAAAGCAAAACCTCCCGTTTTCCCATACCGTCCCAATTTCCCGATGAACACGGCCCTAGGGTTGCTATCCGGCCTCTTTGTCGGCGTGGGATTTGTGCTGATGCGTGATCGCTTCAACCGGAATATCGAATCTCCTGGACTTTCGCCAACCTATCTGAGAATTCCAGAGTTGGGGGTAATTCCGGCGGCAAAACTGGCTTCACGCCGCTTGGCGTGGCTCCCGGCCTCGGCTAAGGCGCCGCTGCAGCTTAAAGAACAAAATGGCACATCCAGGGAGCATGCCACTTTGGCTGAGGCTTATCGCGCAACCCTGACCTCCATACTCTTGCCCACTCTGAACGGCGACGGCCCGCGAGTTTTGGTGCTCACTAGTCCAGATGCTGGTGCAGGCAAGACTACCGTGACCAGCAACCTGGGCATGGCTACCGCCGAAATCGGCAAGCGCGTTTTATTGATTGACGCTGACTTACGCCGGCCGCGCCTGCATCGGTTGTTCGAAATCCCGAATAGCTTCGGCCTTACGGATATCCTTAGGATCACTACGCCGCTGGAAGAAATCCCCGTGAACCAACTGGTCCGTCAAACCAAGATTCCCGGCCTTTCTCTAGTACCGAGTGGACCCACTACCGACGGACTCTCCAGTCTTCTCTATTCGCCGCGTCTTACCGAGTTCCTGCAGCGCGTGGCGAAGGAGTTTGACCTCGTGTTGATTGACGCTCCGCCTATGCTGCACTTCGCCGATGCACGCGTGCTGGGCCGACACTCCGACGGAGTAATTCTCGTTCTCCGTTCTGGTCAGACTAAGCGCGACGCCGCCATGCTGGCTCGTCAGCGTTTCGACGAAGACGGCACGTGCGTTCTCGGAACCATTCTCAACAGTTGGGACCTGAAGAACTTCCGTTCTCCATACTCTTACGCGTACAGCGACGCATATAAGTACACCGCAGTGTAGACAGGCTCCACGGCGCGTCCGATCTGATCGCGAGGTTGGGTCAGACGCGCCGGTAAGATTGAGGATCAACCAGTTTCATTTTCTAAGCTGCCCGAGCGAACAAGACCCCAAAATGGCAGAAACCCATCCCATGCAGGCCATGGCCTACGCTAACCGTAGGTCCGCCAACCTGCAGGTCCAAAGAGAAGTAATATTTCGAAAAGCCGCGTTCTTCTTCCTTTCGATATTGCTCTTCGTTATACCGTGGGAGAACGCCGTGGTCATAGACGGCTTTGGGACAATCAGCCGCGTTGTGGCAATTCCTGCGTTTGGTATGGCCCTGCTGGCCATCCTGGAATGCGGCACTCTGCGGATGCTGGTTCCACAGCAAATCGTAATGCTTGCATTCCTAATCTGGGGCGGCTTCACCTACTTTTGGACCTTTTCACCTAGTGCAACTGTCACCTCGATCTATACATTCGTTCAGCTTTTCATGCTGGTTTGGCTCATTTGGGAATTTGCTCAATCACGCAAGCAGCAGTTGCTTCTCCTTCAAGCATACGCGCTCGGCTCGATCGTCTCGTCGGGGGGAACACTGCTAGGCTTCTTCAACAGCCCGGGATTGCACAGCGGGCGCTATTCCGGACTGGGCTTTAATCCCGGTGATTTGGCCTTTATCCTAGCGTTGGCTCTTCCTATATCGCTATATCTAGCGGTTCAGGAACGCAGAAAAATTCTGGTGTGGGTCGACGGAGCCGCAGCGGTATTGGCATTGTCTGCGATCGTCCTAACCGCTTCCCGAGTGTCAATCCTCGCCTGCATACCTACACTGTTCATGCTTCCATTTTTATTTCCCAAGTTGCGATTGAGCCGGAATCTCCTTGCGCTGGTTTTCATCGCGCTCGCCGGATGCGGATCGTGGCTGTTCATGCCCGAAAGCTCATGGTCACGGCTGTCCACGATCGGAACGGCAATAGCTTCGGGCACGCTGACCGAGAGGACTACGATCTCGCAAATCGGCTGGCAAGTGTTCAGGCAGGCTCCCTTCCATGGTGTGGGGGTTGGAGCCTATGAGTCCGCGGTGGAACACGCGGTTGGCTGGGCGTCCGCCGCCGGTGTCGCAGACATGGGCTCGCAGGCCGATCCTCTCGTCCCGCATAACACCTTCTTTTCGATTCTAGTGGAGCAAGGGATTACCGGTTGCGGTCTGTTCGTTGCTCTCCTTATTGCGCTGGTATTCTCTGCTTCGAAACTTGCCAAAATCGACCGACTTTTCTGGCTCTGCATCCTGATGACTTGGGCGATTGGCGCGTTCGATATGCCGTGGGACCAACGCAAACCAACCTGGTTCATTTTCGGGCTGCTCATCAGCGCGGCAGCCGCGAAGCCGTTAGTTGAAGCTCGATCATCCGCGATGCATAGGCTCCGGGGCCAGCGGCCAGAAGTTTATGCAGAGGCCCGCTCCTCTACCGGGATTTCCCTCTCTCAAGGATCGTCATGAAACATCGTGTTCTTCATGTTTTGGCAAACCTCGGCGCCGGCGGCGCCGAACGCATGGCGGTTCATATTGTCTTGGGCCTCAATCGCCGGCGCTTTGAACCCGCCGTCGTTGCTTATAGCGGGCGCTACGGATCAGATTTGGAGCAGCAACTCGATCAAGCTGGCGTCAAGACGTGGTTTCTAGGCAAGGGGCCGGGGTTCGAGTGGCGTACCTATTATCGTTTGCACCGCGTTTTCAAGGAATTCCGCCCGGACATCGTGCATACTCACGTGCACGTGATGCGATATGCGTTCCCTTCTCTGGCCTATTTCAAACCGCGCCTGATGGTGCACACCGTAAATAACATCGCGGAATGCGAAATCGAGCCGCGAGCGCGCTGGCTGCAACGCCTTGCTTATCGGCGGGGCGTAATCCCGGTAGCTGTAGCCCGCGAAGTCGCCGCCAGCCTGGAACGCGTGTATGGAATCGGCAATTCCCGCGTGGTTTGGAACTGCGTTCCGACGGATCTTTATGCCTCCCCGCATACTCCTCGGAGCGAATGGCGCCTCAAGCAGGGATTTTCGGAAGACGACGTTCTCTTTGTATGCGTCGCTCGGTTCGCGCCACAGAAAAATCACGAATTGCTTATAAACGCATTCGCTAAAGGACCTGCTTCGGACCCCAAGGCGCATCTGGTACTCGCAGGTCAAGGTGTCCTGCGAGCGCAATTGCAGGTGCGCGTGAACGAATTAGGCCTTACCAATCGCGTACATTTCCTGGGACTGCGAACCGACATCCCGGATGTTTTGGGGGCGGCGGATATTTTCGCGCTCAGCTCGGATTACGAAGGCAATCCCCTATCCGTTATCGAGGCGATGGCTGCGGGGTTACCTATCGTCAGCACGGCCGTCGGCGGCGTACCCGAGTTGTTGCACAATGGAAGAGAAGGTTTTATCGTGCCAGCGGGCAATGCTGAGCAGCTTTCTCAATCGATGATGACGTTGCTGAAAGATAGTGACTTGCGTAGGACCATGGGCGCCGCGGCTGCCGTCCGCGCTAAGAACAAGTTCAACGTATCGGCCATGGTTCGAGCCTATGAGGAGCTCTACGAGCAGGTGTCGGCTCCTTTGCGAGGTTGGGGACACCTTCATTTCGGGTCTAAATCAAGGGCACCACGAGAGACTTAGGAGAGTGAGAATCGGATGAATGTTCTAGTCACTGGGGGTGCCGGTTACATAGGCAGCCACACCGCGAAAGCTCTGGCGAATAACCGTCATCGGCCCGTGGTCATCGACGATCTTTCTACCGGGCACGCCCACAACGTGAAGTGGGGACCGCTCGTCCGCGCAAATATTTCGGATACGGCCACCGTTCGCAGCGTCATAAAAGAGTACAAGATCGAATCCGTAGTCCATTTTGCCGGCAGCGCCTTGCTTGCTGAATCGGTAGCACACCCTCTTTCCTATTTCCAAAATAACGTTGGGGGAACTCTCAGCCTGCTGCAAGCCATGCTTGACGCCGGGGTCAAAGACATCGTCTTCTCGTCTACATGCGCAACCTATGGACTGCCGCGCGCCGTCCCCATTACCGAAGACGAGACTCAGAAACCCATTAATCCGTACGGCGAATCGAAGCTGGTCATTGAGCGAGTGCTCGATTGGATGGGCCGGGCAGGTCAGCTTCGTTGGGCGGCGCTTCGCTATTTCAATGCCGCAGGCGCCGATCCTGAAGGCGAACTTGGGGAAGAGCACGAGCACGAAACACACTTGATTCCTTTGACCATTGGGGCCGCTCTAAAAGAGCGCGACCGCCTGCAAATCTTTGGGACTGACTACCCAACCCCCGATGGCACTGCAATCCGCGACTATATTCACGTTACTGATCTGGCCTCTGCGCACATTTGTGCATTGCAGTATCTCAACCGCGGCGGGGAGAGCCGCGCGATCAACCTCGGCACCGGCAAAGGTGCATCGGTCTTGGAAGTAATCGCTACCGTCAAAGCCGTCAGCGGCCAAGCGGTCCCAACAGTTGCATCACCGCGCCGGCCGGGCGATCCACCAATCCTTGTGGCCAGCCCGGACGTTGCCCGAAAATCGCTGCAATGGGAAGCTTGCCACTCATCACTGGAGAATATTGTGGAGACCGCTTGGCGCTGGCATTCTCAAGCTTCGCGCCGGGAGGATCTGCAGACCTCGACGTCCAAAGTTTCCTCGTAAAAATTCAGAACAAAAATTCGCCGGTATAAACCTCGAACTACCGTCCCACTGCTTTTTCGAATGACACTGGCTCAATTTGTAGCATTGCTTTTCTGACGAGAGGGTTATGCGAACACGATTCATTTTGCGGTTCGATGATATTTGTCCGACGATGAACTGGCGGATCTGGCGCCTTATCGAGAGTGATTTGTATGCATTGAATATCAAGCCGCTCATGGCCGTAATTCCGGATAATCGCGATAGAGAGCTGATGGTCAGCGCACCTGTCGTTGGCGATTTCTGGAACAGCGTACGGTCTTGGCAGCAGCGCGGGTGGACGATTGGCCTGCACGGCTACCAGCATCGTTATCTCACTAACCTGGCGGGGCTCTACGGCAGGATTCCACGTAGCGAATTTGCCGGTCTCCCGTACGAGATTCAGGAGATCAAGCTGCGCAACGCGATGCGTATCTTCCGCGAACAAAAAGTGTCGCCAGAAGTGTGGGTAGCTCCTGCCCACTCCTTCGATGCCACAACTGTAGCCATTCTTTCCAAGCTCGGCGTGCGCATTATCAGTGACGGGTATGCCATCTACCCATATCAGGACGCCGAAGGAGTCACCTGGATTCCCCAACAGTTTGGAAAATTGCGCAAGTTGCCATTCGGGGTCTGGACGATTTGTTGCCATGTGAACGAATGGACAGATGCCGAAACCGACCGCTTCCGGCAGGACTTGCGAAAGTACCGCCGCCACTTCACAGCAGTCTCTGACGTCGTGAAATCCTACCGTGAGCGCCGCCGCAATTGGCTGGACCTCAGCGCAAGCAGGCTGCTGGACTTCGGACTTCGTATTGGCCGGCCCATACGAGAGAACTTGCGGCGGACGCCAAGCGAACTGCCGGAGTTGAGTGCTGCGACCGCATCCCGACTCGTCATAGACGACGATTAGTAGTTGCCGAGCTTCTTTGAGTGAATCTCGATACGAGAAAACTATAAAACCCATGCAATTGTCAGCTAATTCACGAGCAGCCGGGCCTGGGTATGGGGCCTTTGTAATCTCGCTGGATTTCGAGCTCCACTGGGGAGTTCGGGACCACGAACCACCCGATGGGCGTTACCGGCGGAATCTGCTTGGCGCGCGCAAAGCTATTCCGCGTCTACTCGACCTCTTCGAGCGGTACGGCATTTCCGGCACCTGGGCCATCGTCGGCTTCCTTTTTGCTAAATCCAGGGACGAACGGCGGAAATTCGAACCTGCGCTTCGTCCTTGCTATTACGACAAGTCTCTGGATCCCTACGCCGAACCGATAGGCAATGGGGAAGACGATGATCCGTTGCATTTCGCACCGAGCTTAATTGAACAGATACGGCGCTGCCCGGGACAAGAAATCGCCACGCATACCTTCTCGCACTTTTATTGCCGCGAGCCGGGGC
>Ga0187823_10000297_pt1 | contig 12410 bp, 10 predicted proteins | sample NC_wetland_sal_i_12_FD_132968 | JGI IMG/M metagenome (GOLD analysis project Ga0187823, IMG submission 132968) | Wetland sediment microbial communities from Neuse River Estuary, North Carolina, USA - SourceSoil_3 | ecosystem: Environmental > Aquatic > Freshwater > Wetlands > Sediment | place...
ACGTCGCGGTAGAAGGCCACGGAGCGCTTCACGTCGGCCACCACGAGGATGACCTCGGAGATGCCCCGGAGCGGCACGCCCTGGAGCGCGCCCGTCACAGTCCGTATTCCTTCTGCTTCCGGTACAGCGTCCGGAGCCCGATGCCCAGGATCTTGGCGGTCTTCTGCTTGTCGTAGCCGGTCGCGCGGAGCGTCTCCTCGATGGCGCGCCTCTCGATCTCCGGCATCGACATGCCGACCGTCACGTTCAGATCCTCCCCCGGGGAGGCGCGCTGCACCCGGAGCTGGATCGGGAGATCCGAGACCTCGAGCGCGCGCTTTCCCTGGGCGTAGACCACCATCTCCTCGATGGTGTTCTTCAGCTCCCGCACGTTCCCCGGCCAGTCGTATTGCATCAGCCGGTCCGCCACCCCGCGCGTGATCCCCGTCACCTTGCGGCCGTGCTCCTTGTTCAGCTCCCGGACGAACGTCTCCACCAGGAGCGGAATATCCTCCTTCCGCTCCCGCAGCGCCGGCACCTCGAGCTGGATCACGCGAAGGCGGTGGTAGAGGTCCTCACGGAACTCCCCGCGCGCGGTGAGCAGGTCCAGACGCCGGTTGGTCGCGGCGATCACGCGCACGTCCACCTTCACCGTCTCGTTTCCCCCCACCCGCTCGAACTGGCGGTCCTGGAGCACGCGAAGCAGCTTGGTCTGCACGTTGGGCGCGATCTCCGAGATCTCGTCGATGAAGAGGGTTCCCTGGTCCGCCAGCTCGAACCGCCCCTTGCGCTGCTGGTCGGCGCCGGTGAAGGAGCCCTTCTCGTGCCCGAACAGCTCGCTCTCGATGATGTTGGCCGAGAGCTCCGCGCAGTGGAGCTTCACGAATCGCTCGCCGCGCCGTGGCGAGAGCTGATGGATGGCCTGGGCGATCAGCTCCTTTCCGGTCCCCGTCTCCCCGTAGATGAGGACGGTCGCCTTGGTCGGCGCGATCTGCCCGATCTTGGAGCAGAGCTCCTGCATCACCCGGGAATTCCCGGTGAGGTTGGGCACCTTCAGGCGCTCGTCCAGGCGCTCGGCCAGATCCGACACACGGCTCACGAGCTGCTGGTGCGAGAGGGCGCGCTCGACCACGGCCAGGAGCTTCGGGAGATTCAGCGGACGGAGCTGAAAGTCGTAGGCACCCTGGCGCATGGCGGCCGTCGCCAGCTCCAGCGACCCGGCGTCCGCGATCAGGATGACGCACACCTCGGGATTGCGGCTCTTCGCCACTTCGAGGAGGCGCATGCCGTCCACGCGATGGGCCTTGAGTTCGGTGATCACGATCTCGGGCCCCGCGCCGTCGGCGACGCCGGCCGTCTCCGGCGCGGGACGGTCGAGCAGGTTGAACGCCTGCTCTCCGTCTTTGGCCCAATGGACCTCGAAGCCCTTCTCGGTCAGGAACGACTCGAGCTGCTGAGTCTCAGCGGAGTCCTTGTCGACGATCAGGGCGCGGGGGCGATGCAGCAAGAAGGATCTCCCGTTTCGGGGAAAGTCATGCGAACAGAGGAGTTTACGACGAGGCGGGGCTCTCCGTCAAGCGGCGGCGGGACTACGTCAGGGCATCGGCAACGTTGATGCCGTATTCCTCGGGGTTCAGCGCGGAGACGATGCCCACCGTGTAGGTGTCGCTTCCGGGCTCGCGGTGCGTCAGGTCCACGATAGCGCCGTCCACGTGCTTCCGATCGCGGTCGGCCACGATCTTGACCTTGGGGCGGAAGATGTCGTTGCTGTTGTGCTCGGTGACGACTCCGATCTCGTTGGTGTCCAGGAGCACCACCGTGCCCGCCGGATACATCCCGACCGTGTTCACGAACGCCTTGATGAGCAGAGGGTCGAACTTCTCCTTGTTGGCGACCAGCATGTGGTGCAGCGCCTCGTAGGGCGTGAACGGCGTCTTCCGGTAGGAGCGGTGGGCGGTCATCGCGTCGAAGCAGTCCGCGATCGCCACGATCCTACTGAACAGCGACATGGCGAGGTGATCCCCCAGCTTGGGGTATCCGCTCCCGTCGATGTTCAGGTGGTGCTCGAACGCCACGATCATGGCGCGCAGGGCCAGCTCGTTCAGGCCGCGAAGCTTCGAGATCATCTTCACGCCCTGCACGGGGTGATCGGTCATGAGCTTCCATTCCTCGGCCGTGAGCTTCCCGGGCTTGTTGAGCACCCACCCCGGAATGGTCGCCTTCCCCAGGTCGTGGAGAATGGCCGCGACGCCCAGCTCGCCGAGCATTTTCTTGGAGAGCCCCAGGCGCTGGCCGAGCGAGATCGAGAGAATCGAGACGTTCACGCAGTGCTGGAAGGTGTACTCGTCGTGGTTCTTGATCGCGGTCAAGCCGATGAGCGAGAACTCCTCGTTCAGGATCAGATCCACGATCGACTGCACCGCGCGCTTCGCCTTGCGCAGATCCACCGGCCGCTTGTCGCGCGCGCTGAGCATCACCGTCTTGGTCGACTCGATGGCGCGGTAGAAGGTCCGCTTCGCCACCTTCCGCGAGTCCCGCGCCTCCTCGACGTTGATCGAGCCGCTCTGCGGGACCACCGTGCGGAGCGGCACCAGGTGCTCCACGGAGAGCTTGGTGAGGGATCCGCTGAAGTCCTCGTAGGGGTCCGACGCCTTCACGTCCACGTCCAGGAAGAGCCGCACGAACTTCTTCACCTCGGGCGGCGAGACCTTGCCGGCGAAGGCGAAGCCCGAGAGGCCGCGATGGCGGAACTCGTCGATCAGGTACTGGTAGCTGGCGTAGCTCGAGCCGTCCAGCTTGAGCCGGCCCTGGTTGATGTAGAGGAAATCTCCCACCGCCTGCAGCTTGAACTCTCCCTCGGCGGTGAAGAGCTGGTCCACGGTCTCGATGAAATTGACCAGCGGGCCGTGGAAGGCGACGTTGCCGACGTCGTGGATCCTCGCCGTCTTGAGCAAAACGCAGAGCTGCATGGCGAGATTCCGCCCCTGGACGAGAATGCGCTGCGCCGAGGCGTCCTGCCCGGACGGAGCCGGGGTGCGCGTGGCCGGGGCGCTCATGACCTGCCCTCCGCCGGCGAGGCATCCGGAGCCGGCGAATCGTCGTCCAGGTCGTCCATGCGCCGCGCGGTCTTTCCGGCCGCGGCCGAGCTGCGCACCGTCTCGAGTGCCGCCTCGACGGCCTTCCGGACCAGCTCGCGCTTGCTGATCAGCTCGCGGTTCAGCACTTCGATCGCCTTGGGCGTGCCCAGCCAGGCCAGCGTCAGGGCCGAATTCATGCGCTCCTCCTCGTTCGCCCCCCGGAAGAGGCCGCCCTTGGTGAGCATCTCGCTCAGCCGCGGCACGAAAGAATCCGAGCCGCATTTGCCCAGCGCTTCGAAGAAGACACGCCGCTCGGCTTGATCCCGCCGCGCGAACTCCGGCGCCGAGATCGCCCCCCAGATGCTCTGCGCCGCGCGGTCGTCCCGCCGCTGCGCCAGCGTGAGCGCGGCCTGAATGCGCACGGTGGCGTCGGGATCCCGGAACGCGGAGACGAGGAACGCGCGGCTGGTCGGGCTCTCGATGTTGCCCAGCGCGCGGACCGCCTCTTTCCGGACCCGCACGTCCTCGTGGTGGAGCGCGCGATCCAGAGCTCTCTCCACGCCCTGGTGCGCGATCCGGCCCAGCACATAGACCACGTTCCGAATGACGTACCACCGCGGATCTCCGAGGCGGGATATGAGAACATCCACGTCGTCCTTGCAGGAAATCGCAAGCGCCTCACAGAGGGCGCGGCGGTGCTTCATGTGGTTGACCTGGCCCAGGAGATCGCAGATGGCGCCCGCGGCGGACGCGCCGATCTGCACGAGGAAGTTGGTGAGGAGCGCCGGGTCCAGCTCGGGGTGCGCGTTCAGGATCGGCGCGAACTGCCCGAGGAAGCTGGGCCGGCCGATCTCGCGGATCACCTGCTCGGCCAGGCCCCTGAATTCGTTGTGGGTCTCGGCCCGCTGCGCGGCGATCGTCCGCAAGCGCGAGAGAAGCTGGTTCGCGCGGGCCAGGTCGCCTTCCTCGAGCGCCAGCTCGATGAACTTCTGGAACGCGGAGGCGGATTCCAGGAAGCTGGTCGGCTCCTCCTCGGAGGACAGGATCGCGGCGACGATCTCGAGCACCTCGGTCAGAAGCGGCCGCGCCTCCTCGATCCCGATCGACTCGTGCAGCGCCTTCGACTCCTGCTCGCTCAGCGCGAACTGGACGCCGATGGACTCATCCCAGGAAGCCTTGATCGGCGCCTTCGGATTCCAGTCGTCCGAGCGCTCCAGGACCGACTCGCCCGGGGAGGAGACCGGCGCCTCTTCCACCGCCGAGGGAGACGAGGGCCAGGGGATCCCGCCCTCGATCGCGCCCTCCTGCGGCTCGTAGTCCTGGGAGGCGTTGCTCTCGTCCACGATCTCGTCGATGGAGATGTGGACGTATTCGATGTGCCGGAAGTCGCGCTCCCAGAGGAGCGTGACCACGTCGTCCTGCCCCTGGCTCGGATCGGTCGCCTTCTTCAGCACGTCCAGGAGACCCCGGAGCTCCTGCGGCTCGAGCCCTTCGCGGAAGGTGATCTGGCGAACCCCGTCCGTGAAGAACCGGAATGCGAGCGACTCTTCGCGCGCGGCATTGTGGTAGACCGAGTAGTCCTCGAACAGGAGGTCGAACTGCTGCACGTTCAGGACGATGTCGCCTATCTCCTTCAAGCAGGACCAGGTCCTGGCCTCGAGATCGCTCTGGAATTTGTGAAGGGTCGGATTGTTGGGCAGATACATCCGGTAGGCCTTGAGGGTGCGCACCAGGGCCTGGATCCAGTCCGCTACGCGCTTCACGTCGAGCGCGAGCACCTGGTCGCCGATCCTCTCGGCCTTTTCCTCGGGGGAGGCTTGCTTGGTGGTCCCTGGATGAGCCATACGGATGAAAATTCGGCTCGTAAGGACCGGAACTTGATGAGTTTGTGTTAGGGCCGGATGTCGATTTTGCGGGCCGAATCGCTTGCGTAGCTTTCGGTTCCGATTTTCAGGACATGGGCCTCGCGGATCTGGTTCAAGACCCGGCGATCATGGGTAAGGAGGACGACCTGAATATCCTTCGCCAGGTCTTCCAGATACGCGAGCAGGGTTCCCCGGCGATCCTCGTCGAAGTGGGCGGTGGGGTCGTCGAGAACCAGGGGAAGCGGCTCGCGGGCCGCCAGCTCCTGCGCCAGGGCGGCTCTCAAGCAGAAGTAGAAGGCATCGCGCGCCCCGCGGCTCATGGATTCCACGTCGAGGTCCCGCTTTCCGTCGAGGCCCACCCTCGGGTTCAGCTCGGAGTCGAGGGTCACCTTCGTGTAGCGGCCCCGGGTCAGCTGCGTCAGAGACTTCCCGGCGGTCAGGGCCAGGCGGGCCACGTGCTCCTTTTGATAGTCCTCCACGGACTCGCGCAGGACTTCGAGCGCCAGGACCAGCGCGTCCCGCTGTCTCTGCTCCCGCTCGAGCGCTTCCTCCTCGGCCGCGATCTGCTCGGAGAGCCCCTCGACATTCTCGGCATCGGCATCCGCGCCGCCCGACCGGCGCAGGAGGCGCTCCAGGGCTTCCTGCTCCGCGTCGATCTTGGTCCGGATCCCGGTCACGTCGCGCTTCAGCCGATCGGAGGCCTCCGCGGCGCCCACCGGGTCCTCCTTGAACGGCATCAGGAACGGGGTCTGGCCCACGAGGAAGCGCTCCTTCGCCCGTATCGCGTTCACGGCCTCATCGATCTCCCGCGATTCCGCCTCCAACCGCTCGGGAATGGGCAGCGACTGGACCACCGCCGCGTGCTCGCGGCGCTCGTTTTCCAGCTCGCGGAGCGTCTTGAGATCGGCGATGACGGTCTCGACCGAGCGCCCCTTGAGATAGGGGTTCGCGCGGATCTCGATCACGTCGAGCTCCTGCTTCAGGGTCTTCATGTTCTCCTCGGCCACGCGGACTTTCGCCTCCGCGAGGGCCCGGCCCCGCTCGGCGCTGTGCCCGAAGAGCCGCATCGCGATCATGCCCGCGGCCGCGCCGAGGATGCCTCCGATCCCGGCGGCCACGGCGGACTTGGAGGCGGCATAGCCCAGGAATCCCAGGGCCGCTCCCACCGCGAGCCCCATCAGGAGGACGAGCACGAAGGGAGGCGCGTGGGTCTCGTCCAAACGCTTGCGCTCCGTCTCGGCGCTCTTGGAATGCCGCGCGCGCTGGGTCCGGAGGATCTCGAGCCGCATGAAATCGGACTCGACCTCCTCGGGCGCGTTGGATAGATAGCTCAGGTTCTCCCCGATCTTCCGGTCGATCTCCTGCAGCCGGTTCCGCGCCTTGCGCGCGCGGCTGAGCTCGATTCCGATCTCCGGCGCGCGCTTCAGGAGCTTTCGCTGCTCCTCGCGAAACTTCATCAGGGTCTCGAGGTCCGCCAGGAGCCGCTCCTTCGCGGCCATGTCCCCCTTGAGCTGGGCCACGCGGTTCTCGGAGGCGCTCCGCTCCGCGAAGTTCGACTTCAGCTCCCGGAGCACGTACTCCGAGCGCGTGAGGCGGCTGCGCAGGAGCTCGAGGGCCGCGAGGCGCTTCTCGATGGAGCGGTCGGTGCGCTTGCGCTTCTGAGCATCGAACGGGTGCTCGCGCGTGAGCGCCTCCAGACGCTGGAGGAGCGCGTCCTGGATCTCCTGGTAGTCCGCCTCCACCGCGCCCGAGATCAGATGGCGGAGCTCGGGCGAGATCCTGGTCTCGAGCGCGTTCTCGTGGACGAAGCAGGATTCGCGGAAGAGACGCGCCTCGGTGAAGCCGAACCAGGAGCGAAGGTGGGTCTCGTACTGCTCCAGCTCGGGCCCGCGGCCGCGCGGATTCGCGACCCCCTGGAAGAGCACCGCCTCGACCTCGCTCCCGGCGCCGGCGAGGCGCTCCACGCAGACTTCGTGGGTCCCGAAATCGCGCCGGGTCCTGAAGCGCTGCCCGCCCGCCTCGAACTCGAGGACCGCGCGGTGACGGGCGCTGTCCCAGGGCTTGGCGCGCTGCTCCTCCTCGTGCGAGGAGAACCCGAAGAGCGTGGCCGCCATGGCGGCCGCCAGCGAGGACTTGCCCGACTCGTTCGGACCGATGACGAGGTTCAGCCGCTTGGGCTCGAACGCCGCGGTGAATCCGAGGATGGGGCCGAAGCCCTCGATTTCGACGCGCTCAAACCGCATGGCGTGGATTCTGGAATTCCGAGAGCCCGAGCCGGAGCGCGAGCGTCACGGTGTCCTTCTCCTCCTGGGTCCCGGCCCGGGCCAGACGGTCCAGGGTGCGCCGCACGAACGCGCCGCGAATCGTGGCCTCGTCCCGGAACTGCCCGAGGAGCGCCAAGTCCATGAGATACGTCCGGTCATCCAGCTCGAGATGGAAGAAACGCTCGCGGATCGAGTCTCGGGTCCGCTCCGCCTCGAAGGCGAAATCGGCCGCGCCCTCGAGCCGCACGCGCACGATCTCGCGCTCGCCCGCGAAGGCGGTCAGCCGATCGAGAAGGCGCCGTTCGTCGTGAATCGCCGCGTTCACGAAGTCGATCGACACCTGGGAGAGCGTGCGGGTGTTCCAGGGCTTCCGCTCCAGCGCCACCGAGCCCTGCGAAAGCGTGGCCACCAGAAGGTAGCGCGGGCCGTCCTCGCCGAACTTGCGTCCCTCGAGGGTGCCCGGATACACGGCGACCGAGCCGCCCTCCCGCACCTCGACGAAGTTGTGGTAGTGCCCCAGGGCCAGGTAGTTGAGTCCCGAGGCTGCGATCTCCGAGCGATCCAGGGGCAGGTCCGAGGGCCGGATCTTCCACGTCGGGCTGTCTTGCAACGCGCCGTGGAGGACCGCCACATGGTAGTCGGCGATTCCGTGGCGCGCGAGCTCCGAGAGCGGGCGCGTCACGATGGCGGGATCGTAGGCAATCCCGTACGTCTGCACGGTCTCGTCCCCGATGGTGAGGCGCGGGCCCGGGGCGAGGCGAGGCTCGTTCAGGAGGTACGCGCCCTCCGGCAGGCGAAGCCGGCGGTAGATCGAGCGCCGGTAGGAGAAGGCGTCGTGCGTCCCGGGAACCAGAAGGGCCGGGATCGAGGCCTTGGACAGCCGTTCGAGGGAGGACTCGACCTGGAAGACCAGGCTCTCGTCCGGGTCGTGCGTGTCGAAGAGATCGCCGGCGATCGCGACGAGATCCACGGGGCGCTCCGGCGAGGCGGCGAACTCGATCGCGCGCTGAAACGCACCCAGGAAGTCGCGCGTCCGCTCCGGGCCGTGGTCCCCCATGGAGGGGAACGAGGCCCCGAGATGCAGATCCGCGAGATGCAGGATGCGAACGCTCATCGGCTCTTGCCCCTCTCGTTCCCCGGCCGGCCCATCCGGCGCAGGTCGCGCAACGCCTCCCGGTGCGAGCGGAAGGCGATCGGGCGCGGCAACCGGTCGAGCGGGAAGAATCCCAGCTCGATCGCGTCGTCGCCCGCCTGAAGCTTCCCCCCCAGCACGCGGGCGTGGTAGAGGATCAGCACCGCGCGCGTCCGCGGATCGTCGCGTCCCGCATACACGCCGAAGAGGCCCGTCAGCTTCACCCGAAGCCCCGTCTCCTCGCGCGCCTCGCGCACGGCCGTTCTCTCGGGGTGCTCCCCGTATTCCATGAAGCCCGCCGGAATTCCCCAGGCGTTCCTGCGCGGCTCGTGCCCGCGGCGCGCGAGGAGGATCGTCCCCCGGCGCCGGATCAGCACCCCGCACGCGGGCACCGGATTCCGGTACGCGATGAAGCCGCACCGCGCGCAGGCGCTGCGGCGGACTCCATGCTCCGTGATCTTCCGCATCCGGCCGCCGCAGACCATGCAAAAGCGCGCCTCGGGGCGCGTCTCGCGAACCACGGCTCTCCGCGGCGCCTGCCCTTTCCCCTTGTCACCCATAGTGTTCCCCACAGGCCCCCGGGACGCGGTCGGCGTCCGTCCATGGAAAAATCGGCCAGCCCTGGACCTTCCTCAAGCGGAATGTGGGACGGATACTCCCACGAATGTGGGAGGCGATGGTGGGACGAAAAGGCTCAGCAGGGGACGGGCGGGGTTCAGTAGTTCCGCTCTTCGTCCTCTTCCTCGTCCTCTTCCTCTTCCTCGGACTCCTCGAGGCCCCGCTCCTCTTCGTACTCCAGCATGAAGTATTCACGAAAGGGGTCCACGAGGTCGTTGAAGGCTTTGTGCGGCGAGGAGACGCCGTATTCCCGGAGCTTGTCGCAGATTTCCCCGATCAGAGCGTCCATCCGTGCCGAGAGGTTAGTCTCCGCGATGAGACGTTCGACGAGCTCTTTGTCCTGGTCGTGGGCGGCCATGGAGGTCTCCTCGGAATTGGGCTGGCGCGGCCCCGGAAACTCCTCCGGGTCACACCTATTATATCAGAACACCGGGCACTTTGCGCGGTTCGGCTCGGGCCCTTCCAGGGCGCCCGCGCTTGACAACCTCAAGCGCTCCCTTGAGGATGCGGCCGCGTGACTGACGAGTCCACGCCCCCGCCTCCGGCCACGCCGGCCGCCGCCCGCGAAGGCGGGTTGGCTCGCGCCGCCGGCATCGTCTCGCTGGCCACGCTGGTCAGCCGCGTCCTCGGCCTGGTCCGCGAGCAGGTCTTCGCCGCGTTCTTCGGAGCCGGATTCGCGGTCGACGCGTTCCAGGTCGCCTTCCGGATCCCCAACCTGCTCCGCGACCTGTTCGCCGAAGGGGCCATGAGCGCCGCCTTCGTGCCGACCCTGACCCGCGTCCAGGAGGGCGACGGGCGGGAGGCGGCCATGCGTCTGGCCAACCTCGTCATCAACTTCCTCCTCGTGACGGTCTCCGCCGTTTGCCTCCTCGGCATGCTCTTCGCCGATCGCCTGGTTCCTTGGATGGCCCCGGGTTTCGCGGCGGTGCCGGGAAAACTCGAGCTCACCACCCAGATGACCCGGATCATGACGCCCTTCCTGCTCCTGGTGGCGCTGGCCGCCGCGGTGATGGGAGTCCTCAACACGCGCCGGATCTTCTTCGTCCCCGCGATCGCGCCGACCATGCTGAACCTGGCCCTGATCGCGGCGGGCTTCGTCCTCTCGCCGCTTTGCCCGCGCTTCGGGCTCCAGCCGATCGTGGGCATGGCGTTCGGCGTGCTGCTGGGGGGGCTGGGGCAGCTCCTGATCCAGGTCCCTTCGCTCTACGGGCAGGGGTTCCGGTGGCGCCCGCTCATCTCGTTCCGCGATCCCGGAGTGCTTCGCATCGTGACCCTGATGGCGCCCGCCGCGGTCGGCCTCGCCGCGACCCAGGTGAATATCTTCGTGAACACGTTCCTGGCCTCGATGCTGCGTCAGGGGAGCGTCTCCTGGCTGAACTACGCCTACCGGCTGATGCAGCTTCCCATCGGGCTCTTCGGGGTGGCGATCGCCACCGTCACGCTCGCCGAGGTGTCGCGCCACGCCGCGAGACGGGAGATGCCGGAGCTGAAGCGAACGATCTCCTTCTCGCTCCGGTTCGGGCTCTTCCTGACGCTCCCGGCGACCATGATCCTCATGGCGCTGGCCCATCCCATCGTGGCCCTCCTCTACCAGCACGGCCGGTTCGGCCCGGAGGACTCGGTGCAGACCGCTCAGGCGCTCTGGGGCTACGCTCTGGGGCTTTCGGCGTTCTCGGCGGTGCGGGTGCTGGTGCCGGTCTACTACTCGCTGGGCATGACGAGGGTTCCGGTCACGATCTCCTTCGTGACGATCGCGGTGAATATCGTGCTGAACATCCTCCTCATGCACCCGCTCCAGCACCGCGGCCTGGCGCTCGCCACCTCCATCTCCTCGGTCCTGAACTTCGCGCTCCTCTTCGAGATGCTGCGGCGGAAGATCGGGCCCATGGGGGGGCGGGTCCTGGCGCGGGCCGCCGGGAAGATCTTCCTCGCCTCGCTCCTCGCGGCGGCCGCCGCGTTCGCCGTGGCCACGGGCCTGGGCCGCGCGATGGGGACCACCGGCCTGACCGCGCGGTTCCTCGTGGTCCTGGCGGGGCTCGCGACCGCGTCCATCGTCTATCTGGCCGCCACGTTCACCTTCCGGATCGAGGAGAGCGTGCCTCTCTTCGCCTTCATGGCCCGGTTTCTCCCGAGGGCCGGGCGCCGCTGACGCCTGGTAGAATCCCCGGTCATGGACCTCCTGGGCCACTTCCAGAGGCAATTCTCCTACAACGCGTGGGCCAACGAGCAGACGCTGGCCTCGCTCCGCGAGAGCACGCCGCCCGAGCGCTCCCTCAAGTTCATGGCGCACATCGTCGCGGCGGAATGGCTCTGGCTGGGGCGGGTCAAGCAATGGAAGCAGGCGTTCCCGGTATGGCCGGAATGGACGCGCCTGCAGTGCGAGGCCCAGGCGGGGAAGCTCCCGCCGCTCTGGCAGGAGCTCATCCGGGGACTGCGCCCCGCGGGGCTCGACCAGCCGACGGCGTACACGAACTCCAAGGGGGAGGCATGGACCAGCACCCTGGGTGACATTCTCACCCATGTCCTGCTCCACTCCGCGTATCACCGGGGACAGATCGCGGCCGATCTACGCGCGGCGGGGCTCACGCCCGCCACCACCGACTACATCCACGCCGTGAGGCAGGGGTTCGTGAGGTAAGAGGCGGACGCGCCCCATTCCGCGCTGTTACCGGATCAGATCAGAAGCGCCCCGGTCCGGATCAGGTGAGCCAGCTTCGCCCTCTGGTCCGGGTTCAGGATCGCGTGGATCCGGCTCATCGCCCGATTCACCGCGTTCTGCAGATTCTCCGAGCTCTTCACCCGCAGCGAGACAGCCGCCTTGGATTTGGCCTCGTCGAACGATTCGGCGCCGACCGCTTCGGCATAGGCGGTGAGGGCGCGGCGATCGTCCACGGCGGCCTGGGCCCGCTCGGTCTTGAGCTCGTCCAGGATCTTCGCGAGCTCCGCCACCTGGGATTCGTCCAGCTCGAGCCGGAAGGCCAGAAACCGGAGCGGCCTCCGGACCCCGAACGCCCCGCCGCCGAAGGCGGCCTGGAATTCCTCGGGGCCGGATTCGTAGCGTGGCCGGCCCTCATCGCGGGCGACGGAACCGCAGCCCGCGTACGCGCCACGGTGGGTCCCGTGGCGTCCGTGCTTCCACAAATGCACCATCGCTGGTCGCATCGTGTCCTCCTCTGCCGGGGCGATCCGCTCCCGGCGGGTTCATTCCGTGGGCACCATGCCTCACGGATTCTCTTTAGATTGCCGCTCACGGTCGCGGGATGCACCTTTATGATGCCCGGCGATGAGCGCCCGCCCGAACATCCGCCTGGTGTGCCTGGACATCGACGGCACGCTCACCGACGGCATCCTGGGCCCCGCCATCCCCGGGACGGCCGAGGCCGTCCGCGCCATCCGCGGGCGGATTCCGGTGCGGCTCGTGACCAACACCACGAGCGTGCCGCAGCGCACGCTGGCGCGGCGGCTGATCGAGCAG
>Ga0187823_10000298_pt1 | contig 12407 bp, 10 predicted proteins | sample NC_wetland_sal_i_12_FD_132968 | JGI IMG/M metagenome (GOLD analysis project Ga0187823, IMG submission 132968) | Wetland sediment microbial communities from Neuse River Estuary, North Carolina, USA - SourceSoil_3 | ecosystem: Environmental > Aquatic > Freshwater > Wetlands > Sediment | place...
CTGACGACCGACGACTGACGACTGAGGACTAACGACTGCCCTTCGCGTCCATCCAGCTCTGCAGAATCAGTACAGCTGCCATCTGGTCGACCACTTCTCCGCGGCGTTTGATCGACATATCGGTTTCTCGCAGCAGCCGGTTGGCCTGGACCGAGGAGAGGCGCTCGTCCCACAGATGGACCGGCAGGCGAAAGCGACGGCGGATTTCGTCAGCGAAGATTTGCATCTTCTCGGCCTGTATCCCTTCCCCGCCGGTCATGCGCAGGGGCAGTCCGATTACGATTTCCGCCACCTGGTACTCGCGAATAACCTCGTCCAGTTGGGCAAAATCCGCGCGCTTATTTCGCCGGTGGAGGGTTTCCAGTCCTTGCGCGGTAATGCCCAGCGGATCGGAAATGGCGAGCCCGATTCGTTTTGAGCCGACATCCAGTCCGAGAACTCGAGGAGGGCGCCCTGCCAGGGAGGCATCGGTTTGGTGAGAAGGCACCTGGCGATTATATGTCGCATACACATTTTTGCAGTTAGGCTACGATACCGCTATGGCCATTGAAGAAGCAGGGATCGACCGATCTCCGGTTCAGGCTCTGGTAGCGCCCCCGCCCAAACCGCAAAAGGCGCACTGGGCGTTCACGGCCATCGGAATTGCCACGATCCTGGGCATCTGTTATTGGGGAGAACTGGTGCTGGCGGTGATGCTGGTGTCGGTGCTGCTGGCGTTCATCCTGGCGCCGGTGATGGAATTGTTTATCCGTCTTCATCTGCCGCGCGGCCTGGCCGCGGCGGTTGCGGTGATTTTGTTGATCTCCCTGATCGCGGGGCTGGCCTATTACTCCTCGAACCAGGCCCTTATTTTTGTGCAGGACCTTTCCAAATACACCCGCACCATCCGACAGGAAATTTCTAACGTCCGGGAGCGCGCGGAATCGCTGGGGAACACGGAGCCGGCCGGGACGGCGAAATCCGCCGACACCCGTTCCGGCACCAACTGGGAAGACCTGCTGACGCGCGGCTTCGGGTCGGTCTCGCAGGCCTTGCTGGCTGCCTCTTTCGTGCCTTTCCTGGTGTATTTCATGCTGAGCTGGCAGCATCATGTTCGGTCCGCCACCGTGATGCTTTTCTCGCTCGAGAACCGCAACACGGCCTACATTACGCTGGGCCTGATTTCCGCGATGATTCGCAGCTTCATGGTGGGAAATCTTCTGATTGGCCTGTTTCTGGGAACTGCCAGCACGATTGCGTTCGGGATCCTGAATGTGCCGTTTTTTTATTTCGTGGGTTTCATCAGCGGATTTCTCAGCCTGGTGCCTTACCTCGGAGTGGTGCTGGCGATGGCGCCCCCAATCTTCGTGAGCATGGGGCACATCAATTCCGGCGACGCGGTGGTCATTGTGATGATCGTGCTGGGGCTGCACCTGATCGCGCTCAACGTGCTTTACCCCAAGTTCCTGGGCAACCGGCTGCAACTGAATCCGCTGGCGGTCACGATGGCGCTCTTGCTCTGGGGATGGCTATGGGGAGCCATGGGCCTGGTCCTGGCCGTTCCCATCACCGCCGCCATGAAGATCGTGTTTGACCACGTGGATTCGCTGAAGCCGTATGGGGCGTGGATGGGAGAGTGAGTCGGACCTCGGACCTCGGACTTCAGACTTCGGACCTCGGGCCTCAGGCCCCCGCGCTCAGGCAGCGGCTCCTCCTGACTTCGCTGGATTCTTCAGTGACTGGATCAGTGCGTTCAGCATACGGCCGAGCTGGGCGGAATTCGCCATTAGTTTTTCTGCCGCTGATGCCTCGACATACTCCAGGTGTTGGGCGATGAGAATCTGAGTCTCAAGCTCGAGGAGAGATCCCCGGGCGTGACAAGAGAAAACGGCGCGGTCCGCATCTGTCGATCGCCCCTTGCCCTCCGCAATGTTGCTCGGAATTGAGACAGCCGATCTCCTCATCTGACTGGTCAGTCCGTAAGTCTCTTCCTTGGGGAAACCGCGAGTTTGGGTGTAAACGGAGATGACCAGCTCCATGGCAAGCTGCCACACTCTCAAGTCCCGGTATGAGGGCGCCATGTGGGTCGACTCCAACCGAGAGACTGACAGGCCCACTCGCAGGCGCACAAGTGCAGCCGTCACACTAAAGACTGACGCAGCTCACATTATTCTGGTCGGAAGGAGGTTAGGTCCGAAGTCCGAGGGCTGACGACCGACGTCCGGTCTTATGCTACGAAATCCGAGGCTTCGGGGAAACGTAGTTTGCTCTTGGACAGGGCTTTCGAGAGCATTTCTTCGATCTGGGCGTCTTCGCAGTTCTTGGCCATGGCCAGCTCGCTGACCAGGAGATAGCGGGCGCGTTCCAGCATCTTTTTTTCGCGGAATGACAGGGGTTTCGACTGGTTCAGCAGCAGCAGACCCTTCAGGACGGCGGACACTTCCAGCAGCGAACCGGTGCGCATGCGCTCGGAGTTTTCCTTGAAGCGGTATTTCCAGTCGGCGTTGTTATCGCACTCGCCATCGGTAAGAAAATCAACGATTTTCTGGATTTCGCCGTTCTTGACCACCCGCCGCAGGCCCACCGTGTTCACGTTATGGAACGGAACCATGACCTTGAGACTGTTGGCCTTGATCTTCAGGAGATAGAACTTTTCCACAGTCTCGCCAATCGTCCGGCTGCTGATCTGTTCGATAACTCCAACGCCATGATTGGGATAGACGACTTTATCGCCTATGTGGAAATCGCCGCTGATCATGAGGGAACACCCACGAGGGCAGGGCAAATGAGGAACTGCACGACTTCTATTTTACCCCAAGCGGGACCGAGAAGGCAATTGAGAAGCGGACGGTGTGGGGCGGACACTCCTGTCCGCCGCTTTTGGTGTTGGGTTTGGTCGGGCAGCTGGCTCTGTCGTGGTCGTGACCCCCAAACTGGAGCCAAAATCAAGATCAAAGGCGGCGGACAGGAGTGTCCGCCCCACACGCCGGGTTTATAATCCACAAGCACATGACTGAGCAGATCAAACGGAAATTGCAGGAAGAGATGAACGTGCTTGAGCACGAACTGGTGCATGAGCTTCCCAAGGAAATCAAGAAAGCCGCCGCCCTGGGGGACCTGAGTGAGAATGCCGAATATCACATGGCAAAACAGCGGCAGGAGTTCGTCAAGGCGCGGCTTCGCCAACTGGGCGCCCGCATGGCTGAGCTCGCGCTTATCAACATGGAGAATATTCCCAAGGACAAGGTTGGGTTGGGCTCGACCGTCCGGGTTTATGACAGTTCGAAGAATGCCGAGGTTGAGTACAAGCTGGTGACCAGCGAAGAGTCAGACGTGGCCGCGGGCAAGATCTCGACCAGTTCGCCGATCGGCCGCGCCCTGCTGAATAAGAAAGTGGGAGACAGCGCGGTCGTAGTGACGCCCAACGGCAACCGCGAGATGGAAATTCTGAACCTGACCACCATCCACGACCAGACGGAAGCCAAGTGACGAGGTTGCGATGAGCATGACCTGGACGAGCGCCTTTGGCCGGGGCTGCGGGGTGCTGCTCGACGCCATCGTCCGCTGGCTGGCCCTGGCGCGGATCAACCCCAACGTCCTTACCTTCCTGGGCCTGGTGGTCAATACCGTTGCAGCCTGCCTGTTCGGATACGCCAACAGCGACAACCAGGCCCGCATGTTTCGCTATGCCGGGCTGGTCATCATCGGTTCCGGCTTCTTCGACCTGGTCGACGGACGCGTGGCCCGGGCCAGCAACCAGGTGACCCGCTTTGGCGGTTTTTTCGATTCGGTCATTGACCGCTACAGCGATGCCTCCCAGTTCTTCGGGTTGCTGGTGTTTTACGCCCGCGGCGACCGCTTCTTTTACGTGGTGCTGACGGCTTTCGTGATGGTCAGCTCCATCATGGTCAGCTACACCCGCGCCCGCGCCGAATCGCTGATCGGTTCCTGCCGGGTGGGTTTTATGGAGCGCCCTGAGCGCCTGGTTCTGGTCATCATCGGGGCCCTCTTTAATCGGATGGCACCGGTGCTGTGGCTGATCGCGGTGCTGTCCACCATCACGGTGATCCATCGCATCCGCTACACCTATACGCGGACGGAAGGCGCGGACGCGGCGCCGCACAAGGCAGGGCAGGCGGCGTAGTTGAAAGATTGGCGCCGCACAAGGCCATGGAGGGACGGGTCTCCGGCCCGTCCAGTCCGAGCGCTGCTCGGCTGGGTTTTGTCTGTTCTGATGAAATTTCCTGGGTCTCGAAAAAGTCTTAGCCGAGCTGCGCTCGGCCCGGACGGGTCAGAGACCCGTCCCCACACAGTTCTTGCCCGGAGCTTACGTCCTGCTATCCTGACTTTTCTCTTGAGGATTCCTCTTGGCTGATCCGGTTCTGGTGATTCATGGCGGGGCCTGGGCCATTCCAGATGACATGGTCGAGGCCCATCTAAAGGGCGTGCGCAATGCGATGGCTGCCGGCTGGCGGGTACTCGAGCGGGGCGGGACGGCGCTCGATGCGGTGGAGGAAGCCGTAGTCATCATGGAAGATGACGAGACTTTTGATGCCGGCCGCGGCAGCTTTCTCAACCGCGACGGAAAAGTGCAGTTGGACGCGCTCATCATGGATGGCGCTACTTTGCGGGCGGGCGGAGTGGGTTGCGTCGAGCGGTTGCGCAATCCCGTCCGCGCCGCGCGCAAGATTTTGAGCGATAGTCCGCACGTGTATTTCGTGGCGGAAGGGGCCGAGCGATTTGCGGCGGAACATGGCATCCCGCTGTGTCGAAACGAAGACCTGGTCATTCCGCGCGAGGTCGAGCGTCTGCGGGAATTTCAAGCGCGGCCGGCGGATGCGAAAGTGGACCTGTTCGCGCCCACCATCTCTCACGACACGGTCGGCGCCGTGGCGCTCGATGGCGAGGGCAACATTGCGGCTGCAACTTCGACTGGCGGCACGCTCAATAAAGCGCCGGGCCGCCTGGGCGACTCTTCGCTCATCGGGTGCGGGTGCTATGCCGACAATCAAACCGCAGCTGCGTCGACCACCGGCTGGGGTGAACCGATCATGAAACTGGTGCTGGCCAAGTGGGCGGCGGACCGAGTCGCGACCGGCAGCCAGCCGGAGTGGGTGGCGGAAGAGGCCATCAACTATCTGAAGGACCGGGTCAACGGGCACGGCGGCATGATCCTGCTCGACGCTCGGGGGCGCATTGGCATCGCGCACAATACGCCGCGCATGGCTTGGGCGCTTAAGACATCAAAGCATGAGAGTTACGGAATCGAACGGAGTAAATAACTTCAGTTTTCAGTAATCAGTTCTCGGTTCTCAGGTACTAAGCCGATTCCCGTCAGTGATTTAGCTTGATTTCGTCGACCTACCTGATGTAAAAACCGTGCGGCGTTTGGGTTCGCGGAACGTGCCTGCCTGTGAGGTCCGTCGGTCCACGGAGAAAAATCTTATGGTGCTGCGAAAGCTCCTCTCAGTTTCGTGCCTGGTCGTGATGCTCGCGGTTTTGGGGTTTGCCCAAGGAGCTGCAACCGGCGATTTGCGTATCACGGTCAGGGACCCGAAAGGCGACCTGGTGACCAACGCGAACCTGACCTTGCGGGATGAGACCAGGGGTCTGGAGCGCTCGACCAGCGAGAACAGCGAAGGCCAGTACCACTTTCTGCTGCTGCCCCCAGGCCAGTACACGGTGACGGTACAAGCGCCGGGCTTTGCCACGGCCAGCGTAAAGGAAGTTGCGATCACCGTGGGACAGCTGGCGGAGCTTCCCGTCACCCTCGCCGTAGCGGGCGCCCAGGAAGTGGTCGACGTGACTTCGGCGGCGGAGCTGGTGGAAACGCAGCGCACCTCGTCCACCGACACCATCGACCAGAAGCGCATTGACAATCTGCCTATCAACGGACGCAATTACATTAACTTTGCGCTCACCGACTCGCAGGTGCTGCGCGACAACGCGCCCAGCATCGGCGCGGCCCCCACCTCCGGCCTCAACATGAGCGGGCAGCGGGCGCGGGCCAACCTGGTGAACGTGGACGGCGCCGACGCCACCGACAATTCGACCAACGGGGTTCGCTCCACGGTATCGCAAGAGGCGGTGCAGGAGTTCCAGATCATCACCAACGGCTACGCGCCCGAATATGGCCGGGCGTCCGGGGGCGTGGTCAACATCATCACCCGCTCTGGATCGAATGATTTCCACGGCGACGTGTACGGATATTTGCGGAACCGGAATTTTCAGGCGGTCAATCCGTTCAGCACGGTGCCCAATCCGGCATACACGCGGGTGCAGGCGGGAACTGCGTTTGGCGGGCCGATCAAGAAGGACAAGACGTTTTATTACTTCTCCTACGAAGTAACGCGGCGGCACGAAACCGGCTTTTCCAGCGTGGGCGCCCCCAACGGAACATTCGGGATGGTGAACACCGACGTCTCGACCGCCTTCGGCGCTCCTCCGGGATCGGGATTCGTGATTCAGGCGACGCCGGCCCAGGCCGCCTTCCTGGGTCCGACTCCGCCGCCGGCCCTGGCGCCCTATGCGATTCTGGTTGGGGCGGCTTCCGGGATTGCTCTCAACGGCTCCTATCCCGCGTCCTTTGGGCTCCTGGTCCAGGCCGGGGCTCTGCCTACACCCACGAACGGGTCCAATCCGCTGGCGCAGTTTTTCAGCTCCTGCAACATCAACCCCGCCAATCCTCCGGCCTCCAACACGCTGTGCAATGGACTTCCCAAGAATTTTCTGGGCCTGGCGCCGCAGGGCGGGAATTATCCGGTTTTCGAGGGCACCAGCCTTTACTCTCTGCGGCTGGATCACAACGTCAGCAACAACAACCGGCTGACCCTCCGCGCCAATGTGAGTCCCAGCACGGTCACCGGCATCCAGGTGAACGGAGAAAACCAGACCTACGGGCAGAACGCATTTTCGCGCACGTCTTCGCAAACCTACCGCGACGTGGCCGGCGTGGTGCAGGACACGATGACCATCGGCACCAACAAAGTGAACGAGCTGCGCTTTCAATATGCGCGCCGCGGCCTGCAGTACTTCTTTTCGGACGCGCCGGGCGGCTCCAATGTGGCGTCGAATATTGCCGGCTTCGGCTTTGTCGGCCGCGAGCCTTATTCCTTCATCCAGCGGACCGAAAACCGTTACCAGTTCACCGACAATTTCTCCTGGACCCTGGGACGCCACGACACCAAGTTCGGAGTGGACTTCAACTACATTCCACTGACCGCCACCTTCACCGTGAACTACGGTGGCGTGTACAACTTCAGCAGCCTGGCGGCCACCCAGTTTGGTTTTCCGTCGGTCTTTCCGGAACTGACCGGCTTGCAGGCTTTTGGACTGGGCATACCCAGCACGCTGGTGCAGGGCATCGGCAATCCCAAGGACAGCTTCTCCAACAAGCCGCTGGGTTTGTTCTGGCAGGACTCGTTCCGGGTGCGATCCAATCTCACATTCAATTTAGGCGTGCGCTACGACATCGAGTTTCCGCCCCAACTGGCTCCGCTCAGCGGGCTGGCGCTCGCGGCCTATAACCAGCTGGGCCTGCAGAAGGGGATTCAAACCGACAAGAATAATATTCAGCCGCGTGTCGGCATGGCGTGGGACCCGCGAGGCAATGGCAAGAGCGTGATTCGCGCTTCGTACGGCATCTTCTACGATCATCCGCTGCTCGGGCTGTACTTCCTGGGCGATGCTTCGGACGGCTCGAAGAGCGGGCAACTCCTGTTCGCGGGTGGAGCGCCTTGCAGCCAGGTAGCGCCGACTGGTACGGCAGCCGCGGCGGCCCTGAACGCGACCAACATCTTCCAGGGCATTCTGACCACGAATAGCTGTTTGCCGATCATCCCGGGCTACCAACCGAACCAGCAGCGCTTCGATCCGTCTAACGCCAACTTATTTATCAACCAGAATTATCTGAACCCGGCGACGTTCTTTCCTGTGGCCTTCCAGCCTTTCGGATATCCGCAGGGCAAAGGGTTTGTTTATGCCTACGCCCAACAAGCGAACCTGACCTTTGAGCAGGACCTGGGACATAACATGTCGTTGAGTGTGGCCTACAACTTCAACGGCGGTCGCCATTTGAATCGTCCGATCAATGCGAACACTACGCGTGGAGATTTGCTGGTGAAGAACTGGCAGGCGGCGATCGCGGCCGGCGCGGCAGCGCCCACGGACAATCCTCTCTTCCAAAATGGCTGTGGCGTCGGTCCTGCGGGCCCCTACGTGCCGACTGCTCTGATGAACTTTTTCCGTCCTTCCGGTTTGAATCCTGCGATTGCGATTGCCCTACTGTCGAATCCCGCCACCGCCGGGTGCGTGCAGGTAGTGGCGCCGCTGGTGTTTGCGCAGTCCCCGGGGCTCAGCACCGCCTGCGATCCCACCACTCTGACCGGCTGTGTTCCCTTCAGCGACATGGACGCCAACTACTCGAACGGCAGCTCGATCTACCACGGCCTCACGGTCAACTTGAAAAAGCGTTTCAGCAACCATTACGAATTTCTGGCTTCGTACACCTTCTCGCACGCCATTGACGACTCGACTGACTTGCAATCGCCACTGGCGCCACAGGACAGCTATTTGCCCGGCCTGGAGCGTTCGACTTCGCTGTTTGACCAGCGTCACCGCCTGGTTTTCAGCGGCGTGTACCAGAGCGGCACGCTGGCCGGCGGGGGATTCGGCAGCCGCTTCTTCAGCAACTGGACGATCGCGCCGATTGTTGAAGTGGCCTCGGGCCGTCCCTTCAACATCATCACCGGCAACCCGGACAACTTCCAGTTTTCGCCCAGCACGAGCCGTCCGAATGTAGTGCCCGCGGGCACGGCGGCGACGCCCTGCGGACCGACCGTCCCCTCGAAGTTTTCGCCCACGGGATTTTTCCAGGAACCCTGTTACGTCCAGTTTGCCGCCGGGGGTACGCCGACCCTCGAGGCATTCGACGGCAACCTCAGCCGCAACGCCGGGGTGAGGCCGTGGACGGTGTACAACGACCTGCGAGTTTCCCGGCGGATCAATCTGGGAGAACGCATGAGCCTGGATTTGATTGTGGACATGTTCAATCTGGCCAACAAGTACAACGTCGCCGACGTGAATCCGCTGTTCACCAGCGCGGGACAGCCGACCGCGGCCGCGGACCCACGCCAGTTCCAATTCGCGCTGAAAGTGAACTGGTAGGGCGGGCGTCGGACCTCGGACTTCGGACCTCGGACGTCGGAAGCACGCGATCTTAATTTCTTGCGATCGGGATTCTGAGGCCTGAAGTCCGAAGTCCGAGGTCTGAAGTCCGGCGTCTGAGGTCCGGGGTCCGAAGTCCGCCGTCTGCTACACTTTCTTTCTATTCTTGGCGCTTGCCGGAGATTCCTCTTCCATGTCTGAAACCCATGTGCCCACGGCGCGGACGCGTGTCGTTCGCGAGGCCCATCGTGGGGTTTATGAACGCGCGGCCGCTTACCAGATTCTCGATGAAGGCTTTATCTGCCACGTCGGCTTCGTGGTGGAAGGGCAGCCGTTTGTGATTCCGACCGCCTACGGACGAGCGGGCGACCACCTCTACATTCACGGATCGGCGGCCAGCCGCATGCTCCGCAATCTCGATAAAGGCGCTCCGGTTTGCATTACCGTGACCCTTCTCGAAGGGCTGGTTCTGGCGCGATCCATCTTCAATCACTCGATGAATTACCGTTCGGTGGTGGTACTGGGAAAGGCAGTGGCCGTGCTGGATGGAAAAGAAAAGCTGGAAGCTTTGCAGCTCCTTTCCGAACATATCCTTCCTGGGCGGTGGGCGGAATCGCGTCAGCCGAATGAGCGGGAGCTGAAGCAGACGCTGGTGCTGCGGCTGCCGATCGAGGAATTCTCGGCCAAGGTAAGGCAAGGCCCGCCGATTGATGACGAAGAAGACTACTCGTTCCCGACCTGGGCGGGCGTAATTCCGCTGGAAATGGTTGCCGGGCCGCCGATCAACGATCCGCGGTTGGATCCGAAAACGCCGGTGCCCGCATATGCGCGGAAGTATTCGCGAAAAAGATAGCGTCGTTGGTGGTTGGTCGTTGGCTAACGTCAAAAAATCGGCCACGGATTTCGCGGATTCACACGGATGAGCAAAAGATCTAAGAACTTGATCCGTGTAATCCGCGAAATCCGCGGCCGATTTTGTTTGGCCAACGACCAAGGGCCAACGGCCAACGACGCCTTTTTACTTCGCGTTCAGCCAATCCGCATAGGCCTGGAACGAATACGGGCGTCCCAGAAAATTGCGTACCATTTCGGCCGCGGGTTCGGTGCCGCTGGGGGCCAAAACCGTGTTGCGGTATTTCGCCGCGACCTGGGGATTGAGCAGCCCGTCCTGCTTGAACTCCGTGAACATGTCTTTGGCGATGACCAGCGACCACATGTAGGTGTAGTAAATCGCGGAGTAGCCGTTGAGATGGCCGAAGGCCGTCTGCATGTGGGTGCCCTCGACGAACTGGAAGGGCGTGTATTTTGCCTGTAATTGCGAGACCAGTTTGTCGGTGTCGAGTCCCTGGGGATCGCGGTTGTAGAAATCCAGGCTGATGGCGGCGTAGAACATTTGCGTCCGCACGTCGAGGGCGCGGCCGAATTTGTCGGCGGCCTTGGCCTTCTCCGCCAACTCCGCGGGAATGGGCTCGTTGGTCTTATAGTTGCGCGCGAAGAGTTTCAGGATGGCAGGGTCTTGCGGCCATTCCTCGAACATCTGCGACGGCGCCTCGATAAAATCATTTTCCAGGTCGCCCACCGCCCACTTTGTATTCCCCCTCATGATGCCGTGGATGAGGTGTCCGTACTCGTGAAAGAAAACGATGACATCATCACGCTCCATCAGGCCGGGCCCCCCGGTGGCTTTAGGGAAATTGCAGACCAGGACATATTCAGGAAGCCGAAAGCCTGCTTTGCCTGTCGCCAGGGTGAAGGTCGCATAATGCTTGTACTTGTTTTCCCGGGGAAACATGTCGAAGTAAATTCGGCCGATCCGATTGTCCTCGTCGTAGACGTCGTACGCGGCCACTTCGGGATGCCAGACCTGGGGTGAGGCCACGGGCTTATAGGTGATGCCGTACATCCGGCTGGTGATATCGAGGATGCCCTGCAACACCCGGGAATATTCGAAATAGGGCCGGATGACCTGGGAGTCGTATCCGAATTTTTCAATCACCGCTCCCCGCCTCAGGTGAGCGACGTCCCAGGCATTGACACTCTCCGCCTTCGGATCTTCCTTCTTCTTGTAGGCCAGCAGTTCCTCGTAATCGTGCCGGGCGCCGGGTTGCGCTGCCACCGAGATCTTCTCGATGAAGTCGGAGGCATTCTGTTCGGTCCCGACCATTTTGTCTTCCGTGATATAGGCGGCCCAGTCCGGATATCCCAGAACGTTGGCCAGTTCGTGGCGCTTCTGCAGAAGCTGCCCCAGCACATCGATGTTCTTGGGATAGGCGCGTTGCCGGTACAGCACAAAGAAAGCTTTCCGCGCCGGCTCGCTCTTCGAATAGTCCATGAAGGGAAAATAGTCGGTATTGTCGGTGCTGAGTGTGACCTTGCCGGAGGCGTCGGCGGGGTGGGAGCGCTTGAAATCTTCGGGAAGGCCGTCCAGATCGGAGGCGTTGACCTGGAGCTTGCGCACGTCGGCGGCAATGTTCTCGTCAAACTGCTGGCCGATTTTTACCAGTTCTTCCTGCAGTTTCCGGATCTTGTCCCGGGTCTGGTCGTCGCGGTCGACCCCGGCGCGGTGATAATCGCGCAGGGTGGTCCTCAGGTAATAGGCGCCGGCGGAATCGAGTTTGGCTCCATCGAGCGACGCCACCACGTTGTACATCTCCTTGTCCAGTGAGATGTCGGTAAGCAGGCGGCTGACTTCCTGTTCGCAGACCTGGGCGGCGTCGCGGAAAGGCTTGGAGGGATGCACCTGTTCGGCCAGGCCGGCACGATTTTCGGCGTCCGAGGCGATAAGGAGTGCGGTGTCGAATGCCTGCAGCGTGGCGAAGGCGTCGCGCGGCGGCGGGCTGGCCTTGAGGCTGGCAATGCGCTTTTTGGTGTCATCCAGATCGCTGCGGCAGGAGGCCAGGAAAGATTCGGCCGTCCCGGCCAGGTAGGCGGAAGCGCCCGGCGCCGGCATGGACTCCTGGGCAGTGGAGAGCAGGCTCGCGCCGGCGAGCAGGAAAGCAGACAGGCATCCGGCAAACTTACAGCTCATGAATATTCTCCAATCAAATGGTGAGACATAAGACGCGGCAATAGCGCAGAGGTTAGACGTACGCAAACTGGTCAGGTTAAACAGAGGTTTGGAGGCAGTCAAGGCAAGAGAAGAGCACACTTAACATTTGTGGAGGACGAGTGTGGAGGACGGGCGTCCTCGCCCGTCGGGCATGGGTCTGTGACTGACCGGCGGGACGCCCGTCCTCCATTAACACCTTGCACAAGTGGGGCGC
>Ga0187823_10000299_pt1 | contig 12400 bp, 16 predicted proteins | sample NC_wetland_sal_i_12_FD_132968 | JGI IMG/M metagenome (GOLD analysis project Ga0187823, IMG submission 132968) | Wetland sediment microbial communities from Neuse River Estuary, North Carolina, USA - SourceSoil_3 | ecosystem: Environmental > Aquatic > Freshwater > Wetlands > Sediment | place...
ATGACATTCTCCTTAAATAATATGATTGCGTTATCTGAGAACCGGGAACTGATAACTAAGAACTGAACTTGAAGACTCGCTAGTGCCCGATCATTTGAACGACCATCGGTCATGCATCGCGATGGCCGCGCTGATCGCCACCGTGATCACCGCATTCACAATCCGGTCATATACGCCGCGGCGAATCTCGCTCTTTTCCAGCTGGGTCACTCTCTCTTCAACCAGCCGCACGCGCCCGGGCTGGCCGTCGCCATTGCATGTTCCGCCGGTTACCAGTACTGCTTCCGGCGTCCCGGTGCCCGCCACGTAGACGTAATATTGAGGCTCCGAGCCCAGGACACCGGCCACACAAGCCGGCAGATTTACCGCTTTCGCTCCTGCCGTGCTCAGGCTGGTCGAGGGCGATTGCGACCAGTTGAAGTCTGACGAATATTTGGTCGCCGCCATTCCCGCCGTCACTCCGCTTCCCGCCCGCGGTTCATATTTCCCTGAGGAAGCGACGTAAGTTATGACCTCGTTGTCGCTCGGCGCCGTGGTGTCTACCGGAACGTTTTGGATCGAGACCGCATTGCTGCTGCTGCCGCACGCTTCCCAGCTGGAGTCCCCATGCAGGCAGACGCCGCTATTCGCTACTCCGTTGCCCAGTTGACCGCTGGGAACAACGCCGCTGATCACATCCGCCTTCACCGCCAGCCCGCTGTCGACGTAGTGCTTGTCGGCGGCCTGGTTTGGCGCTACGGGATCGCCGGGCAACTGGAGCGGGCCCGTCATCGAGTCTCCCGCCTTGCTCACGAACGACCCGCTGCCCGAGGCCAGGACCGCCGAACTTCCCGATCCCAGTAAAGTCCGCACCGCCGCGATCGTGGCTGGGGAAGTTGCAGGCACAATCCAGAACTCAGTCTTTACCGTTCCATCATCAAGCTGGTAAACCACGGTGTAGAACGTCCCTGCCGGTGTGGAACCTGTGTTCGGGACCAATGCTACCGATAGCGTTCCGCCCGCGCCCAGAGTTACACTCTTCCGCCCCGCCGCCACCGCTTGCCCCGAAGACGTGCTGAACGTCGGCCATGAAATCAATAGCGTTCCACCCGCCAGGGTCCCGTCTGCCCGGTAAACTACGTCGCTGATTGTGGTGGTGGCCGGCGACTGCCCCCAGCAAACCCCGACCAGCACAATGGCCAGCAAGTAGAAAAGCCGCCACGCCGGGCGGCGGTGCTCGTCGAACATATTTCCTCCCTTGCCGGGTTTTGCCATCGTGAGACAGGCCTTCCCCTCAACCCAAGAAAGGGAATTCGCCTCGCCAGAAATGTGTAGGTTTTAAAAACTAAGAACTGTGAACTGCGAACCGGGAACTGCTGTCTTACTCTCCCGCTCTCACCGCTCGCCCAGAAACCTCTCCACGCCGCGCAAAATGTGTAGGGTTTAGAAAACTAAGAACTGTGAACTGCGAACCGGGAACTAATGTCTTACTCTCCCGCTCTCACCTGCTCGTCCAGAAACCTCTCCACGCTGCGCAGGTAGACTTCCGCGAAATCCACCACCGGACGCTCTTTCTCGATCAAGTCCTGCGCCGCCGCCGGCGACCAGCCCAGCGAGCACAAAACCGCCAGCGTCATCATCGGCGCCCGGTGCACCCCGGCTGCACAATGGATGAACAGCTTGGTCTCATCCCGTTCCAGCGCCTGGATCGCGAATTCCACACCCCGCTGAAATACCTCGGGAGGCTTGGGCTGAAAATCGTCGTCAATAGGGTTCCACAGCACTTCGATGGCATGCGGTTCCGCCAGCCTGGTGTCGTCGAATTCAATCTGCATGTCGATGATGTGCGTTACCCCCGACTGCGCCACCGCCGCCATGTTGTCCGCCGTCCAGATCCCGCCCCCCACCGCCACCCGGCCAGTCACCCACGTCATGTCCATTCTGAGAGCCCCATGCAGTAAGCGCGGATACGTCACCGGCCGTCCGGCCCGCGTCCCGGCGCATTGCCTGAAGGTCGCGGACACGCGGCCTGCCGCTTGCGACCAGCGGCTCGCCGCCGTCACCCAACTGCTGGCTTTCATTCTAGAACATCCTCCGGGGCAGAAACGCTTCCCTCAGAATCTTCGGTAACGCCCGCTTCCGGCATCGGCGCTTCGGGAAGGCCCAGACTTCGCAACAGGATGGCCGCCAGAGAATCTTCCAGCGGCCGATCGTCGGGGGATGTCGCCGGGTAAAGCCCGATCATCTCGAACAGGTATTTCATACCCAGATAGTGGCCCTTCCCCACTTCTTCCATCGTGCTTTCAACCATGCCCACGGCGCCATTTCCCACCAGATCGCTGATCTGCCGGCGGATTTCCGCCAGGTCGATCGGCTTGCGCGCAGCTTGGGCGGGCGAAGGCGCTTTCGCGCTGGCGGTTCTCGTTCTCGGTTTCGCTTTCTTCATGCTCCCGCTCGCGCCTGCGGTGTGTTTGCGCCCGCCAAACAAAGAAGGCGCGCTTGGCGGCGCGCCCTCAACTTTTCTTTCTCAATCTCTAAATCCAGAATAGCAAGTTGGTTGCTGCAAATGGGACATGCTCTCGCAAGTTTTATTCCCTATGGACAGAAGCAGTTGCAGACATCTATCCGGTTCTTCCCCCTTGACAGTTTTGCGCGCGGGCGACATCGCTGTCCGGCAGCCGGATCAGCAAGCCAGAACCCAGAAAGATTTCCGTCAATCGGTCCAGTGCTTCCGGGAAGCGCCGCCCCACCGTGCGCCGCCAGCAGCCCAGCAGGCGCGCGGTTTCGCTCTGGGTGTAGTCTTGCAGCGCGATCTTCGCAATCAGCTTGTGCTCGAAGCCGCCCAGTTGGGCCAGGCCACTCGCCACATCATGTACGAAGATCACTGCGTCCTCAAAAGTCCCCGCGTGATACGAGGTCACCTGGGTCCGGAAAAACTCCCGTCCCAGCAGCGACGGCAGTCGTCCCACTTCCACCGACAGACGCTGATACCGCCTCAACATGCCCAGGGTCCGGTCCCGGTAGAGCCATAGATCGGGGTCGCGCCCGTTGCCGGGAATTGTTCCGCTCGCCCGATCTGCTTTCCCAAGGGCCCTCGCGCTCGGCGACGAAAAAGGAATGGCCGTCATGCCGTTCCTCCGTTTCCGCAAAACGCCGCCATCTCGCCGGGTTTCGCCTTGTCTTCAAGCTTGTGGTTTCCCGGCAGGCGCGGCCGGCTGGTCACGCGGCGCGGTAAGGGCAAGTCCAGCATCTCCAGGTCGCACGGAGCACAATAGATCGCCTCCGCTCCCTTGAGCCGCAACCACAGCGCCCCGCAACGTTCACAGTACTTCAGTTCCAACTGGATCATTTCCGGATCTTCGATGTTCATGATTGCCTCTCTAGCTTTCAGCTCTCAGCTTTCAGCGGGCAGCCGCTAAAAACTCTCTCGCGCCGCTGGCTGAGAGCTGAGAGCACAAATAAAAAAGCCCTGTGCCGATTACTCGGTCACAGGGCTCGTTTCTCTTACGATGACCTGTTGGGATTATTTAGTTATGAATGCCTGCTAGCGTTCGGATGGGGAACTATCGGCCTTCGCCTGACCTAGGAAACTGTCGGCCGGCGGAAATAGCCCTCCTCATAGCCGGATTTCAGCACGCGGCCATTCTGCACCACGACGCTGAGCCGGCCCGTAAACTGGAGCTCCCGCAATAGCCGCTCCATGGCGGAGGAAAGCATTTCCGCGGCCCGCACCTTGCGGCGGAATTCCACGAAGTTGTTCTCCTCGCTCTCGGATTGTGAATTGCTTAACATGGCCTTGTGTGCTCTTGTGAATGAAATTCCCCCTCAAAGAAGAATGGCTATACAAGGCGCTCATCGTATAGCTCCCGATTTCTCAAAGTCAAGAAAATATTTCCTTCCAGATGTTCATGTCCGTGCTTGAATAGCAATACGCTATACATGCGGTGTTATACTTTGGGCATGAAGTTCCGCGCCCTGCAGGAAAATCTCCGCAAAGCGCTGCGCGAGCGCATTGCGGAAGGCGAACTCACCGGCCTGGGCCTGGCCCGGGAAACCGGCTTCCGCCAGGCCCACATTTCCAACTTCCTCAACCGCAAGCGGGGCCTGAGCGTCGAGGGCATGGACAAGGTTTTGCGCGTGCAGCGCCTGTCCATCCTGGATCTGCTCGACCCCGGCGAGATCAACAAGCGCGCCAGCATCGCCCCTCCCAGCGAGGACGCCTTTGAGAACGTTCTCCTGGTCGATGGGGCCGTCGCCGCTCGCCAGCCCCTCATCACCAGCATGAAGGTGAAGGACATTCTGAAGTTCAAGAGGAGTTTCCTGCGCAAGCTGCGCCCGGAGATGGAGGGCGACCGCGCCGGCTGGGAGCGGTTCGTGATCATCCGCGCCGACGGCCGCGAGGGCATGAGCATGTATCCTCGCCTTCTTCCCGGGGCCACCGTCCTGATCGACCGCCACTACAATTCGCTCAAGCCTTATCGCAAGGGCGAATCCAATGTGTACGCGGTTGCCCGCAACGGCAACTGCACCGTGAAATATGTGGAGGTCGCCGGGGACCAGCTGGTCCTGCGCCCCCACAATCATGCCTATCCCGTCGAAGTCATGACCATGGAACCCGGCAAGCAGGTCCATGACTACCTGATCGGCCGCGTCTGCTACGTGGGAATTGAGACCTAGCCGAAGGGCCTGCGATTCGGCCGGTTACTCCTCGGACTGCCAGTCGCGCAGCACGGCTTCCAGCAATCTGACCGCACTCTCGAGCGTGTCACGCTCCTGCCGGGTAAGGCCCTCGAGATGGTGGGCCAGGTATTCGATGCGGCGCCGCCTGCCCTGATGCAGCAGGCGCTCGCCGCTCGGGGTGGCGCGAATCCGCACCCGGCGGGCGTCTCTCGCATCCGTCAGGCGCTCCGCCAGCCCGTTCCGTTCCAACCCGGTCACGATGCGGCTCATGGTGGGCGGCCTCACCTGTTCCGCCGCCGCCAGCTGGCCCAGCGTCATGGGGCCGCCAAAAACCAGCACCGACAATGCCGACAGCCGGGCCGGGCCTTCGCCCGTGGCGGCATCCTGTTTGCGCACCCGGCGCAACAGGTGGATGGCTGCGGAATGCAGCCGGTCGGCGATGTCGGAGGTCTCCGCCAGGGCCTTCTTTTTTTGCTTGCGTCCGCTCATGAAATATAGTTAGCTATACTAACAATTCTCCCTGGAGGCTGACCGCATGACTGCCGCAACCTTACCCATCGGGGTTTCGCGCCTGGGCCAGATCGCCATCAACGTTTACGACGTCGACCGCGCCACCGCATTTTACCGGGACATTCTCGGGCTACCTTTGCTTTTCACCGCCGGCGCGCTGGCTTTCTTCGACTGCGGCGGCGTTCGGCTCATGCTCAGCCGTCCCGAAAAGCCGGAGTTCGACCACCCCAGCTCGATTTTGTACTTTACTGTACCTGACATTGTGAGCGCGCACCGGCAGATGCTCAGCAACGGCGTGCACTTCGAGGACGCCCCTCATCTGATCGCGAAAATGCCCACCCACGATCTGTGGATGACCCATTTTCACGACACCGAAAAAAATCTGCTGGCCTTGATGTGCGAAGTGAAAGCGTAGGCGCGAGCGCCCGCGCTCGTGCAGCCGCGGCAAGAACGATTCAGATGGGCCTTCCCCCATCATCTCGCGGCCTGAACCGCTTCCGCGAGCGGGAGGCTCGCCCCCACACGACACAAAAAGGGAGCCTCTGACCCCGTCAACTCTTGCGGGCGACGCCAAAGAGTTTCCGGGTGCAGAGGCTTTGGGAGAAAACTTAACTCCTGCGTCGGACGTCAGATTAAAGACCAGACCTCGATTTTGGTTCATGGCCGAGGTCTGACGCCCGGCGCCGGTTATTGATTATCCGGGTTGCTGGGAGGCGGAGGCGGCGTATCGCCTCCCCTGCGCCAATTCTTCATCCGCTCACGCTGTTCTTCGCGCATCTTGTCGAAGCTCTTCTGCTGCTCTTCGTTCAGCACGCTCTTGATCTGCGTGTCGGAACTTTGCCGCAGGTCCTGCATCTTGCTGAACCGGTCTTCGCGCGAAAGCGAGGAGTCGTTGTGAATCTGCTGCATCTGTTTGTTCTGGTCTTCGAGGATGGGTTTCAGCTTCGCCTGCTGGTCATCGCTCAGCTTTAACTTCTTGGTCAGGTGCTGCAGCTGATCGTCCACGCTCATCATCGGATGATGGCCCATGCCCCGCCCCATGCCCTGCCCGCTCCCTTGCCCGGTCCCCTGACCGGACGGCGGCGGTGGCGGTGCGTCCTGCGTATCTTGAGCGAGGGCATTGCCGGCCCCCAAACCGAGGCTAAGCAACCCTGCCAGAAATGCGGTGGCAAAGAACGATCTGCGCCCGCCCCGACCGAAATAAGATCCCTTCGGTGCTATTGAATTCCACATGTAGGTACTCTCCAATTCATATTTGCGTAACTCGCGGAAGCTTTCTGCTACCGGAGAATGTATCTGCTAGTTAGAACACTTCGCCATCCCCAACAGAGTAAAGACTTGGTAAAGTCGCGTAAAAGTTCGTAAAGCAGGAGAATGTCGTCAGTCGTCGGTCGTCAGCCGTCAGCCAATCCACCATCCCAACTGACAACTGAGAACTGACGACTGACGACTGTTTTACAAGACTTTACCCGCCTTGACTTACTCTTTACGCAACCGTTGCAACTCCGAATTGAAACCCCTGCATCAGTCCGTTTTTGCTCGCGTGAAAATTCCAAACTTCTAAATCCAAGGGGTGAAAAGTGGGACGAATCTTGCGCTTGACCTCGTTGTGTGCCGGCATCCTCGGCTTGGGAACCATGCTTCTCATCGGCGGATGTGGCCGAGGAGGAGGAGGCACCCGCTTTCGCTTGATGAATGCGGTCCCGGACGAGTCCAGTCTTGAGGTGCTGGTCGACAGCACGTCGGTGTCGAGCAATCTCGCCTACGGAACGAGCACCGGATACGTCTCCGAGAAATCCGGCTCGCATCAGGTGGGGATCGAGCCTTCCGGATCAAGCACCACCCTGCTGCAACAGTCGATCAGTTTCGGCTCCGGCACCGATACCACCGTCGTTTCCTACGGTTTTTCCACCCGGGTCGCCAATCTCGTGCTCACCGACGACAACTCCGCGCCCGCCTCCGGCGATTTCAAGATTCGTGTCATTAACGTTTCGCCGAACCTGGGGCCCGCCGATGTCTACATCGTCACCCCGGGAACCGCGCTATCAACCGTCAGCCCTACCATCAGCAATCTGGGCTATGGCGCCACCGCTCCCTACCAGTCGCTGTCCGCCGCCAACTACGAGATTGAACTCACTTCGGTAGGCCAGAAATTCGCCGCCGTCGACACCGGCACGCTCACCTTCAGCGCGGGCCAGGTCTGGACCTTCGTCGGCTTGAACAACCCGCAAGGCGGCTTTACCTACACCAAACTTGAGGATGTGAACTGATTTCTCGTGTGGGGCGGACACTCTTGTCCGCCGCCTTTGCCTTTGATTTTTCTTGAAGTCGCGGATTCTTCTGAAGGTTACTCCTGGCCGCACCGTCCCATTACCCGGAACCCACCGTCAAACTCAGAAGAGGCGGACAAGAGTGTCCGCCTCACACAGCTATTGAGGCACCAAAGCCTTCTGTTATCATCGCTATTCGGTCATACGGGAGGCACGGCATGGAGGAAGCGGCTGGCGGGACAACCGGATCGCGTCGCAATGAAGACATCGCTTTGGATCTCATGAAGTTTGTCGCCATGACAACCGGATACGGCCGTACGACTTCTTCAGGAGTCGGCTTCCAGGGCACCGGTGCGGCGGCCAAACCCGAAGAATATGCCGGACATCTGCTCGAGCTTTACGGCCGTTGCCTGCAGGCGGTCGCGGGCAAGAAGTAACCCATTAGGGAGGCCGGAACTGCGCCTTCCGCATCACCAGATTCTGCGATAGCCCCCTGCCCCGCCGACTTGCGAAAATCGCGCCCAGGGAGCAGAATTGGCCTCCTGAAACTCGACCGAGGAGGCATTTATGGTCGCACAATCAACCGGCTCGCTGTTACGGCAGGCTTCCGGATGGTCCATCGTCTGGGGGGTCCTGCTGATCATCTTTGGGATCGCAGCCATCGGCACGCCGCTGCTGGCGGCAGTGGCGGTCAACGCGCTTATCGCCTGGCTCATCATTCTCGCCGGAGTCGTTCATCTGATCGTGGCGTTTCACGCTCACGGCGCGGGCAGCATGATCTGGAAGCTGCTGGTGGGCCTCGCCTACATCGCCTTCGGCGGATACCTGATCTTGCATCCGCTTCTGGGAGTGGCCTCCCTGACCCTGGTGCTGGCCTCCCTCTTTCTCATCGAGGGCGTTCTGGACCTGGCGCTCTATGCCAGGTTGCGTCCGGCAAAGGGTGCCGGATGGGTGCTGTTCGACGGGTTGGTGACCTTGCTGTTGGCCGGGTTCATCGCCATGCACTGGCCGTCCAGTTCAGCCTGGGCAATTGGCACGCTGGTGGGAGTAAGCATGATCATGAGCGGAGTCGCCCGCGTCATGATGTCGCTGGGCATCCGAAAACTGACCCAATCCACGACCACGTTGCCCAAAGCAGCCTAGCGAGCAGCGCTCGCAGTTCACCCAGTAGCGGCAGTGTAGGCGCGAGCGCCCCCGCTCGTGCGGGACCGGCAAGAACGAGAGTCCTTGCTGGCTGTTCCGCTTGAACGATCCCGAAGCCTCTGCCAGTTCCGCTCGAGCAGGACGCTCGCGCCCACAGCGGTCCCTGTTGCTACCGGCGGCCCCGTTTGCCTTTGCGACGTGACTTCGCCGCCTTGCGCGCGGGTGTCTTCTTCGCGGCCTTTTTCTTCGCGGGCTTGCGCGCCGCTTTCTTCTTCTTTGCCGGTTTCTTCCTGACGACTTTCTTGGCCGGCTTTTTCCTGGCAGTTTTCTTGGCCGCCGGCTTGCGCGGCGCCTTGGGCGACCCGCCGCCGCCGGAGGGCGCCGCTGGAGCGGGCGTTGCCGGCTCCGGTTGCGGCTCAATCACGCCCGCCACTTCGGCTTCTTCTTCCTCTTCTTCCTCGTAATCTTCTTCCAGCGAATCGCCGTAGGCGCCGCTGTCGCCGAATTCATCCATCTCATCATCACGTGCGTAGAGGGTATCGTCGAAAATCATTTTTCCTCCTGCTGGTTTTGGCCGCGCCGGGCGCGGACCGCTGCGCAAGCGCTGCGGGTACTAAGGGAAATAAAAAGACAACTGAAAGACGTCCGTGCTGGCTGAACGGGGCGCGATTATAGCACAGCGTTTTCGCGAAACCGTACCGGGAACCAGCCGTCCGCAGGATGCATATTACACCGAGCGGCCAAAGTCGAATAGCAGCGTAGGCGAGTATTTCGTCTCGGGAATTTCCTGTAGCGGAGCGGTTAAATCCGGACGAATCCTAGCGGACGCTTCTGATCACCAGGACCATCCCCGGACGCAGCATGGCCGGGTTGCCGTTATCCCGCTTCAGGGCTTCGACCGTGGTGTGATGCGTGCTGGCGATCGACCTCAAAGTCTCGCCGGGTTGCACTTTGTGGTGTTGCACCGTCTTCGGGGACACCGGGTGTAAGTCTCTATTGGATTTGGACTTGGGCGCAGACTGGGCATCGCCGCCCAGGGCGCTCGGGGTCACCGGCAGATGCACGTAAACGATACGCCGGCCGCGCAGGCTGTCCCCCCTTAGATGGTTCCAGCGCCGGATCATGGTCGGCGGAAGACTGAAATTGTCGGCGACCGTCTGCACCGTGTCTCCGCGTCTCACCTTGTAACGGGTAGTGTGGCGGGCATAGCTGGCCCCGTCTTCCGTGGCCGCATGCTTGCCCGGCGGAATCGGGATGATGAGCTTGCTGTCCGCCTTCAGTTCGTCGTCGGCCCCCAGGTGGTTTTCTTTTTCAATGGCCGCCAGGCTGGTGCGGTAAGTGCGAGCAATCGAAGCCAGGGTGTCTCCTTCGGCCACTTCGTGATAACGCCACCATACCCGCATGGGAACCGGAATCGGCTCAATCGCCGCCAGGTAACGTTCCCGGGTGCCAACCGGAAGACGCAACTCAAAGGTCTGGTCCTTGGGGGTGGTCAAACGCAACAGGCTCGGATTCAGGTCCTGCAAAGTGGCGGGCGACGCATCGATGCACTGCGCGGCCAGCCGCAGGTCAACCGAATAGTCGATCTTCACCGCATCGTAAGGGACGGGCTGCTCGGGAGAGATGTTATCCAGGCCATACTGCGCCGGATTTTTGGCCATGATGGTCACGGCCAGAATGATGGGCACGTAGTTGCGCGTTTCCTTGGGCAGAACGTTGCGCTTGTAGAGCTCCCAGAAATCGGCGTAACCGGTGCGCTTGACCGCGCTCTGCACCGTGCCCGGCCCGGAGTTATATGCCGCCATCGCCAGGTACCAGTCGCCGAATTGGTTGTAAAGATCTTTCAGATGGTGGGCCGCGGCGCGAGTGGATTTCTCCGGGTCCTGGCGCTCATCAATCCACAAGTTGTGCTGTAGGCCATAGCCCCGCGCCCGGCTGGCCATGAACTGCCACATGCCCCGCGCCCCTACCCGCGATAGCGCCAGCGGATGGAATCCCGACTCCGCCTGGGCCAGGTAGATCAGTTCCTGCGGAACGCCTTCCTCCCGCAGCGTGCTCTCGATCATTTCGCGGTAACGCCCGCCGCGCTCCAGTGCATGTTGCAGGATCTCGTGACCCTTGGGCGTGGAAAAATAATTGATGAAGCCCGCCACCGGGTCGGTCAGCATGAGGGGCAGATCAGAGTGCGTAACCTGGACTTCGACTTCGGCCCGCGCCTTCACATTGGGGTCGACCGGAGGGGTAACATCGTTGACCTCATCGATCGGCGCCGGCTCCGCTTTCTGTTGCGGCGCCAGGCTGTCCGACTGCAAGGCCGCCAGTTCCGGCCGGTTTACGCCTTCGAGAACCCGCTCCAACTGGTGCTGCACCCGTTCATCCGAGCGAATGTCGGCGGGACTCTGCAGCAGCATATCAACTGCATGATCGAAACTCCGCTTGGCCGCTTCGAGGTCCCCCGCCTTGAATCTTTCTTCTCCCGCCTGGTACTCCTTCTCGGCGCTGGCCACCAGTTCATCAACCGGATCCAGCCTGGATTGAAGCGTGGTTGCGGCCGCTTCGGGCGTTATCGGCTGGGGATCCGCGGCTTTTTGAGAAATGGAGGCTAAAGCCGGAGGAACCGCGGCAGTCAATGCCGGAGCATTAGCTTGGGGCGCCGGCAGCTTCGCCTGGCGCTGCTCGGTATGGCAGGCCGTACCCGCCAGAAGCAGGGAGACCAGGGGCGCAGCGAACCACTTGAGCTTATTCATCCCCATGTTTATCTATCACTTACACTGCGGCAACTTCCCTCGCGGCAGGCTCGGCGTCACGCTTAAAGGATTCGCGCAGCGCACCCTCCCGAGACTATGAATCGTACTCTCCCTGAATTTGCAGGGTCAATCCGTAATGGAGTACTCCCGGTTACTTAAGGGAGAAGGCCGGCGTGATACTCGCGGCCTCTCCCGCCCCGCAACCGTTCACATCCGGAACCAGGAGGCTAGTACCAACGACGCCTTTCAGTTTGCGCGGCGGGTTTATACTCCATTTACGTACAGGGGGGCTCGGTGGATACCTGCCCGCAATTCTTTCGTTGTCATCCCAATCTCGATGATGCCGTGAATCGCAACATCATCGAGTCGGAGATCGAAGGCGGCGCGTTTCTTGAGGACCTTCCTGCCCGTTCGATGCTGCAGATCCAGACCCAGCACCGCTGGTACACAGTCGTGCACCGCGGGCGCGGCGAGGCCTGGATATGGGGGCATCCCGCATTCTGCCCCGAACCTGTGCTGGTCAGAATTGAAGGTTCATCCTGGGGCGGTTCCATGCTCAAGATCGGTTTCGTCGGCCGCGGCATGCACCTGGAATTCCGCCATCCCGCGTACCGCACTCCGATCGTGACCTCGCGAATTCTCGAAATTCGCCAGTGCCAACGAAGCGCACCCGAATTGAATGCTTCCGAATACGAAACCCGCCCCACCAACTAATCGCTAAAAATAAAATTGCCTGATGTGGGCGCGCGCGCCCCACTTGTGCAAGGTGTTAATGGAGGACGGGCGTCCCGCCCTTCAGTCACAGACCCATGCCCGACGGGCGAGGACGCCCGTCCTCCACACTCGTCCTCCACAAATGTTAAGTGTGCTTTTCTCTTGCCTTGACTGCCTCCAAACCTCTGTTTAACCTGACCAGTTTGCGTACGTCTAACCTCTGCGCTGTTGCCGCGTCTTATGTCTTCACCATTTGATTGGAGAATATTCATGAGCTGTAAGTTTGCCGGATGCCTGTCTGCTTTCCTGCTCGCCGGCGCGAGCCTGCTCTCCACTGCCCAGGAGTCCATGCCGGCG
>Ga0187823_10000300_pt1 | contig 12398 bp, 11 predicted proteins | sample NC_wetland_sal_i_12_FD_132968 | JGI IMG/M metagenome (GOLD analysis project Ga0187823, IMG submission 132968) | Wetland sediment microbial communities from Neuse River Estuary, North Carolina, USA - SourceSoil_3 | ecosystem: Environmental > Aquatic > Freshwater > Wetlands > Sediment | place...
CAGCTCGCCGGTGGCGGCGTCCCGGAAGGAGCGGAGCCCGCGGTCGATCTGCTCCAGGAGCGCGTCCAGCTCGCCGGGCCGGACGATGCCCTCCGGCTCCCGCCCGGCGAGGTTGATCCGGATGTAGCCGGACAGGTCGGCTCTGAGGGTGAACGCGCGAGTGCGCGACCAGTCGGCGCCGCCCGTGGTCCAGCGGGTCATGATCCGGTCCTTGAGCGCGCCCGGGACCGCGCTGGTGAGCCGGCGCCGGAGCGGCAGCGGTATCGCCTCGCCCGCGCGGCGCAGGAGCCCGGGCTTGGGGCGCTCGGCGGCGGGCCCGTCGAGCACCCGGGCCAGCATGTCGTCGAGCAGGTCCACCCGCGCGCTGTTCGCCATCATGCCGTGCAGTCCGAACACGAAGACGGTCGCGTCCGGCGCCGCGGCGATCAGCGCGCCCACCGCCCGATCCGCCGCGCGATAGAGCTCGTGCAGCGCGTCGTCGTACCAGCCGCCCAGCTCGGGCGGTACCGGGCCGTCGACGCTGGTGCGGTCCCAGAACCGGTGGCCGCCCCGGTGCAGCGCGCCGAAGACGACGATGCCGAGCCGCCACGGGTTCTCGAGCAGCCAGCGGGCCACTTCGGACGACCGGCTGGTCAGATCGAGCAGCTGCGCGTGCAGCTCCCGGAGGCTCGCGAGCGACGCGCGCCCGTACTCGTCGGTCTTGATGGGGGAGTCGCCCCAGCGCGCGCGGATCGTGGCCAGCACGTCCGGCGGGAAGGTCTCCGGCGGCACCAGCTTGTCGTGGCTGCCCCAGCCGGTGGACTCGACTCCGTGGAAGGGCTCGGTGCCCGGCGTCATGGGCACGTCGTGCACCACCGCCGGCACGTCGGCGGGAAGGCCGCGCCAGAACGGGCGCACCGGGAGCCAGTCGGTCGAGGGCGCGGCGAAGGCCATCCGCTCCTGGCGCCACTGGAAGTCGTGATAGATCCCGTGGTCCGACGGCGGGCGGCCGGTGTAGAACGTGGGCCAGGGTGAGCCGGTGAGGTAGCGCGCCGAGGTCGCCAGCCGCGTGGTCGTTCCCTGGGCCTTGAGCGCGGCCAGGTTGGGCAGGCTGCCGTCGGCGGACCACCGCTCGACCAGCTCGATGTCCGCGGCGTCGAGACCGATCAGAAGGAGCCGGTCATGGGTGTTGGGGTTGGGCATGGCGATGGAATAATCGGTGCCCCGGACGCGGGTCAAGCGGCCGAGCGTCTCGTCGTGCTCGTCCTGAGCCACGACAAGCGGGCCGAGACGCTGCGCTGCCTCGACAGCGTGGCGCGGCTCCGCTACCAGCCGCGCGAGGTGCTGGTGGTGGACAACGGCTCGTCGGACGGGTCGGCCGACGCGATCGCCGCGGCGCACCCCGAGGTCCATCTCGTCCGGAGCCCGGTCAACCTGGGCGCCGCCGGCGGGCGGAACCTCGGCATCCGCGCCGCGGAGGAGCGCTTTGCCTACGGCTACATGCTGTTCCTGGACGACGACGCGGTGGTGGACGAGCGCCTGGCCGACGAGCTGATCGCGGCGCTACGCTCGGACCGGCGCGCCGGCCTCGCTACGCCCAAGGCCTACCGGCTGGGCCAGCCGGGCGTGATCGCGTCTGCGGGCGGGATGCGCGTCCGGCTCGGCCGCGGCTCGATCGAGGACGTGGGGACGGGACAGGTGGACCGGGGGCAGTTCGAGCAGGGTGGCACGGTGGACTCCTGCGTGGGCTTTGCCGTGCTGGCCCGGCGCGAGGCGGTGCTGGCGGTCGGCGGGCTCGACGAGCGCTACAACCCCTACGGCTGGGAGGAGGTGGACTTCTCCCTCCGGGTGCGCCGCGCCGGCTACTCCATCCGCTACGTGCCCACGGCGGTGGCGTACCACGCCGGGGGCACACCGGGGCGGGGGCGGGCGGTGCCGGAGTACGATCGGGGCAAGAGCGCCAACTACCTGCGCCTGATGCGCGCGCATGCGACCCCGCTCGAGTGGGCCGGGTTCGCGCTGTCGCTGCCCTTCCGCGCGATCCGCGTCCTGTTCCGCCAGATCACCCGGGGCGAGTGGCGGGCCGCGGGCGCCCGGGTGCGGGGCTTCCTGGAGGGGCTCCGCCGCCGTTAGGTGGCGGCGCGGGCCCGGGCTGTGTCCGGCGGCGCGGCCTTGAGGGTATCCACGTCCACCGTCATCAGCTTGAGCCGTGCCTCCACGCCGGGCGGCGGCTCCTTCTGCACCCGCCCGCCCAGATAGGTCGCGAAGAACTCCTCCATCGAGCGGTAGAGCACCAGCCGGTTGTCGGGGTTGAGGAAGCCGTGTCCCTCGTTGGAGGCGATGATGTAGCGGACCTTCACCCCGCGGTCGCGGAGCGCCACCGCGAGCTGATCGGCTTCCTTCTTGGTCACGCGTGGATCGTTCAGCCCCTGCACGATCAGCAGCGGCGTCCTGATCGAGTCCACCCGCGAGAGCGGCGACCGCTTCCACATGTCCTCGCGGTCGGCCGGCTTGGCCGGGTCGCCGACGAACCGGTACCAGCTCCCCTCCATGAACGGCCGCCAGTACGGCGGGAACGACTCCACCAGCGTGATCAGGGAGGAGGGTCCCACGTAGTCGATCGCGCAGCGGAAGGTCTCCGGCGTGAAGCTCACCCCGACGAGCGTGGCGTAGCCGCCGTAGGACCCTCCGTAGATGCAGACCTTCCCGGGATCAGCGACGCCCTGCTTCACCGCCCAGCTCACGCCGTCGATCAGGTCCGCGTGCATCGCGCCCGCGAATTCGTGCACGGCGGCGTTGTAGAACCGCCTCCCGTAACCGGTCGAGCCGCGGTAGTTCACCTGGAGCACGGCGTAGCCGCGGTTGGCCAGGAGCTGGACCTCGGGTTGGTAGCCCCAGTCGTCCCGGGCCCACGGGCCTCCGTGCACCAGCAGCACCATCGGCAGCTTCCGTGGGGCGATGCCCTTCGGGACGGTCAGATAGCCGTTGATGGTCAACCCGTCGCGGGCGGCGAACGAGACCGGCTTCATCGCCGCGAGCTGGGCCGGCTTGAGCCACGGGCGCGGGCGGAAGAGGAACTGCGAGCGGCCGGTCCTCCGGTCGAACAGATAGGTGACGCCCGGATCGGTCGGGGAATCGAAGCTCACCACCCAGCGCTGCTCGTCCCGCGTCATCGAGGTGACTGTGGGCGTCCCGTCGTGCAGCCGGCGGATACGGACGATGTCCCGCGTCACCGCCGGGTTCTGCCCGTAAATCCGGGTCGTGTCCGCGTTGTAGCCCACCCACAGCACCGAGTCGGTGCCCTCGCCGAAGAGCACGTCCGAGACATCGGCCGCTCCCAGGGGATCCTGCGACACCACGGTCTGGGCGCCGGTGGCGAGGTCGAGCCGGACCAGCCGGGCGAACTCGGCGGCATGATCGCTCGTCAGGTAGAGCGAGCCACCGGTCGGAGCCAGCCGGAGCGGATTGATCGTCTCGTTCGCCGGGTAGCTGGTCACCAGGCGCCACGGGGTGGCCGAGTCGCCCCGGACGTAGACTTCGGTCTCGCCGGCCGGGCCCTGGCCGGTGGCGGCGCGGACGGTATGCTGCCGGTCGAGCAGGAAGGCCCCGAAGCGCCCGGGGTTCCGGGCGGCCAGCGTGAGCGTCCCGGTCTCGAGGTCGAGCCAGTAGGCGTCGAACACGCTCGGGTCGCGGTTGTTGAGCGCGATGAAGATCCGGTCCGGCAGGTCCCGCGGGATGTCGGCGATGAACGCCCGGGCCTTGTCGAAGGGGGTGAGGTCGCGGGCTTCGTCCGGGGTCGCGTCCACCGGCACGTCGTAGATGTGGAAGTTCTCGTTGCCGCCCCGGTCCTGGAGGTAGAGCAGCCGCTTGCCGTCGGCGGACCAGTGATACTCGAGGATGGGCCGGGTCGTGTCGGAGGTCATCCGCCGCTCGGCCCCGCCCGCCACCGGCCGCACGAACACGTTGAGTTTGCTGTGGTACGGCTTGAGATACGCGAGCCAACGGCCGTCGGGCGAGATCTGCGCGGCGACGATCTCGGGAGGGTTGAAGAACTGCTGGATCGGGATGATCGGCGGGAGCTGGGCGGCAGCGGGATGTGCCCCAAGCGCCACGGCCGCGAGCGCCACGGCTGCGAGCGTGACGGCGAGGCCGGAGAGGGAAGGCCGGAGCCGGTGATCTGCGGTGGTCATGGGCTTCTCCGTATCAAGGCGATCAGGTCGTGCCCAGGGCTGTACCCCTCGCGCCGGGGCCTCTATCTTGACGCACATCTTTCCCGCGTCCGGAGCAGGTTCCGTGAGCGATGCCACGACCCCCGTCATCCTGTCCGCCGTCCGTACGCCCATCGGGAAGTACCTGGGCGGCCTTTCCTCTTTCACCGCGCCGGCCCTGGGCGCGCTGGTGATCCGCGAGGCCGTGCGCCGGGCCGCGGTGGACCCCGGCTTGGTGGACGAGGTGATCATGGGACAGGTGGTCCAGGGCGGCTCGGGCCAGGCGCCCGCCCGCCAGGCCATGATCCACGCCGGCATTCCCGGCCACGTGCCCGCGCTCACCATCAACAAGGTCTGCGGCTCCGGTCTCAAGGCGGTCATGCTGGCCGCGCAGGCGATCAAGGCGGGTGACGCCGAGTGCATCGTCGCCGGCGGCCAGGAAGCGATGTCGGCCGCTCCCTACTACGTGTTCGGCATGCGAAATGGTGTCAAGGCCGGCAACCAGACGATGGTGGACGGCATGATCCACGACGGCCTCTGGGACTCGTTCGGCTGCTGCCACATGGGCGAGTACGCCGAGTACACGGCGGAGAAGGCGGGCGTGTCCCGGGAGGACCAGGACCGGTTCGCGTTCGAGAGCCATCAGAAGGCGCTCGCGGCCACGGCGGCCGGCAAGTTCAAGGACGAGATCCTGCCGGTGCAGCCCTCCGCCAAGGGAGCCGCCCCGGTCGCGGTGGACGAGTCGCCGCGCAAGGACACGAGCCCGGAGACGCTGGCGCGGCTCAAGCCGGTGTTCCGGAAGGACGGCGGCACGGTCACGGCGGGCAACGCGCCCGGCCTCAACGACGGCGCCAGCGCGCTGGTGGTGACGTCGCTCGCGTTCGCGCGGGCCCACGGGCTCGCGCCGATGGCGCGGGTCACCGCCTACGCCACCGGCGGGGGCGAGCCGCGCGATCTCTTCTTCGCCCCGGTGATCGCAGTCAAGAACCTGATGGCGCGGGCCGGCACCCGCATCGGCGACTACGACCTGATCGAGGCCAACGAGGCGTTCGCGGTCCAGGCCATCGCCGACGGCCGCGAGCTGGGCTGGGACTGGAGCCGGGTCAACGTGAACGGCGGCGCGGTGGCCCTCGGGCACCCGATCGGCGCCAGCGGCGCCCGGGTGCTCACGACGCTCCTGTACGCGCTCCGCGACCGGGGCAAAACCACGGGCCTCGCGACGCTCTGCCTCGGTGGCGGGAACGCGGTCGCCCTCAGCGTGGAGAGCCTGTGATGAGTCAGAGCGAAGTCCGTTCCGCCGCGGAGGCGCGCACCCAGGCCGCGGGCCGGGTCGCGCCGCGCGTCGCCGGGGTCGTGGTGGGCGCGGCCGTTGTGGCCCTCGCGGCGCAGGTGGCCGTGCCGCTCCCATTCACCATGGTGCCGCTCACGCTCCAGCCGCTCGCCGTGCTGGTGGTGGCCGGGCTGCTCGGCGCCACCGGCGGCGCGGCGGCGCTGGCGCTCTACCTCGCGGCGGGCGCGGCCGGGCTCCCGGTCTTCGCCGGCGGGGCGGCCGGGGCGATCCACCTCATCGGCCCGACGGGCGGCTACCTGCTCGCGTACCCCGTGGCCGCGGCGGTGACCGGCCGGCTCGCCCGGAGCGCCGACGGGCGGACCGGCGGCGCCGCGATCGCGCGCGTGCTCCTCGCGAGCGCCGCCGGCATGCTGGTGATCCACATCGGCGGCGTGTCGCAGCTCGCGATGCTGAGCGGGAGCCCGGGGGCGGCGTACCAGCTGGGCTTCCGTCCCTTCTTCGCGAACGACCTGGTGAAGGTCGGCCTCGCCGCGCTGGTGATTCTCGGGCTTCGCCCGCGGCTCCGCTCCATCCGTTGACGATCCGCATTCCCGCCGGCTGGCGGGGCGTGCTGCTGGCGATCGTCCTCACGGTCGCCTTCGCCCTGATCGGGTTCGCCGTCTCCCTGGGCCTGGTCGTGCTGTACGCCGCGCTCTCCGCCTCGGACCTCGCGGCCGGCCTCGAGGCCGCCGGCGTTCCGGGCGGTGGTACCCAGACTCTGGTGCAAGGCGCGGCGCTGCTCGTGGGATTCCTGATCGCCACCGCGATGATCGGCAAGTGGCTCCTCGGCTGGAGCTTCCGCGACCTGCGCTGGACCCGGGGCCGGACGGCGCTGGCCGGCGCGCTCCGCGGCCTCGGGCTCGGGGCCGGCGCCGCCACCCTCGCAATGGGGACGGCCGTGGTCATGGGCGCCGCGTTCTGGTCGGCCGACCGCGGCGGCGTGGCCGATTACGCCCTGCAGGTCGGCAAGACCGCGGCGGTGCTGGCGCCGGCGGCGCTGAGCGAGGAGATCATGTTCCGCGGGCTCCCGCTCGTCCTGTTGGCCGGCGTCATCGGGCGATGGCCCGCGCTCGTGCTCGTGGCCGGCGCCAGTTTCTCACTGGCCCACGCCATCAACCCCGGCGTCACGCCGCTGGCCCACTTCAACATCGCGCTCGCGGGGGTCATGCTCGGCGTCGCGTTCTTCGCGCCGGGCGGCCTCTGGACCGCGTTCGGCGCCCACCTCGGCTGGAACGTGATGCTCGCCGCTCTCGATGCGCCGGTGAGCGGGATGCCGTTCACCATTCCCCTGCTCGATTATCACTCCGGCAACCCGGCGTGGCTCTCCGGGGGAGGGTTCGGTCCGGAAGGCGGCGTCCTCGCGACGGTGGCGCTGGCGGGGGCCCTGGTCATCGCGCAGCGCTGGACCCGGCAGGAGCAGGCGACATGACGCCCGGCCGGGCGGCCGTGGTCGGGGCCGGCACGATGGGCAACGGGATCGCGCACGTCTTCGCCCAGCACGGCTGGGCGGTGGCGCTCATCGACACCGTGCCGGCCGCGCTCGAGCGCGCGCTGGGTACGATCCGCGCGAACCTCGAGCGGCAGGTGAAGAAGGGCGCCATTCCCGCCGACGCTCCCGGCCGGGTGCTGGCGCGGATCACGCCGGCGCCCGCGCTCGACGCGGCCCGGGGCGCGAGCCTCGTGGTGGAGGCGGCGAGCGAGAACCCGGCGGTCAAGTTCGGGGTGTTCGAGGAGCTGGACCGGGTGGCCGAGCCGGGCGCGATCCTGGCGACCAACACGAGCTCCATCTCGATCACCGAGATCGCGGCGCGCACCCGCCGCCCGGCGCAGGTGATCGGCATGCACTTCATGAACCCGGTGCCGGTCATGCAGCTGGTGGAGGTGATCCGCGGCCACGCGACCAGCGACGCCACCACCGCCACGGTGATGGAGACCGCCCGCGCCCTGGGGAAGACGCCCGTGGAGGTGAACGACTACCCGGGGTTCGTGTCCAACCGGGTGCTGATGCCGATGATCAACGAGGCGATCTTCTGCGTGATGGAGGGCGTCGCCGCGCCGGAGGCGATCGACACGGTGATGAAGCTTGGCATGGCGCACCCCATGGGGCCGCTGGCGCTGGCCGACTTCATCGGGCTGGACGTGTGCCTCGCGATTCTCGAGGTGCTGCACCGCGGCCTGGGCGACGACAAGTACCGGGCGTGCCCGCTGCTCCGGAAGATGGTGGCGGCGGGGGATCTGGGGCGGAAGACGGGGAAGGGGTTCTACACCTATGGTGAGAGGTGAGAGGTGAGAGGTAAGAGGTAAGAGGGACCGCCCCCCTCTCACCTCTCCCCTCTTACCTCTCACCCGTCCTGTCCTCCCCCGGCGCCTGTATATAGATTAGCTCCGATGCCTGAAGTGATCCCGATCGGCGCGGACCACGCCGGCTTCCCGCTCAAGGAACGCCTGAAGGCCGAGCTCGCCCGCCTCGGGTACGAGCCGCTCGACGTGGGCGCCCACTCGGCCGACTCGGTGGACTATCCCGATTTCGCGCACGAGGTGGCGGCGCGGGTGAAGCGCGGCGAGGCCGCGCGCGGCGTGCTGCTCTGCGGAACGGGGCTCGGCATGTCGTACGCGGCCAACCGGCACAACGGGGTGCGGGCGGCGGTGGCGTGGACGCCGGAGATCGCCAAGCTCGCGCGGGAGCACAACGACGCCAACGTGCTCGTCCTCCCGGCCCGGTTCGTGAGCGAAGACGAGGGCGTCCGGATCCTGCGGACGTGGCTCGACACCAGGTTCGAGGGCGGGCGCCATGCCCGCCGAGTGGCCAAAATAGACCAGGAGACCCGATGACGCTGGATCACAATGCTTCCTTGCGGGACGCCGATCCCGTGGTGGCCCGCCTGATCGACCGGGAGCTGAATCGGCAGCGTCACGGGCTCGAGCTGATCGCCAGCGAGAACTTCGCCAGCCGCGCCGTCATCGACGCGATGGGCACGCCGCTCACCAACAAGTACGCCGAGGGCTATCCCGGGCGGCGGTACTACGGCGGGTGCGAGGTGATCGACGAGGTCGAGCAGCTCGCCATCGACCGGCTCAAGCAGCTGTTCGCGGCGGAGCACGCCAACGTGCAGCCCCACTCCGGCGCGCAGGCGAACTTTGCGGCCTTCATGGCCCTCATCAAGCCGGGCGAGAAGCTGATGGGCATGGCGCTGCCCCACGGCGGCCACCTGTCCCACGGCGCGGCGGTGAACCACAGCGGCGTGATCTGGCAGGCCGTCCACTACGGCGTGGATCCCGCCACCGGCCGCATCGACTACGACAAGGTGCGGGAGCAGGCGCTCCGGGAGCGGCCCCGGCTCATCATCGCCGGCGGCAGCGCCTACGCCCGGATCATCGACTTCGCCGCGTTCCGCGCCATCGCCGACGAGATCGGCGCCTTCTTCCTGGTGGACATGGCCCACTTCGCGGGGCTGGTCGCGGGCGGCGTGCACCCCTCGCCGGTGCCGCACGCGCAGGTCGTCACCAGCACCACCCACAAGACGCTGCGCGGTCCCCGCGCCGGGCTCATCCTGTCCATCGCCGAGCACGCCAAGGCGATCGACAAGTCGGTCTTCCCCGGCACCCAGGGCGGGCCGCTCGAGCACGTGATCGCGGCCAAGGCGGTGGCGTTCGGCGAGGCGCTCTCCGACGACTTCAAGCGCTACGCCGCGCAGGTGGTGGCGAACGCCAAGGCGCTGGCCAAGGCGCTGGTGGACCGCGGCTTCGCGATCGTCTCCGGCGGCACCGACACCCACCTCATGCTGGTGGATCTCCGGCCCAAGAGCCTCACCGGCAAGGCGGCGGAGGCAATTCTCGGCAAGGCCGGCATCACGGTCAACAAGAACACCATCCCGGACGACCCGCAGTCGCCTTTCGTCACCAGCGGCATCCGCATCGGCACCCCGGCCGTCACCACGCGCGGCCTGGGCACGGCGGAAATGGTGAAGATCGCGGAGCTGATCGATCGCGCGCTCACCAAGCAGGACGAGGCCACCCTCGCGCGGGTGAAGGGCGAGGTCGAGTCGATGACGTCGGCATTCCCGCTGTATCAGCCGGGTTCGCCGCGCCACCGCGTCCGACGCAGCGCCTGACGTGACGGCCCCGGAGACACCAGCGTGAACGAGCTTCAGTTCTCCGACGATGTCATGGCCCGGATCCGGGCCCGGGGCGGCCGCTACGACGAGCGGGCCTATCTCTTCGTGCTCGCCACGGTCGAGTTCCTCCAGTCGCGCCTGGCGGTGCGGCGGCATGTGAGCGGCGCGGAGCTCGCCGTCGCCTGCCGCGACCTCGCGCTGGCGCAGTTCGGGCTCCTGGCCCGCCAGGTGCTCGAGCACTGGGGCATCACCCGCACCGAGGACCTTGGCCGGGTGGTCTTCACCCTGGTCGAGGTCGGTCTTCTGGTCACGCAGCCCGGCGACCGCGAGGAGGATTTCGCCGGCGTCTACGACTTCCAGGAGGCGTTCAGCGATACCTACGCATGGCAGGGCGTGCGCCGCGGATGACCCCCGCTGCGGCGTGTGGGAGGGGAACGGCATGGAAGCGAGGGACTGGCCCAAGTGCCTCAAGTGCTCGCAGGGCATCCTGATTCCGCTGTCCGACTATGGCCGTGACGGCGCACCCATCACCTACAAGGCGTGGGTCTGTACCAACCCCGAATGCGGGTTCAACCTGAGGATCGACAACGGGGAGATCTCGTTCGGGCGGGCCATAGGCCAGAGCTTCAAGTGACGGTGAGAGGTGAGAGGTGAGAGGTGAGAGGTAAGAGGGACTGATCCCTCCCCCTTCTCACCTCTTACCTCTTACCTCTTACCTCTTACCTCTCACCTCTCACCTCTTACCTTCCGGGCATGCTCCCCGTCCTCTCCCCCGACCAGTCCTCCGCCTGGGACCAGACCGCCGAGGCGGCCGGGATCTCCCTCGCCACGCTGATGGAAAGCGCCGGGCGCGCGTGCGCCGCGGTGCTGGCGCGGCGGTTCGCGCCCGAGCTGGGGCAGGGAGTGCTGGTCGCCGTGGGGCCGGGCAACAACGGGGGCGACGGCTGGGTCGTGGCCCGCGCGCTCCACCGGCTGGACGTGCCGGTCTGGGTCGCCGCCGCGCCGGGCGAGCGGTCGCCGCTCGGCCGGCTCATGGCCGAGCTGGCTCGCGCCGAAGGCGTGCGCGAGGTGGCGCCCGACGGACCGTGGCCCACGGTCGGCCTCGCCGTGGACGCGCTGCTCGGCACCGGCGCCTCCGGCCCGCCGCGGCCCAACATCGCCCATCTGCTCCAGCGGGTCGTGGACCTCGCGGTGCCCATCGTCGCCGTCGACGGCCCCACCGGCGTGGACCTCGGCAGCGGCACCGCGCACGACTCGGTGCAGGCCGCGCTGTCGATCACGTTCGGCGGCCTCCGGCGCGGGCACCTGCTCGCGCGGGACGACGTGGGCGACGTCGTGGTGGTGGACATCGGGCATCCGCCGGCACCGCCCGACTGGCCGGCGCTGGTCACCGATGCCGACGCCGCCGGGTGGCTCCCGCGGCTCCGCGCGACGGACCACAAGGGCGTGCACGGGCGCGTGGTCGTGGTCGGCGGATCGGCCGGGATGACCGGCGCCGTCCGGCTCGCGGGCCGGTCCGCGTTCGCCGCGGGCGCCGGCCTCGTACACGCCGTCGCTCCTCCGGACACCGTCGCTGCGCTGGTGGCGGCCGAGCCCGACCTCCAGACCTTCGCCCACGATCTCGACTGCCCGCCTACGGACGCGCTGCTGGATCTCATCCAGCGCGCCGACGCGGTCGCCATCGGTCCCGGACTGGGTCGCGCGCCGGGCCGGCGCGAGCTGGTCTCGGCCCTGATCGAAGCCGCGGGGAGCGTGGTGCTGGACGCGGACGGGCTGGTGGCCTTCCACGGGGCGACGGCCGAGCTGGGCCGGCTGGCCGAAGGCCGGCGGCTGGTGCTCACGCCGCATCCGGGCGAGTTCCGGACGCTCTTTCCCGGACTCGAGGGACGGCGGGAGGTGGACCCCTGGGGCGCGGCGGCGGCGGGCGCGGACGAGGTGGGCTGTACCCTGCTGCTCAAGGGCGTGCCCACGGTCATCGCCCGGCCGGGCCAGGGGCTGCTCACCGTCGCCGCCGGCAATCCGGGGCTCGCTACGGGCGGGAGCGGCGACCTGCTCTCCGGCCTCGTCGCCGCGGCCCTCGCGCGCGGCCTCGCTCCCGAGATCGCGGCCGCGCTCGGCGCCCAGGTCCTTGGGCGCGCCGCGGACCTCGCGGCGCGCCGGGTCTCCGCCCGGAGCATGCGGCCGATGGACGTGGTCGCCGCGCTGCCCGACCTCTGGCGCGAGTGGGAAATCCTGCGCGTGGCACCGCCGGCCGCGGCGCCACCGGTGATCTTCGAGCTGCCGCGGCCGCAGGTGGTGTGACGTGACGGTACCGGCGCTCGGCCCCGGCCCCGAGTTCGATCTCATCCGCGCCATCGCCCGCGCCCTCGGTTCCGCCGCGGGCTCGCTCGACGACGACTGCGCCCTGGTCCCCGACGGCGCCACGACCCTGGCGTTCAGCACCGACATCTCGGTGGAGAACGTGCATTTCCGCCGCGACTGGCTCGCGCCCGCGGAGATCGGCTGGCGGGCGGCGGCGGGCTCGCTCTCGGACCTCGCGGCGGAGGGCGCGGAGGCGATCGGCGTGCTCGCGGCGGTGACCGGGCCGCGCAGCCTGGCCGAGCGCGACCTCGTCGAGCTCATGCGCGGCGTGGGCGAGGCGGCCGCGTCCGCGGGCGGGCGGGTGCTCGGGGGCGACCTCTCCGCGGCTCCGTACTGGAGCGTCGCGGTGACGGTGGTGGGGCGCGCCGCGCGGCCGGTGACGCGCGCGGGCGCCCGGCCCGGCGA
>Ga0187823_10000302_pt1 | contig 12358 bp, 10 predicted proteins | sample NC_wetland_sal_i_12_FD_132968 | JGI IMG/M metagenome (GOLD analysis project Ga0187823, IMG submission 132968) | Wetland sediment microbial communities from Neuse River Estuary, North Carolina, USA - SourceSoil_3 | ecosystem: Environmental > Aquatic > Freshwater > Wetlands > Sediment | place...
GCCGATTCCAGGCTGTAGCCCCGCACTCGCGACAGGAAGGTCGGCATCCATACCTGTATTCCGCCCAGCGAGAAGGTTCCGGCGGCCATGCCCAGCGTGACCGCCCAGAAAGCGGGATTACGCGCCAATCCCCGGAGCGTGCCGCGCTCCGGTGTCTCCTTCTGGGAGTCGTACTGACCGCGGGGCGGTTCCGCAAGAAAACATACGGCCAGGGCCAGCAGGAACCCGGGAAATGCGGCGATGTAAAACGGAAAGCGCCAGCCCATCATCGGCCCCAGCCAGCCTCCCAGCAGATAGCCCGCCGCGGTGCCGCAAGGGATGGCCAGGTAGAAAATTCCGAAGATTCGGCCGCGTTTATTTTCCGGAAAGAGATCGGCGACAAACGTCGGCGCAATGGTCACAAACGTGGCCTCACCCACGCCGACCAGGGTGTGCCGAAGCAGCAATTCGCCGAAGGTGTGCGTGACTGCGGTCAGCAGGGTCAGGCCGCTCCAGAAAACCGCTCCCAAAATGATGATCAGCTTGCGCGAATAGCGGTCGGCCAGAGGGCCGACAAAGGGCGCAGCCACCATGTAGAACAGCAGAAAGGCGCTGGTTAAGTATCCCACCTGGGTGTTGGTGAGTTTGAATTCGGTTTGCACCAGCGGCTGCACCGCAAACAGCACGGACCGGTCAATGTAGTTCAAGAAGTTCAGCGTGGTCAGGATGACGAGCGCCGTCCAGGGATAGAGTTTGCGTTGGGTCACTTGGGGAAGGAATATAACACGCACGCAATTGGGAGCGGCACCAGCCGGAGTTTGTCATCCTGAGCCGAGCCTTCGCTTCGCGAAGCAGAGCCGCAATCGAAGGACCCCTACTTTTCCCACGAACATTGCGAGTCGCTTGCATCAGGTTTCTGGGCGCCACTAAAGAACAAAGCGTGCCGGCAATCATCCGCTGATAGGGGTCCTTCGACTCCGCGGGCACTTCGCTTTGCGAAGTGCCGGCTGCGCTCAGGATGACAAACTGTGGAGTTCAGGTGCGCGATTTTCTTTTCGGACGAGGCCAACGGGCCACCACCACGGTTGAGATCCCGCCGCGCGGTCGGAAATCTCCCTTCACCTCAGCCCACACCGGTTTTGCCCAACGGACCACATCTTCCAATACGCGGTTCACGATGTTCTCCTGAAAGATTCCCAGGTTGCGGTAGCTCTGCAAATATTCCTTCAGGGATTTCAACTCCAGACAATGTCTGTCCGGCATGTAGCGGATGGTCAGGGTGCCGAAATCCGGCAGGCCGGTCTTGGGGCAGACGGAAGTGAACTCCGGGTCGTCCACGACGATTTCGTAGCCGGGAAACTGGTTGGGCCAGGTTTCGATGGCGGGAAATTTGTGGTCCAGGCCGGCTTCGGCGTGGGCCTGGGTGTAACGAGGTCTGGGCATAACCCTATTGTAACCAGCGATGGCCTGGTAGCGCCGGCGTCCAGCCGGCTGTCCGGAGGGCGTCTCGGCCTCCGCTGCTCGGTAGTTTCCAGACCGTTTTTGCGAAAACTGGCGGGCTTCCCCCGCCCATCGGGCCGGCGGACGCGGGCGCTACCAAATCCCGGTTCCTCGCCGGGTATCCTGCATCTAAACCAGTTAAGGGTGGGCTCAGGCATGCGGTGGTACATTATTTAGCGTCACGATGGCACTAACAGCAAACAACAGCGGGTTTTTCAGCCGGCATCGCTGGTTGGTCTGGGCGGCAGGGATCGCAGTCGCTGTGCTGCTGCTGGCGTCATTCATGTCGCGGGACGACGTGATTCCCGTGCGCGCCGCCACGGTCGAACGCAGCACCATCCGCAGCGTGATTTCGACCAACGGCAAGGTGGAACCGCTGCAGAGTTTTGAAGCCCACGCGCCGGTCGGCACCACGGTGAAGAAGCTGCTGGTCAAGGAAGGCGATCGGGTGAAGCGGGGACAGCTCCTGGTGCAGTTGGATGATGCCGCTGCCAGCAGCCAGGCGGCGCAGGCTTTGGCCCAGGTGCGGACGGCGCAGGCCGAAGTGAGCGCTCAGCAGAGTGGCGGTACTCGCGAAGAAGTTTTGACCCTCGAAGCGCAACTGGTGAAATCCCGCAATGAGCGCGACACCGCGCAGCGCAATCTCGAAGCCTTGCAGCGATTGCAGCAACAGGGTGCGGCCTCGCCCGGCGAGGTGAAACGGGCCGAGGACCAGCTCGCCGGCGCGGAAGCCGACCTCAAGCTGGTACAGCAGAAACAGAAGCAGCGCTATTCGCAACCGGAAATCGCGCGTGTCGAAGCCCAGACCGGCGAGGCGCAGAGCGCGTACGCGGCGGCCGAAAATATCCTTCGTCAGCTCAATATCCGGGCGCCTTTCGATGGCGTCGTCTATTCCCTGCCGGTCCATCAGGGCGCGTACGTGAATCCCGGGGACCTGGTGTTGCAAGAGGCGGACCTTTCGAAAGTTCTGGTGCGCGCGTATGTTGACGAACCCGACGTGGGCCGCCTGGCGCGCGGACAGCGCATCGATCTCACCTGGGACGCGGTGCCGGGGCGGACCTGGCAGGGCACGGTCAGCAGCATTCCTTCCACCGTCAAGCTCCTGGGGACACGGAACGTGGGTGAAACCACCTGCATCGTGGACAACCATGATCTCAAACTTCTGCCCAACATCAACGTCGGCGTCACGATCGTGACCGCAGAGCACCAGAATGCGCTCACCGTGCCCCGGGAATCGGTTCGCCTGGACGATGGCAAGACGTTCGTCTATGAGATCGTGAACGACGAACTGCACCGCCGGGATATTCAGACTTCCATTTCGAACCTGACGCAGGTGGAGGTCTCGAGCGGAATCTCGGAGAAAGCCCTGCTGGCACTGGCTTCAACCAACTCCAAGCCGTTGCGGGAAGGCACGGCGGTCAGGGTGGTTCGCTGAGACCGGCTTACTCAACATGAAAATGAGATTCCTGATTCTGGCATTCGCTTTGCTCGCCGCGGCCCTGGCAGCAGGGGACGATTCCGCTCCCGCGCTGCTGGCTGCGGGACGCGCCGACGACGCCATCACCACCCTGCACTCCAAGATCATCGCTTCTCCGCGCGACGCCGAAGCCTACAACCTGCTGTGCCGCGCCTACTTCTCCATGGGCGATTGGGACCGCGGCATTGCGGATTGCGAGAAAGCGGTCGCGCTCGATCCCAACAACAGCCGCTACCACATGTGGCTAGGCAGGATTTACGGCGAGAAAGCAGACGGCTCCAATTTTTTCAGCGCCGCATCTCTGGCGGGCAAGGTAAGAACTGAGTTCGAGGCTGCGGTTCGCCTGGATCCGAACAACGTGGATGCGCGCAGCGATCTGGGCGAATTTTATCTGGAAGCGCCGGGCATCGTGGGCGGCGGACGCGACAAGGCCGAAGCCCAAGTCCAGGCTCTGGCCGCGCTCGATGCCGCAAAAGCCGATTATCTCAAAGGCCGGATCGCCGAGAAGAAGAAGGATTTGGCCGGCGCCGAGAAAGAATACCGCAACGCGATTGCCGCCACTCACGGCAGTGCGCTGACCTGGTTCAATCTGGCGCTGTTCTTCCGCCACCAGGAACGCTGGAACGAGATGGAGGAAGCCATCCAGCAGGCCGTATCGGCGCAGATGGATCGGCCGGAAATTATCATGGAGTCGGGCGAAGTGCTGCTCCGCAGCGGACGCAATTTCCCGGCTGCAGTCGAATACCTCCGCCGCTATCTGGCCCTGAGTTCCAAAGTCGAAGAAGCTCCGGCATTCAAGGCCCACTACCTTCTCGGAACCGCCCTCGAAAAGCAAGGCGACAAGCAGGGAGCAGCGCAGGAATACCGCGCCGCCCTTTCCCTGGCGAAGAATTTCTCGCGTGCCCAGGAAGCCCTGGACCGGCTCAATCGTTGACCGTGCGAGTCCGGTGGCTGTTCCGCAGTCATTTACAATCCCATTTTCCGCCCCGACTTTCTCATGAAGGTGAAGCGATGAACTCTGCTCCTCGCTGTGCTCTGCGTATTGGCGCTTTTCTAGTGATGGCGATTCTGGCCTTGCCCCGGCTCTCCGCCGAGCCTTTGCCCCTGAAGCGCGCGGTGGAACTGGCCCTGGCCCACAGCTCAACCGCGGCTGCGGCCAGCGCCGACCAGCAGCGCGTCTTCGCTTCCTATCGCGAGGCACGGAGCCAGTACATACCGCAGTTCGTCGTGGGCTCCGGCCTGGGGAAATCGTGGGGTTACCCTTTGAGCCTGGAGGGGTCGGCGCCTTCGATTGTCAATTTCAACAGCCAATCCGCGTTGTTCAATCCCGCGCTGCGCGACTTCGTGCGCGCCGCGAAGACTGACGTGAGCGCGGCCACGCTGCAGTCCAAAGACCAGCGAAACCAGGTGATTCAGGACACGGTTCTGAGCTACGCCGAATTGAATAAATGGGAGACGTTGTTGGGGCATCTGCAGGAAGAGCACGCCGCGGCGCTCCAAACCGAGCAACTGGAGAGCCAGCGGATCAAGGAGGGCGTGGATAGTCCCGCGATGCAGAACCATGCCCGTCTCAGCACGGCACGGCTGCGCCTGCGGCTGGCGGAAACCCAGGGAGCGATCGACGTCATTCGCAACCGGCTTGCCCACCTGACCGGGCTTCCGGCGGCTGCCATCGAGACGGAATCCGAATCGATGCCGCCTCTGCCGGAAGTGAAGCAGGAAGATGACCTGGCCGGAACGGCGGTGCAGGCAAGTCCGGGTGTGCAGGCGGCGGAAAACCGCGCTGCCGCCGAGAGCCTGCGAGCGCGTGGCGAGCACCGCGCCATGTTGCCGTCGGTGGACTTCGCGGCGCAATACGGCTTGCTGGCCACTTACAACAACTATCAGAAGTTCTTTCAGCCCGGCAGCTTTCAGCGCCATAACGCCACCCTCGGAGTGGTCATAAAATTTCCCGTTTTCAGTCCGACGCAGCGCGCCCGCGCCGACGCTGCCGATGCGCTCGCATTAAAGGCGAAGAAAGATGCGGAAACCGCCAAGAACCAGGTCTCCGAGGAAACTCTGCGACTGCAACGCTCGGTGGAACAGATGGCAGCCGCCAAAGAGGTGGCCGATCTCGAATACCAGGAGGCGCAATCGAACCTGGAGGCGCTGCGCGTCCGCTTGGACGCGGGAAGCATCGGCTGGCACGATGTTCAGGATGCCCGCGACCAGGTCAGCGAGCGTTACAATTCTTTACAGGACGCCAATTTTGAACTGGAACGGGCGAGGATCACACTATTGCGGGCCACCGGCGAACTGGAAGCCTGGGTCGACACCGGCCGTTAGAGGCGCCACGAGCCACGTGGGGACAGCCGCCCTCGGCTGTCCTGGCCGAGCGCAGCTCGGCCGTTGCGACTTAATCGTGTAACACCCTTGTCGAGCAGGGCTCTACGGGACAGCCGAGGGCCGCTATCCCCACGCGGCTCGTGGTGGTCCCACTTTCTGTCTTTATGTGGAGCTGCCGCACGAGCCGGGCGCTCGCGCCCACATATCTCGGGATGTACCCCGAACGTACCTAGTTTCCGGGTAAAATGCGCGCCAAAATGTTAATATAAGTTACTCACAATTATGCCTTTAAAAACACTTTTTCTGAATCCGCCATCGTTCGAGAATTTTGACGGTGGCGCCGGATCGCGGTGGCCCGCAACGCGCGAGATTGAGTCTTACTGGTATCCGGTCTGGCTGGCCTACCCTGCCGGCATGCTGGAAGGCGCGAGGCTGATCGATGCGCCTTCCCATCATATTTCTGCTGAAGAAACCATCCAGGCGGCCAAAGAGTACGAATTCCTCGTGCTTTACACCAGCACCCCCGGTTTCCCCGGAGACATCGGATTGGCTCAGGCGATCAAGAACGTCAATCCTAATATCAAGATTGCGTTCGTAGGCCCGCACGTTACGGTTCTTCCCGACCGGACCCTGAAAGATTGCCCGGCCATCGACTTTATCTGCCGCAAGGAGTTCGATTACTCGGTCTACGAGTTCGCCCATGGCAAACCGCTGGAAGAAATCCTTGGGGTTTCCTACCGCAAGGACGGAGCTGTGGTCCACAATCCCGACCGGCCGCAGATTCAGGACCTGGATGCGCTCCCCCACGTCACCGACGTCTATCATCGCGACTTGGATCCGCGGCGCTACAGCGTGCCCTTTCTGCTTTATCCCTATGTGTCGCTGTACACCACGCGGGGCTGCCCGGCGCAGTGCACGTTCTGCCTGTGGCCGCAGACCACCAGCGGACATGCCTGGCGCAAACGCTCGAGTGACGATGTGGCCCGCGAAATGGCGAAGGCGAAGGAATACTGGCCCTGGGTCAAGGAATTCTTTTTTGACGATGACACCTTCAACATCCAGAAGGCGCGGACGGTCGAGCTCTGCGCCAAGCTGAAGCCGTTGAATCTGACCTGGTCCTGCACTTCCCGCGTCACGACCGACTTTGAGACGCTGAAAGCGATGAAAGAAGCGGGATGCCGCCTGTTGATCGTGGGCTATGAATCGGGCGACCAGCAGATCCTGAAGAACATCAAGAAGGGCGCCACCATTGAACGCGCCCGCCAGTTCACCAAGGATTGCCACAAGCTCGGACTGGTGGTCCACGGCGACTTTATTCTCGGCCTGCCCGGCGAGACCCGCGAAACCATCAACAACACCATTAACTTTGCCAAGGAACTGGATGTGGAGACGATCCAGGTTTCGGTGGCGCACGCCTATCCTGGCACCGAGCTGTACGATTACGCGGTGAAGAACGGCTTCATGGTGGCGGACACCAAGATGGTGGATGAGGGCGGGCACCAGCTGGCTCAAATCCAATATCCGGGGCTGCCAGCGGAAGAGATCATGGAGTCGGTGCACCGCTTTTACGACGAATACTACTTCCGGCCTAAAGCCATCTATCGCATATTGAAAAAGGCGGCATTCAACAGCGGGGAGCGGGTGCGGCTTTACCGGGACGCCAAGAGCTTCCTCAAGCTTCGCGCTTCACGGAACAAGTGGGTAAAGGACAAGCGCGAACGAGGCGACTCTGCGACCGTGGCCGAGCCCGCCAAGGCCTAAGAAAGACTGTGTGACGTTTCGCAAGTATCTGGTGCTGGCTGGGGTGACGCTGTTCGCCGCGATTGGCGACTCCTTGCTGGCGCGCGGCATGAAGCAGGTCGGCAATATTTCCCTGCAGCGCCTTCCCGAAATCATTTCCGCCATTCTCAATCCCTGGGTCGCCCTGGGGATTTTCTTTCTGCTGGGATTTTTTGCGGCCTACATGACCGCCCTGTCCTGGGCTGACCTGACCTACGTGCTGCCGGCCACTTCCCTGGGATATGTATTGCTGGCCCTGAGCGCCAAATTTTTTCTCCACGAGCAGGTGACCACAACCCGCTGGCTGGGAATCGGCCTCATCTCGGCAGGAGTGGGGTTTGTGACCCAGGGCCCGGCTTTGACCCGCCACCCGCCTCATCACGACACGCCGGAAGCGGAATCCGAGCCGGTGGGCACGAGGGCGGAATCATGAAACACGTCTATACCTGGGGAGCGATTCTGGCCGTGGTCCTGGCCTCGACCACCGGAGACGTGCTGTTATCGCGGGCCATGAAGAAAGTTGGCGATGTGGGTGAACTATGGCGTCGCTCCGGCCTGCTCACGGTCGCCGGACGGATCCTGCGCCGTCCCAGCTTCATGCTGGGTATTTTCATGATGGCGGTGGCGTTTTTCAGCCTGCTGTTTGCCTTGTCCTGGGCTGACGTGAGCCTGGTGGCCCCCGCCTCCGCTTCCCTGACCTTTGTGGCCAATGCCGTGGCCGCGAAAATCTTCCTCCACGAGCGTGTCGATCATCGTCGCTGGATAGCGGCTCTTTTGGTAGCCGGGGGCGTAGTCCTGCTCGCGGCCTAGAAAACTGCTTTTTAGCCAATAATCCAGGCGAGTCTGCTGCTCACTTTTCCTCTTCCTGCGTCCCCTGCAGGTTACGAAAGTCCATTACAACGGTTACCTTTGCGTAAACCTGAGAGTGTGGACAATAGAGAGGGGGAGGCATGTCTAACATATTGATAACATTGCCGCTCCGTCGAAGTTGGATCGACTGAAAAAGCTCCTTTAAGACCCGGTTTCTACAACCCGGGGATGGGTTGGGGCAATCCTAAACAGAGAGTCTGGTAGAAGAATTTGCCGATCCGCGGTTCATTTTCGCCGGTGGCGCCGTTGAGAGCCTTCAGGGGGCTTTCCGGTCGGTCCCTGTTCTCATTTGTCCTGCTGTGCCTGCTGGTCTGTGTGGGTGAGCCTAAGGCCTATGGCGATGTCGGCGTGGTTCTGAACGAGTCACTCGATACCAGCGTGGCTAGAATTACCGGCTCCGGTCATACCGCGGTCTACTTTTCGCGCATCTGTCCCGCGTCGCCGGTAAAACTCCGGCTTTGCCAGCCCGGCGAACAGGGTTCGGTGATCAGCAACTACATAAGCCTGGGCGAGGATCAGCCCTTTGAGTGGAACATCGTTCCCCTGAATGTATACGTGTATGGCGTGGAGAACCCGCGATACCGTCCCATCTTCGGGTCGCAGAAGATCAAGCGCGTGCTGGAAGAAAGATATCGCGAAAAATATCTGTCCGAATACTGCGCCAGCGAGTCCTGCCGGACCAGCCACAAGGCGGAGTGGCGGGAAATGGTGGGAGCCAGCCTCGAGCGCAGCATCTACATGTTCGTGGTGGACACCACGGTCCAGCAGGACCTGGCGCTGATCGAGCAATTCAACGCGGAGGCCAACGAGAACCATTTCAACGGCATGACCCGCAATTGCGCCGACTTCACCCGCCGCATCATCAACACCTATTTCCCGAACGCCACCGGGCCCGATTACATCAACGATTTCGGCATGACCAGTCCGAAAGCGATTGCGCGGTCCTTCAGCCGTTACGCGCACCGGCATCCGGACGCGGGTTTTCGGGTGCTGCACTTTGCGCAGGTGCCGGGCACCATCAAGCGCAGCAGCGAGTGCCGCGCCGGCACCGAGCAGCTGGTTCGATCCAAGAAGCTTCTGGTCCCCATGCTGATTTTTGCCGACCACGTACTGCCGTTTGTGGCTGCGTCCTACATTCTTACCGGACGCTTCAATCCGCAACGCGAACTGGAAGAACATCCGACCATCGAGGCCACGGAGGCCGAGTACCAGATCAAGCTGGCGAAGGCGGAGAACAACGACGTGCTGGCGGAAGAACTGGAATCCGACATGAACCAGGAGCGCGCCCGGATGGTCGGCACTTCCGGTGAATGGAAACAATACCGGGCATGGTATGCCTACATTCGGGCAGAATCAGCCGCCGAACAGAGCTCGCAGAATGAGGCCCTGAACGCGAATGGATCGTTAAAGAAATTCTTTCGCCGGCTCGACGACGCCGGAACTCCGGTGGCGGACCGCAACGGCGCGCTGTGGATGGAGTTCTCCGAGGGAGACGAATCGTCCAGAATCGGCCTGAGCGCCAATAACGTGTTCAGCTCAGGCACGGATGCCGACCTGGCGTATCAGCTGCTCCTGGCCCGGGTTGGGCATGTCTTGAAAAGCCCCAAACACAGCCGCGAGAGCATGGTGGAGTTCAAGAAGGATTGGAGCCTGCTACAGTCCGCCCGCACCAGCCGTGCCAGCGCGGTGGCGAAAACCGCAATTCCAACCGCGGTACGGGCTGACAATGTCCCGCCCGGGAACGAATAAGTCGAGCTGCTGAGCGCAAAACAATTCTCATCTAACGCAAACTAATTCACGCCCGCGCCGTCGTCCCCGACGAAAATTTGACCCGCCGCTGCCCGGCATTCTTGTTATGATTCAATTCCTGTCATGCGCTCCACGCGCACTCTCGTCCGGCTGGTCCTGTTCTTCCTGTCATTTGTCCTGGCGTTTGGAGAAGCTGGGGCCCCGGGACCGGTCACGCCCATGCAGAATGGGGCAAAGCCGCGAGCCATGGTCATCGGATTTGTCGGCGGCTTCGTCAAGCAGGATGCCCGCGCGCACAGTACGGTGCAGGTGGTCGAGCACCTGCGCAACGAATATCGGGAAGGCGTGTACGTCCAGAGTTTTGCCAACCGCCAGCAGGACCGTGCCTACAAAGAGATTCTGCGCCGCCTAGATGGCAACAACGACGGCATCCTTTCCCCCGAAGAAAAACAAAATGCCCGCATCGTCATTTTTGGACATAGCTGGGGCGCGTCGGAAACTGTAAATCTGGCGCGCAAGCTGAAACGGGATGGCATTCCCGTGCTGCTCACCATTCAGGTGGATAGCGTGGCCAAGCTCGGCCAGAACGACTCCGTGATTCCCGCCAACGTGGGGCAGGCGGTCAATTTCTACCAGCCCGACGGCATCGTGCACGGGCGGCCCCAGATTCGCGCCGAGAACCCGGCGCGGACGGAAATCCTGGGAAACTTCCGTTACGACTACAAAACGAATCCCATTCGTTGCGAGGGATATCCCTGGTTCGACAGAGTCCTGGTGAAGGCCCACACGGAAATCGAGTGTGATCCCAAGGTGTGGAGCCAGGTGGAATCGTTGATCTACCAGAAATTGTCTCCGCCCACACGCGACACCGCAGCGCGGTAAAACGTCGATCTGCTATTAGCAGGGGCTTGCGAATGCCAGCCGCGAAGCGGCGTGAGAATGTAGCCCACGGCGCAAGCCGTGGGTCAGGAACCAACCCAGGCCGAGCCCCAACCGGGCAAAAATATCGACCTCATTCACCTCCGGGTCGGTGTTGCATGCCGCATTCTTCTCTTTCGCCCCTTCGGGGCTTTCCGTTTTCCGTGCCTATCCCCACGGCTGGCGCCGTGGGCTACACTCTTTCGCCGCTTCGCGGCTGGGCCGAACCCGACCCCAACGGCAGAATCGGCGGGACTTTGCCCGCGGCTGGCGCCGTGGGCTGCATCCTTTTGCCCGTTTCGCGGCTAGCCGAAAAGGCGCATGAATCCTGCGGCGCGGAGGTCTGGGACGAGGAATGCCGCGTCGCGTCTTCCGGCGACCCGGGCGACGCATTGGGCGGCGGCGTAGCCACTTCGTACCGCGCCTTCCATGGTGGCCGGCCATCCGGTGGCGGTCCAGTCTCCGGCCAGAAAGATGCGGGGCCACACCGTCTCCGGACTCGGGCGGTGCGATTCGATGCCGGGGCGGGGCGAGTAGGTGGCATGGACTTCCTTGATCACCGTGGCCTTCACCAGGTTCGCATCGCGCGCGCCGGGAATGAATTCCCGCAGCTCCGATAGTGCCAGATCGATAATTTCCTGGCGGGATTTCTCGACCAGCGTCTTCGACGAGCTGACCACCAGTTCGACATAGCTGTTGCTGTCCGCGCCCGCCGCGACCAGCAGTTTTGACTTGTGGAACATCCACTGGATGGTGCGGTCAAGCAGTACGGCATGGTCGAGGTCGGTAATCTGGCGATCGAACCAGAGATGGATACCGGTGATGGGTGAAGTCTCGAAGCGGTTGAGCGTCTGCCGCAAGGGCTCGGCAGCGGACGTCTGCGGCAACATGCGCGACAACACGTCGAAGGGCACGGCGGGAATCACAAAATCGAAGCTCTCTTCTCCTCCCGGCAGAAGCAGCTTTACGTCAGCAAACTCGGCCCGGAACGATTCCACATTGGCCCGGAAGCGGACCTCTCCGCCGCGGGCAGTAATGTAATCGCCGGCCCGGTTGTAAAGCTCGGTCAGCGGGACGGTGGGCACGCCCATGCGTCCCGCTCCGCGGGATTTCAGAAACGACTCGCGCATGACCTGGGCGGCGTAAGGGACCGAGATCAGGTCGATGTCTTCGTTGAGCGCGCTGACCAGGACCGTCTTCCAGAAGCGATCGATGGCACGCTCGGTTTGCCCGTGGCGGCGCAGCCACTTCAGGAAGGATTCGCCGCTATCTTGCGGCGCGATAGGCGTCAGCGCAGCGAGTCCCGCCCCGATCGCAAGCTTGTCAGCCAGGCCGAGGCATGAAGCCCGCAGAAACGACGGCGCCGTGTGCAGAGGAGCAGGCAGCGCCGAAGGCTGGATCACCGAGGCGCGGCCGCCGGGCTCGAGAAAGGTCATCCGCTCGTACCAGCGAATCTTGTCCTCGACTCCAATGCGATGGTAGAACTCGACCAGGTTGGTGCAGCAGCCCAGCAGAACGTGCTGGCAATTGTCGACAACTTCGCCGGTGCCGGGATGCTGGTAGGACGAGGCCCGGCCGCCAAGATACGGCCGCCGCTCGAAGAGGGTCACGCGAAAACCGCTTTCCGCCAGCGCACTCCCGGCGGCCAGCCCCGCAAGTCCGCCCCCTACCACAGCCACTTTTGGAGATTGTGTCCAGCGCTCCGTCATCAAACCAGGCGTTTTACCAGACCCTTTCCCAGGATGACGACTTTCTCGCGGA
>Ga0187823_10000305_pt1 | contig 12322 bp, 9 predicted proteins | sample NC_wetland_sal_i_12_FD_132968 | JGI IMG/M metagenome (GOLD analysis project Ga0187823, IMG submission 132968) | Wetland sediment microbial communities from Neuse River Estuary, North Carolina, USA - SourceSoil_3 | ecosystem: Environmental > Aquatic > Freshwater > Wetlands > Sediment | place...
GGAACGGCTCGAAGATTCGCTCGATCTCGCCGGGCGGAATCCCGGGGCCGTGGTCGACGACCCGGACCAGCACCTCCGAGCCGGTCTGACGCACCTGCACGCGCACCGGCTCCTCGGCGGGCGAGTACCGGAGTGCGTTCTCGACGAGGTTGGCGACGACGCGCTCGGCCTGGTGGAGGTCGGCGCGGACGAGCGGCAGGTCGTCCTCCGGCAGCACGACCTCGACGCGACTGCCTCCGTCGACACCGTCGAGCGCCTGCAGGACGAGGTCGTCGACGGGCCAGTCGCCCGGCTCCGGCGCCGCTGCGCCGGCCTGCAGCCGCGAGAGGTCGAGCAGGTTGTCGACGAGCCGCGAGAGCCGCTCGGTCTCCGAGCGCACGACACCTGCCATCTCCGCACGCTCATCGGTCGACAGCAGGGGCGAGCGGAGCGCCTCGCCCGCCGCGGCGATCGCCGTCAGCGGTGTACGGAGATCGTGGGAGACGGTGCGCAGCAGCGCGGTCTTCACGACGTCCGCGCGCCTCAGCGCGGCGGTCTCCACGACTCCCGCGAGCAGCGATTCCCGCTCGAGCGCCGCGCTGAGGAGCCCCTCGAGCGACGGCACGATCCGCGCCTTCAGCCTGCGCAGCGTCGCCTGCGGCGTGCTCGCGGGAACGAGCAGCGTGCCGAGCCTGCGGTCGCCGTCGGACAGCGCGAACGCCAGCCGGCGCTCGTCGCCGCTCACGTCGGCGAGCTCGATCGACGCGGATCCGAGCCTGAGCGCCTCCGAGAGGCGCGCGGTGGCTGTGGGGAGCGTCTCGTCAAGGCGGCCTCCGCGCAGCAGCAGACGCGCCATCTCCGCGGCCAGATCGGCCTCGTCCCGGCGTCCGCTCGCCTCGCGCGCGCGCGCGCGAGTGACCTCGGCGACCGAGCTGGCCAGCACCGCCGCGACCGTGAACGTGCAGAGGGCCACGACGTTCTCGGAGTCCCCGATCGTGAGGCGACCCACCGGCGGCAGGTGGAAGTAGTTGAACGCGAGCGCGCTCAGCAGCGCCGTTCCGATCCCGAGCGCCAGCCCCCACGTGATCGAGACGACCAGCACGGCGAGCATGTACACGACGCCCAGCGACACCACCGGCGCCGCCTGCTTGAGCGGGTAGATGATCGCCGTGCACGCCGCCACCAGCACGACCGCGGCCACGAGGCCCGCGCGGCGCGAGGGCGCATCGCGCGTGAGCAGGTAGCGAAGCGCGCGCATGGTGCGCGCAGCTTCCCACGACCGGCGGCCGGGGGCGGTGCCGGTTCAGCCGGTCCGCGCGATCACCCTCGTCAGCAGCGCCTCCACGCGCTGCTGGGTGACGATCGCGGCGGGCTTGCCGATGTCGCGCAGGACGTACACGTAGTCGCCCGCGCAGGTCACGATCTCGACACCCCCCGCCCAGCCGGCGTGCGGTGGCGTGTACGTGACGATCCGCGAGTGGGGGACGTTCGTGTCGGGGGAGATCGCCGTGTGGTCCCCCGGCGGCGACAGCGAGCGCGCGTCGAGCCGTGCCTGCGGCGCGACCGCCCGGCACGCCTGTGCGGGCGAGCCGAGCTCCGCCGCGCTCGACGTCCAGGTCATCCGTCCCGGTCCTTCGAACGCGCTGATCGCCGACGAGCGGAAGCCGCCCGCGAGCAGGAGCCGCACCTGCGCCCTCGTCGCGGAGCCGGAGTGCTGGAAGTTCTGTGCGAGCTGGGACGCCGTCAGCGCCCCCGACGGCAGTTCGACGTTCTTCGAGGTGAGCAGATCGCTCGTCCTCACCACGTGCAGGATCGGCGCCTGATCGATGGTCACCGCGGCGCTCGCCTCACCGCCGCACGCGACCGCGGCGGTGAGGGCGAACGTCGCCAACGCTGTCCTGGGCTTCAAGTGAAGTCGACTCGCTTTCCGGGAGCCCGCCCCACACAGTGGCGCGGGCGGGCTCCCGACCATGCTCGTCCGCTCGCGATCAGTGGTGTTTCTTCACGAGCGGTATCTGGGCGATGCATTCGGCTTCGCTGCCGACGCCGAACGCCTGCCACTGGGTGCCCGCGCAGTCCGCCGCCGTGGCGGCTCGCAGGCTGATGTGCAGGCTCCCGTAGTTGTCTCGCGTGTCGATGTCCAGCAGCCTGAAGGCGGCCTTCTTGCCCTTCCTTCCCGGAACCGCGTATTCGTAGGTGTGTGAAGGCGCGGGCGCACTCTGCGGCGTGAGCGTCGCAGGGTGACCCCAGTCACCCGGCCCGAACTTCTCCTGGAAGTTCAGCCAGCGCACCGGGAGTTTCGCCTGATTGCACAGTTCCGCCGTCCACGGCCGCGCGAACACGAACTCGGAGTCGAAGCCCACCGGCCCGGCTCCACCGGCGGAGGAGAACTGCGGCGCGCCTTCCGGCGTGCCGCACAGCACCGTCCACGGAGGCTGCGGCACGACGAAGTTGATCGCGCCGTAGTAGCTGAACGTGCCCTGCACGACCGCCACGTAGAGCCCTTCCTGCAGCGAGATGCGACTGCTCGCCGCGGGCGTGTATTTCCCGCCACCCGCGTGGTAGGAGTCCAACGTGAAGTGATCCAGGAACGTCACCGCGCCGGCCGCGCCCGGCGCGACGAGCGCGCCGAGACCCAGCACCGCGGTGCACAGGACCACGCGGATGCCGCGCAGCATGTGCTCTCCCTTGATTGACATCTTTGTCATCTCCCAGCGTTGCGTTGTGCGGATCGGCTCACGCATGCTCGCCCGCCAATCCGAGTTCGCCCGCAACCGGCCGCTCCATGGCGGGGTGGGGCTGGTGTGAGCGCGGTCCGCGCCGTGCCCGCTCCGTGAGGATCGTTCTCAGGACCCGTGCGCCGTCACGGAAGGTGCGCAGGTTGCTCACGCCGTGGATCCGGTCGCGCTCGAAGCTCGGCACCTCCACAACATCGAGCCCCGCACGGCCGATCCTGATGTTGATCAGCGTCTCGACCTCGAAGCCTTCGCAGTCGACGCTCATCGCCGGCAGGCAATGGCGCCAGAACGCGTTGTATCCGTAGCAGAGGTCCGAGTACGACGTGCCGAACAGCGCGTTGACCGAGCCGCTCAGCGCGTGGTTGCCGATCCGGCGCAGGTGCGTGATGTCCGAGCTGCCGCCCCCGCCCGCGAAGCGACTTCCCTTCGCGAAGTCCGCCCCGTCGGCGAGCGCCCGCAGGAACCGCGGGATCTCCGACGGGTCCGCGGACCCGTCCGCGTCGAGCATCACGAGGATGTCCCCCGTGGCGGCCTCGAAGCCGCAACGCATCGCGTCGCCCTTGCCGCGGCCGGGCTGCGTGACGATCACCGCGTCCGGCCGTGCCCGGCGCGCCACCTCGGGCGTGCCGTCGGTGGAGTGCCCGTCGACGATCACGACCTCGTCGACGACCGCTGGGAGCTCTGCGAGCACCAGCGGCAGGTTGAGCGCCTCGTTCATGGCCGGGATCACGACGCTCACGCGCGGGAACCCGCTCCGTGTGCGCCGAAGGTCACGTACCGTCGGCGCCGCCGCGGTGATCCTCTCGCGCCGCTCTCCCGGCACGTGAACGCGATCGGCGTCCGGGTCGAGCGCGAACGGATCGAGCTCGTCCCGGTCCAGCACAGCCTCTGCCCCCAATTGATCAACGCTCATCAGCTGGCTCCCGTGCCGTTGTGTTTTCGTGCACACCTCCATCCAGGACGCGCCCATAGTTCCCCGGCGCGCGTGATGCGCAACTAAAGCTGTCCATATGCCCAGCGACCTTCCGTGTGAGGGTGTTCAGGACCGTCACGCACCGACAGCGTGCGCGTCAGACCTGCCTGCGGGTTTGTGGTGTGTGTGAGTGAGTTGTGGTGTGAGTAGATCTCGGCCGGCGCACTCAGGGACGCCGAGCGAGGGGCGCCATTCTGTTGGCAAGCTCGCCGCGTGTGTTACTGCGTGGACGTATGTTGGAAGCGCTGACGTCCGCGCTGAGGCGGGGCCGGTGCGGCGCGCTGGTGCCGGCGGCGCGCTTGCAAAAAGGTGAAACTCGGCCCACTAGCAGGCGTTTTGACGATGCCGCCGCACGTGGCGCAGTGTTAATCCGTGCGACCCACTGGACAGGTGACCGAGACGGTCTGGACTTGTGTCGGGTCAGCCCGAGGGTGTGAAGGACACGTCGTCGAACCACGTCGTGCCCGGGTCTTCGCAGACCTGCAGGTCGATTTCCACGCTCTGGGCGCCGCCGGGCGGCTGCGCGGAGACGCTCAGCTGCGTCCAGCCGCTGTTCCCCTGCGGGAGCGGCCGCGACGGCGTCGACCCCACGTAGCGGCCTGCGAGGTCGCTCCACACGAGCACGACGCGCGACAGACCCGCCGCGTCGGCGCCGCGCGCCCACGCGGTGGCCGTGTACGTGGTACCGGCGGTGACGGTGGTGATCGGGGCGACGTAGTAGGCGGGACAGCCGGTGAGGTGGCTGCCGCGGGCCCCCGAGATGCGCGCGGAGGACGTGCCCGAGTGGGCGACCGTGTGATCCACGGCCCAGGAGGCGTCCGCCCGCAGCCAGCGGCGCCAGACCGTGGGCAGGTGCTGGGTGGTGCTGCTCTGCTCGAAGCCGTTGTTGAAGGTCGTTTCGATCTCGCCCCCGGCGAACAGCGAGGAGAGGCTCGTGGCGGCGGGCTTGGGCGTGCCGTCGGCGTGGAGGATGCCCATGTGCTGGCCCCACGCGGTCCCGCCCTGGCCGGGCATGTCGTACAGGATCCACGGGGCCGCCGCGGGCAGCCCGAGCGCGGCGGAGGCGTGCTCGACCATGCGGAAGTAGTAGTCCTGGAACGCTTCCAGGCTGGTGGGGTCGGGGGGCAGGCCGCGTGCCCAGCCGTAGGAGGGAGAGGTCGCGAAGCCGGTCTCGCCGAGGTAGAGCGGGACGCCGCCGGCGATCCGCCGGGCCTGGCCGAGGATCGCGTAGGCGTCCGCCGCGTTGCCGTAGTAGTGCACGTCGTAGAGGTTCGGCGGGTGGGCGGCCAGCGCATGGACGAGCGCTTCCAGCGGCGCGTTGCCGCTGCTGATCGACGTGGAGACGGTGACAGGGATGCCGCCGTCGACTTCCTGCACGAACGGGACCATCGCGCGCGCCCAGGCGAGCGCCGCCGGGCTGGTGTCGGCGGGCAGCTCGTTGTGGAGGTCGACGTACGCGATCCGCTGGTCCCCCCGCAGCGGCGCCAGCAGCGCCTGCGCCCACTGGCGGCTCGCCTCGATCGCTCCGTAGGAGCGCCATTCGTTGAACAGCGTGAGCTCCACGCGCAGGCCGTGCGCGTAGGCGAGCGCGATCGTCTGCGCGAGCCGTTGCTGCATCACCGGCTTCAGCGCCGGGAAGCCGAACGCGCTCGCGCTGACCACGATCCGCACCGCGTTCGCGTGAAGCGCCGCGATCCGCGCGAAGTCGTCGTCCATCTGGGCGGGGTCGAAGTTCCACCACATCGCGCCCCAGCCCTGCGAGGCGGGGAAGTAGTCGACCAGGCGGATGTCGCCGAGGCCCACCGACGAGGCCACGCCGAGCGCCGCCGAGCGCTTCACCGGGCGCGTGCGGGCTGCCGGGTGTTGCCCGCGGCGGGCCTGTGCCGCCGCGTCGGAGGCGCTCGCGCCCGACCAAGCGCCGGCGAGCGCGCAGAGCACCGCGGCGAGCGAGGCGAGCCGGCGCGCCGGCGCGGGCGTGAGAGGGAGGCGGGGACGGTGCGAAATGCGCGTCATGTGGTGTCACGAGGCGGCCCGGTGGCGGGCGCCGAGGTCTCTCTCAGATCGGACGCTCGCAGATGTGGCCTCGCCTTTGGGCACGCCGCTGGACCATCGGACGATTGTTCGGGCGACCATTTCGCCGCTGCTACGGTGGCCGCCACTCCAAGCGATGTCATCGATTCCCGGCCACGAGCACCCCCATGCGAGGCCGCAGCATCAGGAGGCCGACGGGGTGGCGCCGTCGCAGTCAGGCGCGCACACCGACGCTCCGCGCGGATCGTCGCTGCTCGCCGCGCTGCGCTCCCCCCGAGCATTGATCGCGCACGTGCGCCGTGACTCGCTGATCCGCAACAGCGGCTACATCATGGCGGTCACGATCGTCACCTCGGCGCTCGGCTTCGCGTTCTGGCTGGTGGCGGCGCGGCGCTACAGCGCCGACGAGGTGGGCCTGTCGGCGGCGCTCGTGTCCGCGATGACCCTCGCCTCGCTGCTGACCAACCTCGGCATCAACACCGCCCTCGTGCAGATGCTGCCGCCGCGCGCGGCCGGGCGCGACTGGTCGGCGACGTTGACCGCGGGCGTGCTGTGCGGCGTCCTCAGCAGCGTGCTCGGGGGCGCGCTGACGGTGGTGCTGCTGCCCGCGATCTCACACCGCTTCGCGCTGCTCGAGCACTCGCTCGGTTACGTGACCGTGTTCGTGGGCGGGGTCGCGCTGACGACCGCGGCCAACCTGCTCGACTACGCCTGCATCGCCGAGCGCCGCGCCGAGAAGACGCTGATCCGAAACACGGTGTTCTCGCTCGTCAAGATCCCCGTGCTGTTCATCCCGTTCGTCGTCGCCATGGGGACGTTCGGGATCTTCTTCGCGTGGGTCGCAGCCACCGGGGTCACGGTTGCGGTCGCCGCCGCGATGGTCCCGGGTCTCGGCCGGGGCTACCGGCTCGGCCTCGCGGGCGTGCGCAGCGAGGTGCGCCGGCTCGGCACCTACATCGCCGGCCACCACTCGATCAACATCGGCAACTTCGCCCCCTGGTGGCTGTTGCCCGTGTTCGTGACCGTCCAGGTGTCCGCCGCCGCCACCGCGTACTTCTACGCGACGTGGCGCGTGTGCGGGATGCTCACGCTGATCTCGCCGTCGGTCGCCTCCGCGCTCACCGCCGAGGGCGCCCACTCGCCTGCCAGGCTGTGGCAGACCGCCGCGCGCAGCCAGCGCACGATCTTCACGATGCTGATCCCCGCCTGCGTGCTCGTGGCGGCCTCGGGGCACTGGATCCTCGCTGCCTTCGGCCCGGAGTACGCCTCGGAGGGCTTCCCGCTGCTGTTGCTGTTCACCGTCGCCGCACTGCCCGACTCGGTGATGGACGTGTGGGTCGCGGTCCTGCGCGTCGAAGGACGGCTGCGCTTCGGATCGTGGCTGCAGCTCGGCACCGCCGCGCTCGCGCTGGGGCTCGCATGGGTGCTGCTTCCGCCGATGGGGATCGCGGGAGCAGGGGTGGGCTGGCTCGCCTCGCGCGTGGTCGGCGCAGCGCTCGTCGCATGGGACTACGGCCGCCAGCGGCGCGCCCGGACAGAAAGCGCCACCATCGCCGAGCAAGGGCAGGCCGGCGGGCTCGACCCGCTGGGCGAGCAGCGCGCGGCCGCATCCGACCATCAGGTCATGCCCGCCTGAGGCTGTCGTCCGCCGCGCGAGATGAGATGGCGTGAGGAATGAGCGATCGCGACACGCTGCCCGCCGGCTCGGTCGGGCTCCTGATGCCGATCGCGCTCGCGAGCGCCGCCGGCGTGCTCGTGATCGCGCTCGCCGACGCCGGAGCGCGCGAAGGGCGTCTCTCGCCGCATGCGCTGTTCTGGCTCGGGATCGCGCTGATCGTCGTTCCCACGGGCGTGCGGCTGTGCTCGCGCCGCCCCAGCGCGCGCGAGCGCATCGGCCTGGTCCTCGTGTTCGCGCTGGCGCTGTACCTCGCCAAGGTGCTCTACAGCCCTACGCGCCTGGCGTTCTCGGACGAGTTCGTGCACCTGCGCTCGATTCACGACGACCTCCTCCATGGCCGCCTGTTCAGCTTCAACCCGCTGCTGCCCGAGGCTGCGCGGTACCCCGGGCTCGGCGACATCACCATGGGGCTCGTGCGGCTCACGGGGCTGCCGATCTCGACCGCCGCGATGGTCGTGATCGGTGCCGCGCGCATGCTGCTGATGCTCGCGCTGATGCTCGGGGTGGAGCGGCTGTCGGGCTCCTCGCGCGCCGCCACGCTGGCGGCGTTCCTGTACGCCGCCAACCCCAACTTCCTCTACTGGAGCGCCCAGTTCAGCTACGAGTCGCTGGCGCTGCCGCTGGTCGCGTTCACGCTGGTGCTCGTGCTGCGCAGGTTCGACGGGGAAGCCTCTCGCCGAGGTGGGGCGCTCGCCGCCGCGGCGATCCTCGCGGTGGTGGTCACCCACCACCTCTCCTCCTACTTCCTCGCCGGGGTGCTCGTGCTGTGGTCGGCGATCGCCGCGTGGCGGGGGCGGCGCGGCTCCGGGGGCTACAACCCGTGGCGCCTGGCGCTGCTGGCCGTGGCGGGGGTGGTGGGGTGGCTGCTCGCCGTCGCCAACGTGACCGCGCCTTACCTGGGGAGCATCGCATCGAACACCGGCGAGGGGTTGTTCAGCGTGCTCACGGGGGCCGCCGCCACGCGCAAGCTGTTCACGAGCGGCGCGCAGGTCAGCCCCGCGTGGGAACACGCGCTGAGCATCGTGGCGGTGCTGATCACGCTGGCCGGGCTCGCGTACGGCGCGTACCTGATCTGGCGCGGCCGGCGGGCTGCTCCCCTGATGCTGCCGCTGCTCGCGATCGCGATCATCTACCCGCTCCTGCTCCCGCTGCGCTTCATCGGGAGCGCCGCGGAGACCGCCAACCGCTCGGCCGAGTTCCTGTTCCTGGGCCTCGGCGCCGTGCTGGCGGTGGCCGCGATCGCGCTGCGCGGGCGCCGGCCCGCCAGCCCCCTCCTCGGGGTCGGGCTGGCCGCGCTCGCGGTGATCGTCGTAGCCGGGGGCGTGGCGGTGTCCTGGCAGTACTCCGAACGGCTGCCCCAGGATCCGAGCGCGCGGGAAGTGCCACACGAAACGGCCGGTTCCGCGCTCGCGGCATACGAATGGAGCGCGTCGGAACTGGGACGTGGACGGCGCTTCGCAAGCGACTTCGTCGACCACCTGGGCCTCGCCGCGTACGGCCTGGAGCGCCCCCTCTATGCCCCCGACGATCACGTGAGCGCCTGGCAGATCATGCTCCCGCCCCGCGTGGTCGGCGAGGTGCGCCGGGCGATCGCCGCGGGCCGCGTCCAATTCGTGATGGTGGACAGCCGGCTGAGCGAGGGGGTCCCGGCGTCGGGCTTCTACTTCGACAAAGGCGAACCGGGGGCGGGGGCGTTGACACGCCCGGTCTCCGCGGCGGTCCTGGGCAAGTTCGACCACACGCCGGGCGCCTCGCGCGTGTACGACAACGGCGTCCAGCAGATCTACGCGGTGAGCGCGCTGCGATGAGCACCGCAGCAGCCCGCATCGACGTGCGCCGCGACCGCGACCTGCTCGCGGCGGGTGCGCTCGCGCTGCTGTGCGCGGGGGCGACCTGGCTGACCGGCACGCCGCCCCTGCGCATCGCCGGCGGCCTGATGCTCGAGCTCGTGCTCCCCGGCTATGCGATCACCGCACTGGTGCGCGACAGGCGCGCCCTGCGCGCCTCCGAGCTGCTGATGTGCGTGATCGGGGCGAGCCTCGTGACCGCCGCGCTCGGCGGCATCGTGCTCGACGTGCTGCCCGGGCACATGGGGCACGCGCAGTGGGCCGCGCTGCTCGTCGCGGTGACGCTCGTCGCGGCCGTGCTGGCGGCGCTGCGGCCGCCCCCTCCCGAGACCGCGGCGCGCGGCCTGGAGGGTGCGCGGAGCCCCGGGGCGCTCCTGCGCGCACCTACGCTGAAAGGGGTGGCGAACGGACTGATCGGCGCGCTCGCGCTGGCCGTGGCCGTCGCCGGGGTGCTCGTCGCCCGTCATGCCGCCAACCGCCAGCCTGGCTTCGTGGAGCTCTCCACGCTGCCCGCCTCGCCCGCGCCCGGGGCAAGGCTCCACGTGCGCCTTGCGAGCCACGAGCCGCACGCCGTCGGCCTGCTCGTGATCGCGCGCGAAGACGGCGTGCCCATGAGGCGCTGGATCTTGTCGCTGCCGCCCGGCGGTGAATCGCGCATCGGCGTGCCCGGGCCCAAGCCCACCACCTCGCAGGTGAGGTTCGACGTCTACCGCGCGGGCTCGAGCGCGCCCTACCTGCACACGACCTACTACCAGCCTGCTGCGCTCGTCGCGGCGGCGCTGGCTGCGCGGCGGCGGGCGGCTGCGGCACGGCCGCACGCACGCGCCGTGCAGCGCCGCAACCGAGGTGCGCGCGGATGAGCGCCGAGGGAGTCGACGCGATGGCGCCGATCCCGCGGATGCTCGCTCGGCGCCTGCTGCGTGCGGGGGGCGCGAGTGAGCCCGCCCACGCCCCGCGCGATGCCTTCACGCCGGGGCTCTCGGTGGTGATGGCCGCGCACGACGAGGCGGCGATCCTCGAGGATTGCCTCGCGCACCTCGAGGGGTTCGCCGACGAGATCGTGGTCGTGGACGCGGACAGCGCAGACGCCACCGCGGCGGTCGCCGCTCGGCGGGCCGACCGGGTGATCTCCTCGCCGAACCACGCGATGCTCGAGATCAACAAGAACGTCGCGATGCGCGCGGCGACGCGCTGCTGGGTGCTCGTGCTCGACCCGGACGAGCGCATCTCCCCGCGGCTGCGCGCCCAGATCCGGGCGGTCGTCGACCGCGACGAGGAGTCCGTGAGCGGATACTGGATGCCGCGCCGCAACTACATCCTCGGGCGCTGGATGCGCACGATGGGGATGTATCCCGCCTCGCAGCTGCGGCTCGTGCGCAACGGTGCGGGCCGCTTCAGCGAGACCGATCACCACCTGCCGATGGCGGTCGACGGCGCCGCGGGCTACCTGAGCGGCGACCTCGTGCACCTGTCCGATGAGACGCTCGGCGAGATCCTCGGCAAGCGCGTCCGCTACGCCGATTTCGCCGCCGGCCAGATGCACGCGCGCGGCGAGCGGTTCCGCGCCAGCAGGGTCGCCACGGCGCCCCTGCGCGCGTTCGCGACGCAGTACCTGCTGCTGGGAGGGTGGCTGGAGGGCACGCGCGGCCTGCTCTACGCTGCCTCCTCGGCGTACGGGGCGGGCCTGCGTCACGTTCGCCTGGGGCAGCTTCAGCGCGGCGGCTGAGCCGCGGACGCCGGACGCCGTGCCGGGTATGCGCCTGCACGAAAGCGCGCGAACCGTGTCACACGATCCGCGCGCTTCGCCGGCGGGAGGTCAGTCCACGCGCTGCAGCACGAACTGCCACGCCCACGGCATCACGCGCATCGGGCGCTCGAGCATCCGCCATGCGCTGCGGAGGGCGTGCGGGATCACCTCGGGCGGGTAGTTGAAGTTGCTCGCGTGGACCGTGCGGTACCCGAGCCGCTCCGCGGTCGCGCTCAGCTGGCGCATCGTCACGACGAAGAAGTCGTGTTCCCACGGCACGGGCGACAGGCGCCAGTAGGCCTTCTGGGCGCGCATCGGCAGCCAGCCCATGAACGGCAGGCGGCTGTGCGACTCGATCGGGAAGTACGGGTTGGGAATCTGCCCGACCACGTGCCCGCGCGGAGCCAGCACCCGGCGGATCTCCGACAGGCTCGCCTCGCGCTCCTCCGGGAGCACGTGCTCGTACACGTTCGCGAACAGCGCCACCGTGAACGCGCCGTCCTCGAACGGGAGCCGGTTCGCGGCCGCCGGCAGCAGCTCGAGCCCGAGGCTCGACTGGCGCGGCGTGGCGATCGTCGGGTCGATCCCCGTCCAGTGCAGCCGCGTCTGCTCCTGCATCGCGTCGGTGAGAGCACCTTTCTGGCAGCCGACGTCGAGACCGCGCGCGCCGGCGGCCGCGTCCGTGCCCGCGTACTCGTTCACGAGGTCGCTCATGCATCGGGCGAGCACGCGGTTGCGCGCGTCCCACTCCTCGGGGGACTGCATCACGCCGCGCCCCGCCAGCGCCTCGGCGGTCATCGCGACACCTCCGCCCAGGGCGCTGCCCCGGGGCTCGACTCGACTTCACGCGCTTGGGGCACGTGTCCTCCTTTGCTCTCGTGGTGTGTGGGGGAGAGAAGCTCCGCGCACGGCGCTCCGCGCAGGGCGCCGCACACGATGGCGCCGGCCGCGCGCGCCGTCCGGGCGGCGAGGCCCGCGCGCGGGGGGGCCGTGAGCACGTGCTCGACGAACGCCTCGAAGTCCTCGGCGTACCGCGCGTGGTCGCGTTCGCGCGCGAGCTCGTGGGCCCGGGCGCCCATGCGTGCCCGCAGCGGCGCGTCGGCGACGAGGGCCGCCATCCGCTCGCGTAGCTCGGCGGGCGCTCCCGGGGGCACGACGTAGCCGGCCTCGCCGTGCGGCAGCCGAAGCGCGATGTCACCCGCGGCGGCGCTGCAGATCACGGGCAGGCCGGCCGCCATCGCCTCCTCGACCACGAGGCCGTGGGGGTCGCCGAGCGTGGGGAACACCATCGCGTCGGCGGCGCGGTAGAGCGACACGAGCTCGGCGCCC
>Ga0187823_10000306_pt1 | contig 12310 bp, 14 predicted proteins | sample NC_wetland_sal_i_12_FD_132968 | JGI IMG/M metagenome (GOLD analysis project Ga0187823, IMG submission 132968) | Wetland sediment microbial communities from Neuse River Estuary, North Carolina, USA - SourceSoil_3 | ecosystem: Environmental > Aquatic > Freshwater > Wetlands > Sediment | place...
GGCACCTGCACGATCCCGGTGTTGGGCTCGATGGTGGCGAAAGGGTAGTTCGCCACCAGCGCCTTGGCGCTGGTGAGGGCGTTGAAGAGCGTGGACTTGCCGACGTTAGGCAGGCCGACGATTCCCAGGCGAAGCATGGCTCCTCTGTCGAGCTACGAGAGGCACGGAGGTACAGAGACAAGCAAACCACAGAGGCACCGAGGCACGGAGACCCCACAGAGTTTCACGTTTTCTGTGCCTTCGTGTCTCTGCGGTGGCTGTTGTCCGTGCCTCCGCGGCTTGGTCATGCCGGGCGGTTAAAGCGGGTCATCGCCAGCTCGATGCCGTCGGTCAGCCAGCACTCGACGGCCTCGGCCATCGGATCGAGCAGGGCGTCGATCGCCTCGCGCTCGTCCCGGGTGAAGTCGGACAGCACCCAGTCGGCGAGGTCGTCGCTTCCGGGGGGCTTGGCCCCGACGCCGATCCGCAGCCGGGCGTAGTCCTGCCGCTGGAGCGCGCCCTCGATGCTCTTGAGCCCGTTGTGCCCGCCGGCGGAGCCGGCGCCGCGCAGACGAAACCGGCCCGGGGGCAGGGCCACGTCGTCCACCAGGATCAGGAGGTGGCGGGCGGGGTCGAACCCCGGAAGCGCCCGGAGCGGGGCCAGCGCGGCCCCGCTCCGGTTCATGTACGTCTGCGGCTTGAGCAGCTTGACGGCGATTCCCTGCGCGGCGCCCGAGGCGACCCGGGCCCGCTCGCCCCGGCGAAACGGACCCAGCCCCCAACGCTCGGCCAGGCGATCCGCGAGCCGGAAACCGGCGTTGTGCCGGGTGTCCGCGTACTCCGGGCCGGGATTGCCCAGCCCCACGATCGCGTGCAGGGCCTACTCTTCGGCCTCGCCTTCGGCTTCCGCCTTGGGCTTCCGGATGAGCTCGGGCTCCGCCGGGGCCGCCGCGACCTCGGCCGCCTCGGGGGTCGGCGGCGCCTCCTCGGTGCGGGGCGCCACGACCGAGCAGACGGGCGAATCGGGGCTGTTGAGGATGCGCGCCTTCGGCACCTGGACCTCGCGCACGAACATCGAATGGCCGATGGCGAGGTTGGTGACGTCGAGGTCGATGTGGTCGGGGATATCGGCCGGGAGCACCTCGACCTCGAGCGAATACAGCACCTGGTCCAGCACGCCGCCGAAATTGCGCACGCCGTCGGGCACGCCGGTCAGGCGAACCGGTACCGAGACCTTGATCTGCTCGTCGGCCTTCACCTCGTAGAGGTCCAGGTGCAGGATGTCCACCGGCCGGAGCGGGTTGCGCTGGATCTCGCGGATGAGCGCCTTGACCGGCGCGCGCTCGTCCACCTGCACGTCCACGATGGTCGTGGCGGCGCTGATCGTGCCCAGCATCCGGGTGAGCGCCAGCGTCTCGACCGTCACCGCTTCCGCCGGCCGGTCATGGCCGTAGATCACGGCGGGCACGCGGCCGCTGCGCCGGAGCGCGCGAGCGGCGCCCTTGCCGGTCTGGGCGCGGGTGTGCGCCTGAATGTTCGCTTGCTGGGCCATCGCTTCGTCCTCGAAGAAACCTGGTGTCAGTCGAACAGCGAGCTCACGGACTGATCGCTGTGGGTATAGCCGATCGCCTTGGACAGGAGCCCGGCGATCGACAGCACCTTGAGCCGGTCGAACCGGCGCTCGGGCGGAATCGCGATCGTGTTGGTGACCGCGACTTCCTTGACCGGCGACGCCACGAAGCGGTCCACCGCCGGGCCGGACAGGAGCGCGTGCGTCGCGCAGCAGTAGATGTCCTCGGCGCCGAGCCGCTTGAGCGCGTGCACCGCCTCGGCCATCGTCCCCGCGGTGTCGATCATGTCGTCCGGGATGAGGCAGTCCTTCCCGGTGACCTCGCCGACCACGTTCACCACCTCGGCGATGTTCGCCGACGGCCGGCGCTTGTCGATGATCGCGATCGACGCGTTCAGCCGCTTGGCGAAGCCGCGCGCCATCTTGGCCGAGCCCACGTCGGGAGCGACCACCACCAGGTCCTTGAGCGCCTTCTGGCGGTAGTGGTTCACGAACGCCGGCGCCGCGTACAGGTGGTCCACCGGCAGGTCGAAGAACCCCTGGAGCTGGTGCTGGTGGAAATCCATCGCCAGCACGCGGTCCGCTCCGGCCACCGAGACCATGTTCGCCAGGAGCTTCGCGCTGATCGCGACGCGGGGCTGCTCCTTGCGATCCTGCCGGGCGTAGCCGAAATACGGGATCACCGCGGTGATCCGGGCGGCGCTCGCCCGCCGGGCTGCGTCCATCAGGAGGAGCAGCTCCATGATGTTTTCCGCCGGCGGATTCGTGGGCTGGATGATGAACACGTCCCGCCCGCGCACGTTCTCGTCGATCTTGACGAAAATCTCGCCGTCGGCAAAGCGGCGGATCGTCACCTGGCAGAGCGGCTGGCCCAGGTGCGCCGCCACCTCTTCCGCGAGGGGGCGGTTGCCCGTGCCGCTCATGAGGAGCATCTGGCTCCGAGCCTGCGAAAGATCCGCCATACGAGAGCCCGAAAAAGTAGTTGCGGAGTATGGACTTAGTCAACCGGGGCCGGTCTCCGGGCAGCCCCTCCGCCTTAACGCCCGCCCGGGGGCCGGCGTCTCTCCCGCCGCAGTTCCCCCGGAGCGGACCCGCCGCTCCGCCCCGTATCCCAGGGAAGGAGAGAACCATGATCCGCATCCGTTCGCTCGGGCTCGCCGCGGCGCTCGCTCTCGCGTGCGCCGCCGTGGCCCAGGCTCAATCGCCGGCCGCGCCTCCGGACGCGGTCCGGGACGGCCGGGACATCCGTCATGACCGGCGTGATCTACGCTACGACCGTCGCGATCGGGTGGCGGACCGGCGCGATCTGCGCCACGACCGCCGCGACCTGCATCAGGACCGGCTGGGCGGCGCCGGGGGGCGCGAGCTGGCGGGGGACCGGCACGACATCCGCTCGGACAAGCGCGATCTGCGGCGCGACCGGCGGGACATCCGCCACGACCGCCGGGACCTCCGGCATGACCGGCGGGACCTCCGTCAGGACCGCCCGGGATCCTGACCCGGGCCAATCCACATCCCGGTCCACACGCCGTCCACAGCAGGGCGGCCCGGGGGCCGGTCCGGCAAGGCAATACCGGGGGCGCATTTCGGTGCGCCCCCGCACATTTCCACTGTGGATTGATTCCGGCGAGCCGGGCAAAACTCGGTCAGAACCTCCCGTCCCACTCGGAGCCGCAGGCGCACCGGTGAGCGCCGAAGTGCCCGGCATCCCGGTAGCACACGCAGGACGAGCGGCCGGCGCCCGCGTGCGTCAGGCAGACATGCTCTTCGCCGGATTTCGTCAGGGTGCGCTCGAGATTGCGTGCGATCTCGCGGAGGAGGGAAGCGTGCGAAGGCGTGTGCAGCGTGTGGGTCATCGAAGGTCTCCGGTCCCGCGGCGCGAGCGGCCGCGGCCCAAAGCAGCCGCTCTGCGCGCATGCGTCCGGCAACGCCGCGCGCGGGGAAGGCGCTATGCTACGACTTTAATTTCCACATCGCTAGTCCCTCCTTTTCCACGATGATGTCCACGCGTGCGGAGAGATGAAGGAAGTTCCGCGCGCCGCGCCGCTTACGGACTCGACTACAATTCAGTCGCACCGGAGCATACGCTGGAGGCGACGACGACGACCATCCCGGCAGGGACAGTGAGCGGCGCCGCGCCGGGCAAGCCCGCGGCCGTCATGGACGAAGCGGCGCGGCGGGCGCAGCTGGCGCGGATGAAGCGCGTGGCGAGCGGCCTCCTGGTGCTGGCCCTGCTCGTGTTTCTGGGCGCGCGCATGCTCGAGCCCGCCCACCCGTGGCTCGGCTTCGTCCGCGCGACGGCGGAGGCGTCGCTCGTGGGCGGCCTCGCCGACTGGTTCGCGGCCACGGCCCTCTTCCGCCGGCCGCTGGGCCTGCCGATCCCGCACACCGCCATCATCCCCACCCAGAAAGACCGGATCGGCCGCGTCCTCGGCGCGTTCGTGGAAAAGCACTTCCTGTCGCGCGAGGTTCTCGCCGCGAAGCTCGCCGGCCTCCGGGTGTCGGAGCGGGCGGCCCGGTGGATCGCGCGGCCGGAGAACAGCGCCCGGGTGGCGACCCAGGTCGCCGTGGCGGTGGCGAAGACGATCGAGGCCCTGCCGCAGGGCGAGGTTACCGAGCTGATCCGGCGGGGCGCGGTCGCCCGGCTCCAGGCCGTTCGCGTGGCGCCGATCCTGGGGAACGTGCTGTCGGTGGTGGCGGCGGACGAGCGGCACCAGGAGCTGCTGGACGAGGCGATCACGCTGGTGGCGCGCGCCGTGGCGGAGAACCAGGAAATGTTGCGGGAGAGCTTCCGGGAGGGGGCCCCGTGGTGGATGCCCGGCGTGGTGGACGAAGCGCTGTACCGGCGGATCATGGTCGCGCTCGACACGCTGCTCCGGGACGTGCGGGCCGATCCGGCCCACCCGCTCCGCCTCCGGTTCGACGCGGCGACGCGCGGCTTCATCGAGCGGCTCAAGCATTCGCCCGAGGTCATCGCGCGGGCGGAGGCGCTCAAGCGGGACGTGCTGGACGATGCGCTGATGGACGGGCTGTCCGCGGCGCTGTGGGAGCGGGTGCGGCAGGCGGCCGCGCGCTACGGCGCAGAGCCGGACGGGACGGGGCTGGAGCCGCTCGAGCGGGGACTGGCCACGCTCGGGGAGTCGCTGCTGGCGAACGAGGCGCTGCTGGCGGAGCTGGACGGCTTCCTTGCGGGGCAGGTCTCGGCGCTGCTGGAGGAGCACCGGCACGAGGTGGGCGAGCTGATCGCCGACACCGTGCGCACCTGGCCGCCGGAGCTGGCGTCGGAGCGGCTGGAGCTGGCGGTGGGCCGCGATCTCCAGTTCATCCGGCTCAACGGCACTCTGGTAGGCGGGCTCGCGGGCCTCGCGATCTACACGTTCATGACGTTGTGGTGAGGGCGGATCTAGCCGACGGCCTGCCCCGGGGCCAGCTTATCAGGGCTCCCTTTGTCGAACCGTGACGAGCCGTTCTCTACCTGGGGAGGTCCTCCATGTCCAACCCGTCCGCGCCCCGCCTTCTCCGCATCGCTCTCATCGTCTTCGGGCTCATCTTCCTGCTGGGGATCTACCCTCTCACCGTGGTATGGCCGGCGGGGTGGCGTTGGCATCCCGACCAGCCGGCCTATCTGCAGATGATTCTGGGGATCTATGCGACGCTCGGCGTCTTCCTGCTCCGGGCCGCGCGAGATCCTGCCCGGCATCTCAGTCTGATCTGGTTCACGGTGTGGTCGAGCCTCGTGCACGCGGCCATCATGGCCTACCATGCCTTCGCCGATCCCGGCGAGCTCGGTCACATGGCGGGGGACGTGGCGGCGCTCGTGGTGGTGGCCGTCGTCCTCGCGCTGCTCACGCCGCGCGGGGCGCCGGCGATGCAGCCGGCATAGGGGGCGGCCCGCACCGCTCGATCATTGGCCCTGGTGGATTCGAACCACCATTGACGGATCCAAAGTCCGCTGTCCTGCCGTTGGACGAAGGGCCAGTTAGTCACCGAATATAGGCGAGGATGCCGTGCCCAAGGGATACTGGATCACCTTCTACCGCTCGGTGTCGAACCCCGCGGCGCTCGCCGAGTACGCCAAGCTGGCCGGCCCGGCGATTCAGGCGGGTGGGGGCCGCTTCCTCGCGCGCGGCGCCGCGGCCCGCGCCTTCGAGGCGGGATCCACCCAGCGATCGGTGCTGATCGAGTTCGACAGCGTGGCGCAGGCGGTCTCTACATACGAGAGCGCCGCCTATCAGGCGGCGCTCAAGCTGCTGGAGGGCGCCGTGGAGCGGGACGTGCGGATCCTGGAGGGCGCGTCCTGAGGCGGTCGCCCGCCGCGGGACGGCCGTCCGGCCGGGCTCAGGCCGTCAGCGACTCCGGGCGGATCGGCAGGCGGCGGACCCTCCGGCCGGTCGCGCGGGCCAGCGCGTTCGCCACCGCGGGCGCGATCACCGGCGTCGCCACCTCGCCGAGGCCCGCCGGCGGCTCCGCGCTGGGGACGAAGAACACCTCGATCGCGGGCATCTCGGGCAGCCGGAGCAGCTGGTAGTCGTCGAAGTTCCCCTGCCGGACGGCGCCGCCCTTGAAGGAGATCTCCCCTTTGAGCGCCGCGGTGAGCCCGAACACGATCCCGCCTTCGACCTGCGCGGCGGCGATGTCCGGATTGACGACGGTTCCCACGTCCACCGCGCAGACCACCCGCCGGACCACCACCGCGCCGCTCTCGACGCCGGCCTCCGCCACCAGCCCCACGTAACCGCCGTACAGCTCGGCGATCGCGATCCCCCGTCCTAGCCCCTCGGGCGCGGGTGAGCCCCAGAGCGCCTTGTCCGCGGCCAGGTCGAGCACCGCGAGCAGACGGGGGTGATCCACCAGAAGCTCCCGGCGGAAGCGGTACGGGTCGGCGCCCGCGGCGGCCGCCAGCTCGTCGATGAAGCTCTCGACGACGAAGATGTTGTGGGAATGCCCGACGGAGCGCCAGAAGCCCAGCGGCACTCCGATATTCGCCATGACGTAGTCGAGCCGGAACGCGGGAATCCGGTAGGGCGGGCTCGCCGCTCCCTCCACGGCCGCGTTGTCGATGCCGTGCTTCACCGGGCCGAAGCGATGGGCGAGCCAGCCGGGCAGATAGGGCGAGACGAACCGCGACATGATCGACGGGGCTACGAGCTTGTGCCGCCAGGCGACCGGGCGGCCGGACGGGTCGAGCCTCGCCTCCAGCCGGTGATGGCTCACCGGCCGGTAGTGGTCGTGGCGGATGTCGTCCTCGCGGGAGTAGATCACCTTGACCGGCGCGCCGACCGCCTTCGACAGCTGCACCGCCTCGCTCAGACACTCGTGCTCCACCCGCCGGCCGAAGGCGCCGCCCAGCAGCGTGGTGTGCACGGTGACGGCACTCGGCGGCAGGCCGGCGGCGTGGGCCGCGACCTCGCGCGCTCCGTCGCCGACGAGAGTTCCTGACTGATACTGCGTGGGGACCCAGACGGTGCAGCGATGGCCGGCGACGTGGGCGGTGGCGTTGGTCGGCTCCATCGTGGCGTGCGCGAGGTACGGCAAATCGTACCGGGCGCTCACGACCCGCGCGTCGCTCGTGTGGAGCGGGCTGTCGCTGCCCCGGCTCTTGACGCGGACGCCGGCTTCGGAGGCGAGGTCCTCGAGCCGCCGCTGGACGCCGGCCGAGTCGAGGCCCGCGAGCGGTCCGTCGTCCCACTCGACGGTCAGTGCCTGCCGCCCCCGCAGGGCGTGCCAGTAGCCGTCCGCGACGACGGCGACGCCCGTCTCGATCGGGACGACATGGCGCACGCCCGGGACCGCGAGCGCTCTGGCCGGATCGAAGCGCCGGAGCCTGCCGCCGAACACGGGACAGCGCGCGACCGTCGCGACCAGGAGTCCCGGCACCTGCACGTCGATTCCGTAGACCGCGCTCCCGTTCACCTTGGACGGCACGTCCAGGCGGGCAAGGGGCCGGCCGATGATCCGGAAGTCGCCGGGCTGCTTGAGCGGGGCGTCGGCGGGCACCGGCAGCCTCCCGGCCATCGCGGCCAATTCGCCGTAGCTCGCCGAGCGTCCGGTCGCGGGGTGGCGTACGACGCCCCGCTCGGTGGTGCAGGTCCGCGCCGGCACTCCCCACGCCCGGGCCGCGGCCAGCACGAGCATCGCGCGCGCCTTGGCCGCCGCGCGCCGCATCGGGAGCCAGGCGGCGCGCACGCTGGTGCTGCCGCCGGTCCGCTGCGACCCGGCCAGGGGATTGACGTACGCCGGATTGACGGGAGCCTGCTCGAACCGCACCATCGCCCAGTCCGCGTCCAGTTCCTCGGCCACGAGCATCGGGAGCGCCGTGGTGACGCCCTGGCCCATCTCCGAGCGGTCCACGACCACCGTGACGATGCCGTCGGTGCCGATGCGGATCCACGCGTCCGGAGCGAACGGAGCCGAGGTCGGCGGCGGATCCGCGTCGAGCCGGGCGCAGCCATCCAGATGCACGGCGAGCACCAGGCCGGCGCCGCCGATCAGGCCGGCCTTGAGGAGGTCGCGGCGGGAGACGACCGGGTCAGGCATGGGGGGGCTCGCCCGCCGCGCGCCGGACGGCCCGGCGGATGCGCTGGTAGGTCCCGCACCGGCAGAGATTGCCGCTCATGGCGGCGTCGATCTCGGCGTCGGTCGGCCGGGAGACGCGCGCCAGCAGCGCCGCGGCGCTCATGATCTGACCCGACTGGCAGTACCCGCACTGGGGCACCTGCTCCGCGATCCACGCCTCCTGGACCGGGTGCGGGGCGGACGCGGCCAGTCCCTCGATGGTCGTGACGGCCCGCCCGGCCGCCGAGCCGGCGGCCAGCTGGCAGCTGCGGACGGGCGCGCCGTCCAGGTGGACCGTGCACGCACCGCACTGCCCGATGCCGCAGCCGAACTTGGTGCCGGTGAGGCCCAGCACCTCCCGCAGCACCCAGAGAAGCGGCATTGCCGGCTCGACGTCGAGCGGGTGGATGACCCCGTTCACCCGGAGCTCGATCACGAGGTGGCCTCCGCCACAATGGTAGAGGGCGGCCGCGGCTCGCGCCGCGCGCCGCTCCGGCGCCGCCGCTGCATCCGGGCGACGACGGTGTGCTCGATCAGCAGGCCGAACACGACCCGGTCCACGAACTTGTCGGCGAGCTTGAGGACCCGCTTCCCGAACAGGGCCCGGATGCGCCGCCGGAGACCGCCCACCAGGCGCCGCCGATGGCCGTTGCGGAACCACACGTGGCCCTCGAGGTCCGCGTCCGGCCGAAGCCCGTGCTTCGCCGCGAAGTGGCGGGCGCTTTGGTACAGCCACGCATCGCTCCAGCGGAGCAGGAAGTAGGGGATGTCGATCCCGGCGAAGGGCGGCGGCGCCAGGTGGGTGACGACCGCCTTCGGCTCGAAGTACACCGCGCCGCCCGCCCGCCGGACCGCCATGCAGAAGTCCATGTGGTCCATGAAGGACAGGAGCCGCTCGTCGAGCGGGCCCGTCCGGTCGAAGGCCTCGCGGCGCACGAGCATGCAGTGGAATTCCACCAAGTCGATCGGCTCGCGGTGAAGCTGCGGCAGGACCTCCGCGACCGGCCGGAGGACATGGCGGTGCTCCTCGTGCAGGCGCCGTCCGCCCTCCTCGATGATCTTCAGGTCCGCGCCCGCCGTGTGGATCAGCCAGGGCTCCCCGCTCGAGCCGTCGGTTCCGTAGCAGTAGAGCGGGCCCACGGCCCAGGCGCCGGTCTCCTCCGCGCAGCGGAGCAGCGCGTCCAGCCAGCCCGGAGTGACGAAGACGTCGTTGTCCACGAAGGCCACGTACGGCGTCCGCACGTGCGGCAGGGCGAGGTTTCGGGCCTCGTTGGAGGTCAGGTAGCGCTCGGCGCGGAGGAGCGTGAACCCGCGAGCCGCGGCTTGCGCGGCGAGGAAGTCCCGGAGCGCGGGGGGCGAGTTGCCGTCCACGTATACGAGATCGAACGGCGGCGGCGTAGTCGCGTAGATGCTCTCGAGGGAGGCCTCCGCCTTGCTGAACTGCTCGCGCGGCACCACCACGATGGTCACCGATGACGTGGCCATGATGCTACCTCCCTGAGAATCGGCCTCGCAGAGCCGGCCCGGGTTTGGGTACATTCGGACATGGGCGTTCCTCGCGTGACGATCGTGATCGTTCCCCGGGAGCAGTTCGGCCGTGCCCCGGCCGCGCTGGAACGCGTGTATGCCGCCACGAGCCCGCCGTTCGAGCTGGTCTACGTGGACGGCAACTCACCGCCGTCCCTCCGGCGCTACCTCGATCAGGAGGCGGCGCGGCGCGGCTTCACCCTGGTGCGCACGGATCACTACCTCACGTCGAACGAGGCCCGTAACCTCGGTCTCGAGCGCGTGCGGACGCCCTACGTCGCCTTTCTCGACAACGATGTGGCGCCCGAGCCGGGGTGGCTGGACACGCTGGTCGCCTGTGCGGAGGAGACCGGGGCCTGGGTCGTGGGCCCGATCGTTCACCAGGACGAAGGCGCCGTGCGGCTGGTGCATTACGGCGGCGCGGCGCTTCGCATCGTGGAGGACGCGGGCGTCCGTCGCTTCTCGTACACGCCGCAGATCACCAATGTGCCCGTGAGCCGCGCTCCGGTTCTCGAGCGGACCCGCTGCGACCTGGTCAAGTTCTACGGCGTGCTGGTGCGGCGGGACGCCCTGGACCGGGTCGGCCCGTTCGACGAGGGCGTCCGAAGCTTCTTCGAGCCGGCGGATTTCGCCCTGGCGATTCAGGCGGCCGGCGGCGAGGTGTACCTGGAGCCCCGGGCCGTGGTCACGCACACGCTGCCCCCGCCGCTGCCCGCGGCCGACCTCCCCTTCTTCCTCCTTCGGTGGAGCAATGAGTGGCTCCATCCGACCCTCCGGCATTTCGCGCGCAAGCACGGGCTGTCGCTCGAGGACCCGGGTCTCCGGCATCATTGGCACTGGCGCAGCTACCATCGGCGCCGCGCCCTGCCGCCCGCCCTGTGGCGGCTGCTGCGCACGCCGCCGTTCAAGTACCCCGCCAAAGCGGTCGACCGGCTCGTGTTCGACGGGCTGCTCGAGTCCACGATCGTCCGGCCGGCGGAGCGGCGCCGTCCGGCCTCCGGGGCGGCCTGACCCGGACCTACGCCGCATCGACCGACTCCGCGGCCGGAGTCTCCAGCCGCTCGTCCGAACGCGGCTCGGCGGGAGACGCCGCCCGCGCCTGCCTCGTGCGCTTCTCCGTCCGAAACGTCGCCTCGAGAAACAGCATGCCCTGGCCGAGCCCGCCCAGCAGGCCTCCCAGCACATAGGCGCTGTCGGCGAGGTACCGGATGCCGGCAAGGGCCGCCGACCGGCCGGGCCGCGCGCGGTCGAACCGCGGGCCGAAATAGCGGGCGGCGAAGGCGAGCGCTCCCGCGAGCCCGGCCCAGCCGACGGCCGCGGGGCCGGCCGCGAACCCGAGCAGCGCGAGGACGAGGCACAGATGGAGCGCGTGGTACGGGCTCAGGAAGACCATGCCGGTAACCGGGGACGGGATGCTGAGCACCCGGGCGATGCCGAACGGATTCCCTCCGCCTTCCGAGCGGTCGTAGCGGAAGAATTCGAGCCGCCGGCGGGGCCCGTACTTCCGGAACAGGTACGCGTGGCCGTAGCCGTAGTGGAACCACTGCCGGGCCAGCCCCCGGAGCGTGTAGCGGTGGAAGTGCGTCACCCGGGCGGCGGGCTCGAACCAGAGCTCGTAATCCGCGCGCGCCACGCGAATGCAGAGATCGATGTCCTCTCCGGTGGCGCAACGGGGGTCGAAGCCCCCCGCCGCCCGGAGCGCGTCCCGCCGGAACGCCGCGTTGGCCGTCGGGAAGAACGCGTGGAAGACGCCCACGCCGCCGCGCGGGAGGTACCCGCGCCGGTAGCCGCACTTCGTGATGTCGATGATCATGCCGCATCCTCGTCGGGCCGGCCCATCCGCATGAGCGTCTCCTCCACGCAGAACTCCTCCACCAGGCCGCCGACGCGGCTCTCCGACAGGATCTCCCCGCCCACGGCCCCGATATGGGGATTGAGGTAGAACGGGCGCACCATCCGCTCGACCCAGTCCGGCTCGACGCGGCAGTCGTCGTCGGTAAAGAGAATGACGTCGCCCGTGGCCTCGGCGATGCCGCGGTTCCGGGCCGCGGGAATCCCCGGGATCCGCTCCACGACCGTGCGGAGGGGGAGCCGATCCCGATACTCGTGGAACACCGCGTCGTAGCTCAGCGCGGAGTCGTTGTCGACCACGACCACTTCGTCCGGGGCCAGCGACTGCGTCGCCAGCGAGGCGAGCAGTCCGGCCAGCATCCCGGGACGGTTCTTCGTCACGACCACCACCGAGGCCCGGAGGCGGGAGGGTCGGGTCATGCGCGGATCTCCTTGAGGTAGGCGATGGCATCGGGAACGAGCTCGGCCACGTCCGGCCGCCGGCCGTCGAGTGCGGCGGCGAATGCGTCCGCGAGGGGCTGCAGCCGGTCGGGCAGGGGCCGGCCTTCCGCGACGAGCGCCCTCCGGACGGCGTCGGGCGTAAGCGGAAACACGAGCTCCCGGCGCGAGATCCCCCGCTGCATGACCGTGAGCTGCGCCGTCTTCCAGAACACGCGGAGGAAGTCGAGGGTCTCCAGCTTGTAAATGGCCGGATCGTCGAGCAGCTCGCCGAACGCGACGTGCTCCGAGCTCAGGAAGCCCCGGATCAACGCTCCCCCGGCCGGCCGGGGCGGTCCGCAGAGCGACGCGCCGGCCACGTGGCGGTCGGTCCGGGCGGCCAGCGCGAAC